>RCUL01000213.1_pt1 | contig 42452 bp, 39 predicted proteins | sample 2167521 | NCBI WGS metagenome assembly RCUL01 (sample SAMN09932745, study PRJNA488358) | compost metagenome | feature: garden; material: soil; isolation source: compost soil in acetic acid-enriched culture | place: Germany: Experimental Botanical Garden Goettingen | collected 2016-01-27
ATTATCGGCACAGGACAATCCTATTTCAATTGGTTTCAAGGCTGGAACAAGCGTTTCCAATTATCGGCTAAGCGGTAATCTGGAAGGACTCAAAAGCAAAATGGCTGTAGGCGGTTCGGTTGGCGGTTTTATTAAATACGATATAAACCAAAACTTCGCTCTTCAATCTGGTCTCGATATTTATTACCGGACTTCTAAACTGGAGACCATAGCCGACAACACATCCAACAAAATTAAATCTTTAGGTGTTGAGATACCATTATACGGAGTTGTGCAGGAAACAGTGGGCAGCGGAAAAGCATTCATAGGGGCTGGCCCATATGTCGGTTATGGTATCATTACGAAGGCTAATGGTGTCAGCTTATTCAAAAATAATGACATCGCTGGCAGCCACGTAATGAACCGCTTTGATTACGGTGTAGGCGGTATCATCGGCTATGATTTGGGTAGCAATTGGCAGGTAAATGCAACTTATCAATTTGGCCTTGCGGATCTTCACAAAGCCAAAGGCGGCGCGATGAAAAATCAAACGGCTTCGATCGGATTAGCCTATAAGTTTTAACAAATCACGGAACTAAAACAGACAGATTAGTACCGGGATCCGGGCATTTGTCATAAGATGACCGGCTTCCGGTACCTAATCGATTCACGTATCGTCAGGGCACTTTAGAATTTATTTCGTTCTTCCTATTCTTGATCTCATCCTGTCGATTCTGAAATCCATAATTAACAGTTTTCTGTTTTACCGCTTGCATTATTCTTTTGTTCAAAAATAGAACAAACACATTTACATACAATTTTAAAATCATGAAGTCAATATTATTATTTCTAGCAACATTCATTATGTTGTTTTCGCTAAAATCAAAAGCACAGCAGCTGTCTTTTAGGGCAGAATATATCGGCAATTCGGGCTACTATTATTTGCCTCCGGGTGAAAAACCAAGGGAAAAAATTGGTAATGCCAAAGGGTCGGCTATGGTTTATCAAGGCTCATTCAGTATGCCTCTATCTATGAAATTAAATGAGAAAAATCGCCCGACAGCCTGGGGAATCGGTTTTGGAGGGGCTTATGTTTCTTTAAAAAACCGGAATTTTGAGCAGCAAATGGTATCCGGAATTATGAACTTGCAGCTAGGCGTTTACCATTTACGCCCCTTGAATGACAACTGGTCTATCCGGGCAAGTGCAGGTGTAGGCATATTTGCTCCTACTACTGATTTTTCGAAGATTACTTTTAAAAACGTACTCGCAAGTGGTGGACTTGTTTTTATCCGTCATCTGAACCCCAATCTGGATATCGGCGGGGGGGCCGCAATCAATAGTACGTTGGGTTATCCAATGTTGTTTCCCGCTGTTTACCTCAAATGGAAGCTCCAGGGAAAATATGATATAAATGTGGAAGTGATCGAAGGACTTGAATTGTCGGCAGGATATCAGATCAATGATAAAATCAAATTGGCATATGCGCTTGAGATGAACGGACAAGCTGCTCTAATGAAAAAAGACGGCAAAGATGTGATATTTTCCCACCAGTATATTGTTACTGGATTCCGTCCTGAATTAAAGCTTGGCAAAAAAGGATTATCGATGACGACCATGGCGGGACTGAACCTATACCGTCCTGCATCCTATAGTGACAGAACATTAAAGGGTGTATTTTCAAGTGATAATGACTATCACTTTTCGGTCTCTCCTTATGGATCTGTTGGTGTAAAAATGAAATTTTAATCCATGAAAATGAAGCAAGCTTTTCAGACTGTTATATTCCAATTTATTTATGCTTTTATCTATGCCACAAGTTTGTTGCCGATGCGATGGCTATATGCGATGGCTTCTTTCACCTTTTTTATTGCATATCACTTGATCGGATATAGGAAGCGTGTAGTCATTCAAAACGTTGCCCGTTCGTTTTCTAACAAGCGATATGGCGAAGTGCATGCTATTGTAAAAAAATTTTATGTTTGCTTTGTCGCCTATTTTGCTGAAATGATAAAAAGTGTCTCAGCCCCGCCGGAAGTGCTTGAAAAAAAAATAATATTTGAGAATCTGGAGCTGATGGATAAGTACATCAATTCGGAAAGGAATGTCATTGCCTGTTTAGGACATTGTGGCAATTGGGAAATGTTAAATTTCATGCCTTATAAAATACATCACGAACTATATGCCATTTACAGACCCCTTCGATCGGTAATCATGGACAAGCTAATGATTAAAATAAGGTCGCGTTTTGGTATGACGTTGCTTGCTGAAGGCCGGGCTGTGCGCCATGTGCTGTCTGATACCTTAGCCCCTGCCGTCTATCTTTTTCTGGCGGACCAAAGTCCGCGAACAGAAGACGAAAGATATAAGTTTCACTTTTTGAACCAGCAAACTTATTTTTTTTCTGGTATGGAAAAATTAGCACGTAAGGCACGCACAGCAGTGATCTACCTACATATTACACAATTATCAAAAGGAAGTTACAAAATTGCCTGCCTTCCGATATGCTCCAACGCAGAACTCACAAAGGACGGAGAAATAACACAAAAGTACATTGACCTCTTAACGGAAAATATTAATGAAGAGCCCTATGGTTGGTTATGGACACATAAGCGCTGGAAGAAATGACTATACTGTCCTACATACTCGCTATCATAATATTGGTAATTATATGCTTAATAATAAGCGGAATCATTTTTATCAAAGTAGTTTTTGAGGATTGATTTAACATGCAATGTATTTAATAAAAAAGAGTATTGAAGATGAAATATTTATTGATCAAAGATAAAAGGCAACAACAACAGGCATTAATCGACAACATTGCGGAGTTTTTATGGAATAATGGTAACGAAATATATGTCCGTACCTGTTTGGATAAAACCAGAGAATATCAGGATATTATAAATCAATGTGAATGTATAGTCTTTTTGAATTGTAGCAATGATCTGATGAAATCTTTTTTTAATGATGTAAAAAATGTGCTGGCTGAATGCACTCAAGAAAATAATATCCTAAATAAGAAGTTTGTACTGTTTTTTTTAATAAACGGAGTTTACTGCAATGCGATTCCCTTTCCGCATAAAATATTTCATTTTAAAGAATTAAGCCAACATGAGCTGACACGCTTTTTTCTATGGTGTGAAGGCTTAAAACTATTTGTCAGATAGCGCTGAAAATCATATAGCAAAATTTGTCGTTACACTGAAAACTATTTTCAAAATAAGTCCCATGCAATCAGATATAACTTACAACGATATAGCCCTTATTTTAACATGGCCCACTACAATAATTCGTGGAGATGAAAAATGGATGATGTTTTTCAAGAAAATAGGCATCGTAAAAAATTTAAATTTTAAAGTTGGCCACACAGGTATTGTTCTCATTGAACGGAAAACAGGTGAAATGCTGTATTATGACTTTGGACGCTATATAACTCCTCGAGGATACGGACGCGCACGCTCTAAATTTTCTGACCCTCGCCTGGATATTAGCCTCAAAGCGACCTTTAGAGAAAGGCATATTGACAACATCGGAGAAATTGTAGAACAGCTTGAAATATTAAAGCCTGCCTTTAACGGAGAAGGTATACTTTACTTCTCCATCGCGCATAACATCAATTTTACGCTCGCCAAAACATATGGTGACGAATGTGTACACCAAGGAAGTTATCCATACGGAGCGGTGTCTCCAAGCAATAATAACTGTTCGCGATTTATTACGCGCATGCTCAGGTGCTCATCCAAACGTTACAATTGGAGGCATAGCATCAACCTTCCCGAAACAGTCAAAGCAAGTCCGATTAGCAACGTGGTTAATGTTGCTCCTGATCGGATGATATACTCATATACAAGAGGACAAGGTTTAAAACATTTTAAAATGAATCGTTTGCAGTCCCTCATTTTTTTTCTGAAGAATCTCGGAGACAATGTAAAGTTAAAACAAGCAAAGCTTTTACCCAGGGACGATGCTATTGGCTCAATGACTGTTTCTTTTAGACCGGCTACTGTACCCCATAATGCACAATACCTCGGTGGCGTAGGTGAAGGAGCCTGGTTTAGTATACGACCTGCATCTCATGGCAGGTTCTTTATCAAAAGATTTACTCCAAATGGAGAATTAGAGTATGCTGCTGTAGGGAGGACAACTAAAGCAGTTGAACTGTTACAACCTATTGAAATTTCTTACGACAGTCATTTACTTTTTACTCATGTTAAACAGAACGGATGTATAATTCGAATTGACCATATACAACGACTTCCCTCCGGTTATCTGTTTGGACTAAAGAACTGATGCACAAAAAGGCTGAACAATAATTTATCCCCTTTTAGTTTCCTTACAGGACAAAATCCATATGGTCGGAGTATCCAGCCCTGCTTTATATAATTATGATTGTAGCGCTTGACAATACTTTTCCTACTGAAAAGCAAAGAACTCTACAGAGTATAAAGCGGTAATATATTATTGCTTTATAAATGTATTTATGATAAATCCCATCACAGATTCCGAAGCTCCCTGTAGGATCATTTTTTTTTCGTTTATTTCTAAAATTTCATAGTATGCTGTATTACCATCTTGGTATTTTATACGAAGCTCATTACCAGATAATTCCCATATATTATCATATCTTTTCCCTTCGAATAGCTGTATGCATTTTCCGTCTGATTGAATCTGGTAAACATTTGAAATATCGGTTTCTACAATTTCTTTATCATTTTCGTCATGGTAAGATTTACGGACGAATTTCCATGTCCCTAAGATAAAAGATCGGTACTTAGATTCAGACTCTACCGCTTTAGATTCGGTCACCTCATCTCCTTTATTATTATTCACTTTGTTTGCCTCAGAAATAAGTTCATAGGTAAAATAAGGACTTGACTCAGCATCCGGACAAGGATCTCCTTTTTTGACTTCTACATATCCTGTGGCTTCCATCTTCTCTCCTGGCAATAAATGGACAACTCTATTGACCCAATATTGAGATTTATGTGTGGTTTGCCCTGGAATGTCAAGCGTATAGATTTTATCGATAATCTCGCCGCCAGATGGACCATTGTCATTATAGATTTTATTGCAGGTCTTTCCCTCAAAGCCTAGTACGGCAACAACAAACGCAGCCTTGTCCTGATTCCTATTTTCGACAAATCCTATAACTTTATAGATGTCAAATGTTGTTTTGCAGTATTCATCATACCGCTCGCCAAAATATTTACCCTTTTTATAACTTAAAACCATCCCGTCTTTATCATAAAGAGTTGTCTGGTTTTGGGCCAGACAATGCGATAGCTTCAGACAAAAAGCTATCAACAAAAAAATAGTACAGTTTTTCATGGTGCTGTTTTAAAGTAAAAAAACACTTATGGTCTACGTTATTGGAATGGATATCGCTAAAATAGGTATACAAGCATAAAACTATATGAAAATGGCTCTTTCATAACGTAGATCTTATTACTAATAAATTTACAAATAATTTATTTTATAATTTCAAATTATTATTCACTCCTCGGATCGGGTTTTAGCGGCATCTTGCCACAGCGGATCACCTCAATCGATGGACAACCATATTCTACAACAACTTTACCCTCGATGAGATAGATGCCAGCTCCTCTTAGCGGATATTTCACCAGTGTCTGTGGGAAGTGCACCGTATCAAAAAAGCGCCCCTCGGCATCGAGGAAAGTGCCGAATTTCATTTGGTCGCCCCGCTTGGTCTTGACAAATTTTTCGCATACAAAGTCTCCTACTAAACGCACTATTTTTCCTTCATGCAAATGGAGTTCCCGAGCTGGCATATCACCGCGGTAATCGCTTTTGGCTAGGTCAAACAAGGTACCGGTCACACAAAAGCCGATCAGCTCCATCTCATCGTAATAGTCCTCCAGAATATCTTCCTCCAAAGGCGGAAGAATGGGTCTGCGGCTCTCGGTCTCAAAGAGTGCCATGCCTACTGTGACTGGCTTATGCCTGCTCATCAGCAGATGGGCCTCCCAGAGCAAGGCCTTCTTCCCTATCCCGGTAAACCGCAGGGCACCGACACGGATCAGGATAATGACCTGTTCGAGCCCCGCCTGTGTCCGCTTGACAAAGTCCTGCAAACTTTGATAATGACCATTGACATCCCGTTCTGAGATGATACGATGGGCCAGTTTGCCTTCCAAATTGAGCAGACAGTCAAAACCCAGATAAATATCCTTTTCCCGGATGGAGGTATTAAAGACCGACTGATTCACACAGGGCAAGCAGATATTGCCCCCCGAAATCCGTGCTTCATTGACATAGACCTTGCGGTTGTAAAACCCACCATAATTGTTGAGCACCGCAACCATAAACTCCAAGGGATAATAGGTCTTGAGAAAAAGACTCTGATAACTCTCTACAGCAAAAGACGCTGAATGCGCCTTGTTGAAGGAATAGCCGGCAAAGCTTTCCATCTGCCTCCAGATCTCGCGGCTGACTTGCTCGTCATAGCCCTTGGTCTTGCAGTTGGAGAAAAACTTATCTTCGATCTCGATCAAATGGTCTTTGCTGCGATATTTGCCCGACATCATGCGCCTGAGCACATCGGCATCGGCCATATCCAGTCCGCCATAGGCATTGGCAATCTTCATTACATCCTCTTGATAGACCATGACCCCATAGGTCTCTTCGAGCTGCTCCTTAAACACGGGATGTGGATAGACGACCGTGCTAGGATCGTGGTGCCGACGGATGTATTCGCCCATCATACCCGAACTGGCTACGCCCGGACGGATAATGGACGAGGCTGCCACCAGGGTCAGGTAGTCATCACAGCGCAGCTTGGTAAGCAGCTGCCGCATCGCCGGGCTCTCGATATAGAAACAGCCGATGGTATTGGCCGATTGGAGCTGTGCAGCAATCTGGGGATCCTGAAAAAATCGCTTTGGATTATCGGTATCAATGACTACACCGAGATTTTCCCGCACAATGGTACAGCAATCTTTGATATGACCGATACCGCGCTGCGAGAGGATATCAAATTTTTCAAAGCCGATATCTTCGGCCACATACATATCAAACTGCATGGTGGGCAATCCCTTTGGCGGATTGTCCATGGCTGAATAACAGGTCAGCGGTTCCTCGGAAATCAATACGCCACTGGCATGTATGGTGCGCTGATTGGGGAAATCGGCCATGCGGTTGTACACGCTTAAAATGGTGTTGGTCACCTCATTCTTGTTGAGCATATGCTCGGGCTCATGCACCAGGCGGTCGATCTCGGCCTTGGGCAATCCATATACTTTGCCCAGTTCACGTAAGATACTCCTGGAGCGAAAGGTGCTCATGGCACCCATCAAAGCGGTATGTCCGGTCTGATAGCGGTTGAAAATAAAATCATAGATCTCGTCGCGCTCGTTCCAGCTAAAATCGATATCAAAGTCTGGAGGACTCTTGCGCTTGGGGTTGAGGAAACGCTCAAAAGGAAGGTTGAGGGCTATGGGATCGACATCGGTGATGCCCAAGCAATAAGCAACAGCGGAATTGGCTCCCGACCCCCGGCCTACATAGTGAAAATTGCGTCCGCGGGCGTAACGGCAGATCTCGTCTGTAATCAAGAAATAGCTCGAGAAACGCAGGTTTTCGATAATCTCGAGCTCACGCTGGATGCGTTCGGTAGCCACCCGGTCATTACGCCCATAGCGTTTGGAAAAACCGTCCACACAGTACTTATGCAGCAGCTGCTTATCATTGTAGCGGTTGCCGGTAAAGGTTGTCTTGTTTTTGACGCTCGTAAAATCAAAACGAAAGGAACACTGCCCGAGGATACGATTCGTATTGGCGAGCAGCTGCGGCAGATCCGAAAATAGACGCATCAATTTGACCCGGGGAATAAATACCTCGTCCTCGGCAGCTAGCTGATCATTGCTCAGCTGCGAGATCAACAGATTATTATCAATCGCCCTGAGCTGCCGATGTAAGGTATAATCGGTCTTACGAAAACTGACTGGCGCTAGGATCACACAGCGATCGAGCAGTTTTCGATCCATCAGCTGGGCACGTGTACGTTCGCTGGGCCGGACGCCGATGTATTCAAAATCCCGTAGCGTAAAGGTATTGAGCTTGCTAAAGGGATAGATGATAAACACCTGCTCAAACTCTGGCGATCGCTCAGGTGTAGGGCGATTTTCCATATTAAGCTTGGTCCGGTATTCGTTGATCTCGCGGAAGCCCTCTTCGTTCTTGGCAATGGCCACAAAACAGAGCTGATCGCCACTGCGAAACTCCATTCCTGCAAGCAGGTTGAGCCCTGCTGCTCTTCCCAGTTTGATAAAGTCGAGCGAACCCGAACTATTATTGATATCGGTCAGCACGGCGGTATCATACCCACCAGCCAGCATGCCCGAAATAAGATCCTGCAGGCTGAGGGTACCAAAGCGTAGGCTAAAGTAGCTATGTAGATTTAAGAGCATGCTCCCCTCCTTTCCCTGGCGGCGGTGCGCAGATGGCTTTCATCAGAAATTCGGCACCATAACGTTTTCGGATCTTGTCCATCGCCTGCATCAGGTTGACCTCTTCGGCACTATCATCAAAGAGGTCGGTCTGATAGGAACCGTAAATCAGCCCGGAGAACTTGATACCGATAAGGCGTATCAGCATCCTGCGGCTATAAAGTTTTTTGAACAGGGAAAGTACCACATCGGTAAGCTTTCTGTCCGAATTGGTATAAGCGATCTGCAGCTGTTGGGTATGGGTATCGAAGTTGCTATAACGAATCTTGAGGGTGACGCAGCTGGTCAGCTTCTGGTCTTTGCGCAAGTCGAAGGCCAGCGTGTCGACCATGCCGATGAGGGTACGACGGAGCACATCCATATCGATAGTATCTTGCTGGAAGGTGTTTTCCTTGGACATGGATTTCTGTTCACGAAAAGGTACGACCAGCGAATCGTCCAGCCCATTGGCTTTGCGCCAGATGTTGATCCCATTCTCCCCGAGAACTTTCTGCATCGTGAACACCTCCATCTGCTGTAAGGTGCCGATTTTGGAGATCCCCATATTGCGGAGCAAGGTAAAGGACTTCTCGCCTACCATGGGAATTTTGCGGATGGATAGCGGTGCTAGGAAGCCTTTTTCGGTGCCATTCTGTACCTGCTTTTCACCACAGGGTTTGGCTGTCCCGGTGGCAATCTTTGAAACGGTCTTGTTGACTGAAAGGCCAAAGCTAATCGGAAGTCCCGTTTCCTTGATAATGCGCTGGCGGAGTTCCTGCGTCCACTTCCAGCAGCCAAAGAAGCGATCCATACCCGATACATCGAGATAGTGCTCGTCTATACTGGCTTTTTCGACGATGGGGGTTTCCTCTTCGATGATCTGGGTGACCATATTGGAATATTGGCTATAGCTATCGTGATCTCCCCGTACCACAACGGCCTCGGGACACATGCGCAGTGCCAGCCGCATCGGCATAGCGGAATGCACGCCAAACTTACGCGCTTCATACGAACAGGACGCCACTACCCCACGGTCGCTGCTGCCGCCGATGAGCACGGGTACGCCCTGGAGCTTGCTGTTCTGCAAGCGCTCCACCGATACAAAAAAGGTATCGAGATCACAATGTACTATACTCCTTTCCATGTTTTTCAATTCTCTAATCAGTCGTTTACGACGACTCTTGTTTTCGGTAGTTGCTGTATTCAAAATTACTAATATTATTAGCAAACAATCAATACGCTAGATTGATTTAATTTTTATCACATTCATAGTCAGCGATATAATTTATAGTCAGGAGTTGACTTAAACAAGGAGGCTGTTGCTCTGTTTATTACAAAACAGGAAATTGGATAATAAAAGCGTTAGTGGAAACTGATAATTTCTCTAGGGTGCTTTATCTGTGGATATCAATAGAGGTCGATCGACCATTTTTTCACTTATAGTGATTTCCAGAGAAAATAGTATAGCGTTACTGTAGCTGCCTACAGGAGATTACGCATTTTTAAACATAAATTATTACTTTCGTTAAAACATAGTTGACCAAACGATGAAATGCCTAACGAAAAATGGTCTAAAGTGGTCTTATATTTTTAAGCACTGGATAGGTACCCTACTGTTGGGTAATATACTTGTATCTATATTCCCGGGATTTAATCCGATAAATTCTTCTGGTATCGGTCTGACAATACTAATTTCGATACTTTGGCTTTGCTACAGCGCGATTTATTCTATTCCTACGTTGGTATGCTATATATTGGCATTCAGCTGGTTTAAAGACAATACGCTCAATGTAAATTGGATCAAAATGACTTTAATATTGGTTACATTGGCTGGAATTACAATGACAGTAGCGTTAACAGTTGGCTCAATGGAAGCGGCAATATATTATTCGATCGCGGCAATAATTACCGGGATATTGTTTAAGATTGAGAAGGTATGATTAATTCGATTGCTATGTTAAAGAGAACAACTCAATATCTTATTCTCAAACGTGTTGTTTGCCGGCTCGGTAAAATCAGAAACTTCCTCCACCGCTGTACAGACAGCAAAAGTAATTTAGGGCTTTGTGTGAGCTGTAAGAGATACAGCGTAATGGGGATTATTCGTTTTTCAGATACAACTGGTAATAAATGATTTCAAAAAGCATTAGTTATGCAAAATCAAGGAAATATAACCGCTGGAGCAAATCAAAGCGCAGAGGGTGAACAATATAATAAACGGAATACACTATCAAGGTATTCCGTTTTTGAATTATGCCGTAGCTCTTAAGTGGATTGCTGTCCACTATTACGATCCGACTGAAACTTCGTGTTAAGTTGAGTTTTCAATTCGTTGATCAAGTCTACGGCCTGATTGTATTTGGTTTTAAGGTCATTAACTAGTGCTATAGATGTTGCTAGATCAGAAGCATCATTAAGAGCTGTCTTTATCCCGTTACCTGCAACTACATTGGCTACTGCGGCTGACTGTGAGACAATACCTTTAGCCGTGGTGGTTGCGAGATTATTGTCGTGAATAAGCCTACGTAAGGGCGACCAATCCGTTATCGCTCCAGTACCAAAAAGCTTTTTGGTAAAATATAGTTCATCCAGGGTGTTGGCTTTTGAAAATAACCGAAAGGAACTGATGGAATTAGTATCATTGAAATTTCCTGTTCTGTCCACCCCTAATGCAACCCCTTGAATCGGCCAGAATGACGCGGTATCTTTAACAATAATCGGAGAAAAGCTACCTATGGTGTTAATGCTATTAATTGGTGTAAGGATATCATTTTTTTCCTTTACCTTATATGCATCGGCAGCTACTGTTCCATCGATCTCGATATTTTGTTTTATAATTTCTTTTGTTTCAAAGTCCTCAACATTCACGAATGATGTTCGCTCCCCTAAATCAAAAATCCCTTTTGCTCCATCTATAAATCGGTTATAGGCGGAATTCTTGATTTCAATATATTTCGCTCCATCTTGTATTTCAATCCGTCCGATCATCGCTCCCAGAACGGAAATCTTACTGGCTGTACTGCCTATACGCAGGATATTTCCAAAGTAACAATTGGTATAGGTGCTGTAGCTGGAGCTATCGGAAACATCGACAGGATTTTTCTCCAATCCGACACCGATGAAGGTATTCACTTTACAAGCAGTACCAACTACGATGCCGTAAACACTATTGGATTCTGAGCTTCCCCCGATGAAGGTATTTTCATCGGCGTGGGACATCAATATACCTATGCTCAAACCTTCAAAGTAATTTTGATAAAAGGTATTATTGGTACTGTTACCGGCCGTGACGCTACCGCGAGCTCCCAATCCGATAAATATACCTGCGTAGGGGGCGCTTGCCATTGGGTGCAGATACTTACTACATCCACAGCCCAAAAATTGTGTCAGCTGTACGGACGCGAGGTACCAACCATATCCATCACTACTATTCTTGCCATCACCTACCCACACATTGGAAAACTTACTCCGTGCAATGCCTCTAAGGTATAAGGTAATGGTGGTGTTGGCATTTCCGGAGAAGACCATATCGCTGATCGTAATATTGTTGACAAACTGGGTCGTTTCGGTACCACCTTTAAATGCATCAATCTCAAAAGCATTGTCTGCAGATCCGGTAAACTTTAATATGGTGCCTTTTCCCTGTCCAGTAAGTTTGGCCCCTTCGAAAACAAAGTTTAGCGGCTGACTATAGGCGATCGTTCCTATTGGTAAAACCCCTTCTAGACCTTTGTTTTCCTTTAGATAGTCAAAAAACACAGCTAATCTAGCTGTATTATCTGTAAGTGAGGCACTAACACCAAAATAAAGTACGTTGGCGTGTTCGATAAATTGATGTTCCAGCTTAACGCCTCCCGTTTCGACAATACTCCCGCCGTTGTCTGCCAGTAAAGCTGTACTCAGCGTGTAAATAATCGGTGCCGGGGTATCCCCTTTTTCATAATAGCCCAATAGTTGGACTCCTTCATAAGTTCCGTTTTGTAAAGCTGTAATTTCAGCAGCTGATAAGCCTCGCATAGCTGCCATAGTTTCTTTAACTAAAAATTGATTTGCCATATTCTTTTGTTTTTATGTGTATAGCAAAAGTATGGCTGTTAAAGGTGCGTACCGAGGAAAACAAGTTGTATGTAAGCGGTATGCGGGAGATACCGAAAAGTCGAGAGTTGAAATACGAAATCACGCAGATATAATATATTCTTTTTAAATTGTAGAGGAAATTGCGAAAAACAATGAAATCAGTTTTCACCTTAAAATACATATTACATAATGGAGGCTGGGCCGCTCTTGAAATTGGCAATATAGAAAAGACTGTCACACTCAATATTTCCTTTTTTCACGATTCGTTGAAGGAATTGGCACAATCTGCCATTGAATTAAGAACTAGAGGTGAAAAATCAGTTGTTTTTATGGATGAACCTGGTGAGCATAAACTTATATTGAAAAAAAATGGCGCTAGTATTTCCTATGAGCTCCGATGGTACAAAGATTGGGCTAGTTGGAATCTGATAAGTGAAGATAATTTTGAGACCGTGCTTTCGGGCACTACTACCCTGCCGAAATACATTAATTTGGTACGGGAGAATCTGATAAGAATATGGAATGAGGAAGGGTTAGAAGGCTATAAGAAAAAATGGTCTAAACATGATTTCCCCCTCAGTGAATATGAACTTCTGAAGGGATAACCAGTTTTAATGATGTTATATTTAGAAGCCTTAGATCTTCTGCGCCAGAGGCCCATCTTTAGTCACTAGGCTGGACCAACCAGGACAGGATCCCTCTTTTAGCTTTGCAATCAATCTGGACGCTAGAAATATATTGGCCACTATTTCTTCACTAAAATCCCAGGTGACTTCAACAGGCGACCATGCGTCGAATGGTTCAAGATTCTCCTTGACAAATTCCTCAGGATTTAAAAATGGGAGATTTTCCTTACTATGCCATTCAGCTTCGTTCGGAGTTGGAGCAATATTATACAACCATATATCTCCAACTATTCTTTTCCCTCTCAATAAGTATGCATAACAGACCTTACCGTCATCTTCGATTAATACCGAGAGTTCCGGATGATCATTTGATACATATTTTGTTAAACTTCCCATTGGTTGTAGATTACGGAGTCTCTATGTATATCAAAAATATCAATTTCCCTTTCCTCAAAAAAGTCCTTTAATGATTTTTCACCATTATTATTTAGAGTTAATGTATAAGATTAGTTCGTCTAGAACAACATTTTGATGAGTGGAAAATGTCTTCGAATCCCACCTTTTTACCAATTCACCTTTTTTACATAAGTTTGCTCACTTGGACCAATTTGTTCCATATAATAATCTTTGAGTGATATTCGTACCCTTCCAATAGGCCGTTTGGATCCCAATTCTATTTCTTCAACACTATTAAAAGAAGTGTTAGCCTTAATGAGGAGAATATGGCGCGTATATTCGCTACTATTACACATTTATCAACGCTCCAAAACTGAAGAGTATCGGTGTATTTTATATTCTCAAAGTATCGGTTCGTATTTTAAGTCTATGTTGTAAAACATAAAGAGATACAGAATTAACCGAAAATCTGCATCTCTGTTTATTAGAAAATGAAATCTATTTTATAACAAAAAATCTATAACACAATCTCTATCAATCTTTTGTATGTAAAATGGATCATGTGTGAGTTTAAAAAAAACACCATCTTGGTCAAACCCTAAAAAATCACCATCTTCAAGCTCTTTCAAATGATAATAATCTTTTCCATTAATATTAGATATATAGATATCACCAAGATTGACTAATTTTAGTTCTTTTGCTGTTAAGATATTTTTTACAATTGAGTTTCCCTCATTACCCCATAACTTTTTCTTTACTTGAGAAATATTGATTTTTTGATCATCAAATTGAAACGAGCCCTCCTGTAGGTCAGTGGAGTATCCCAAAAATATATCATCAGCGAAATATAGGATTACCTCTATATTACGATTTTTACCTAAGTCTCCTATTACCAATCCTTCAACTTTAAAATTTTCTACTAACTCATTTTCGAATTCTTTATAAAATGCAACAGAGTACATGCAATTAATCAAATTGGGAATGTCAGATCGATTAATACCTACTTCATCTATAAAATCCAATTGAGCAATATAATGTTGATAACCATTTTCCAATAGTTTAAATACCTGTTCCAAGGTTATTTTTTCCCAGCTTTTTAATTTTCTATGTGTTTTTTTAAAGATATTGAACATAATTATTTATTAACTTTATAAAACCAATTATACTTTTTAAATAGACCAACATCATCTTTCATTCCCTGTCTCAAGAATTTAAATCTATATTTATCAATTATAGAATGCTGAATAGTATTGAGTTTCCATATATTGATTCTGTTATGAAATAGCCAATATTTCCGATAATTCCATGAGATATACCGGAAAAATTTAATCAAGGAATATTAGCAGTTAAAGGTATCTGTGAACAATCATAAATGCGGAACTAAGTCTACGTTAGCATAATATCGTATTACATATTCAACTAAGAAGATCTTAATAGCCCCAACCTATTCATAAAATAAAACACATAACAGGTGACAATTGGTATTCATTAAATGGCTAATTGTCAGTAATTAAATGTAAATAAATACCTTTATTTTTTTATTCAAAATATCAAATTTTACACATTTGTGTAGAAAACGTTTTTACCGTTAAAAAAATAATATTTTGGAATTGGAATATCTATTGTAACTATCGTTGGTCCATACAATGGCTTTAGAAAGTTTAAGTTAAAACTAGTTACGTTTCTATTCCATACATATTTGCTATATCAAGATATACCTTAGCCAGTTCCAAGTTTTTATTAACCCCAATACCATAATAATAGCATCTTCCAACCTCGTAAATAGATTGCTTCTCACCAAGTAAAACAGCTTTAGAATAAAATAAGAAAGCCTTTTTCGTGTTCTTTTTTACTCCAAAACCGTTTTCATAACAAACTGCTAAATCGAAACAGGCCATTTCATTATTCTGAAGAGAGGAGTTCATCAATAGTTCGACGGCTCTCGTATAATCTTTTTTGACAGTTTTCCCATATAGATACCATGTAGCCAATGCATACTGCGCTTTACTATTATTCTTATCTATTGCTTTTTTTAATAATTCAAGCGCACTTGAATCGCCCAATTCGGTATTTTTGCTCGCTTCGGCGAGAGCTTGAAAATATAATCTATCTCCTTTTGCCATATTAAATAATTATTTTTTTGGAGGCCAAGGGCCTTTCCAATTTGGAGGTCTTTTTCTTGGAGGTAAAGATTCTCCTTTTTCTCCTCCCCTATCTACTGCTTTCCTAGACTGTCCTTTTTGATACTTGCCGAGGGTACTGGGACGCGCTCCTTTGGTGTGTTCAGCAGAAAAGAGATTTTCGTATTTCCCTGAAAATACATTGTTGAAGCTGGTACAGTCTATAAGATACTAACCGATTCCCTCCCTTTCCATCACAATGTAATTTATTGCATTATTTTAAGATCTCGAAATACCTTTTTGGTAATTTCCTTCCTACAGCTGGAAAAATCTGATCTATTGAATTTACGGTCCTGTATAAGTCGTGTCGCGAAGAAATACACATTTTGACCAGATTCAAGGTATCCTACCCACCACCCTGTGTTCGTATTATGCTCCCTTGTCCATCCAGTTTTTGACCGTATTATAAAGTCTTTTTCTTTCTCTGTTATCATTACCTTCTTGACAATATCCATGCTTCGATCGGAAAAAGGCAAATTCCCATCATATAATCGTTTCAAAAATTCGACCTGATTGATAGGAGAAATACCCATTGCTCCAAAATTCCAAAAATCTTCTCCTTTTTCAGTGAGATCGGCATTTCCATAGCCGGATTCTCCTAAAAACTTTTGGTAGGTAGATCTGTCTATTTTCTTTGCAAGCTCAATAAAAGCCCAGCCTGCAGATACCTGAAAAGCTTCTTTTACTGAAATATCTCTGTAGATATCTGGGCGATAGCCATATTTAATGGTATCTGTTGATCCCGGCCATTTCACCACAGCATTTTCATCTTTGACCGTATTTGTCTCTAACGCGATGAGCATATTGATAACCTTAAACGTAGATGCAGGTACACTTTCAATCTTGGAATCCGATGTATCGGATACAAACCAGATGTCATTTCTATTATCATAAATAGCTATAGTCCCTCTTACCCCACATTCCTCAAAATATCCCTGAATATTGGGCATTACGATTTTCGTACCTGTAGAAAATATCCCTTTTGTCTGTCCATTTACTCCAGAAACAAAAAAGGCAGCTACAAACATCAACAGTGTAATTCTTAATATCATTTTTATAAAATAGTTATCGGAACCGAAAAATTCTTACTGTATTTTATCATTCAGTCTTCTTTTCAAGCCCACACAGGATAAGTTAATAATATTTTTCTAAATCATTACCTTTGAACCATTATGCTGCAAGTAACCTGTGCGATTATTCAACACGCCAATAAAATACTGATCTGCCAACGGTCGGCTTCAATGAAACTTCCATTGAAATGGGAGTTTCCGGGTGGCAAGATCGAAACCGGCGAATCTAAAGAAGAATGCCTATGCAGAGAAATCAAAGAGGAACTCCATATTGATATTAGCATACATAGCGCACTAACGATAGTAGAACACCACTACGCCGACTTCTCGCTGCTGCTCTCTCCTATTGTATGATGCCTCACAGGAGAAGTAAAAGCACTGGAACATGCATAAGCAATATGGTTGGACGCTGCTCAATTAAGGAACTTCGAACGGGTAGAAGCTAGTTTGCCTATTGTAAAAGGGTATATCGCTTATTCAACATTGACTGAATAATGCTAACGATTTCCGACCAAAAACCCTAAAAACAAAAAAAGCCTCCCTCCTAACCGGCAGAGGGAAGCAATTTGGTAATTTAGTTGGTTTAACTAGCCGCAAACCAGCGAGTGGTTCTTTAATACCTAAAGATAAGCATGTTACCTTAAATAACTATTGATCATTTCCTATGAAAGGTTGATCAAACCCTAACTATCAAAAAAGATCTGTCCCTTATCTTACTATATTATCCATTTAATTTACCTTAAACACCCACATTATTGGAGATTTTCATGCGATCTTGTATTACACCGTTCTGTATGGTAATTTTGTTGCCAACGGCATCCTCAAAATCATTATCCGCTATAATATACTTGGGATTTCGAGCGGACAAGTTCGACTCAACGATTACCGAATTAGTCATTAGCTTAGGGCTCTTATTATCTCTCGTGGTACAGCCTATTATCTTAACCGCATCAGTAGTATTATTAAAATAGAAAGCCGATACACCCGGGTTTGTAATCTTCAAACCGCTAATAAGTACATCTTTGCAATCTGTAAAGCCTGCTCCATAATTACCGATATTGGAGATATAACCTCCCTTTACGTGAATATCATTGCATAGCGTAAACTGCATTCCGCGAGAGGTATTGATCTTGTCAATCTTTAAATTGTTAACTGTAATCCGATTGGAATAGGTAGCCAAAACTCCGGTACTCTGACTATTGCCAATATAAATATCGGACAATGTAATATCATCATGTGAACAGAAAGCTTCTCCCTGTACCCTTACCCCCTCACCATTGACAGTGGTCTGAATTTTGTTGATACTGATATTGCTCAACATTAGGTTCTTGCATTTTAACAGCTCTTGCGACTGTCCCTGCCCTTGTTGCTGGAATTGGTTATCTAAATAGGTATATAATAATCCTTCGGACGATACCCTGTAAATATCACCTTTATTTAAACCCGTAAGTGAAGCCAAGTCCGCATAGCTGTTTACAGTACCCTTAAACCCGAACCAATCGCCGCTGACACGAATACCTACACTATTGCATTCATCGATCTTGACGTTGTCGATGGTACAGTTCTTTGTTCCCCGTACCCGGATTCCACCAACATCGCTGTTGGTCAGTCCGCATTTATCCACATAAACATTCTGAACAGTGACAGACTCCACATCTCCTACCGAAGCCGAATTCCGGATCAATGAAATGACACTTCGGCCAACATTTGACGCATAGACGGTATCAACGACTCCATTTTTGACTCCCCGGGAGTTATTGGATGACTCCACATTGATCACCATATAGCCGCAGTTCTTTGATTTGATATTCCTGACGGTCCAGTTTTCCATTTCAAATAATCCCAGATCAGACTGCCCGATGTTTTCAAATTCTATATCGTCGATCATCACATGATCACAGCCACCATGCCAGAAGGAAATACCATATCCACCACTAAAATTGGGCAATACTGTTTTTGCATTTTTTATCCTTAATCTTTTATAGGTGGCATTGGAAACGGCGTTCCGATTGTCAATACCACTGGATCGCGAAACAGAAGCAGATAAATTGGGAGCATTTGCATCGAGTTCGACATCTGTGAGTTCAAAGTTCCCGTTCAAATTGAGAAACATGTAATTTTCAAATTCTCCAGAATCGGTCGCTGTGGCTGGGTTTAATATAATCTTGGTTAGGTTTCGATCAATACCTTTGATCCGAGCGTTAAAGACAGGTGTGTAAGACCGATCAATTAAAAATGCGCCTTTGGGGATAACCGTAAAAGAACCCGTAGTTGCTGTGATACGAAGTGCTTTGGTAAGATATGAATTAAGTACCTGCCCCTCTTGAAGACCAAAATACAAAAGGTTGATATCACCGACATAGTTATGAAAAAGCTTGATGCCACCAACTACGATTACACTTCCGCCGTCATCAGGTCCCGGATCAGGATCGTTCAAGGGATCTACATAATGATAAATAATCGGTGCTGGGGTATCCCCTTTTTTGTGATAGCCTAATAGTTGTACGCCGTCATAAGCGCCGCTCTGTAAAGCTGTGATTTCACTTGCGGACAGCTCTTTCATCTTCGCCATCGTCTCCTTAATTAAAAATTGATTTGCCATATTCTTTTCTTTTTATGTGTATAGCAAAAGTATAGTTGACAAAGAGGCTATCAGAGGAAAACAAGGTGTATGTGAGCGGTATCGGAGAGATACCGAAAAGCCTATTTCATTCTTTTAAAGATTGTGCAGATACCCCAAATAAAAAAGCTTCCCTCTACCTGTTAGAGGGAAGCAAATGGACGAATTGTCGATCCGAGCTTTTAATTATTATTCTTATCCACAGTCAAATACTTATCTAATCTTTGCTCTCTATCCCTAGCCTCATTTCTATAAATAAATATTGTCTAAATTATCTAAAGGACCAAATTAAGCCATTTGTAGAAAATAAAGCTGCAATTTGCTTTCCGGCGTCAAGAAGCGCTAGTATTCGAAGTCAAATCTGTAAACTTTTTAACGGCCTCTATATTTTTGAATAGACTATATGCCCCAGATGTTTGAAATTATAAATTCTATTGTTTTTATTAAAAACTTTTGTCTCAACTGTATTACCGTCAGAATTTGGCATAGAAATAATATAATCGTTTTCGAAATGAAGTTTTACACCAAACGGTTCGCGATTACCTTCGACATTTATAAACTCTATCTCTTCAATTTCGTTACCGACGATGTTATTTTTCGATATTGAATAGTCCCACGGGACAGCACATCGTCAATTACCGAATGTAAAGATTTTTGGTATGTTTAACCTTACTAATGTCGACCCTTATGGCTCACCAAATTTTCACAAAGGCTTTAGTGCCGTTAAGAAATCATATGGAAAGTATCTTCTAAAACTTAATCATACTAAGAAACACCGATTATACTATCATGTTCTAAATTCATGTCTATAATTCGATCTTTGTTTAACCATGTATTTTTTCCTATCCTATAATTTCCAGCGACAATGTAATAACTATTACCGCTAGATTTGATTTCAAAAATTTTATGTCCAAATTTAAGTTTGAAATCCTGAAATTTTTCAGGAATATTATCCAACAATTCTATAATCACTATACCATTTAAAATTGTAGGTAAGTCTACGTAGACAACTGCAGAAAATTCAATATCGATATTATATGCATAACTTCTATTCCAATCTTCTTGATCAGGAAACTTCATTTGGCTCCTAATAAGTAGAAAATTGTGGCTCACTGTATATGCCCAAATTTTAAAAACCCTGTTAGTTAATTCATTCATATTAAATTGTTAAAAAGGATTAGGTACAACATTATAGACACCATCAACAAATCTGTAGAAAGTTGTTCTACTTAACGCACCTGGATTATTAAGTATCGTATGTAATTCCCAATTCGTAATATTTCCGTGGTTTATTATTTCATTCGGATTAAATTTTGAAAAGCGGTATCTGGAGAATCCTGTTAAATTAAAATGTAAATTGTTGCTTCCATTTTCAATCGCTCCTAAAATTTTTTCTTTTTGAAATCCAACAGAAAAATCCCTATATGTCTGAAAACCTTTCTTTTTCGCAAAATTAAATAGATCATCTCCTAAGCCGAGAGCAACATTTCCTCCCCCCTTAGCGACTCCACCAATCCCCTTAACGATCTTCATATAAGGCAGGCTGGTCGCCACAACCATTCCAACTTCGGCTTTGCTCTGGGCCGTGCTCAATTGCATCACTACGCCCAAAGGCGCTGTGGCCGGGATCATTGACAAGACTGCACCGGCATTGTTGATATCTTTATCGGTAGGCAAATAGGGTCCATAAGCACCACTTGACTGCCCACTGAATGACCAGCCAAGACCATAACCATTAAAGAAATTACTGAAGCTGTTCCACCCCGATGCCCAGCTACTCATGCCACCGCCATAAACATCAACAGATGGCAGGCTCTCAATCAGCTGGTAGCCCGCTATAGGGCTCGATCCTTCGAAAAAGACCGCCTGGCTAGTACTGGTTGCCCCATCTGGCAGGTACCATCCAGGATCAGCAAACATACCGTTCGGGTCGGTGAAAGCAAGGGGATTATTATAAACATAATTATAAGGGCTAAAGCCCGTAAAATCGTCCGCCAATGGATCCACGACATTCCATCGTCCTATTTCTGCGTCATAAAAACGTGCCCCGTGGTCGTAGCTGTCTCCAAGCTCGCCCTGGATCTCCATACCATTGTAAAGGTACTTATTATTTCCTCCTAACACAACCTTGCGCTTGCCGAACGGATAATAATTGTCCCGCTGTACCACATCAACAATTTTAGCACTGCTTCCCCGCTTCAGGGATGCACGTACGTTGCCCAGATGATCCACGAGATTATAATGGTAAACGTAACTTGTACCGTTCCACATGGCGTACCCAACGGCATTATGAATAATTTCGATCTTGTCATTGTTATACTCGATCCCACCTACATAATCCCGTTTAACGGTGATCGGACTGCTGGTCCCAATTTTCGACAGCTTCTGAAGTTTTGTCCCCCCGGCATCATAGAGGAAACTGAGATTGGTACCTGCTTTTGTCGCAGTCTGTGGAAGGTTCAGGTAATTATAGGTATATGCCATCCCCAGACGGTCAGTTTTGGCATTGCCATTGTCATCGTAAGTATAATCGCCCGACAATCCACCTGTAAGCTTAGTCAATTTATTTCCGTTGTAAGCATACGTTGTTGCAACAAGCGCATCACGCTTCAAGGTTTTGATATTGCCCATATCATCATAGCTCATCACCTCAGTCATACTTGCGGCACCGGCAGGTGTACTAGCTCCACTTGTAAGTCTGTTGAGCCGGTCATAGCCATAACTAAAGTTTTTGGCTGTGCCATCGAGCTTATCATTTTCATTCCACAATTGTCCGCTGATATTGCCACCCCACTGAGGGCTGCTACCATCCCCGTATTTAAGCTGCAGACTGAACCTGGGAGAGATACTTTTGGATAACCATCCACGCTCATTATAGCTATAGCTTGTTGTATCCACGTAGCCTGGCTCAGTAGCCACCTTACCCATATAGCGCGTCTTTAACTGTCCGATCTCATTGTAGCTATTGGAAGCGAGTATTACTTCAGCCTGAGATCCGATCCTCTCTTTTGATGAAGCAAGACGGCCAACATGGTCATAAGTATTGGTGGTTGTTATAATCGTTGCTTTCCCTCCCTTGGGTGTATGCGACCGTGTACTGGTCAACAGCTCGCCAGGAAAACTGTAGGTATTCGTAACAGCATCAATTCCGCCCAGGTGATCCATACGCTGAATATTCACTAGAAGTGCATCATCATCGTAGTGATTTACAGTCCACAACCAATCTGTACTTCCCAATACTCTGATCTTGCTCGCTGTCAGTAACGTCTTCAACTTTTTGCTATAGGCGGCATGGTTCGTAAACGGGATGCCCGGTATATTGTTATAGTCGTTATAATAATATACCTGTAATACTGTCATATTGGCCGTATTCTGAGGAATAGCATTGTTGGTATAGCCCTCTAATGCTGTTCCGCGATCTTCCCAGGGTGCACCCGAAAATTCCTTGAGCGCATTCTGTAATGCAGTATGATTGTCCCCTGGATGCCCGGTCTCAATACCGGTCATAACTGTCCTTCCAAAAGCATCATACTTGATAAACCCCCACTCACCGCGCTTGAGCTGTTCGGCATCTCTTGTAAATACCAACTGATCATTTTTATTATAGACGAAGTACTCTGGGCCTTTGCCAGGAATTTTCTTCCATATCATGCGCTTCCTCTCATCGTACCGGTAAGCATAGATATATCTGTCAAAATTTGCATCTGTTGCAAGTTCCGTAAAACTTGTTGCCGTCACTGCCGGAGGGATCACATAACACAGGTTCCCAAAATTGCCGTAGACATAATACGTATCCAAGGGATACTCTGCTTTAGTGGAAGGATTGATATTCCAGACTCTTTTCAGAACAACACGACCGTCGAAATCCTTGTATTCATCTACTGTCCCAGCCTTTCCTGAGACCCAATTTTCATCACGAACGGTTGTTTTACTAAGCCTGCCCGCACTGTATTTTCCTGTACCTTTGGCTCCGGTAGGAATTCCATCTGAATTGTAGTCTACTATCCAGAGCTTGACCAGCTCCTGTGTGCTCTCAACATTTGAACCATATACTGTCCGAACGGTATGCCCCCCTCCGGGAACCCCCATTACGCCTAGTTGCCAGCTCGCACCGGGTGCCCCTTGTTCGAGCACACGATTTAATGGGCTGTTTTCAAAAAGTGTTGCCGCATAAGGGAAATTAGTTTTGACCACTGCTGGATCCCAAGACCCATTTTCAGTATAGTATGCCAACTGATCGTATCTGGCATTTGGATTAAATGCACCATCCCCAGATACATTCTCTGCATGGGGAAGGTAGTTGATACTTTCCCTTCCCTGGTTATCGTATTCCTTATGCTGTACAATATCCTTATAAGTAGGGCTCGCCATGATCTCAACCTGCTGAATATTACGCCCGAGTCCGTCAAAATACTGGATTGACTGATTTTCTTCGTTAATACTTCGTGACTGTTTCAGATTCTGTTCATTCACTCCCGCGACACGATAACTTCTGGTCAGGATGAAATTCCGAAAAGCGGTGGGTTTACTAACGACTGAGGGAAATGCTGCGATACCGATAGTGGCATTGCCGCCCATCGGTATATGAAATCCATTGAGCAGTGTGACACTGTTCAATGCCTGAATGCTAGGCTGCCCCTCGTATTTATCTAATCTGAGGTCCTGTGGGATCTGGGAATATCCCATAAAATTTGCCAATACCGCCAAACATACCAACAGCATTCTTTTCGCTATCGACAATTTTGTTACCCCATAAAACTGGTGCAAACTAGCCTTTATTACTGACCACATATGTATATTTATTGAAAATAACATTAATTCAATTATTTTTCTTCCTAGTTTCATTATATTGAAATCCTGTAATAGGAATTTATAGAATCAAATCCAATTACATTACCATTCTATCCATCCTTCATTACATTGATGGAGGCTCTCAACTTTGCCGTTGTTTCCAACGTATGCAATTGCTTGTCCCCTTGAATAATACCCTCCTGCTGCGGGAGTTCCATCCAGATTATACAGGACCGTCCCCACAACGATGCCCGGATCAGGATCGTTAGATGGATTCAGGATATAATATTCATCACGGTTGGTAGATTCGCAGAGTGCATTTCCTGTTCCGTTTATGCTTCGCGCATATGCCAAGGATACTATAAATGCATTGACAGGGAGTTTACGGTTGCCATTGCAATCCACCATTTGCCATCGATAATTGTAACAGAATGTTTTCACAATGTTTCCTTTATCATCCAATATTGCCGACAGCCGACCAAATAGGTCATACTCATAACTTTCTTTCACTCCTCTTGGATCAGTTTTGCTCAGAATGCCCACCAGCGGCTTATGAATGTAGCTGGTGACTTCTGCCTGAGGTAATGCTATCCTTAAGGCATCCATTTTTTGTTTGATAAAACTTTCGGTAACCGTTAGACTATTGAGCTGGGTAATAACCGCCGCTCCGCCTATCGCTTTCAGCATATCGCTATAGACCACATTTCTAACCTCCGCAATCTGGCAAAGTCCATTGTAACCCCAGATATAACAGGTTGATGGTTCTCTGTTCCGTACGATCTCCAATGGATTACCATAAGCATCAGTTTGGTTAACTATCCACTCTTGCCTATAGCTGTCACTTAGTCGAAAAATATGGTTATCATCTGTATAGGTGGTCCGGATATCTGATATGTTTACCGGTTTTGTCAAGTCAAACCGGTGCACGGAACTGACTTTACCTTTCTTATACTGTAAGTACTCACTTTGTTCAAGGTTTTTGACTGCCCCAGCGGTGACCGATGAAATTTCAATAGGAAGCGAAACCATATTGGCATTTTTGTATGAAACGATATCTACAGCCAATCTGCCCTGATCGCCCAGCACAGGGAAATCAGAAGGGTATTTATAGTTTTTTTCCCTGAGGATTTTACCGGAATCATAGTTCCTTTTCTGGTGTACTAGACGGTATTCATTGTAATAGAATTCTGTCGATGTGACGGTGGAATCGCCTGTGGTACCATAGCTTGTAGCGGTTGTACTTTTAAGATAGGGAACGAACGTATAGATCGGGAAAGCCACTTTGTTAAATCCTAACCGTCCAGGCGGAGTGACTTCAAATACCGAACGAACATATTTGCTGTAACGTGTAGGATCATCATTGTATTTATTTTCGGTCTTGTTTATTTTCACTTTTTTATCCGTAAAAAGTTGTTCCGACAGCAAAAGCCCCCGTTCCAAAGCAAGACTTCCGAACAGCTGCTGGTCATAACGGGAACTTTCGACATCATAATCATGTTGGGCAAAGGGTTCTTTATCCAAATATCCATTGTCATGGTTGGTGAACTTTAACACCTTGTACCCCCCCATTGTCTTTTCAGTAACCTCACTGTAGTTGATATGATTACCATTGGAATTATTAAGATAATTTAACGAAAGGCTATTAAAGCGCCTATAAGGAGTTCCACTAAAATCCTTTCCTTCCTCATAGTAAATTGGCTCACCGTTCAATACTCCGCTAGATAGTGTTCCACTCCCAAGATAGTCTCTGGCATAAAAATACTCGGTCACACTCGGTTTTACATTGATGCCGTCATAGTCTTCGGTTTTCTTTAGCCGAAGCCCTCCGGCGAAACTGTTCACCGCATTTCTTTTAAGGCTAATATTGGGCGATTGTAAGACAACCGTCGAATAGGTATGTGGCTCAAAGGTAAATAATGTGTAACCACCTGTGGGGTATTTGATCTGTTTGATCATCTCAGCCTTCATCAAGCTTGTATCTGGCTCCCTGGATTTAAGATATTTGACCATATTGGGATATGCATAATATCCGCCCTCTTCTCCGCCATCCATCCAATAATTCTTTCCATTATAATACCCCCAATGATCTGTTCTACCGGAGGCATACCTAGGCAATTTTAGATCGTTGTAAACAAAGGAATAGTAAGGCAAAAGAGTATTACCATCCGAAGCTACCACTTCAATCTTTTCAAGCTTGAGCCGTTCGGTCGATTTTTCAATGTAACTAAAGTTGAATTGTTTTACTTTCGCAAATCCGGTCTTCAGAATAATACGTTCGACTTTATAACATTGTGCGACACTCTCTCCTACCAAAAATTCATCCCCTTCATCATTGGAGCGAAAAGGCCACAGGAGGTCTTTACTCAGCGAGCTTTCAAAATCGCATACAACACCCTGTGAGGTATTTATTTGGGTGAGGGTCGATGTCAGCACCGAGTAATTCTGTGGTTGGTTGCGGTTAACAAGCATATAGACGCCTTTCCGCATATGCCTAACTGCTCCTTCCGAAATTTCGGAATACAATGGCATATAGGGAGCATATCCCCTTTTATATTTAAGTACGGCAGTATTTCCATCCGGATAGATAATTTTGGTCAATTGCCATGCACTGGTCTGTACACTTGCTTCCCAGCTACTATTATTTGCAAAGGGAGGAGTTTCCCTACTCCATCCAGGGGGCATATATGCAGGAACACTGGGCGAAGAAAACTCTATTGCTTCCTGATCGTAGCCAAAACTATACTTTATACCATTACCCATCGTCAGGGTAAATCCGGTATACACCCTTCCCAAAGTTGCTATTTCAAGTTTAAAATCCATTTCCGTTTTTACCTCAACCTTAATATTTGGATCATCTTTACAATTAACAATCCAATTATTTTCATGGTTGAGATAAAAACTTCCAGCAATGCCATTAAAATTAAAAACGAACTCATCTGGAGCCTGATCAGTATCTCCACTACGAAGCTGATCTGTCGTATTCCAATCGGATTTTGAATTCTCCACGGTTCCACTTTCAGTATAACTATAAATTCCCCTCCCAAATACCTTGTTATAACTCTCGTCGAAAACGCCTTTTGCCCGTCGCTGTATGGCTCCTCCCGCTCCAAGGGACCAATTAAGTCCAAAAATAGACGGCCGCTGATCGGGTCTACATCCAGAAGCATCATAGGCAAGATAAACTGGAATCTTCCCACTTCCGACGGGAATTTCCAACAATGGTACTTTAATAAGCGCGGCTCCTGTAAAAGGAGAGATGGGAATATTACCAAACTTACCCAACATCGATACATCGGGACTTTGGATGCTCGGTTGAGCAACTGCTGTGGAAGGGTCTTGAGCCCGAACATATTGCAGGCAAAAAATAAAAATGAATAAATGGCAGAATATGGTTACTCTATTTGACATGTGCTATCTTTATTGATTATGGTCAAAAAATTAATAGTTTTGTGATTTATATTTTCGTGAACGAATTTATTTTCTAATGAGATTCAAGTTTATTCATACGTTTTACTAGATCTTGTAACATTTTGTCTTTTTCAATCAATTGTAAAGTCAATTCTTCGATCTTTTTCAGTAGGATCTTATCCATCTCATCAAGTGAATAACCTTCGTTTTCTACGACCTCTGCTTTTGGCACATCTGGCAAATGGCCATTTTCGTTGATAAAACGTTCTGTCTCGGCTAAAGTGAGTAATTTGTATTTAGGTTTAAAAACATAGTCTGGCCAATTACTGGTTTCCACTTTTATTTCTTTCGCCCGGATATTACCTTTAACCGCAAGAGCTTTAGTACTAAGTCCCTCCGCAACAAGAAGACCGTTATTTTCCAAATAGACCATCCCCCACTTCCAATCCCCATTGATATAAGGAGCGATATGCAGATTTGTCCGACCGTCGTCGGGTGTATGGAAAATCCAAGAATTTGAACCGGTCAAAATAAGGTCACTAGAACCTTGCCCAACAGCTGTCAAGGCAAGTGTAGAGAATAGCCACCCAAGAATGGCTTTCATGAGATTGCTCATATAATGATATTTGATTAGTAGAAAAAAAGAGTAGTTATCTATCAGATTTAAGCAACAGCTTTTCAATCAATTCCTGCTGCTTCAGATTTTTTTTCTCCATATCGATCAGATGAAGCGTAATTTCCTCGATCTTTTTAAGCAGAATCTTGTTCATCTCGCCGAGGGAAATTCCATTTGCTTCTGCGTCTTCGGCTTTTGGCACTTCCGGAAGATGGCCGTTATTACTGATGAACTTCTCTGTTTCGGCAAGACTCCGTAGTTTGTAATCCGAATTAAAAACATAATCAGGCCAATTGCTCGTTGTTACCAAAACTTCCTGAGCTGCCAACTTCCCGGCAACAGACATTTTATAGCCCGGCAACAGCCCCGAGCCAACCGCGAGGGTATTAAAAACCCGAAGATCTCCAGATTTTGTAAGCGACATCGAATAACTCGTATTATTCCCCCAATACATGCTGCCGTTAGTATGGAAACCAAACATCAGTTGACTAGCCTCCCCTGGATTAAATATTATGGATGTGTGACTGGGATCAATCAATTGGATCCCATTTCCAAAACCATTCACTCCGGCGGTCGCATTACGCCCGTTTACCGATATACCTCCCACTACCTGAAGCTTGCTTTGTGGTGAAGTTGTGCCAATACCAACATTGCCTGTGGTAGGAAATGTATTCGTCTGTGCAATACTGAACTGAAAACCAAAGATACCCAAAACCATAAGGGGCAATTTTCTTCTTCTCATAAAATAAAAGATGGCTGTGTAATAAATTAAAACAAAGTATACGTTAAAGTCCTTATATACGACGCAACACTAATGTAGAACAAATCTAAATAACAGAAACGATATACAAAAATAAATTATCAGTGAAATCAATTTTTTTTCAAAAAAAGGAGCAAAAAATCTAAAATTTAGTACCGATTTAATAAAATATTAACATATAAATCGGACTCGTTTTATCTTTTTAAGTAGGATAAGTACGTAAATACTACCAACGAATGGTAAGAATATGATAGCCAACACATACAAGAGGAAATTGAGTGGTCGTAGTTTACGCCTATTCGAAACCAATAAAAACAGAGAAATTAATTTCAGTAAAAACTCTAACAAAAATAGAAGTTGCCATAAAGTTAGTCCTAATAACATTATTTTAGTTTAAAAATGTAATTGGTAATTGTTTTATATTAAGGTAAACGGCTATAGCACCAAATTGTCCCTAAAATTATTAAATTATTTTTCTGCGTTCGAAAAATGCGCTATCCTTCAAACACAATCACAAATTCAATAAGAAAAACAAAAGAAAAAAGACGTATCTTTCTTCAGTCGCAATACAACCTAGCACTCTCCTATTCCATTCACAAATGGGAACCCTGGATTGAATTGCCGGGAAATTTTTAGAATAATAAGACGCCATGAGATCCTTTGTATTAATTGTAATCGCCATCATTGCTAATTTTATGCATAGTTATGCTCAGAAAGATCCAGAGCTTAAAAATGCTCTCGCAAAAATGACTGCGGCATCAACCGCACACGACGCTCAGGCTACCGTAACCCTCACTTCACCGCGACTGGTTAAACAAATGGGTGGCGGAGAAGCTGCATTGAACCTTATCAAAGGAGCTTTAAAACAGTTGCAAAAACAAGGGATCAAAATAGACACAGTTATCAATTATGTTGATTTAGATATCAATACGCTAAATAATATAACGTATTCTTTTTTCCCTCAATTGATTGTGATGAGTATTCCGGATACGAGCAAAAGAATGATAGCTTACGCGACTTTAATGGCGATCAAGGAGCCAAAGTCTAAAAACTGGACTTTCCTTGATTATGGGAACTTGAATGATGATCAAATGAAAATCCTCCTACCCGAATTTGTAGGTAAGGTTGATTTTCCAAGACCTGATATCAAGCCTATGGTGCTTCCAAAGGAAGAAATTGATTCGAACATAGAATTGTTGATGAATATAATTGATGATGCATTAAAAAAAGGAAAATCAGTTGTGGCAAAATAAAACTGGAATTATAATCGACCAAGTACATACTCCTATTTCATGATGGGAAAAAATGTTAGAGGAATTTAAGCTATGAGCAGTATTAAAAACTTTTTAGAACTACCAACAGATAAACAAATCGGAGAAACCCATCATTTCTTCCTGATCCGAGACGGATTTCCTATGAGTCCAGGCCACACACTTATAATAAGCAAGGCACTTCGCATAGATTACTTTGAGCTTACCACAGATGAGAAAGCTGACCTAGATAATGCTATTGGTCTAGCTCGATCCTTAGTAGAATCTGAGTTTACTCCTGACGGTTACAATATCGGAATGAACTGTGGCGAATCTGCCGGACAAACGGTCTTCCATTTTCATTGTCACCTGATCCCACGCTATGCTGGCGATATGGAGAATCCGAGAGGTGGTGTAAGGCATGTGATCCCGAATAACGGAAGTTATTAATGGCAAAAATGAACTGGTCATTTACTTTTAAACACTGGGGCAGTACCTTATTACTTGGTACTACGATCTTGATTTTAGCTTCGGGATTTGGATTTTCATCTATTTCTGAAATCAGTGACTCATTGACTTGGTTTATAATCTATTTAATATTTAGTGCGATATACTCTATTCCAACATTGATAGCTTATCTTTTAATTGCTTACTTGCTTATTGGTAGGAATATAGGCGCAAAGTGGACTAAGTTTATTCTAATATTTGTAACAATTACTGGAATTACGCTGACAACTTCATTAATTGACTCTGACCTGTTAGAGAATCTTAGCATATATTATTCGCTATCATCAGTAGTTACGGAAATATTTTTAAAATTTGAGAAAACCTGATCTAAGATAAGAAATGGACAGATCATATATTTTTAAGCACTGGGGATGCACTGTATTGTTACTTTTAATCTCACTTCGGACAATGTAATATCATCATGTGAAAAGAAAGCTTCGCCCTGCAGCCTTAGCCCCTCACCATTGATAGTGGTCTGAATTTTATTGATACTGATATTGCTCAACACGAATACTTTCCTATAATTCCCGCACCTTCTTTGGGCGCTGCTGCTTTCCACAAACATTTTTTATCTGAAACAGCATGGGCTTTGATATTGTTATCTCTTAAAGATTTATAAAATGTGGAAAGTTTGACATTCGAAGCTAATCAATAGCACGAATTACAAATACTAAAAAATATTACTATGTCATTATTTTCAAACGATTTGAGCAAAGAACCCGTATTTGACGGCATTGGCTACGAACCTTCCTTTTTTTCAAGAAAGGCAATGGTTACGACCAAGACAAATTACAGCAAAAAAAAGTACAATGATGTCAACAAGGACACCCGAAAGAAGATTCTTGTACTTTGTACAGAAGAGCGCTATATGACCATGAAAAATGGAAAGAAATTTTCGACGGGTAATCATCCGGTCGAAACACTGGTTCCCATTCTTCATTTCGAACAGGCTGGATTTGAAGTTGACTTCTACACCCCCACCGGTGATCCTGTAAAATTTGAAATGTGGGCTATGCCCTATGAAGATGAAAACATCGGTAAAATCCTCGACAAGTATAATACGCAATTTTCAAACCCGCACAACCTGCGGGATTTTATAGCCGACACGAATAAAGGATATGTTGACTACGTGGCCGTTTTTATCCCAGGCGGGCATGGCGCAATGCTCGATTTACCTGAAAATAATGATGTAAAAGAACTTATCAAATGGGCAGTAGCTGAAGATAAATATGTGCTGGCAATCTGCCATGGTCCGGCAGCGCTCTTAAGTGCAGCAGATTGTGGAGACGCTGAGTTTCCCTTTAAGGGGTATAAGATCAATTCGTTTCCAGATGAAATGGATAAGACTTTGCCAGAAAGTGGATACCAGCCGGGCGAGATGCCTTGGTTTTATGGTGAAAAACTCAAACAACTTGGAGTTGAAATTTTGAATAAAAAAATTGCCGGCGATTGTCACGTTGACAGAAAATTGATTACTGCTGATAGCCCATTAGCGGCTGATAAATTCGGTAAACTATGCGCAGATGAACTTCTCGCCTATGAAAAATCAAGAGTGGAAAAAGGAAAGGCTATTTTTTTCAACTAAAAGGCTCCCTTATTAACCGATAAGGGAGCCTTTTTGGCTCACATCCAAGCGGCCGTAAAACCTTATATCGTTATATGCTTTATTTTCCTTTAGCTATCTCCGCCTGGACCTCATTTACAAACTCTACAGTGACGTTCGATAGTTCGGCAATCTCCGAATTCGAAAACTTATCCAAAGACAAAAGGTTTTTTATTACCTCAGCTTTTCCTTCCGCTTTTCCTTCCGCTTTTCCTTCGGCCATTGCTTTTTCGCGCGCTCGTTTCAATTGCTCTTCCTGGCTACTGCGGATGCTCTCCGCATCCCATTTATTCCTTAAACTTACATTGTACATCTCTCGTTCCTCCGGTTTTAGTTTGCTATACTCTGCTAACTGAAATAACTTTTCAAATATCGGCTTCCGCAGGTATGTTGAAAGTCCCTTTAGCGAGGACATGTTTTTGAGTATATAAAGCCAACGATCCAAATCATTAACTAACTCTGCCTCAGCTTTAACAAAGTTAACCAATTCAAGGTATATAAAGCCAAGATCGTCGTAAAATATTTTACCTTGATCCCGATAACATAGACAGATATCGTGTAAAAAATACTTCTCATTGCCCGCATCAGGCATCGTAAATCCATCCATCAATACAATGATATAGACTTCACTAATTGCATAATTCCAAGCCCTTCGGTTACCTTTGGGTGCCTGATCCGCTATCAATTTACTACTGTAGTAAAGCATGCGCCTTTTCAAATTATCCTGCGCCGTGCGCTGCACTTCAATAATAAAACGTTCGCCATTGTCAGCCGTACAGGTCAGATCAAAAATAACGGTACCGATATCCTCTGTATCTCCGACATGCTCATTTTTGTTATAATATAAATCAGCAATGACCTTGCGTCCTCTAAAGAGTTCGTTTAAGAAAGCGATGAGAAGATCTTTATTGGTATCTGATCCGAAAACTTTTTTAAAGCCATAATCTGTCGTGATATCGATATATTTCGACTGTTTCAATTCACTCATAATATATTGTTTTTAAATTGGTTAACAACACAAATATAAATAAAAAAAGACACTTATACTAATATTTTTAGTAATAAAATATTATTCTGTATATCAATTAAACAACGCTCCGATAAAGACGGTCATATTGTTTTTCGATATGGTAATGCCGGAGGGAAAAATAGAATTGTTGGCGTAAAATTTAAACACCCTATTCTAACTAACCTTTGTAAAAGAATAAACCAATAGCTTGTGTTAAGCCGATAAGGGAAGCTTTAATGGGTAATTTTCATTAAATTTAAAATATTATTTTCATCGGCTACACCAATGCAAATGGCTTAACATTATTCCATACCCAATGAACAAAATAGTAAACGTTATTAAAGGAGATATCACTAAGATCGAAGTCGATGCAATCGTAAACGCTGCAAACAGCTCCTTACTTGGTGGCGGTGGTGTAGATGGTGCCATTCACCGGGCAGGTGGCCCAGCCATTCTGGAAGAATGCCGAATGATAGTAGCAAGACAAGGGGGTTGCAAAACGGGTGAAGCTGTTATCACCACAGCTGGCAATCTACACGCTAAATATGTCATCCACACGGTCGGTCCTGTTTGGAACGACGGCCAAAAGAATGAAGAGAACCTCTTGGCAAATTGTTACTTCAACTCCCTTCGACTGGCTGTGGATAATAGCTGTACAACAATTGCTTTTCCGAATATCAGCACAGGTATATACAGGTTCCCTAAGGAATTGGCTGTCCAAATATCGGTGAACTCAATAAATAAGTTTCTTGAATCAGATACGACAATTAAACTAATTACAATAGTTTGCTTTGATGATGAAAATTTCCAGCTATTGAAACGATTACTTAGCCAATAAAGCTATGTTTTTGTCGTCAGAAATAACTGTATTGACAAGAGTACTTAAGCACCCTTGTCAATCGTTAAGAGAGCCTTTTTGGCTAGATGTCCACTATGGCTAAATGACATTAAGTTCCAGCTTCTTTATCGGTAAAAATCTGGACTCCTGCTTTGTCTTCAATTAACTGTAGCGGATATAGTTCAGGATTATATACACCATTAAGAACTTCATTCAAAGCGTTTTTCTTGGATTTACCAAATGTAACAATCAGAATATTTTCAGCTTTATTGATAATAGGTTCAGTCAAAGTAATTCTGAACATTGCCTGTGACTTTAGATAGTAGGCATCCACCCATTTTTCTTTTTCTTGTAAAATCTTTTCACCTGGAAACAGAGAAGCTGTGTGGCCATCATCTCCCATTCCTAAAAGGATGAAATCAAAAATACCGTCAGCTCCCAAAACATTTCTGATCTGAGCTTCGTATTCTTTAGCATAATTTTGAGGCTCAATTCCCTCTTTATACATGGGAAAAATCTGATTTTTATTGACTGGAACCTTATTCAAAAGGACTTCCAGAGTCATCTTAAAATTACTTTTCTCATCTTCAAGAGGAACCCATCTTTCATCTACCCAAAAAAAATGGATTTTGTCCCAAATTATTTTATCTGCGTACTCGGGCGTAGCTAATAAACTAAAAATGGCTTTCGGTGAAGAGCCTCCACTCAACGCGACCACAAATTTATCATGCTTCTGGATTGCTTTTGTCGAAAGCTCAACAAATTTATCTGCTGCTTTTTTATATAAATCATCCAGACTATTAAATATCGTAATATTCATTTTCTTTTAATTAGATTTTAAACCCACTGATGTCCCTGCCTCTCTACCAGTGCATCACTGTCATCAGGTCCCCAGTTTCCCGAAGCATAATTTGGGAAAGATGGGTCTTTGGTTTTTTCCCAGGTTTCCTGAATCGTTTTTATCACATCCCAAGCCTCTTCTACCTGATCAGAGCGCATAAACAGTGTAAGGTCTCCCACAAGTGCTTCCAATAAAAGAGTTTCATAAGCTTCGGGCGTATCGGTCTGACAGGCAAAATTATCGAAAATCATTTCCACAGGTTTAAGCGCTAAAGACAAGCCTGGTTTTTTAGACATAAACTGCAATCTGATGTCCATTTGTGGCTGGATATTAATAACCAATCGGTTAGCAGACAGAAGCGAGGTGCTTTCTGAAAATGTAGAATTTGGAAGTGGCTTAAACTGAATCGTTATATAAGAATGCTTTTCTTTCATCTTCTTCCCGGTACGAACATAAAAAGGAACATCCTCCCATCTTTCATTATCCAGATAAAACTTAATAGCGACAAATGTTTCTGTATTGGAATCATGAGCAATTCCCTCTTCCTGGCGATAGCCATTTACTTTTAGCCCATTTACTTTGCCTCGTCCATACTGTCCTCTTACCGCATAATGATCTACTTTTTCGGGAGAAATCCTACGGATGGATTTTAAAACATCAACTTTACGATCCCTGATCTCACCCGATTCAAGTGAAGCCGGAGGTTCCATAGCAACCATACAAAGAATTTGCAAAAGATGGTTCTGAATCATATCGCGCAAAGCTCCTGTCTGCTCATAAAAACTGGCTCTTGTTTCCACGCCTACTTCTTCGGCAACCGTAATCTGCACCGATTCAATATGTCTGTGATTCCAAAGAGGTTCAAAAATTGAATTTCCGAACCTGAACGCCAAAATATTCTGAACTGTTTCTTTACCTAAATAATGATCGATACGATAAATCTGTTCTTCTTGAAAAGTTTGTGAAAGAAGATTATTTAGCTCAATGGCAGATTCTTTATTGTGACCAAAAGGTTTTTCGATAATAATTCGATCTGTTGCAGGATCAGATGCTATTGACGTATTTTTAAGATGATTTGAAATTACCGATACAAAGTTTGGTGCAATCGACAAATAGAAAAGTCTGTTTCCTCTCATTCCGTACACTTTATCAAAATTTTCCAGTTTCTGATATAAATTCTGATAAGAGCTTTCTTCATCAAGCTGGTGTTGAAAGTAGCTGATGTGAGCCTGAAAACCAGCCCAATCTTCCTTGATTACAGCCTTTCTGGAAAAACTTTCCAGATTTTCTTTAATATAAGCTCTGAATTTTTCATCCGTATTTTCGGCTCTTCCTAAAGCTAAAATATTAAAGCCCTTTGGCATTCTGCCATCGATATATAAATTGTAAAAGGCAGGAAAAAGCTTTCTTTTTGCTAAATCCCCTGTTGCACCAAAAATAACGATGGTTGTTGGATGCAGGATTGTATTGTCACTCATTGTTAGGATTTAGTTATTTGGGTTTTGCCATGACGTATGAAAGACTCCTGCTCTGTCAGTTCTTTGGTAAGTGTGTGCACCAAAATAATCACGCTGCGCCTGAAGCAGGTTTACAGGTAAAGATGCTGTGGTGTAAGCTTCGAAATACCCTAGAGCCGACTGGATTCCTAAGCTTGAAATTCCGTTTGATACAGCAAAAGAAGCTGTTTTTCTTAATGAAGAAATTTTATCTTTTACAATTTCTGAAATTTCCGGATCCAATAAAATATTAGATAAGTTCTCATCTTTTGAATAAGCCAGATAAAATTTTTCCAATAAAACCGAACGGATGATACAGCCACCCCTCCAGATTTTAACAACATCTTTTAACGGAATTTCAAACTGATATTCTTCAGAAGCTTTTACCAATAATGCCAAACCTTGAGCATAACTGATTAGAGTAGATAAATACAAAGCATCCCCCACCTCTTTGATGAACAATTCTGTATTTTCAGGAGTTTTTACTTCTTCTTTAGCATATAATTGAGAAGCTTTCACGCGCTCATCTTTGTAAGCGGATAAAATTCTTGATGTTACCGCAATATCGATTGTTGGAATAGACACCCCAATTTCCATAGCCTCCTGGGAAGTCCATTTTCCGGTTCCTTTTGCTCCTGCTTTATCTAAAATCTTGTCGACAAGAAAACCGTCTGTTACATCATCTTTTTGCTGGAAAATATCTCTTGTTATTTCAATAAGGAAAGAATTCATCTCGCCTTCATTCCATCTTTTGAAAACTTCATACAATTGTTTATTGTTAAGATTAGCTCCTTTTCGCAGTAAATCGTATGCTTCACTGATTAATTGCATGATGGCATATTCAATACCGTTGTGAACCATTTTAACGTAATTCCCTGCAGCTGCTTTCCCCATATAAGCGGTGCAGGGCTCCCCTTTTACTTTTGCTGAAATAACTTCCAGCATAGGCTTCACCAAATTGAAAACTTCCAAATCTCCACCCGGCATAATACTCGGTCCTCTTCTTGCGCCCTGCTCTCCTCCAGAAACTCCCATTCCCATAAAATGAAGGTTTTTAGAAGCTAAATCAGCTATACGTCTCTCGGTATCTTTGAAATAAGAATTTCCCGCATCAACGACAACATCTTTTGGGCTTAGAAGTGGTGTCATGCTTTCAAGAACAGCATCAACCGGTTTGCCTGCAGGAACCATTAAAATAACTTTTCGCGGACTGTCTAAACTCAACACAAATTCCTCTAGAGAAACAGTTCCAACAACCTTTGTGCCTGAAGCTACTCCTTTACGAAGTTCTACTACCTTTTCTTCATCTAAATCGAATCCTACGACAGAGAAACCATTATCGGCAATATTGTAAAGCAGATTTCTTCCCATTACACCCAGACCAATGACTCCGTAATTATACTTTTCCATTCTTACTTAAAGTTTATGTTATAGATCAAATTTACTGAAATGCATGCCAGTAAAAAAATTATCTAAAATTTTCTTTCAATTGTGACATTTTTATCATCAACTGGAAAATGTCATTAATTAATACGTTGATAATGGCATCATTCAAAACATAAACTAATTCGGGTCCAGATTCTCTAATTTTTAATAGTTACTATTGGCTCTATGTAAATACATGCTAAAGGTTTGCATGCATTCTTTAACATGCAGTTTTACCCTTGCAATACAACATTTTGAATAGATGTCACTTTAAAAATCAAAAAAATTATTTATCCTGCTTATAGCTGTTCCCAAAAATACACGATATAAAATTTTTGGACAAAATAAATATATTTGTTATAAGTCAGTAATATCCTTTCTAAGAAACAACGAATAGCTGTACAATGATATTTAAAAATTTTTCAGAAAATGAACTTTATCTGTTCATGAATGGCAAACTTATTTACAAGCGTTGGTTAGATACTGGTGTATCGAAGGTTTTTGATGTGATGGCTTATGACAAATACACCCTTGCCAGTATAAAAGAGCTTAGGGACGAAGACGGGTTGTTGATAGTCAAGGCTAGAATAAAGCTAGTACCTACTGAACACGGTGGCCGAAAATCGGGTATCATCTCAGGTTATCGACCCAATCACGTGTTTAAATATACGCCAGAAGGTAAATTATGTCAGACCTATATAGGTGATATAAATTTTGAGGGTGAAAATGTAATGCCTGGTGAAGAAAGAATTGCAACAGTTCGCTTTCTCCTTGTAAAAGAGCTAGAGCAATATTTGACAAAAGGCCGTAAATGGTGGTTATATGAAGGCCCCAATCCTATTGGTGAAGCGGAAATTTTATAAAGACAATTATGGATAAAAAACTAAGCCTTAAAATAAAAGTTAATGGCAATCCAGTCACAAATGCCGGGTTGGATAAGGATGATTATGTATTAGTCGGGGACGTAACTTTTACGGAACGAAAAAACGGAAGTAAGGAGTTTACCCTTAATGTAAGTGGAATGGATGGTGAGGAGAACGACCACGTTTATTGGTATGGCACTTGTCCAAATTAGTTTGAAGAGGTGGGTAAAGCGCTGTAACTAATTGTGACTAAACAAAAACAAATGCACTATGAATTATTTTTTAGAGGTAAAGAGTAAACCAAATCTACCGCTTAAATACAGCTTAGAAAACCAGATCAATGGCTCTTATCTAGCTGTCGGTAATTTTATCCGTGAAGCAGAGGGGATAAAACTCGTTTATGAAGATGCAGAAAACAGTAAAGTCGCTTATGAAAGCCTGATAACGCTCGATGTGCTGACTACCGTGGGCGGAGGCATTTTAATCAGTGAACGCTTTAAAAAAATTATTGAAGCGCATTGTAAAACCGATGTGCAACTGTTTGAAACAGCATTTACCTATCAAGGACAGAAAAATACCAGCTATTTTGAGCTCAATGTATTCAATAAAATTGATTGTTACGACCTTGATCTATCTGTTTACAGTAAACACCCTGTTGACGGTTCTTATAAATTCTCCAAAACGGTTCTAAAAAAAGAGCCTTTGGAGGAATACGGTTACCAGTACCATATCGTCCGTTCCGCGGAAAACAATAAAATTGTTGTGTCCGGACAGCTCAAAAAAACATTGGAGGATGATAAAATAAACAGCATTGGTTTTAAGAAAGGATAAGAAAAAGTTCAGGCCAAAACATTATTGATAATGAATTTTTATTTAATAAGGAATAGAAAAGCTTCTTGGGGAGATTACAGAAATATTCTTTTCTATGGATTTATTTCCAAAGAAAAGATCAAATATGCATAGAAAGGACAGGACCATTTTTACCGGCTATTTACTCCCATAAATAAGTATATTGCTGTTATTGATCCCGTGAAACAAACGTTAGAAAAATATGATCTTAAAGGCTTGGATTTCTCGAGGGTAAATAGAAAAAAATAACACCTATTTAAAAGGCAAACGTGAATAAAACCCGAAGGTGGCACTTTATTCCGTTATTAAATTTCTTACATTAGCACTACACCTACATTATCTCGAGTATTGAGCTATGCCTTAATTTCACAACAAAACAGGTGTCTCATATACCTCTTTGATTGATGTGGTGTTCTGATAGTTTCTATTGAAACTGTTTCCTTCACCCCTCTGGTTTAATACACTCGGGCTAAAGAATTGTAAAATCTAAAAATGGTTGTAAATGATTTTAAAAGACATATCAAGTTTAACAGATGCAAAAAAGCAGTTTATTATTCGTCTGACGGAAGATTTAAACAAAATAGAGAACGTACAGGCTATTGCATTGGGTGGTTCACATGCAACTGGTCGGGCTAATACAAGCTCGGATATTGACATAGGAGTATATTATTACGAAAAAGAGCCCTTTTCGATCGAAATGATAAAGGAAATTGCCCGAAAATATGCTGTCAATGATGATCCTGTAGTAGTCGGTTTTTACGAATGGGGACCATGGGTAAATGGCGGAGCCTGGATACATACCGAAATAGGAAAAGTAGATATTCTCTACCGCAATATCAATCAGATAGAAAACACCGTTGCTGATGCTCAATTAGGAAAATGGGAAAACCACTATGAACAACAGCCGCCCTACGGATTTACTACGATGATCTATCTGGCAGAATCGGTATCCTGCGTTCCGTTAATTGATCCAAAGCAAATTTTACATCGCTTAAAACAAGTCTCAACTACCTATCCCCAAGCGTTAAAAGTAAGTGTTATAAATACAGCTCTTTGGTCTGCCGAGTTTACACTGGCTCATGCACATAGCTTTGCTATGCAAAAGGATATGTATAATCTGTTAGGTTGTTTTACACGTGCTCTAAAAAGCATCTTAGAGGCTTTATTTGCCTTGAATTCAATTTACCCCATCAGTGATAAACATGCCGTTAAATTGCTTTCAAATGCAGCAATGGTTCCAATGAATCTGGAAGAAAAAGTAAACGCTATTTTGGAAATTGATTCAACTGCAGTAGGGAAAAACGTTGTGTCTATCCAAAACTTATTTGCAGAAGTTGTAACGCTCACAAACGGTTTGTATCACCCAAAATTTAATTTTAAAGAAAAAATAGAATCCTTATACCGGATGCACCCACCGAACTTTTCAAGTTTCCCGGTATTAGAGACCGGCAGATTGATTCTTCGCAGGCTTTCATTGAATGATGCTGAAGAAATCTATCAGCTACGTACAGACGTTGACGTTGCTGCACTGACAGGAAGGACACCCTGTGTAAATATCGAAGAGGCCATTGCATATATTAATAAGATTGATGGTATGATCAATAAAAATGAATGTATTTTTTGGGCAGTGTCTCAGCGGGAGAACCCTGCTTTGATCGGAGTAGCATGTCTCTGGAACTTTGATATAAAAAAAGGAACTGTAGAAATCGGATATGAATTGCTTGAAAAATTTCAGGGTAAAGGGATTATGGGAGAGGTTATTGTCCGGATACTCCAATACGCATTCGATGTAATGGGCGCTGAAACAATAATCGCATTCCCTTCAGGCGAAAACCCACCGTCCGTGAGACTGCTTCAAAAACTGGGATTTAAACTAGCTCCGGGGCATTTTAAAAATACGCACATCAATGTGCCAAATATGCTCACCTATATCTTATCCCGTTCAACATAGATGTTAGCCCGATCAGTATTACCCATATTTATTTATCAAATTGCCTCTATACTAATAAAAATATTGACCAATATATTAAACGGCCCATAAAGAGTCTCAAGCATAAGCCGTGAAACTTTCGATTTCACGGCTTGCTATTTTAAAATAATGATCAGGAAAGATTTCTGGATTCAATGATCAGGAAGTGAGCAATACGATCCTTGATTAGCCATTTACCATCAATAAGCACATATTTATCATCATATTTTACACTATAATCAGTTAAAACATCTTTTCCTTCCACCTCCCTGATCATCTTGATCTGAGCAAAGGAAATACCGGTAGCATTATCTCCGTGTATTTCAACGGTATGCTGGCCATTCAACGTGAAGTAGGTCTTTACCTGGGACGCATGGAGATTAAAATCACGTTCCATAGATTCCCTGCCCGAAACATCTGCTACTAAAGCACCGCTCATATAAACCCTATAAGTTACATCAGGCGTGAACAGGTCCATAACCTCCGAGATCTTCCATTCATCACTAAGGTAGGCATAACTGTCGATCAGGTCTCTTAACTTTTGCTTTGTCTCTAAATTTTCTAATGTCATAATGTTATTATTTATTAAAATTTAATACTCAATTCTGTAAGCTTAACACGACAAAATTATATTATATTTGCTTACATTTTATTAGTTGTTACCTAAAGGTTAGCGACTATCAAATACCTTAGTTATGGCAGAATCACAAGAAAATCAGATAGATAACAAAGCATTCACAGAAGAATGTCACAAAGTTTTAATGGCTATGTCAGATGCATTATATGCTATCGGGGGCAAATGGAAGCTAATGATTATCATCGCAATGGGTCGAGG
>RCUL01000216.1_pt1 | contig 42138 bp, 34 predicted proteins | sample 2167521 | NCBI WGS metagenome assembly RCUL01 (sample SAMN09932745, study PRJNA488358) | compost metagenome | feature: garden; material: soil; isolation source: compost soil in acetic acid-enriched culture | place: Germany: Experimental Botanical Garden Goettingen | collected 2016-01-27
TCTTGATTTTATTAGTTCAAACATACTAATACTGCGTCGCAGCACTAGTCACTTTGGAGCAAAAAACTAGCGACCGAAGCATATACTGATTTCACAAGAACAAGCGACGAGGGCCTCACCATGAGTGATGTCACGCACGAAAACCTCCCCAGCCGCACCCGCGCGCACCGCCGTTGTACCACTCCCCTGCCGGGGTTGCTCCATCCCCCCAGTCCGCCTCCCGCCCCGCGTGTTCTTTCCTGATCCGTACCCGCTCGCTCCCTGAGCCATTGCCGCCGGAGGCACCATGACCGATTACGCGCCCTTGCGCCTTCACGTACCGGAGCCCACCGGGCGACCGGGCTGCCAGACCGATTTCTCCTACCTGCACCTGTCGGATGCCGGCACGGTGCGCAAGCCGCCCGTAGACGTCGAGCCTGCCGAAACCAGCGACCTGGCCTACAGCCTGGTCCGGGTACTCGACGATGACGGCCAGGCCGTCGGCCCCTGGAATCCGCAGCTGAATGATGAGCTGCTGCTGCGCGGCATGCGCGCCATGCTCAAGACGCGCATCTTCGACGCACGCATGATCACCGCGCAGCGGCAGAAGAAGCTGTCCTTCTACATGCAGTGCCTGGGCGAGGAAGCCATCGCCACCGCCCACACCCTGGCCCTGCGCGACGGCGACATGTGTTTCCCCACCTACCGCCAGCAGGGCATCCTGGTCGCCCGCGAGTACCCGCTGGTGGACATGATCTGCCAGTTGCTCTCCAACGAGGCCGACCCGCTCAAGGGCCGCCAGCTGCCGATCATGTATTCGAGCAAGGCCGCCGGCTTCTTCTCCATTTCCGGCAACCTCGCCACCCAGTTCATCCAGGCGGTGGGCTGGGGCATGGCCTCGGCGATCAAGGGCGACACCCGGATCGCCTCGGCCTGGATCGGCGACGGCGCCACAGCCGAGTCGGACTTCCATACGGCCCTGACCTTCGCCCACGTCTACCGTGCGCCGGTCATCCTCAACGTGGTCAACAACCAGTGGGCGATCTCCACCTTCCAGGCCATCGCCGGCGGTGAGGGCACCACCTTCGCCAACCGCGGCGTGGGCTGCGGCATCGCCTCCCTGCGGGTCGACGGCAACGACTTCCTCGCCGTCTACGCCGCCTCGCAATGGGCTGCCGAACGCGCCCGGCGCAATCTCGGGCCGAGCCTGATCGAGTGGGTCACCTACCGCGCCGGCCCGCACTCCACCTCGGACGACCCGTCGAAATACCGTCCCGCCGACGACTACAGCCACTTCCCCCTTGGCGACCCCATCGCCCGCCTGAAGCAGCACATGATCGGCCTGGGGATCTGGTCGGACGCGCAACACGAGGCGCTGCACAAGAAGCTGGAAGGCGAAGTCATCGCCGCGCAGAAAGAGGCCGAAAGCCACGGCAGCCTGCTCGACGGCCATGTGCCCAGCGCCGCCAGCATGTTCGAGGACGTCTACAAGGACCTGCCGGAGCACCTGCGCCGACAGCGCCAGGAGCTCGGGGTATGAACAGCATGAACCAGCAATCAGAAACGGCCCAGGCCGTGACCAGCATGACCATGATCCAGGCGCTGCGCTCGGCCATGGACATCATGCTCGAACGCGACGACAACGTGATCGTGTTCGGCCAGGACGTCGGCTACTTCGGCGGCGTGTTCCGCTGCACCGAGGGCCTGCAGAAGAAGTACGGCACCTCGCGGGTATTCGACGCGCCGATCTCCGAGAGCGGCATCATCGGTGCCGCCGTCGGCATGGGCGCCTACGGCCTGCGTCCGGTGGTGGAAATCCAGTTCGCCGACTACGTCTACCCGGCCTCCGACCAGTTGATCTCGGAAGCCGCACGCCTGCGCTATCGCTCGGCCGGCGACTTCATCGCCCCGATGACCGTGCGCATGCCCTGCGGCGGTGGCATCTACGGCGGCCAGACCCACAGCCAGAGCCCGGAGGCGATGTTCACCCAGGTCTGCGGCCTGCGCACGGTGATGCCGTCCAACCCGTACGACGCCAAGGGCCTGCTGATCGCCTGCATCGAGAACGACGACCCGGTGATCTTCCTCGAACCCAAGCGCCTGTATAACGGCCCGTTCGACGGCCACCACGACCGCCCGGTGACGCCCTGGTCGAAGCACCCGGCAAGCCAGGTGCCCGAGGGCTACTACAAGGTCCCGCTGGACAAGGCCGCGATCGTCCGCCCCGGCGCGGCGGTCACCGTACTGACCTACGGCACCATGGTCTACGTGGCCCAGACGGCCGCCGAAGAAACCGGCGTCGATGCCGAAGTCATCGACCTGCGCAGCCTCTGGCCGCTGGACCTGGAGACCATAGTCGCCTCGGTGAAGAAGACCGGCCGCTGCGTGATCGCCCACGAGGCGACCCGCACCTGCGGTTTCGGCGCCGAGCTGATGTCGCTGGTCCAGGAGCATTGTTTCCACCACCTGGAGGCGCCCATCGAGCGCGTCACCGGTTGGGACACGCCCTACCCGCACGCCCAGGAATGGGCCTACTTCCCCGGGCCGACGCGGGTCGGCGCGGCATTCAAGCGCGTCATGGAGGTCTGAATGGGCATTCACGTCATCAAGATGCCGGACATCGGTGAAGGCATCGCCGAAGTCGAACTCGTCGAGTGGCACGTACAGGTCGGCGATATCGTCAGCGAGGACCAACTGCTCGCCGATGTCATGACTGACAAGGCCACGGTGGAAATCCCCTCGCCGGTCTCCGGAAAGATCCTGGCCCTGGGCGGCACTCCGGGGCAGGTCATGGCCGTCGGCGACGAACTGGTCCGCCTGGAAGTGGAAGGGGCAGGCAACCTCAAGGCCGGCGGGCAGGCACCGGCGCGCGCTGAAGAGCCGCGCGCAGACAAGCCGGTAGCGGTCGCCGAGGCGAGTGCCACGGCTGCAGCGTGCAGCCGTACTCCCGAGCAACGCCCTGCCCCCCGTACGGACAGCACACCTCCGCCAGCCGCCCCGGCGCCGCGCCGCGAGCCGGGCGAAAAGCCGCTGGCCTCGCCGGCCGTGCGCCACCGCGCCCACGACCTGGGCGTGGAGCTGCAGTACGTGCAGGGCAGCGGCCCGGCCGGGCGCATCCTCCACGAAGACCTGGATGCCTGGCTGACCCACGGCGGCAGCGTTGCTCCGGCAACCAGCGGCTACGCCGCGCGCAATGACGAGCAGCAGGTACCGGTGATCGGCCTGCGCCGCAAGATCGCGCAGAAGATGGCCGAGGCCAAGCGGCGTATCCCGCACTTCAGCTATGTCGAGGAAATCGACGTCACTGACCTGGAAGCCCTGCGCGTCCACCTCAATGCCAAGCATGGCGCCACCCGCGGAAAGCTCACCCTGCTGCCGTTCCTGGTCCGTGCTCTGGTGGTGGCGCTGCGCGATTTCCCGCAACTCAATGCACGCTACGACGACGAAGCCGAGGTCGTGACCCGCTATGGCGCCGCGCACGTCGGCATCGCCACCCAGAGCGACAACGGCCTGATGGTGCCGGTGCTGCGCCACGCCGAGTCGCGCGACCTGTGGGGCAACGCCGGGGAGATCGCCCGGATCGCCGAGGCCGCGCGCAGCGGCAAGGCGCAGCGCGATGAGCTGTCCGGCTCGACCATCACCATCAGCAGCCTCGGTGCCCTCGGTGGCATCGTCAGCACGCCAGTGATCAACCATCCCGAGGTGGCCATAGTCGGCGTCAACCGCATGGTCGAACGGCCGGTGGTGATCAACGGCCAGATCGTCGTGCGCAAGATGATGAACCTGTCCTCGTCCTTCGATCACCGGGTGGTCGACGGCATGGACGCGGCGGCCTTCATCCAGGCCGTGCGCGCCCTGCTCGAACACCCCGCCACCCTGTTCCTGGAGTAAGCGTCGATGGCTCAATCAACCGAAACCACGCTGCTGATCATCGGCGGCGGCCCCGGCGGCTACGTCGCCGCCATCCGCGCCGGCCAGCTCGGCATCCGCACCGTGCTGGTGGAAGGCGCCGCCCTCGGCGGCACCTGCCTGAATATCGGCTGCATCCCCTCGAAGGCGCTGATCCACGCCGCCGAGGAGTTCCTCAAGGCCCGCGAATATGCGGCGCATTCGCCCCTGGGCATCCGGGTGCAGGCGCCGCAGATCGACATCGCCCGCACCGTCGAATGGAAGGACGGCATCGTCGACAAGCTCACCAGCGGCGTCGCCGCCCTGCTGAAGAAGCACGGGGTGAAGGTGGTGCAGGGCTGGGCGCAGATCGCCGACGGCAAGACGGTGGACGTCGAGCTGATCGGCGGCGGCAACCAGCGCATCCATTGCGAACACCTGCTGCTGGCGGCCGGCTCGCAGTCGGTGGAACTGCCCAGCCTGCCGCTGGGCGGCAAGGTGATCTCCTCCACCGAAGCCCTGGCGCCGCGCAGCCTGCCTGGCCGCCTGCTGGTGGTCGGTGGCGGTTACATCGGCCTGGAACTGGGTATCGCCTACCGCAAGCTCGGCGTCGAGGTCGCGGTGGTCGAGGCTCAATCACGCATCCTGCCGACCTATGACGAGGAGCTGACCCGCCCGGTGGCCAACGCCCTGCGCAAGCTCGGCGTCGAACTGCACCTGGGCCACAGCGTGCTCGGTCAGGGCGACGATGGAGCGGTGCGCGTGCGCAATGCCGAAGGTGCCGAATCCAGCCTCGCCGCCGACCAGGTGCTGGTCGCCGTCGGCCGCCATCCGCGCACCGCCGGCTGGAACCTGGAAAGCCTGCAGCTGGAGATGAACGGCCGCGCGGTGAAGATCGACGACCAGTGCCGCACCTCGATGCGCAACGTCTACGCCATCGGCGACCTGGCCGGCGAGCCGATGCTCGCCCACCGCGCCATGGCCCAGGGCGAGATGGTCGCCGAACTGGTCGCCGGCAAGCGTCGCGAATTCGCCCCCACGGCGATCCCGGCGGTGTGCTTCACCGATCCGGAAGTGGTGGTGGCCGGACTCTCGCCGGAACAGGCCAGGGCCGCCGGTTTCGACTGCCTGGTGGCGAACTTCCCCTTTGCCGCCAACGGCCGCGCCATGACCCTGGAGTCCAGCGACGGTTTCGTCCGCGTAGTGGCACGCCGCGACAATCACCTCATCCTCGGCTGGCAGGCCGTGGGCAAGGCGGTCTCCGAGCTGTCCACGGCCTTCGTCCAGTCCCTGGAAATGGGCGCGCGACTGGAGGACATCGCCGGCACCATCCACGCCCACCCGACCCTCGGCGAAGCGGTGCAGGAAGCGGCGCTCCGCGCACTGGGGCATGCGTTGCACGTCTGAACCCGCAGCGGGCCCGTGAGCTGCGGGCCCGCTTCTGCCGGCCCGGGTCCGGCTCGGCAATTCGCGGCAGGGGAATTATCCACAGGGACCTGCCGACAGGCGCATCGGGTTAAACTGCCCCGCCCCCATCCGAACCGAGGAGCGATATGCGCCAGGCCCTGCTGGTTATCGATGTGCAACCCTCGTTTTCACCGCCGGACTGGCTCGTCCGGGGCATTCGCTCGTTGCTGGGCAGCATGCCGTCGGTGGCCACGGTCGAACGCCATGATGAGAGCCGCACGCCCTTCGTGCGTCAGCTCGGCTGGAGCCCCGCCACCGACGACGACAGCCTGGTAGCCGCCGACCATGTGTTCATCAAGCATGGCTACGCCCCGTCGCCCGCCACCCTCGAATGCCTCAAGGGAATGAACCTGGATCGCGTGCTGGTCTGCGGCATCCAGACCGAGACCTGCGTACTGGCCGCCGGCTTCGCGCTCTTCGACGCCGGGCTTTGCCCAACGCTGATCACTGACCTGACCGTGGGCTCCTCACTGGACAGGTCCGGCAATCTCGGCATAGCGCTGTGGAAGCATCATTTCCGGCAGATCACTTCAACCGCTGAACTGCGCCAGGGCTGAATGGCATCCGGCCGCCAAGCTCGAAGCGAAAATCCTCAGTTGCCCGGGGTCGCCTCGCCGGCGCGGCCTTCCCGCAACGCCTGCGCCTTCTCCGCAAGCACCTCGCGATACAGCTTGGCCCAGCGCCTGCCCATCTCCTGTGCCGTGAACAGTTCCCGGTAGCGCGCCTCGGCATGCGCCCCCATCCTGGTCGCCTCGACCGGGTTCTCCCAGAGCCGGGTCATCGCCTGGCGAAACGCCTGCGGGTCGCTGGGCGGCACGACCAGCCCGGTCACGCCGGCGGCGTTGATATAGCTGGTGCCGGTGCCGATCTCACTGGAGATCATCGGCTTGCCGTACATCGCCCCTTCCAGCAGGGAAATGCCAAAGGCCTCCGAGCGCAGGTGCGAGGGGAACACGATAGCCCGCGACAGCTGCAGCAGCGCGACCTTGTCCTCTTCGCTCACACGCCCGACGAAGCGCACATGGCGCTCCACCCCCAGGGCTGCCGCCTGGGCCTTCAACTGCTGCTCCAGGGGGCCGGCGCCGACGATGACGACCGGGTAATCGGTACCCTGCACAGCCTGCAGAAGGATGTGCAGGCCCTTGTAATAGCGCATCACTCCAACGAACAGGAAGAAGCCCTCCCCCACCGTCCGCCGCCAGTGTTCCAGGCGTCCGGCATCGGGCTGCGGATAGCCGGCCTTGTCCAGGCCATAGGTGATGAGTTCCGTCTTGTGTTGATAGCGGCGCAACACCTCGCTGGTGCCCAGGTAGTTCGGCGACGCGGCGACAATGCGGTCGGCCTGTCCGAGGAATCGATGCATCAGCGGTTGGTAGAGCTTGAGCAGATGCTTCTGGCGAACGATGTCCGAGTGGTAGGTCACCACCCGGGGCTTGCGGACCCCGGAGAGGAAATGGACAAGGTCCATGAACGGCCAGGGAAAGTGGTAGTTGATGATGTCTGCTTCGGCCGCCAGCTCGCGAAAATGCGCCAGCACGCTGTAGGAGAACCCGGTGGAGGCGAGCTGCAGGTCCAGGCGGGCACGATGCACCCGATGGCCGTCGAGATGGATGACGCTCGGCCGCGGATCCGCGCTCAGGGTCAGCACATCGTTGTCGATACCGTGCTCGGCGCCACTGCGGCACATCTGGTAGATGACCTGGCCGATGCCTCCTACCGAATCCGGCAGATAGGCCTTGTAGAAATGTAGTACGCGCATTCAGTCCCTCACAGCCTGGCGGTAGGTCGCGGCGGTAATGTCCGCACAGCGCTGCCAGGTGAAATTCTCGGCCCGGTCGATCCCCAGAGCGCTCAGTCGCTGCCACCGCGGATGGTCTTCGAGCAAAGCTGCAATCGCCCCGCTCATGCCCACTGCATCGCCCTGCTCGACATAGGTTCCGGCCTCCCCGGCCACTTCGGGCAGCGCCGAAGTCCGCGTCAGCACCACCGGCACGCCGCAGGCCATGGACTCCAGCACCGGCAGGCCGAAGCCTTCGTACAGCGAGGGGAACAACAGCAGGCGCGCCCCCGCGAACAGGTTCGCCAGCTCCTCGTCACCGAGATAGCCCATCAAGCGCACATGCCCCGAGGCCACGGCCCGGGCCAAGGCCGCATCGAGCCGCTGGTTACGCCAGCCGGGCATGCCGGCGATCACCAGCGGGTATCGCGCACGCAGGGCCACCGGCAGCAGAGCATGGGCCTTGAGCGCCAGTTCGAGATTCTTGCGCGGCTCCAGCGTGCCCACGCAGAGCAAGTACTCGCCCGCCCCCAGCCCCAGGGGCTGCAAGGCGACGCGCAAGGCGGCTCCCGCACGCGGGTGGAAACGTGCCGGATCATGGCCCAGCGGCGCCACCACCACCCGCTCCGGCGCCAGGCCGAAGTGGCGGCGCACTTCGTCGGCGACGAATGCCGAATCGGTGAGAATCCGCTGCGCGCGCTCGACGCCACTCCCCACCAGGCGCTCGATTTCCGCCAGGCGGTCGTGCGGCTGGCTCGCCGGGAAGTGCACATGGGTGAGGTCATGCAGGGTCATGACCATGGGTCCGTCGAACTCCAGCGGCCACAGGCTCGGCTCGTGGTACAGGTCGACCGGCCGCCGGCGCAGGCCGGCATCGAAGCGCCGCTGCTCCAGCCAGCGGCGGATCCGGTAGGCACCCGGCACCCGCTTGGCCGCGGCGGTCCAGCGTGAATAGCCGGGCAGCGCCGCCTGCGGCAGCGTGCGGTCCCATCCCCAACCGTGGAACAGCTCCAGGCCGAAGTCGTCCCGCTCGGCCAGCGCCGCGGCCAGCGCCGCGACGTACTGGCCGATGCCGGTGCGCGGCGCCTGCAGGATGCGCGCGTTAAGTGCAGTTCGCATGCCGCTCATCCACGGCCGCCGCCGGCTCGCGCGGTGGACGGCGCAAGGCCGCGACGACGCGCGAGATCAACTGGGCACTGGCCTCGCGCCAACCGATCCAGCGCCAGTCGGCAACGCTGCGCTGGGCCGGGAAGCCGCCGCTGGACTCGAAACTCTCGACCAGCCCGGCAAGGCTCTCTGGCGAATCCAGGTCGAAATAGGCGACGAAATCGCCGCCGATCTCGCGGAACACCGGAATGTCGCTGGCCATGACCGGCAGCTTGCGCTGCATGGCTTCCACCAGGGGCAGGCCGAAGCCTTCGACGTAGGACGGGAACACCAGCGCGCGTGCATGGGCGTAGGCATGCTCCAGGCCACGGTCGTTGAGCTCGTTGAACATGAACAGCCGGCCGTTCAGCTCCGGGTGCTGGCGGATTCGCTCCATCAGCTCGTCGCACTTCCAGCCCACCCGGCCGATGATGCACAGGCGCGCCTTCGAGCCCTTGGCCCACAGGCGCTCAAACGCATCCAGCAGGTATGCATGGTTCTTGCGCGGCTCGATGGTGCTGACCATCAGGTACACCGGATCGCCATCGGCGAACATCCGCAGCAGCGCAGGATCGAGGCTGGAGCCCTTGCTGGCGAGGTCGAGCTCCGAGCCCAGGTAGAAGTGCTCGAACCAGAGCCTGTTCACCGCCTCCGTACCACGGCGACGCTCGATCTCCGCGCGCACCTGGTCGCGAATGGTGGTGGAAATGCAGATGAAGCCATCGGCGGTCTCCGCGATCCAGTCGAACCAGCGGTCGAATACCTTGACCAGGTTGTTATCGCAGAACTGCGGATGGGTCAGCGGGATCAGGTCGTAGATCACGGAAATGATGCCGACACCCTGCGCTTTCAGACGATCTGCAATCGAGTGGAAATCGGCGTGCCAGGACGAATCGAGCAGCAACAGCTGGTCGCCTGGCCTGACTTCCAGCAGCGCCGTCCGCTCGGGGACACGATGATGGCGAGCTATAAACCTGGTTAAACGCAGCGGCACGGAGACACTCAGGCTGGTCAGCTTGCTGAGCACGAACAGGACGCGGCGCGCGTTGCGCGAGCGGGTCATCGGCCAGCGACGATCCAGGCGCCCATGCCACTTCCAGATATCCATCCACGCCTGCTCCAGGAGCACGCTCATCCGCGTGTACCAGGGCAATCCGCGCGCAGGCAGCGGGGCCAGGCTGAGTACCTGGTGCATGCTGCCCTGGAGGAACACCACGGGTATGCACTCGACGTCCTTGTCGATGTGATCCAGCTGGCGGATGACATTGCGCACCACCCGCTGGATGCCGGAGTTCATTTGGGGATGCTCGAACACATAGGTGCATTCGACGAGCAGACGAGTCATGACTGGCCCTCGGAAAGGGGAACTGGGGTAACGTTCGCGGAGCGGGTGATGCTGGTGCGCGCACCCAGCCAGGTGCAGCCGACGAAATCTTCCCGACGCAGGTTGATGACCTGGAACACCAGGCCGTAGTCGCGCCACTCGTAGTTTCGGTCCAGGTGCGAATCCAGGCGCGACAGGCAGAAGGCCACCGAGTAGCTGCCCTTGCCCAGGCGCATGGGGAAGGCGAAGCGATAGGTGATGCGCTCGCCGGCGACCAGGCCGTCCAGCGGCTTGTCGACCCGGTGGGTGTTGATGCCGTACATCGGCTGGCCGAAGCGGTCCTTGATCATGAAGCCGAGGACCAGGCGCTCGACCGGCTGGCGGATCTCCACCTCCACTTCGAGTTCCACCGCCTGGCCGACCTCCACCACCTCGATGGACTTGCCCTGCTCGTCGAGCAGACGCACCTCGACTATGCCGGCCTCGCCGCTGCCGGAGATGGTGCGCACCTTGCCGTCAGCGAGCATTTCCTGGCGCACGGTGTCCCGTTCGCGCTCGGCGAGCAGCGCGTTGTAGTAGTCCATCACCGCTTCCGGATGGCCTTGCATGGCCAGCCTGCCCTGGTTGAGCAGCACGGCGCGGTCGCAGATCGACTGGATCGCGCTGCGGTCGTGGGAGACGATCAGCAAGGTGGTGCCGGCGCGGCGGAAGCTGCGGATCCGCTCGAAGCTCTTGTGCTGGAAGTAGGCATCGCCTACCGACAGCGCCTCGTCGACGATCAGCACATCGGGGCGGCGCGCCGTGGCGACACTGAACGCCAGACGCATCTGCATGCCGCTCGAATAGGTGCGCACCGGTTGGTCGATGGCTTCGCCGATCTCGGCGAACTGCTCGACCTCCGGCATCATCGCCTGGATCTCTTCCACCGTGAGACCGAGCAACTGCCCGGCCATGAAGACGTTCTGCCGCCCGGTGAACTCCGGATGGAAACCCATGCCCAATTCGAGCAGGGCCGCGACCTTGCCCTCGATCCGGATGCTGCCCGCGGTCGGCTGGGTGGTCCCGGCGATCATCTTCAGCAGGGTGCTCTTGCCGGCGCCGTTGACTCCGACTATGCCGACCGCCTCCCCCGGGCTGATTTCGAAATCCACCCCTTGCAGGATCCAGTGCAGCGAATGCCGCGGTCCCGCGAACGGCAACAGCCACTCGCGCAAGCGCGACCAGCGGGTCGGGTACTGCTTGTAGGCCTTGCCCAGGTCCTTGACGCAGATCTTGCCCATCAGAGTTCATCCACCATTTCACCGGAGCGCCCGCGGAACAGCGCCAGGCCCGCGACGCACATCAGCAGGCCCAGCGCGCAGAGCGGCAACAGGCTCGCCCAGTCCGGCCAGGCGCCCTTGAGAAAGAGGTCCTGGTAGGCCTGCATGAGTGCGGTCATCGGATTGAGGTAAACCAGGCCCTGGATCGACTCCGGCAGTATCGACAGCGGATAGACGATGGGCGTCAGCCAGAACCAGAACTGCAGGCCGATGCCGAAGAACTGCCCGACGTCGCGGAAGAACACATTGAGCACGCCCAGCACCATGCCCAGCCCGGCGGCGAACACCAGCTGGACCAGCAGCAGCGCCGGCAACGCCAGCAAGGCGACGCCCGGCCAGCGCCCGCTGACGAGCAGGAAGCCGAGGAACAGGCCGAGGATGATGGCGAAGTTCACGCAGGCATTGAGCAGCACGATCAGCGGCAGGCAGATGCGCGGGAAGCTCAGCTTCTTCAGCAGGTTGGCGTTTTCCAGGAACATCGTCAGGCTGCGCGTGGTGATCTCGCCGAACAGCCCCCAGGTCAGCAGGCCGGCGCAGAGGTAGACGCTGTAGGCCAGGCCGTCGTCCACCCCGGGCAGGCGCGCGCGCATGACCTGGGAAAAGATCACCGTGTAGACCAGGATCATCGCCAGGGGGTTGAGCACCGTCCACAGCGCGCCGAGCAACGAGTTGCGGTAGCGCGACTGGAACTCCCGCCTGACGCTGCCGACGATGAAGCCCCGATAGGACCAGACCGAGCGAATCATTTCCGGCAGCATCTAGCGGATCCTGCCATAGAGGTCTTCGAAACGGACGATATCGTCCTCCCCGAGGTACTCGCCGCTCTGCACCTCGATCATCACCAGGTCGATGACGCCCGGGTTCTCCAGGCGATGCCTGTGCCCGGCCGGGATGTAGGTCGACTCGTTGCTGTTGACCAGGCGCGTTTCCTCGCCGGTGGTGACCTTGGCCATGCCGCGCACCACGATCCAGTGCTCGCTGCGGTGATGGTGCATCTGCAGCGACAGGGAAGCGCCCGGCTTGACCACGATCCGCTTGATCTTGAAGCGCGGCCCCTCCTCCAGCACGGTGTAGGTGCCCCAGGGACGGGCGACCGTGCGGTGCAGCCGGTAGGCCTCGTGCTCGCTGTCCTTGAGCTGCTTGACCACCTTGCGGACGTCCTGGGCATGGTCGGCATGGGCCACCAGGATGGCGTCGGCGGTATCGATCACGATCAGGTCGCTGACCCCGACCGTGGCCACCAGCCGGTGGTCGCTCTGCACGTAGGTGCCGCGGGAATCGACGAAGATCGCATTGCCCGCCGCGCGGTTGTTCTGCGCGTCGGGCTCCACCAGCTCGCTGAGGGCGCTCCAGGAGCCGATATCGCTCCAGTCGAAGGCCGCCGGGATGACCGCCACCCGCTCGGAACGCTCCATGAGGGCGTAGTCGATGGAAATGTCCGGCAGCGCGGCGAAATGCTCGGCGTCGAGCTCCTGCTGCAGGATGCTGCCCAGCTCGTTGGTGGCGCTGGCCTCAAGGCAGTCGACGGCGCGGGACAGCAGCTCGGGGGCATGACGCTCCAGCTCGCCGAGCAGGGTGCTGACCGAGAAGCAGAACATCCCGGAATTCCACAGGAAATTGCCGCTCTCGAGGAAATGCCGTGCGGTCTCCAGGTCGGGCTTCTCGACGAAGCGGCGGACCGTGGCGCCGCCGCGCCTGTCGACGACCTCGCCCTTTTCGATGTAGCCGAAGCCGGTCTCCGGCGTGGTGGGCACCACGCCGAAGGTCACCAGGTGCCCGTCGGCCGCCAGCGCGGCCGCATGCTCCACGGCGCTGCCGAAGGCCTCGGTATCGTGGATCAGGTGGTCGGCCGGCATGACCACCATGATCGCCGAATCGCCGTGATAGGCACGAATGGACAGCGCGGCCAAGGCGATCGCCGGGGCGGTGTTGCGGCCCACCGGTTCGAGGACGAAGTGCCCGCGCTGCCCCAGCCGGGCCGCCTGGTAGTGGTCCTTGCTCTGGAAGTAGTAGTCGCGGTTGGTCACCGTGACTATGTCCCCGTCTCCCCCCAGCAGGCCGGCGGCTCGACGATAGGTCTTGTGCAGCAGTGTCTGGCCGTCCGGAAGCGCCATGAAGGGTTTCGGCTGGCCTTCGCGGGACACCGGCCACAGGCGCGTACCGGCACCGCCGGAGAGAATGACGGGAATCAGCATGGACTACTCCTTGCTCACGCGGCGCAGGTCGGCATCCACCATCATGTGGATCAGCGACTCCAGACTGGTCTTCGGGCTCCAGCCCAGCACGCGCTCGGCCTTGCCCGGGTTGCCCAGCAGCACTTCGACTTCCGCCGGGCGGAAGAATGCCGGGTCGATGACGACGTGGTCCTGGTAGTTCAACTCGACATGCTCGAAGGCGATCCGGCACATCTCGCGGACGGTGGTGGTCACACCCGTGGCCACCACGTAGTCGTCGGGCCTGTCCTGCTGCAGCATCCGCCACATGGCCTCGACATAGTCGCCGGCAAAGCCCCAGTCGCGCTTGGCGTCGATGTTGCCCAGGCGCAGCTCGCGCTGCTTGCCCAGCTTGATGCGGGCAACCGCGTCGGTGACCTTGCGGGTCACGAATTCGATGCCGCGCAGCGGCGACTCATGATTGAAGAGGATGCCGCTGGAGGCGTGCAGGCCGAAACTCTCGCGGTAGTTCACCGTGATCCAGTGGCCATAGAGCTTGGCCACGCCATAGGGGCTGCGCGGATAGAACGGCGTGCTTTCGTCCTGCCGCTCGGCCTGGATCAGGCCGAACATCTCGCTGGTGGAGGCCTGGTAGAAGCGCGTCTGCGGGCTGAACTGACGGATCGCCTCGAGCAGGTGGGTGACGCCCAGGCCGTCGACTATGCCGGTGGTGACCGGCTGGTCCCAGGAGCTGCCGACGAAGCTCTGCGCCCCGAGGTTGTAGACCTCGTCCGGGCTCGCCTTGATCACGGCACGCTGGATGGAACAGGCATCGGCGAGATCGCCGTCGAGATAGGCCAGGTCCGCCTCGATCCCCAGCTCACGCAGACGCCAGCGCGTATCGGAACTGCGCCGGGCGACCAGGCCATGGACGCGATAACCCTTTTCCAGAAGCAGTTTGGCGAGATAGGCGCCATCCTGGCCGGTAACCCCAGTAATCAGTGCACTCTTTGTCATTCTTGCAACACCCGTGTTTCCCAATCGGACAGGATCGTCCCCAGGGTTTGACTTATCGTTATGTTCGGCTTCCAGCCCGTCGCCTCCTGCAACTTGGCGTTACTGGCACAGACCCGACGTTGTTCTGCGCGCCTCATGCGCCCAGGGTCCTCGACCAGTTCCAGCTCGACACCCGCGAGTTCCGCGAGTTGCCGGATCAGGTCTCGTATCTTCTGCTCTTGCCCGGAGCAGACGTTGTAAACCTCCCCGCTGACGCCCCGGTCGAGCAGGGCGAAATAGGCCTCGATCACATCGCGCACATCGAGGAAGTCGCGCGTGACATCCACATCGCCCACCTCCAGGCGCGGCGGCTGCAGCCCCAGGCCCATGCGCGCGATCTGGCGCGCCGCGCTGGCCAGCACGAAGGCGTCGCGCTGCCCCGCCCCCACATGGTTGAACGGACGCGCCAGCACGATGCGCCAGCCTTCGGTGTAGCTCCATTGCTGGCACAGCAGCTCGGCGGACAGCTTGCTCACCGCATAGGGGTTGCGCGGCCTGGGCAGCAGGCCTTCATGGATCGGCAGGTCGGTCTCGGCGACCTGGCCGTATACGTCGCCGGAGCTGACATAGAGGAAGCTGCCGCTGAAACCGGCGCGCTTGAGCGCCTGCAGCAGGTTGAGGGTCCCCAGGAGATTGACCTGCAGGGTCGCCGCCGGATCGCGAAAAGCCTCCGGCACGAAGGTCTGCCCCGCCAGGTGGATCACCCCATCGGGCACCCCGCTGGCGAATGCCGCATCCAGTTCGGCCGGCTGCAGCAGATCGCAGCGACCGCGCTCCTGCAGCTGCCAGTCGCCAGGCACATCCTGCAGACGGCGACGCAGGTGCTGGCCGACGAAGCCACTGGCCCCGGTGACGAATAGTTTCCTAGGCAAGTTCACCTCGCGGAGCTGTCTCGGTGGTCGGATGCGCGGCGACGGGCCGCTCCCCGGTGAAGCGCTGCAGGCGGCGCTGGGCGATCTCGGCGCCCTTGCGCCGCAGGGGCTGCTCAACCAGGCGGTAGTTGAGCTCGCTGGCGATCACCATGAACGCAATGGAGGTGAGCACCAGCGGGGCGGTGAAGGACTCGTCCAGGGTCACGCCGTGAGCGGTGGCGTAGCGGGTCCACAGCTCGACGCTGAAGTGGTAGGCGCAGACGTGGATCACGTAAAGCGCATAGGAGCGCGAACCGAGCCACTCGAGAAACTTCGACAGGAGCGGGGGGCAGAACAGGTAGCCTTTGCCGTAACTGGCCATCCACACCAGCGCCAGCGATACCAGTGCCACCAGGCCGACCGCGATGGGCGTGGCAATCATCTGTCCCGGGATGGCGCCCAGCAGATAGAGCAGCACCAGCGCCAGGCCCAGGCGCCAGCTGGCGCTCTCGCCGAGGAAAGTCGGCTCGTACTGGCGGAACAACGCCGTGCGGCTGAACAGGCACAGCAGTACACCCCACATCATGGCGTCGAGGCGGAACGAGGTGAGCAACGCGCTGGTGGGTGTACCGAAGGGGTTGCGATCCAGGCCGAACTGCAAGGCGATCAGCAGCAGCAGCACGACGACGCGCCCGCGCGTGGAGGTCACCAGCAGCAGGAACAGCGGGAAGATGAAATAGAACTGCTCCTCGAGGGCCAGGCTCCAGTACACCGAGTTCGGCCCGAGCGTCAGCCCGAACTGATTGGCCAGGTTGCCGCTGAAGGTCGCCACTGCGGTGAAACTGCGCAGGTTGTCGTACCAGGAGCCGAAGATGCCGGTCTGGTTGAACAGCAGCGACAACGCCAGGGGAATCAGGATCCACAGCCAGGCCGTCGGCAGCAGGCGGTAGAGCCGGCGCAGCCAGAAGCTCTGCGCGGCGATGCCGAAATGCCCCCGCGCCCGGTGCTGGTCGAAGTAATCGAGATAGCTCTTGCTCACCACGTAGCCGGAGATGCAGAAGAACAGATCGACGCCGGTCCAGGGCATGTACACGCTGAACAGCGAATTGAAGAAGCTCTGTTGGAACGGCAGCAGCATCGGCAGGTGGGAGAGCAGCGTCAGGCCCACGGCGATCGCGCGCAGGTATTCGATCTCGATGTTCTTCGCATTACTCATGCGCATCTCCGCCGACCGGCTTGCGGGCGATGATCGCCTGGCTCTTGGGCATCGCCCGGTCGAGCGCCTGCTTGATCCGCGGCCCGTCCTCCATCGACAGCAGCAGGTTCCAGGTACGGGTCCAGCTGTCCAGCAGGGGGTGCCAGGGCGGCGACAGGTCCTGCTTGCAGGCCCAGAAGAAGAACCACCAGACGGACCAGTAGAAGCCGTACTCGGCCTTGCGTTCGATGACCAGGCCGGCCTCCTCGATCAGGCGTTCGAACTCATCGCGCTGGAACACCCGGATATGGTTCGGGTGCTCGAAATAGGCCGGCGGGGCCAGCTCCTTCTGCACGCTTTCGCCCAGCGGATCGGGCACCGTGATCAGGTACTGCGCACCGGGACGCCCGACCCGCACCAGCTCGCGCATGAACTGGCGGGGGTCCTCGACATGCTCGAGCACTTCCATCGCCACCACCTTGCTGACCCGAGCATCGGGCAACGGGATCGGGTTGGCATCGGTGACCAGGGGCATCATGGCGCGCGCCGGGGAACCCTGCAGCGCCCGCTCCACCGCCGCGACCTTGTCGGCATCGATATCGGCGAAGATCACCTCGGCGCCCCGCTGCGCGCAGAACTGCACGAAGGGGCCGTCACCGCAGCCGATATCCAGCACCGAGTCTTCCGCGCGAATCGGAAAGCCCTCGAACAGCTCATCGGTCTCCTGGCGGAACCAGCCGCTCAGCGAGGTATCGGCCAGCGTCGACAGATCGACATTGTCTGCAACGGCGGGGGCAGCCGGCTCCGCCACGGGAGCCGCGGCAGGCACGGGGGCCACGGGTTCCGCGGCACGTCCGGACAAGCGTTTGAGGATTTCCAGCATGTCAGCTCCTGAAAAAAACGTTCCGCTTGAGCGCATGGCCCACAGAGCCATGCCTCATCATCAGTGCCCGCAGCGCGGCGGCAGCACCTTCAATCGACTATCCGGCCCGGTAAGGGCTTACGAAGCCACCGCATGCGGCTTGCGCGCCAGGATGATCTGGGTCTTGGGCAGCATCCGGTCCAGTCCTTCGCGCAGCGCATCGCCGCCCGGCAGATGGATCGCCCGGTGCCACAGGGTCGCCCAGTCCTCCAGCAATGCATGGTGCGGCGGCGCCAACTGGTCATGGGTCGCCCCTTCGAAGGAACGCCCTTCGGCACGGGCGAGCGTCCAATAGAACATCATCCAGAGCGTCCAGTAGAAACCGTAGGAATGCCGGGACTCGATCACCAGGCCGGCATCGGTCACCAGTTGGCCGAACGCTTCCTCGGAGAACACGTTGATATGGTTGGGCGCCTGGAAATGCGCAGCCGGCGCCAGCGGACGCTGCAGTTCCTCGCTCACCGCCGCCGGCACCGAAAGGAAGTACAGCGCCCCCGGCTGGCCGACCCGGAACAGCTCGCGCAGGATCTCGCCGGGCCGCTCCACATGCTCGAGCATTTCCAGCGCCACGACGCGGCTGGCCTGCCCGTCCGCCACCGGCAGGGGAAGACTGTCGGAAACCCAGCCCTCGGCCTTGCGCGCGCCGCTCTCGGCCACCCGCTCCCGCAGCGCAGCGATCTTGCCCGCATCGGAGTCGGTGAATATCACATGGGCACCGCGTCGGGCGCAGAACAGGGTGGCGCCGCCAGCGCCGCAGCCCACATCCAGCACCACATCGTCGGCACCGATCGGAAAACCGCGGAACAGTTCATCGCTCTGGTTCTGGAACCAGCCGCCCATCACCGCATCCACCAGCCCGCAATCCAGCGAGCGAACCCGCTGCATGGCGGGCTCCTGGTCAGGGCCGGCGAGGCGCCGGCCCAGCCGCTGGACCCAGCGTCTGAACAGGTTCATGCGCAGGCTCCCTGGTGGCTGTCGATAAGCGCCAGCAGGCGCTCCCTGGCCGTGGCACGGGAGCAGTGCCCGCGCATGCGCTCGATCGCCGTGGCGGCCATCCGCTGGTATCGCTCGGGCGTGTCGACGTAGCAGTTGTAGGCATCGCGATAGGCCTTCACCAGGGAACCCCAGTCGATCTGGTGGCGCAGGGTCCGGTAGGCCAGGCGCGGATCATGGGGCCAGGCGGTCGCGTCCAGCCAGCTGTCGACCACGAAGCCCACCTGGTCGTCGATGTAGTCCAGCATCGCCGAATGCCTGGGCGCCAGGGCCGGTTTGCCGCAGCTGAGGAACTCCATCAGCGGCAGGCATTGTCCTTCGCCATGGGAGGCGTTGATCACGAAGGCGGTGGAACGGATCAGCCGATCGAAATCGTCGCGTTCGAGGAAACCGTGCAGCAGCACGACGCGGCACTTGAAGGCCGGCATCCGCGCCATGCACATCAGCATGTCGTTCATGGCCGACTGGTAGTCGCGGTGTCCCAGCTTGAACAGCAGGGTGGCGTCCGGGGTATCGCGGAAGGCGCTGCAGAACGCGGTCAGCATATCGACCCAGTTCTTGCGGCCGTCGTAGGGATTGAACACCGCGGTGAACACCACGCCGCTCAAGTGCAGGCGATGTTCGGCCAGCGGCCAGTCGGGCATGTCGGGCGCCTCGCCGGCAACCTCGGGAAGCCCGCCCGGCTCGACCGGGTTGGTCGGTTCCAGCGCCGCGGGCTGTTCAGCCCGGGGCGGCGCCGCTGGTGCAGGCGGTGCCGGACGCAGCAGGTCGCACCAGACCAGGCGATACCATTCGACCAGGTAGCGCAGCGTGATGCGCAGGCGCGACTGCTCGTTGCCCACGGGCGCGGCCTGCCCGGCTTGTACCGGCCGTGGGCGAACCGCCTGCTCGCGGGCGCGGGCACTGGCCACAGCCCTGGCGACGGCATCGACGTTGGGGATGTAGGGCACCAGGGACAGGTCATGGCTGTCCATCACCACCCCCGAACGCACCAGGATGCTGGCGTCGACGGGCCGGGGCGAGGATGCGGTGGCGCGGAAGTCGGCGAACCTGTCCCAGACCGGTGCGGGGATCGACACCACCGGGAAATCCTCGCCCAGCTCCGCCCGGGCGGCCTGCACGGTCAGCAGCGAATGGGTGATGGCCTGCCCGCACTCTGCGAGCACGGTCGCCCAGTTCTGCCGCTCGTCGTCGAGCCAGGGCTGGTTCGGAATGGAATCGAACTCCCAGGCAAAGACCGGGATGGTCGGGCAGCGCAGCCCCGCCGGCGTCTTGTGCGGCGGGGCGAAGCTGAGGAACAGGCAGGCCTCGCCGCGCGCGCGAGCTTCGTCGTACAGCCGATCGACCTCGCTCTCGGGCCGCTCGACCACCATGACCTCCCCCAGTTCCTGGAGGACCGGGAGGAACTCCTTCAGCACGAAGTAGTAGCTGTAGTCGGGCAAGCCCAGGCTGCTGGCGATCTGCCCCGCGCCGACTTCGGAATGCACCAGGAATCTCATTGGGCCACGCTCCGGACTCGGGGCTGGACACTGTCCGGGGCGGCGATCACCCGCTCGAAGAATGCGTCGAGGGCCCCGGTCACCGGGGCGAAGGCACAGAACGCCTGCATTCGCTGCAGCGCCGCGGCGGACATGTTCTGGTAGGCGCGGGCATCATCCCTGGCCAGGACATAGCTGGCCCTGAAGGCTTCCATCAGGGACTGCCAATCGAGACGATAGCGATGCGTGGAGAGCATGCCCGTCGGGTCATGCGGCCAGCAGGTGGGCTCCAGCACTCCCCGCACGAGGAAGGCCATCTCCGCGTCCAGATAGTCCGCCATCGCCGTGTGCCGGGGCGCCAGGGCCGGCTTGCCGGCACAGAGGAACTCCATGAGCGGCAGGCACAGCCCTTCGCAGGACGAGGCGTTGACATAGTAGTCGCTGGCATCCACCAGCTCGCGATACTCGGCATCCTCCAGGAAGCCGTGCAGGACCACCACGCGGCAGGCGAAGGGCGCCAGGCGCGAGAGCAGGGTCAGCAGCACCACCCGGTAATACTCCAGGTCGTGGTGCGTCATCTTCACCACCAGGGTGGCGCCCGGTTCGTCGCGGAAGGCCCAGCAGAATGCAGTGATCAGGTCGACCCAGTTCTTGCGGCCATCGGCCGGGTTGAGCACGGTGGTGTAGACCACGCCCTCCACCCGCAGGTTGATCGGGGTGGGCGGGGCACTCTCGATCTCGACGGGTGGAGGCGCCTCGACAATAGGCGCGGGCACCTGCGGACGTCCGGTGAACTCCCGCCACCAGTCCGCGAACAATGCCTGGCTGATATGGCGGTAGCGCGCCCAGCGCGACTCCGGCGTCGCTTCCTCTGCCTCCAGCTCCGTCACCGGCTCCACTTCCGCTACCGCTTCAGCCGCCGGAGCCGGCTCAGGCTTGCTCACCAGCCCGTCGGCGCTCAGGCCGAGATTGGGGCTGTCGATGATCACACCGGAAAAGGCGAAATGGCGGGGCCCCTGTACGGGCAGCAAGCCCTGGCGACGATCGCGATCGGCGAAGCGCTCCCAAACGGGAGCGGGCACGGCCAGCACCGGCAGGCGGCCCAGGGTCGCCGCGCTGACCAGGTCAGCGGCTTCGCGGCTGGTGGCGATACAGCCCTGTATGCGCTCGAAGACATAGCGCCAGTCGTTGCGCGGATCACCTTCCCAGGCCACATCGGGAATGCTGTCGAACTCCCAGGCGAACACCGGCACCGTCGGGCAGCGCAGGCCGAGCGGCGTCTGCTGCGGTGGACTGAAGCTGAGGAAGATGACCGTGCGGCCCTGTGCGCTGTGCTGGTCGTAGAGCGCGTCCACTTCGTCCAGGCTCTTGACCTCGACGACGGTGCCCAGGCGCTGCAAGGCCGGGATGAATTCCTTCATCAGGAAGAAGTAGCTGTACTCAGGTTTTCCGAGCGAGCTCTGGATGCTGCCCTGATTGATCTTGGAGCCGATGAGAATGAGCGTATCCATAGCACCTACGCAGGTTCCGCTCCTGCGCCTTTCTTATTATTCGGGTCGATCGACCCGATATGCGGTTCGAACAAGTTGCGAATAGCACCAGTTCTTCGCCGCTCTGGCAAGAGCCAAAATCCTGACCGAACGGTCGCATGACATGCGGTGATTTCTGCCGCAAAAATCGCGAAACTGCCGCCAGCCGTAGCGACCTCGACGTGACTGATGAGTCCGCTCCGAATTGCCTCTCAAGTCCTTTCCATGATGCTGTCGCGAAGACAGGATTTCGCCCCTAATGTATGGGCCGGCTTTCTTACCCTGTCCTACTGCACATTCACTCAAGCAACCCGCCCGCCCCGTACAACTCGGCGCGGCGGTCGTCATGCAGGTGGTTATAGGTGCTGATGCGCTTGTTGCACGCATCCTCGAGGTTCAGCGTCGCCATCAGGATCTGCTCGCCTCCCGTGTCCACCGGTCCGGCCAGCGGGTAGCCGTCGGGATCGACGATCACCGAGCCCTGTACCCAGTTCACGCCGCGCTCAAGGCCATGGCGGTCACAGGCGGCGATGAACATGCGGTTGACCGAGGCATTGGCCTGGACCCGCACGACTTCCGCGGGTCGCTCGATCGGCGGGCGCGGGCCGTCCGGCCAGTTCACCGGCGCGCAGAGCAGCTCGGCGCCGGCCAGCGCCGGCAGGCGCACCCACTCGGGGAACTCCAGGTCATAGCAGACCATCACGCCTATTCGCCCGAAGGCCGTCTCCACCACCGCCGGCGGCTCCGTGCCGGCGGTGAAGATGGCGTTCTCGCCATCCCAGAGATGGGCCTTGCGGTAGATGGCGCGCAGGCCCTGGCGATCCACCAGCGCGGCGCTGTTGGCGACGCGGTGCTGGTCCAGCCGCTCGCAGAAGCCGCCGACGATGACGATATCCAGTTCGCCGGCCAGTGCCTGCCACAACTGCAGCGTCGGGCCATCGATGGGCTCGGACGAGGCCAGCGCCTCGTCCAGGTCATGGAACAGATAGCCGCTCTGCACCAGCTCCGGCAGCACCACGACCCGGGCGCCCTGCAATGCCGCAGCGCGAACCGCGCGCTCGACCAGACGACGATTGTGGGCGAGGTCACCGATCTTCGGCGCCAGCTGGCAGCAGGCGACCTGGATGTTTCTGCAAGCGTTCAACGGGCATCTCTCCCTGGCATGGCGTTCACTCTCGCGACCCCGCTTCATGCCGTGTCATGGCGAGGATGTCGCGTTCGGTCATGGCGTCGATGACACGGCGTTCGCTGTCGAGATCGAGGGATCGGCTGAGGATGAAATAGGTCAGGCCGGACACCAGCAAGCCGACCAGCCAGGCGATGTCCACGCCGTCCAGAAGACGCGCCATGGGACCGACGAACACTTCCTTGCCGGCCGCGGCATCGAAGATGAAGAAGAACGGAATCATGCTGACGAACCCCACCAGGTAGGCCAGGATCCCGCGAACCTGCCAGGCGCCGTAGAGGCCCTTGGGGGTGAAGAAGTGGGGAATCGCATAGCGCCCCTTGCGGACGAAGAAGTAGTCCACCAGGTTCACCGCGGTCCAGGGCACCAGGAAGTACAGCATCAGCACCAGGAAGGTATTGAGGATGGCGATGCCATTGCCGCGGATCGACAGGACGCACGCCAGCAGCACCAGGGTGATGGCGACGATCGCCAGGACGCGGGCGCGGGGCGTCGGCGAAATCCTGCGGAAGGAATCGATTCCGGTCAGCAGCGTCAGCATGGCGCTGTAGGTATTGAGGGCGATGACGGGGAGGAAGCCCGCTACCGACACCAGCACCAGAACATGGCCAAGTCCCGGCACCAGGGAAGCGCCCACCCGATCCAGCGCCACCAGGGCATCGGACACCTGCAGCTGCTGCGCCAGCCAGGCGCCGAGCCCGATCATCCAGGCGCCCGACAGGGAGGCCCCGATGAACACCGCCGCAATCAGCCTGGCGCGGCTGGTGTGCCTGGGCAGGTAGCGCGAATAGTCCGACACATAGGGCGCGTAGGAGATGTTGTAGCTGGCGGCGATGGCGAACTGGGTGGCGAACGCGACCCAGCTGAAGCCGAGGCTGCCCTGCGCTGCGGCCTCCCCCTGCCCCGCGCCGAACATCAGGGCGATGGTCACCAGCGCGTAGAGTGGCAAGGTCAGCAGCAAGGCCCACTTGAACGCCTTGTGCATCAGGTCGTGACCGTAGATCGACAGCAGCGCCCCGACCGCGATCACGACGCAGGCCACGGCAACCGGGTCCAGCCCGAAGACGCTCTCGAGGCCGCCGATGATCAGCGAGACGTTCACCACGTTGAAGCCGACGAACACGAACATGGTCGCCATCAGCGCCAGCACCACGCCCCGATAGCCGAATTGGGCGCGGGACTGGATCATCTGCGGCAGCCCCATTTCCGGCCCCTGGGAACCGTGGAAGGCCATGAACAGGGTGCCGAACATGATGCCCAGCGCACCGGCCAGGGTGGTCCACAGGGCCGACAGCCCGAGGCTCGGCCCGACGAAACCTATGGAAATGGTGAAGAAGTGGAAGTTGCCGAGGAACCAGAACGGTCCCTGGCTGCTGAGCCTGGCGTGCCGTTCGGACTCCGGGATGTAGTCGATCGAGTGGCCTTCGATGGCCAGGCCGCCACTGGTTTCAACGGCGCTGGCGGGTGTGTTGGACCCTGACATGGGATGCTCCTGCGCTCCGAAACGAGCGCGATCTTGTTCTTGTGGTATTGCCGCAGGCATGGCCCTGGCAAACATCGATTCCATCCATGCTTGGCGAGCGGCGCAGCCTGAAGCTCATGGCCAGCGCACCCGGCCCCGAACTATCATCGCCAGCCAGGAACGAGGCGCCTTCGCGCGTCGTCATGGGCTCGCATGAATATCGGTCAGGCTGCACTCTAGGGGGCGGTTCAGGACCGTAAAATAGCGAGGGCCAACTGTTCACATAGAGCCAGATCTATGTAACGAGCTATCGGAGGCAGCATGCTGGGAAACGTAACCGAGCTGGATATCCGCTTGATCAGAGTCTTTCTCGCCGTCGTCGAGGCGGGGGGCGTCTCGGCCGCGCAGACTGCGCTCAACACCACGCAGCCGACCATCAGTGCGCAGTTGGCCTCGCTGGAGACCCGCCTGGGATTCCGCCTATGCCATCGCGGCCGCGCCGGCTTCGCCCTCACGCAGAAGGGCGGTCAGTTCCTCGAGGCCGCCCGGCGACTGCTGGCCGCCGCCGAAGGATTCCGCCTCGAGGTCCAGCACATCAACCGCACCCTGTCGGGCACCCTCAACGTCGGCCTGCTCGGCCAGATCGACCCGCTGGCCAACAAGAAGATCGCCCTGGCCATCGCGCGCCTGCGGGCCCGCCACGAGGGGCTGTACTTCCAGTTCACCGAGCTGTCGTCGTCCTTCCTCGAAGAGAAGATCATCAACGGTCACCTCGACCTCGCCATCGGCTACTTCTGGCGCCGGCTCGACACGCTGGACTACTTCCCGCTGTTCCGGGAAACGCAGATCGCCTATTGCGGCTCCTCGCACCCGCTGTTCGACCAGGCCGGGTCGCTCAGCCGCGAGGACGTGGCCGCACACCAATGGGTCTGGCCCAGCCACCCGCTGCCGGAAATGCCGGCGCCCACCTCCATCGAACGCCTGACCGCCCTCACCGACAGCATGGACGGCGCCGCCCTGCTGATCCTCTCCGGCCAGCACCTGGGCTTCCTGCCGCAGCACTATGCCGCCAGGCACGTGGACCTGGGGCAACTTCACGCACTCAACCCGGAGCAGCTGCGCTACGAGGTCGACTTCCACGCGACGGTCCGCCGCTCCACCCGGCAGAGCGATCTGGTGAGCACGTTCCTGGCCGAGTTGATGGATGTGTTCGAGGTGGGTTGAGCCGGAAAGCCGAATTCGGGGAAGGCCTGCCGCAGCCATGGGTATCGACCCGGTGCGGCCGATCGCTGCGTCCCCTGTTACGCTTGTCGCCCGCAAACCCGCAAAGTCCCTGTCGATGGAAATAGCCCCACGCTTCATCGTCCATGAAACCGCCCATTGGATAATCAACCATCACATGGCATCGGCATTGCCCGGTTACCTGATGCTGGGCTCGCGGGAGCACGTCGGTTCACTCTCCGAGCTGCCTGGCGCGGCACTGGCGGAGTTGGGCAGCCTGCTCGCGCAAACGCAGCAGGTCATGGAAACCCAGCTGAAGCCGAAGTGGCTCTATATCAGCCGCTTCGGCCATGTGCCGGGATACCCCATCCATTTCCATTTCATCCCGGTTTACCACTGGGTCGAAGCGCTGTTCTGGAAGGACGAGCGCTACAGGCTGCTGGAGAAGTTCGCCACGCCGGACAATGCCGAGTCCGCTACCGATGGTGCCGAGTTGACGCTCTTCATCTGGCGAGAGTTCGGTGAAAGCAATGATCCGCCGCCCATCCAGGGGATTTCGATCGGCCAGTCCATCGAGCGTTTGCGCGCCGCCTTTCAATCGCCCTGCGCAGGTCAGGACAATCGAATGCGCTGAATACGCCCTATAGCCACTTGGGCACGTCGACGCGTGCATGGCTGCGCAGTTTGCCGATCAACGCATTGGCGTCGGTATCCACGACTATCGAGTGCCGATGCGCTTCGGGAAGGAACCTGGCCTCGACCATGTGATCGACGAACCCGAGGAACGGTGTGAAGAATCCGGCCGTGTTCAACAGGCCGACGGGTTTATCCATCTCCGACAGCTGGTTCATGCTCCACACTTCCATGAGCTCTTCGACAGTTCCGATGCCTCCCGGCAACGCGACGAACGCATCCGCAAGCTCCACCATGCGTTCCTTGCGGCTGCGCAGGGTCAGTGCGACCTCATGCCTGGTCAAGCCGGGATGCGACTGCCCACGTTGATGCAGACTTTCCGTAACGACGCCATGAACATCGCCACCTGCCGCCAATGCAGCGTCGGCGACTACGCCCATCAGGCCTTTCGTCGTTCCACCATATACGGTGGTGATGCCCCCATGACCCAGCGTGTGGCCAAGGGCTCGTGCGCCGTCCGCGAACGCCTCCGAAGCCCCGAAGTTCGACCCACAGAACACGGCAACGGACTTGATTGGACGGATCGTCATGGGTTGGGCTCCATTATCAGCAGAATTCAGGGATGCACCTGTCCTCGCCAGGGGCGGGCAGGTTGGATTTTTCGAATCGCGGGGTCAGTCGGTCATTCTACGAGTCGGGTGGTCCACCCCCCAGATCCAAGAAAGGACACGACAACTGGTCCATGCCTTGTCGCTCCGGCACGGAGTTGAAAGTCGTCATGGTATAGTCAGTCATGCACTTTCTACGCAACTGAATAGTCCATGACCATCGCAAAGGCCAGTCCCATATCGCCGTTGGACCCTGCAGCTGCCACGCCCCTGTACCGGCAGATCTACGATCGTTTTCGCGACGCTATCGCCAGCGGCGTATTGAAACCCGGCGACCGGATACCCTCGGCGCGAGCGCTGACAAAGGAACTGGGGTTAGCCAGGGGCACCATCGATACCGCCTATTCCCTGCTTGCAGCGGAGGGCTACATCCAGGCCCGAGGGCAAGCGGGAACCATCGTCACGCCCGGTCTCGAATCAAGATCGCCCATCAAGGCCCAGAGCTCCCGCCCCGTCACCACGGTCTCTTCAACGAGTTTTCGTCCAGATTCGATTCTGCCATTCCAGATGGGCCTGCCCGCCCTGGACGAGTTCCCGCGCAAGGTATGGGCACGCCTGGGCGCCCGATGTCTGCGGGCGATGCAGGCATCGGAGATGGTTCATCCCGCCGTGTACGGCCTGCCAGCGTTACGTTCCCAGATCGCCGCGTACCTGCAGGTTTCGCGTGGAATCACTTGCTCCGCCTCCCAGGTATTCGTCACGTCCGGATATCGCCACAGCATCTCGCTGATTGCCCAGGCCCTGTTGAAGGCGGGAGATCGCGTCTGGCTGGAAAACCCCGGGTACCCGCCGACTCGGGAACTGCTCGGACATCTGCATATCGCTGCCGTCCCCGTGCCGGTGGATCAGGATGGGATGGTGGTTTCCGCCGGGATGGCACTGGCCCCACACGCCCGCGCGGCGGTTGTCACGCCGGCGCATCAGAGTCCGCTGTGCGTGTCCTTGTCCCTGCCGCGGCGCTGGGCGCTACTGGACTGGGCTGCGCGAAACGAAGCCTGGATCATCGAGGACGACTACGATGGCGAATACCGCTACGTCAGCCGTCCGCTTCCCGCGTTGAAGAGCCTGGATCGTGAAGGACGGGTCCTCTATTCGGGCACCTTCAGCAAAGTGCTCCTGCCAAGCATTCGGCTTGCCTACCTCGTGGTTCCCGAAGCACAGGTCGAACGCTTCGAACGGATAAGCCAGGCCTTTACCGGCGGCAGCCCCGAACTCACGCAAGCCATGGTCGCCGCCTTCATGGCGGAAGGACACTTTGCGCGGCATATCCAACGGATGCGCAAGTTGTATGCCGAGCGTCGCGAAGCGACAGCCGCTGGCCTGGCGAGCGTGCTGGGCGACTACCTTACAATCGATGCACAACCAGGCGGGATGCACCTGATCCTGCGGTTGCGGGAAGGGCTGTCGGACCGCCGGCTCGTCGCTCGCATGCTGGACGATGGCCTGTATGGGGAAGCACTGACCGATTGGAACTTCGGGCGCGATGGAGCCTCGGCCTTGCTGCTCAATTTCACCAATATCGACTCGCGAAGCACCGCGGAAACCCTGGGAAGGCGCATCTCGAGACTGATCTGAGCGGGTCGGGGCGCATCTCGCGATCACATCCTCGCAAGCAGGAACCAGACGCATCATGGCCCAGTACGCAAGCTGGATCTTGGACCTTCTGAGGCAGGCCAGGATATCCCAGGATGGAGTCCCTGATCGTCAACCCCAAGGACTCGTGATGACCAACCGTATCGACTATTCCAAGGCATCGCCCGAAGGCTACAAGGCTTTCGGGAGCGTGTATGCGACCCTCCAGAACATCGACCTGCCAAAGGAGTTGGTCGACCTCGTGTATCTGCGCGTCTCGCAAATCAACGGCTGTGCCTTCTGTATCGACATGCATTCGAGAGACCTGCTCAAATCAGGTCTTGCGGTGGAAAAGCTCGCCCTGGTGCCCGTCTGGCACGATGCCGGCAGCGTCTTCAGTTCCCGTGAGCGCGTCGCGCTCGCCTGGGCGGAAACCGTGACCCGCGTTGCACAGACCCACGTTCCCGATGCGGACTATGCAGCCGCTACCGCCGAGTTCAGCGACAAGGAGCTGGCGGACCTCACCTACGCCATCGGCCTGATGAACGCCTTCAACCGCTTCGGAGTTGCGTTCCGCTCGACGCCTGCTGCTGCGGCCTGAGTCCGGACAATCGATATCCCAGGCGAATTCTCGGCGTCGTCTGCCTTTCCCCGATCCCCCGTCCCACACGGCGATATCGGCACCGCCGGAACGAACCTCGCGGTGCCTTGGCGCGGTGAGTCCGCTTCGGCGATCAGAGCTCGTATTTGGCCTTCAACGCCTGCACTGCCTGGCGCTCGCGCTGCAGGAAGACGTCGAAGCGGCGGATCAGTTGCGGGTGGCGGATGCTGGAGAGGTGGTAGTAGCTGTCGTCGAGCGGCAGCAGGGTCGGACTCACCACCAGGCCGTGTTCCCTGCCCTGGCGCCTGAGGTGGAAACGCGCCACCTGCCTCGCCATGTTGGCGGCATCGATGTAGCCGGCCATGACCATGTGGATCAGGCCCTCGGGGTTGGGGGCTTCGCGGATGACCACCCGTCCTGCGGCAATCTCGTCCTGGAACTTCCACGGGGTGAAGCCCCGCACGAAGCCTAGCCGGCGGAAGCGCTCGCGCGGCTGGCCCAGGCGCTCCGGCCGCACCAGCATGACGTCCTGGAACTGCAGCACCGGCTGCGAATAGCTGACGTTGGCCGGCTTGTGCGCGGTCTCCCAGCGCGGATTGTCGGGAAACACCAGGTCGACCCGCCCCGACCGGTAGGCATGGGACAGGCGCCGCACCGGTAGCGCCACATAGGTGAGGCGCAGGTTTTCCCGGGCGGCGAACAGGTCCAGCAGGTCGCGGGCATAACCGCGGTAGTCGTTGTTCGGCGGCACGGCGGAGTAGATCGGGTAGTAGTCCACCTGTTCCACGCCGACGCGGTACTCCTCCGGCTCACTGACCTGGGCGGCCGGCAACCACAGGCTGGCGGACAGCAAGGCGACAAACCACAACGCTCGGCAACTGCCTGATACCAGCGGGTTCTGCATAGAGGGGCGGGGACATCGCGAAAAAGGCCCCACAGTTTAGGCGGGCCAGGGGCGGCAGTCTCCCCCCTTCAACCCTTCAGCGGCACCCAGACCTCGACGTGGCCGGTGCCGGCCATGGGATCGAAATCGGCACTGTAGCGCTCGAACTCAGGCGCATCCGCCGCTTCCAGTGCGGACTGCGGCAACCAGCGCTGGAAGATGGCGGCGAACGTCTCGTGAATGTTGGAGATGTGTCCGAGGTGCCGGAACACCGCATAGCGCCGTGGCGCCAGGCGCTGGTGGGTGAAGCCTGCGGGCAGGCCGTCGGTGCGGCCGACCCGCGCGCCGGCGATGTACTCGAAGCCCCCCTCCTCGTCAGGGCTGTGGCAGAGGCCGAAAGTCTCCTCGCCCCGCTGCCCCGGCACCCGGTCGATGTAGGGCCCGGCTGAAGCACCAATGGTGGGAATCCCCCTGGGGATTTCCACCCTACGAGTGGCCAAGCTGCGCGGGATGGCCACGAGCCGACGGCCGGGCGGGGGCCGCGCAACCAATCCCGGCCGCCGCTGTCCATAATGGCGCGCGCCGTCAGCGCCTCCGGGAGGCCCATTTGTTCGCTGTATCCCTTCGCTCGCTCCTTCGTCGCACCACCCTGGCGCTCTCCTTTCTTTCCACCGCGGTTCTCGCCTGCCCCGCCGGGCAGTCGGAGGTCTGCGTGGTGACCTGCTTCTGCGCACCGGGCGGCGAAGGGGATATGGCGCCGCTGCTGGAGAACGTCAACCGCATGGCCGCCTCCAGCCTGCAGCAGTGGATAACGCAGTCGCGCAACAGCATGAGCGCCAGCCAGCTGCAGCCGATTCCGCTGAACATCCGCGTCCAGCTGGAGCCCTACTACGACCTGCAGGTGCTGGACACGGCGCGCTACAAGGTGGGCGACGCCGACGAGATGAATGCCGCCCATACCCTGATGCAGAACCCCGATGTGAACGCGGTGACCCTGGTGGACGTGATCGTCTTCCGCAACCAGGACGATGCGCAGAACAACGTCGCGCTCTGGGCCCATGAGCTCAAGCATGTGCAGCAATACCTGCAATGGGGCGTGCAGGACTTCGCCCTGCGTTACACCCGCGACTACAACGCGGTAGAGGCACCGGCCTACCAGATCCAGGGCCAGGTGGCGCGGGCGATCAGGCCGAGCGTGGCGAGCAGCGCCAAGTAGGCTTCAGCCTGGTTGGCAGTCCTTCGGCCTTTCGAGACTGAAGTCGCTCCTACAACCGGTTTCAGCCTCCCGCTCCCCAAGGGCAGGCCTTCGGCCTGCATAGCGACTGAAGTCGCCCCCACAAGGTTGGTTCAGCTCCTGCGCGGAGGCTGCTTTTCCTGTGGGGGCGAATTCATTCGCTGAAGGTGGCGAAGCCACCCCCACGACATCCAGATCCTCCCCTACCCCGGCCCCCGCCCCAACTGCTGGCGCATGCGCCTGACCTCGCAATGCAGGTCGCGCTGCTGGAAGGCTTCACGCAGTTGGTTGCGCAGGTCGTCCGGGTCCCAGGGACGGGTGACGAAGCGGTAGATCACGCCCTCGTTCACCGCCTTGAGGATGCTGCCCACTTCGGTGGCGCCGCAGAGGGCCATGCGGATCGCTTCCGGGTAGATCACCTTGATCCGCCGCAGGAATTCCACGCCGTCCATGTCGGCCAGGCTGAGGCCGGTCAGCACCACGTCGACTGCCTGGGTGGCCATCAGGTTGAGCGCCGCCTCGCTGGAGTCGGCGATGAGCATCCGGTAGCTCTCCAGGCGCAATGCCCGCCGCAGCGCGTCGAAGGTGTCGGGGGAGCCATCCACCACCAGCAGGAAGCGCTCGTCGCCGTCGAGGATGTTGGCCGGCAAGGTCAGCGCCGAGCCTTCCTGGAGAAACTGCAGGCAGGCCTGGGGCGGCAGCGGCGGCGAGTAGTAATAGCCTTGCATCTCGTCGCAGCCGGCTGCGCGCAGGAAGCCCAGCTGCCCAACATTCTCCACCCCCTCGGCGATGACCCGGATGCCGAGGTTGTGGCCGATGGTGATCATCGAGCGCACCAGGGAGGCGCTATCGGGTTCGGTGATCACATCGTCGATGAAGCTGCGGTCGATCTTCAGCTGGCTGAAGGGGAAGCGCTTGAGGTAGCCGATCGACGAATAGCCGGTACCGAAATCGTCGATGGAGAAGCGGATGCCCTCTGCCTTGAGCGCGCGCATTTTCATCAGGGCGTCGTCGGCATTGGTCATCAGGATGTTTTCGGTCAGCTCGATCTTGACCCAGTGCGGCGGGATACCGTGGACCTTCAGCAGACCCAGCACGCGCTCGATGAAATCGCTCTCGGTGAAGCTGATGGCGGAGAAGTTCACCGCCACCCCCAGCCCCTGGTTGAACACGTCGCGCCAGATGCTGAGCTGGCGGCAGACCATCTCGAACACATAGAAGTCGATGGAGACGATCCAGCCGGTTTCCTCGGCCAGGGGAATGAACTCATCCGGGCTGACCATCTTGCCACTGCGGTTCCAGCGCACCAGCGCCTCGAAACCGCACAGGCGCCCGCTCTGCAGGTCCAACTGCGGCTGGTAGACCACCATGAACTCCTGGTTCTGCAGGCCCACACGGGTTTCCCGCTCCATGGACAGGCGCTTCTGCACCTGGTCGTTCATCTCCGACATGAAGGCGCAGATGCGGTTGCGTCCCTGGTGCTTGGCCTGGTACATCGCCGTGTCGGCATTGCGCAGCAGGGTGATGGCGTCGCGGCCGTCGCTGGGGTAGCAGCAGAAGCCGATGCTGCAGCTGACCGCCACCTCCTGCTCGTCCAGCATCACCGGCAGGGCGATGCTCTGCTTGAGGCGCTCCAGCCAGGCCACCTGCTCGCCAAGCTGGTCGGTTTCCATCAACAGCACGATGAACTCGTCGCCGCCCAGGCGCGCTACGGTGTCGATCTCGCGCACCCGCGACCGCAGGCGGTTGGCGACCTGGATCAGCAACTGGTCGCCGGCGTTGTGGCCGAGGCTGTCGTTGACCACCTTGAAGCGGTCGATGTCCATGAAGGCCAGCGTGAAGCGGCTTTGGTTGCGCGCGGCCAGGGCGATGGCCTGGCTGATGCGGTCGCTGAGCAGGTTACGGTTGGGCAGGCCGGTGAGGCTGTCGTGGTTGGCCTGGTGCTCCAGCTCCTCCTGGTAGCGCTTGGCTTCGGTGATGTCGTGGAGAATGCCGACGAAGTGGCTGACCTTGCCGCGGTCGTTCACCACCGGCGACACCTTGAGGTCGTTCCAGAACTCCGAGCCGTCCTTGCGGAAGTTGCGCAGCAGCGCCCCGCCCTCCTCCCGGGCCACCAGCACCCGGCGGATATTGTCCAGGTTCGGCTGGTCTCGCTCTTCACCCTGGAGAAAGCGGCAATTTCGCCCCAGCACTTCCTCGGCCGAGTAGCCGGTGATGCGTTCGAAGGCCGGGTTGACGTAAACGATCGGCTGGTCGGGCTGCTCGTTGTCGGTGATCACCACCGCGTTGACGCTGGCCTCCACCGCCCGCGTGCGGGTACGCATCTCCAGGTCGCGGCGGCGCTGTTCGGTGATGTCCTGGAATACCACGATGGCGCCCTGGATCACCTCGTTGTTGTCGAAGAAGGGCACCGCCGAATTGAGGATGGTCTTGTGCCCGCCCTTGAAGGTCTGGATGTCGATGACTTCGTTGCGCGACACCTGCCCCTGCCGCACCGCGCGCATCACCGACCAATCGCTCGCCGTCACCGGCTCGCCGCTGTCGGCCCACCAGCCGCGATACTGGCCGTAGCCCTCGACAGCGCTCGGGTGCGGCCCGCCCCAGATCAGGCCGCTCTCCGGGTTGCTCATGATCAGCCGGCCCTGCCGGTCGGTCACCAGCACGCCCACCGGCAGGCTGTCCAGCACATTGCGCAGCAGCGCCTCGCTCTGCGCCAGGGCCTCGGTGCGCTGCTCCACCAGTTGCTCCATGCTCTCGAACAGGCGCACCCGTCCCAGGGCCATGGCCAGTTGCCGGCCGATGGAGGCCAGGGCGTTGAGAGCCTCCTCGGGCCAGGCCTGGGCGTCGCGCTGCACCACATTGAGCATGCCGATGATTTCGCCGCCCAGCAGCAGCGGGATGCTCGCGTGCACCGGAGCTCCGGGCAAGCCGGCCAGTGCCGGGCAGCCCTGGATATTGCAGGGCCTGCTCAGGCCATCGCTGACCCAGGCATGCCGGCACGGGCAGTCGCGGACGCACCTGCCGAGAGCGTCCAGGTCGTAGTCGCGGCCGCGCGCGCGGGTGCCGGCCAGGCGCACCGAGTTCTCCGGGTCACGCGAGTCGGCCATCAGCAGCCAGGCGCCGCCGGCGTCGGGGAACTCGAGGATGCGCCGCAGCGCAGCGTCTATCACATGCTGCTCGTTGCGGGCGTCGGTCAGGCCACTGGTGAAGTGGAACAGGCAATTGAGCAACGAATTGCTGCGGGCCAGTTCATCGTGCTTGACCTGCAGCTCGTGGTTCAGCCGCACGCCCTGCTCGTAGGTGGAGATCAGCAGATCGAGGATCTGCTGGCGGCCGGCGGTGATGAAATGCCGCTCGCCCTCCAGCACCACCTCCACGCCCATCTGCACCCGCTCGTGGGTGCGCAGTTCCAGGTTCACCAGGAAGTAGCGGATGCGCGACATCAGGTACTTCTCGTCGAACGGCTTGACGATGAAGTTGTCGGCGCCCGAAGCCAGCCCATGCACCACGTCACGGGCATCGGCCAGCGAGGTGACCAGGATCACCGGGATACCCTGGGTCTGGGCCGATCCCTTGACCTGCCGGCACAGCTCGTAGCCGTCCATTTCCGGCATCACGATATCGCTGATGACGATGGTCGGCCGCCGCTCGGCGATCATCCCCAGCGCCTCGACGCCATTGCGGGCGACACGCACCCGGCAGCCGACCGCTTCGAGCATGTACTGCAGCTCGGTAGCCTGGGTCGGGCTGTCCTCCACCACCAGGATTTCAGCATCCGTGTACATGGTGTCTCTCCCTTCTATGCATCTTTCGCGGCCAGACGTTCAGCGATCAGGTCGAGCAGGGCGGCCATACCGTCCGGCGTCAGCACCTGGCGGGCAGCGTCCAGGCCGATGGCGGCCTGCGGCATGGAATCGATCATGGCGCTGGACGGCTCCTGCACCAGCGTCAGCGCACCGCTGCGGCGCAACGCCGCCAGTCCTTCCGCGCCATCGCGGCCCATGCCCGAGAGCTGGATGCCGATGACCCGCTCGCGGAAATTCCGCGCGGCGGAGCGGAACATGTAATTGGCCGAGGGTCGCACCAGCTCCTCGGGCGGACCACCGTCCAGGGCGACCCGACGGTTGCCGGCGAAGCCCAGGTGAAAGCCATCCGGCGCCAGATAGAGGCGCCCCGGCGCCAGCTCCTGGCCGTCTTCGGCGATCAGCACCGGCAGGTGCGTGAGGGTCGCCAGCCAGTCACGAAAGCTCGGCAGGAAACCGGTCGCTATGTGCTGCACCAGTACCAGCGGCCAGGGCTGCGGCGCCTGCAGGCGCTCCAACAGGCTCTTGAGCGCCGCCGGTCCGCCCGCCGAAGCGGCGATGGCCACCAGTTGCGGTGGCGCCTGCATGCTCTGCGCCACCAGTTCGGCGAGCGTTTGCTGGCGCGCGGAGTCGCCGCTGACCTTGCGCGGGCGTCGCACGATTTTCACCTGGGCCATGCTGCGCACGGTGCGCAGCAGCTCGCCGACCCGCTCGTTGAAGTCCTCGGCGTCCGGGCCACCGGGCTTGTCCAGTACCGCCAGGGCGCCGGCCTCCAGGGCGCGCATGGCGGTTGCCGAGGCATAGGCGTTGGCGCTGGCGGTGAGCACCACCACCGGCAACGGGTAGCGTTCGAGGATGTGTTCGGTGGTTTCGTAGCCATCCATGCCCGGCATGTGCACGTCCATGGTGATGATGTCGGGGGTGAATCGCAGCAGCAGCCTGAGCGCTTCCTCCCCGCTGCCGGCCTCTTTGACCAGGAACCCTTCACCCTCGAAAATCGCACGCAACAACAGGCGGGCAACCGGCGAATCATCCACTATCAGTACGCGCATGGCCCTGCCCCCCTCCCTTGGCGCCGATCCCCTGATCGACGCTCCCTTCAGATCAACCGGCGGATGGCATCCAGCAGGCTGTCCTGCTCGAAGCCACTCTTCACCAGGTACGCATTGGCGCCGGCCTCCAGGCCGCGGGCGCGATCCTCGGCCGATTGCAGCGCCGTCACCAGCACCACCGGCAACCCGGCCAGTTCGCGGTCGGCGCGAATCCGGCGGGTCAATGTGAAGCCGTCCAGCCGGGGCATTTCCACGTCCGACACCAGCAGGTCGAACTGCCCCTGTTTCAGTGCGTTCCAGGCCTCCAGGCCATCGTTGGCGGTAGTCACCAGGTAACCCGCGCCTTCGAGGATCGCCTTCAGCAGGCCGCGAGAGGTGAAGGAGTCTTCGGCGATCAACAGGCGCTGGCGCGCGGTGCCGGGCCGCGCCTGGTCCTGCCGGGCAAAGCTCGAGCCCTGGGTTTCCAGCGCGCTGCGATAGAGATCCGCCGGGTGCAGGATGGGCACCAGTTGGCCGTCCCCCAGCACGGTGGCGCCCAGCAGGTTGCGCACCCGCACCAATTGCCGGCCGAGGCCCTTGACGATGATTTCCTGGTCGCCCAGCAACTCCTCCACCAGCAGCACGAAGCGCTCGCCACGCACCTTCAGCAACAGCAGGGTGAGGTCGCCCTCGCCCGGCTCCAGGTGGCCGAGCCCGAGCACTTCGGCCAGGGTCCAGAGCGGCAGTACTTCTCCGTCCACGCTCACCGAGGGCCGGTTTTCCAGGTTCTTCATCGCGCCCGGCGGCAGCCGCAGGCAACGTTCCACCGCCAGTGCCGGAACCGCGAAGACCCGCTCGGCATCGCGCACGATCACGGCGCGGAAGGTGGACAGACTGAGCGGCAGGTGCAGGTGGAAGCAGGTGCCCTTGCCGGCACGGGACTCCACCTCGATGCGCCCGCCGAGGCGCTCCACCGTCTCCTGCACGATGGCCATGCCCAGGCCGCGACCGGAGAGGTCGGTGATGATCTGGCTGGTGGACAGCCCCGACGCGAAGATCAGCTTGCCGGCCTCGGCATCGGAAAGGCCCTGAGCCTGCTCCGCGCCGAGCAGGCCGCTGGCCACCGCCCTGGACTTGAGCCGCTCCAGGTCGAGGCCGGCGCCGTCGTCGCTGACCCGCAGCTCGAAGCGGTCCGCCGATTCCTGGATCAGCTCCAATAGCAGCCGACCCGCCGGCTCCTTGCCGGTGCGGCTGCGCACCTCGGGCTTCTCCAGGCCATGGTCGATGGCATTGCGCAGCAAGTGGGTGAGGACGATGCGCAGTTCATCGAGGATGCGCTTGTCCACCTGCAGGCTCGCGCCCTTGACCTCCAGGTCGACGCGCTTGCCGGCCTGGCTGGCGAGGTCCTGGACCATGGCCGGCAAACCTTCCACCAGGGCGCTGCCGGAGAGCAGCAGGACCCGCTGCAGTTCGTCATTGAGGCTGCCGGACAGCTGTTCCAGGCCCTGCGCCAGATGGTTGCCGGCCCTCGCCAGGCGGCTGGCGTTGAAGTGCAGGCGGTCCAGCTGCAGCAGGCTCCAGTCCAGGTAATCGAGCACGTCTTTCAGGGCATCGGCCGTGGCCGGTGGCAGCTCTTCCAGGCCCTCCCGCAACTGCCGCAGCACGCCGCCGCTGAGCAGGCGCTTGGTGCGTTGCGGCTCGAAGGCGGCGACATGGGCTTGCAGGCTGCGGGCATGGGCATGGGCCTCCAGCTTGTGCTGCAGCAGCGCCTCGCTCTGGAACAGCAGGGCATCCAGGCGCTGGGCCGATACCCGCACCGTCGCCGGGTCGGCCGGGGACGACTCCGCGGCCTGCGGCAAGTCCTCCGGCAGTTCGATCGCATCGCCTTCGGCGGCGGCTTCCAGGCTCTGGATCAAGCGCTGCTGGTCATGCTCATCCAGGGCTTGGCCGCCATGCAGCCGTTGCACGGCCTTGAGGGTATGGCGACAGAGCTCGACCCGTTCCGTCGTCAGGCTCAGGCGGCCGTGGCGTACCGCCGCCAACAGGCTCTCCCAGGCATGGCAAAGCTGCTCGATGGCCGTGACCCCGGCGGCGCGCGCGGCGCCCTTGAGGCTGTGCACCTCGCGAAACAACGACTCGACGGAGTCCACCGAAGCCGTGGCCTCGCGCCAGTTGGCCAGGCCATCGGCAAGCACGCCGAGACGCTCTTCCGCCTCGCTGCGGAAGCTGGCCAGCAGGCGCTGTCTGAGGGCTTCCCGATCCAGGCTCATGGCGTCCTCATAACTTGAACTGGGCTGCCAGCCCCTTGAGCTTCAGGCCCAGCTGGTGCAGGTTGCGCGCCGCCAGGTCGACCTGGCGGGTGCCGCCGACGTTGTCCTGGCTGGCCTGGCGGATGTTCTCCATGGCCGTGCCGATCTGGTCCATGCCGATCATCTGCTGCTGGCTGGTGACGGCGATCTGCAGGGCCATCTCGCTGGACTCCTCGATGCTGCTGCTGAGGGTGCGGATCGCCTCGCCACTGACCTGGGCACGCTCGTAGCCGCTCTCCACCGACTTGCTGCCCTCTTCCGCCTGCAGCACCGCCTTGGTCATGGCCTTCTGGATGTCGCCGAGAATACTGCGCACCTGGGCCGTGGCCTGCTTGGACTGCTCGGCCAGGGTCTTCACCTCCTGCGCCACCACCGAGAAGCCCTTGCCGGCCTCGCCGGCCTTCACCGCCTCGATGGAGGCGTTCACCCCGAGCAGGTTGGATTGTTCGGCCAGGTCGTTCACCGAGGCGACTATCTCGCCGATGGTCTGGCTCTGCTCGCCCAGGCGCATCACGCTCTCGGCCACCGCCTGCATCTGCGCGCGGATCTGGCTCATGCCCTTGAGTGTCTCGTCCACCGACTGGCGCCCGGCCTGGGCCACCTGGCGGGTGCGCTCGGCACTCTCGGTGACCGACTGGGACTTGTTGCCGGAGAGGATGGCGGTCTGCTTCACCTCTTCCACCGTGGTGGCGATCTCGCTGATGGCGGTGGCGGTCTCCTGGGTGCCCGAGGCGACCTGGGTGGTGACCGCGAGGATTTCCTCGCTGGCGGTGGCCAGTACCGAAATGCCCTCGTTCAGCTCCTGGACCAGTTCGCGCAGGTAGCGGCTCATGTTGACGAAGGCCATGGCCAGCCGGCCCACCTCGTCCTGGCGCGCGGAGTTGAGAATGTCCCGGGGGATTTCGCCGCGGCCGATCTGCTCGGCCCAAGCGGTCAGGCGCGCCAGGGGCTGGGCGATATGCCGGCTGAGCAGCCAGGCCAGCAACCCGGTGACCAGCACCAGGGCCAGGCTGTAGATCAGGGTTCGCTCGCGCAGTGCCTCCAGAACGAGCGCCGATTGCTCCATGCCGGCGGCGATACGCTTGTCGGTGATCGCCACCAGTTCCTGGCCGAGGTCGTAGATCTTCTCCACCCGCTGGCGCTGCGGCCCGCCCATCAGGTCGCGCGCCTCTTCCCGGCGGCCACTGGCGATCAGCGGCAGCACCTCGTCATCGCGCACGCGCAGGTAGTCATCGCGCAGGGCCTTCATCTGGTCCAGCAACGCGACGGTCTGCTGGTCGTCCACCACTTCCTCGCGCAGCCGCTCCAGGAGCTTGTCGTTGAGATTGCTATTGCGCCGCAGATTGTCGTCGCGGCCCTGGACCGCGCCCTCGTCCAGCGCCTGCAGCAGCTCGACCCGTTGCAGGGTGAGGTTGAGCAGCAGCTCCTTCACGTCGGAGATACGCACGTAGCGCCGCTTGAACTGCGCCTCCTCCTGGGCCTGCAGGCTGGAGAAGCTTTCCAGCGTGTTGAACAGCAGGAATCCGAACGCGAGGATCAGCGCGGTGAAGGCCAGCATCAGCTTGCTGCCGATCCGCAGGTTCATGAGATTGCCCAGCATGGTCCTTTCTCCTTGTGCCTATTCCGCTGCCTCGATGCGCAGGCTGGGGTCCCCCAGCAGACGCGCACCGTCCAGCACCGTCCATTGATCGGGGGTGACCCCCAGCAAGTAGTTCGCCCTGATGCCCGACAGATTCGCCAGGCCACCCTGCAGGCTGTCGCGCTGGATCCGCGTGATGCCCTGGACCCGGTCGATCAGCAGGCCGAATTCCATCTCCGGCCCGCGCAGTACCGCGAGGAAGTTCTTGTCGGAAATCCCCTCCATGGGCAGTTCGAAGAACACCCGCAAATCCAGTACCGAGACTATGTGGCCGCGCACATTGACTATCCCCAGGACGAAAGGCGGAGTACCCGGCAACGGCGTGAACTGCGGCAGCGGCAGTACCGCCGAGACATACTGCGCCTCCACCGCGTAGACCTCCTGGCTGAGGTTGAAGCAGAGCACCTCCAGCCAGGTGCCCGGCTGATCCACTTCGGTACCGCGCGCCCATTCGCGGCTCCGCGCCGCCAGGCGTGACTCGCGTTCCTCCCGGCTGATGGCGAAGCCGCTGTCGATGCGCCGCTCGAACTCCAGCAGGCGCTGGTGGATGTCCGCCCAAGTAGCTTCCCGGGTCTCGCCCATCAGGGTTTCGCCTCCATCAGTTGCTCACAGAGCCGCAGCAGCTGTGCGCAGCTCAAGCCATCGCCCTGGGGCACCGGCGCCTCGGGCGGTTGCCGGGCGAGCAGCTCGCGGCAGTTGCGCAGCGCCCTGGCCCTGCCCGCCCCGTGTCCGCGCAGCAGCCGGGCCAGGTGGAAGTGGGCGAGGATGAACTCGGGGTCCAGGTACAGGACCTTCTGCAGTTCCGTCACGGCGGCCTGCTCGTCGCCGGCCTGTTGCGCCAGCATGGCCGCCAGCCAGTGGGCGCCAGCCGAGGTGGGGTCCAGTGCCAGGGCGCGCTGCAGCCAGGGTTCGGCCTCGTCGCCGCGCTGCTGGTCGGCCCAACTGCGCACCATCAGCAGGCAGGCCTGGTGCCTTTCCGCCTGGGTCAGGCCAGGACTGGCCAGGTAGTCCAGCAGCGCCTGTCGGCCGTGCGGATGGCGGCCCTGCTCCAGGGCTTGCCGGGCTTGCTGCCAGAGCGAATCGCTGCAGCGTTGCGGGGGAGCCTGCGGCGCAATCGGAGGCGGCGCCGGTTCGCGGCTCTTCGCCTGAGGCGCAGCCGTCGGCTGCCAGAGGAAGGGTTGCTCCACCCTAGGCAACGGCAGCGGCACCACGGCCGGCCGGGATGGCACGCGGCTTCCTGGGCGCAGCGCGTAGTTGCTGCCAGCCCAGAAGCCATTGAACCCCGCCTGGGTGGCCAGCCCTGCCTCCACCGCACTCAGCAGCAGCAGGCCTTCGGCAGTGAGGCAGCTCAACAGCCGGCACAGGGCGCCGGCGGACTGCTCCGGGGAGAAGTACATCAGCACGTTGCGGCAGAGGACCAGGTCCAGCTCCGCCAGGCCCTTTTCGGCATTGGGCAAACGGCCCTGGACCAGGTTGTGCCGGAAGAATCGGATGCGCCCCCGCCATGCCGGTCTGACCCGCCAGTACCGACCTTCGGCCTGGAAATGGCGACGGCGGAACTCGTCCTCGTTGCGGCGGAAGGCGTTCTGGCCGTAGCGGCCCTGTTCCGCACGCTCCAGGAAGGTCTGGTTGAGGTCGCTGGCAAAAAGCTCGATCGACCAGCTGGAGCGCTCCTTGCCCAGCAGGTCGTCGAGCAGAAACAGCAGGCTGTAGGCCTCTTCGCCTGTACAGCAGGCTGCGCTCCAGATTCGCAGGTGCCGACAGCCCTGCTCGCGGCGCCGCGCGATCAGGGGGCCCAGGTGCTGACGGGCCAGCCATTCGAAAGCCTCGGCATCGCGCCGGAAATAGGTTTCGCCCACGGTGAAGACCGGCGTCAGCGCCTGTACCTGCGCCTCGTTCCACTCGGCGAAGGCCAGCGCCTCCAGCCACCCCACCAGGTCGGCCTGGCCCTGCTCCAGGGCCAGCAGCCTGAAGCGGCGTAGCAGCTCGCCGCGCCGCGCACCGGAAAAATCCAGCCCCAGGTGCTGGTGGACCTTGTGCAACAGCACCTCGAGTACCCGTGCCGAGCAGATGGGCTCAATCAGGTCCATGGGCGCCCCTTGCGAGCACCAGGGCTTCGGCCAGACGCTCCTCGTCCGCATCGGAGAGCACCTGCTCCACATCCTGGATCAGCAGAAGCCCTTCGGCCGTGCGAACCACGCCCTTGAGTAGGGCCGAGGGCACCTGCGGATGGGGAGCGGGAGAAAAGTCTTCGGCGGCGCAGCTGGCGGCGGCCTCCACGGCCTCCACCGGTACCAGCAGTTCGCGCTGTTGCGTCTTCAACCAGAGGAAGGGCTGCCAGAGGGTCGGTGTGGCCGACGGCCAAGCGAAACGCCGGGCCAGGTCCACCACCGGCAACACCTGCCCGCGAACGTTGACCAGCCCGAACACCGTATCGGGAGCGCCGGGGAGCGGCGTCCACAGCAATGCGGGGAGCACACGGACGACCGAGTCCAGGCTCACCGCCAAGTGCTGCCCCGCCAGCCAGAACGGCAGCACGAAATATCTATCCATAGAGGCATCCTGCTGCCGCTAGCTCTAGCCATAAAAGGTAGCTCAGGGCCAGCATGCGTCCAGAAAAAACATGGGGATACGTGGATAGCTTCTTGCCGCCCGAACAGCCGATTCCTACGCAGCGGAAGTCCCGCTGGCGTATTTCAGAAAGGCGGCTGGCAGGGTGCGCCGAATAGCGGCACTGGCGGGATGCGCGCGAGCCGACATTTCCCGCGCGCAAAGACAAACCCCCGACACGCCTGGGCGTATCGGGGGTTTGGGATAGA
>RCUL01000217.1_pt1 | contig 42109 bp, 49 predicted proteins | sample 2167521 | NCBI WGS metagenome assembly RCUL01 (sample SAMN09932745, study PRJNA488358) | compost metagenome | feature: garden; material: soil; isolation source: compost soil in acetic acid-enriched culture | place: Germany: Experimental Botanical Garden Goettingen | collected 2016-01-27
GGGGACACACGGATTTTCAATCCGTTGCTCTACCTACTGAGCTATCACGCCGATGCCGTGTATTAAGCCGCATCTCGGATGAATAGTCAATAAAAATCATCACTTTTTTTATTTGATCGAATAAATTTCAGGCAAAAAAAATCCCTGATGGGATCAGGGATTGAAATCTTTAAATAAGATTTTGAATATGGTGGCGAGACCCAGGATCGAACTGGGGACACACGGATTTTCAATCCGTTGCTCTACCTACTGAGCTATCACGCCGAAGTGGGCGTATTAAACAATGTTTATATGATCACGTCAAGCAACTTACGTGTTTTTTGTAACAAGTGATTATTTTTAAATCACCATTACATACGAACTGGACTTTTAATGGTGTAATTTACCAATATGAGCCAAACAGCGATGAATAGCACCACAACCCGGCTCAAAAATTTTCACGCCTTTTGACTCTTCTATACGACAAGCTTCTTCAACTAAACGCTCTGCTACCCCACGACCACGGTTGGCAGGGTGCACAACAATATATTCAAGAACCTTGCTTTCGCCTTGTCCTGAAGACCACATTGCCCCTATAATTTTGGTGTTAAATTCGGCAGTGTATAGCGTGGTATACTGTTGTAAATCTTGTTCAAGTTGTTCAATCGCATCGTGCCCGTCACCAAACTCCGGACTTGTATCATACAGTCGCTCAAGCTGATCGCGAATCTCTGAATTATCTAGAGAACTATAAGCATGTACGGTAATAGGCATTGATTAACCCTCCTGAGCAAACTATGATGCTGTCACGAATTCGTCACAGCGAAATTATCGTTACATCCAATCATTTTTGACGTTTTTTTGAGGAACGTGTCCATGACGCAACGTATCAGTGAAGTGGTTAGAAATACCAATGAAACCAAAATTCGAGTTCGATTAAATCTCGACGGTACTGGTCAAGGCACACTAAACACTGGAGTTCCATTTTTAGACCATATGATTGATCAAATCAAGCGACATGGCTTATTTGATATCGATATTCATTGTGACGGAGACCTCGATATTGACGATCACCACACCGTAGAAGACTGTGGAATCACGCTTGGACAAGCTTTTGCACAAGCTTTAGGCGATAAAAAAGGTTTAAAACGCTATGGTCATTTTTATGCACCATTAGACGAAGCTTTGTCTCGTGTTGTTGTAGATTTATCTGGTCGTCCGGGTTTATTTATGGATATTCCATTTACCCGCGCACGTATCGGTACGTTTGATGTCGATTTATTTTCTGAGTTTTTCCAAGGTTTCGTAAACCATGCGCTTATGACCTTACACATCGATAATTTGAAAGGTAAGAATAGCCACCATCAAATTGAAAGTGTGTTCAAAGCGCTAGCTCGTGCTTTACGTATGGCATGTGAAGTTGATCCACGTGCCGAAAACACGATTGCATCGACAAAAGGTAGCCTCTAATGACACGTATCGCGTTACTTGATTATGGCATGGGCAATCTACACTCAGCAGCTAAAGCACTTGAGTATGTGGGCGCTACAGTCGATGTGACCAATGATCCAAAATTAATTGCACAAGCCGACAAAATTGTTTTTCCGGGTGTTGGCGCAATGCGTGACTGTATGCAAGGCATGCGTGAAGCAGGTATTGATGAAGTCATACGTAAAGCTGCTTTTAATAAGCCAGTTCTTGCGATTTGTGTGGGCATGCAAGCCCTACTACAAAGCTCAGAAGAAAATGGCGGTGTAGACGCACTAGGTATTTTTGACGGCGTAGTAAAACACTTCCCTCAAATGGAAGGGTTAAAAGTGCCTCATATGGGTTGGAATCAGGTTCACCAATTGGACCTAAGCCACCCTATGTGGAACAACATCGAACAAGATGCACGTTTCTACTTTGTACATAGTTATTATGTCGAGCCAAAAGATGAAAGCGTTGTGGCTGCGACCTGTGACTATGGCGTGAACTTCTGCACAGCAATTCACAAAGATAATTTATTTGCGACTCAATTCCACCCAGAGAAAAGTCATACTGCCGGTTTGCAGTTACTGAAAAACTTTGTGGAATGGAATATTTAATTTCCTTTAAAAAATAAAATAGATCAGGTCGAGATGGCCTGATCTATTTTTTTATTTATAATAACAACCAATCATTTACAGAATGATATTTTATTCAACAAAATATTGAATATTTATACTTTTAAATAAAACCAAATGATCAGGAAAACAAAATGAATTCACCTTTTGAAAATCAACCGATTCAACAAGATTCCCCCTTTAAAGCAAATGGTCGTTTTGGACGACTCTCTTATGCGGCATGGACCCTCTTATTTTCACTCGTAATTGTGATCGCCGTTCTTGTTGTGGCTTTCACTTTTGGACTAACAAATAGTGAAGATTTAAGCGGTCTTTCCACCACAGGAATGATTGTTATAGGTATTGTTTATATTGCCTGTATCTATGTCAGCTTTATATTTACTATCCGCCGTTTACATGATCGTAATAATACGGGATGGCTATCATTACTGATGCTCATCCCTGCTGTAAACTTTATTTTTATGATTTATCTATTTGCGGCAAAAGGTACTGAGGGCACTAATGATTATGGTCCACAGCGCCCAACTCTTGGCTGGGAGCGTGTTTTAGGCTGGATTTATATTGTCCTAATTCCACTTGCTTTTGTTTTTGCTATTGTTGCCACAATCATGGCTCCAACCTATGAAGGTTATGTTGAGAAAAGCGAAAGCGTTGTCATTGGTACTCCGTCTCAGTCTCAATAATTTCTTGTAGTCCTTTATAAAGCCTAGTTCTCTAGGCTTTATTCATATATAAAGCTAATAGCTCAATTCTTTTGTACGCTGTTAAATATGTCCGAAGCCTTTCCCCTCCTTGATAAAGCCTCTATTCAGCAGCTTCCTCCTTTCGAAAATCTTACCCACCAAAATATTGTGGTGATTGAAAATATCGAGCAATGTAAAAATATTGAAAATGAATTAAAAGCAGCCCATTTTCTAGGATTTGATTCCGAATCAAAACCCACGTTTCGAGTGGGGGAGGTCTCGACAGGCCCACATCTGATTCAGTTAGCGACGGAACAAAAAGCATATCTGTTTCATGTAAATTCCTTCACTTTAAAATTCTTACAGCCCATTTTATCTAACCCAAAACAAATTAAAGTCGGTTTTGGCCTAAAAAACGATAAGCATATTTTTCATAAAAAAGGCATTGAACTCGAAGGTTGTGTCGACCTCGCAAAAGGCTTTAGCCATTTTGGTTTTAAACATCAACTGGGGGTACAAAAAGCAGTGGCGCTGTTATTTGAGCAATATCTTGCAAAGTCGAAAAAAATTGGAACGTCAAACTGGGCACGAAAGCCGCTTAGCTCTCAGCAAATCAGCTACGCTGCTGCCGATGCATATGCTGCTTTATTGGTATTTCAAGAGCTCAGAAAACAAAAACTATTACCCGCTCACATTTCTCAAACTATTCAAACCGCACTTCAAGCGTAAAGTTATAAAAGTCTTTTCTAAGGCTTAGCGATTGATCAATACTTTGCTAAGATGTGCACAATTTCATAATCATGATGAAGCAAGGAGCGGAAGCATGCTAATCATTCCTGCAATTGACCTGAAAGATGGTAAATGTGTGCGTTTAAAACAAGGGCGTATGGAAGACGATACCGTTTTCTCTGACGATCCAGTTGCAACTGCCCAGCATTGGGTAAATGAAGGCGCACGTCGTTTGCATTTGGTCGATTTGAATGGCGCTTTCGCAGGCACTCCAATTCATAAACCTATTGTTGAAGCAATTGCTAAAGCTCAGCCAGAATTACCAATTCAAATTGGTGGTGGTATTCGATCTTTAGAAACAATTGAGCACTATTTAGAAGCTGGCGTGACTTTTGTCATTATCGGCACTAAAGCAGTTCAAGAGCCTGAATTTGTAGAAGAAGCTTGTAAACGCTTTGCGGGCCACATCATTGTTGGTATTGATGCCATGAATGGTATGGTTGCAACTGACGGCTGGGCTAATGTAACTGACGTTAAAGCAACTGATTTAGCAAAACGCTTTGCTGATGCAGGCGTGTCTAGCATTGTTTATACAGATATTGCTCGTGATGGCATGATGCAAGGTGTAAACGTTGAGCAAACTGTAAACTTGGCTCAATATTCAGGCTTACCAGTAATTGCTTCTGGTGGCGTAACTAACCTTGATGACGTTCGCAACTTAATAGGCCAACCAGGCATTTTAGGTGCGATTACAGGCCGTGCAATTTATGAAGGCACACTGAGCCTTCGTGAAGCTCAGCTTTTGTTAGATGAAAATCGTCTTTAATTTTTAAGATGTAAAAAAGAGCCGCTTTAGGCTCTTTTTTTATTTTTTGATTATCTTTAGCTTAATAACTTTTCTAAATCGATAACCTCATCTGCAAGCTCCATTGCGTAGGGTGAATGTGTAATCATAATTACGGATGGAACGACTTGCTGAATATATCCAAGTATATTTTTTGCAGTATCTACGTCCAAGGCCGCAGTCGGTTCGTCTAGGATGATGAGCTGCGGGCGAGCTAAAAGTCCTCGAAGAATGCAAATTCTTTGCTTTTCTCCTCCTGAAAAATTCTTATAAATTTCAGTTAGATCATCATCGAGCGTTAATTGATGTTTTTTCAAAATATGTAATAAATTAAACTGCTCAAGCATCTGAAGTAAGTAAGAATCTTCATATATATGCTGAGAGTTATAGACCAAATTCTCTCTTAAAGAATAAGGAAAAATAACAGGTTGCTGGGCAACATAAATGACCTCATCAAAAATAGGCTTGGAAAAATTATGGCTAATATCGATATTTTTATACAAAAGCTGTCCTGACTGAATCTGATATACCCCCATTAAATAATTCATCAGAGAAGTCTTACCTAGACCTGTTTGGCCAATCACGACATATGTTTTATTGGCTAATATTGTTAAATTAAAATGATCTACGGCTCTTTTCCCAAGTAAAAATTTAGCATTTATAAATTGAAAGAGAACGTTGGAGTCTTGAACGATAGAATGCGTATAATTTTCTTTATTGAGATCAAAGTATTTTCGATATTTTGCTAAGGCGACAAAGTTGCCATTTAAACGCATCAAGCTTTGGGAAACAGCTAAAAATGGATTGGTGAGTTGAATAATATAAGTACTTATCAATACGAAAGCACCCGGAGTCAATTGCTTTTCAGTTGAAAGAAATACGGTAAATAACATAAAAATAAGTAAGAATAGAAAAATCATAAACAATTGAGAAATCATCAACAGTCCTATTTTCTTATTCCTATCTTTAGCTGTTGTAATGTACAAATTTAAAGTGTCATTAAATTTTGATAACTGAAACGGTACTGCATTTTTCACTTTAATTTCATAGGAGTTGGATATCTGATGTATCAAATGACTATTCACCTGATTATCTTTTTGGTACATCGCATCGAATAGTGAACTACTTGTTTTATTTATATGAAAGGAAACTAGGAAAATAATGATAGCTATTAATAAAAAGCTAATACTAAAGACTAGGCTAATGGTCGTAAATAGAACTGCAAAAATCATCGCCAATTGAAAAATAATTGGTCCCAAATGAAGAAGTAACGTTAAATTAATCTCACCAAAAGCAGAACTTCCTCTTGCGAGATCACTGATTACTGTTCCAGCTTCAATTTGATCTTGTTCATCTTTTTTAAGATTTAAATAATTTTTTAAGCCTGCAAAAATTAATGCTCCTTTGAAATCAACCATCAAATAAGCAATAAAAATATTTTGCGTCCAATGGCATAACTCATTCACCAACCATGCAGTCGCGTAGGCAAGTACAAGTAGATATAAAAAATTAAATGGGAGTTGAATATTGAGGAAAAAGTTATATTCGTGTGCAGAATAGTCGATAATAATTTTCAGCAGGTATGGTAGTAATGTTGTAAAGAATGCTGAAAACATCACTAATAAAAACATGAGAAACATACTACTCTTCTGTTTTTTATAGTTTTCTTTAGAAACTTTCCATAAAAATTTATAGTTTTGAATATCTTGCGAACTTAATAAAAACTTCATTTCTGTATCTTTTTTCTATTAAAACAATTTAAAAATAATTTCATTACACAAGAAATATTATAACTTGCCTTATTTATTATTATTCATGTTTTTTTTAATTAAACTTACAATTTTTTAAATAATAAAAATTCTATATATAAAACTTAATAACTCACATAATTTTAAAAAGACTTTAAAGTTAATACACCACATTTCGAATAAATTTAAGTACTTGGTTACCACTATTGATATAGGTATAAGTCACAGAACTAGCAAAACTAAAAGATGAACCAGCAGGAATTATTTTTATGCTATCGGTAAATTGTATGGTCAACTCACCTTCTAATACATAAATTAGTTCTTGCCATCCTTCCGCATCTGCTTCGGCAATATAAGATTCCCCCACTGCCAACGACCATGTCCAAAGCTCAACTTGAGACCGAGATGGAACTGAAGCCAGTAAAGTTGCTTTGCTTTCTTCTTTGTTTCCCTGCCAAGCAAGTACATTTACTAAGGTTTGCTCTTTGAGCTCTGGTGCACTCACAATCGTTCTAAAATCTACACTTAACACTGCCGCAATTGCGTCGAGTTTAGCCAAGCTAATATTCACTTGCCCTGTTTCTAAAGCAGCGATTGTTCGTCTACTCACACCAGCCTGATCGGCTAAATCCTGTTGGCTTAAACCTCGCTCATCTCTTAATGAACGGATGTTTGTGCCGACATGCTGTAAAACGGTGCTGGACTGGGTCATAAAATAAGTAGCAAAGAAAATATGAGCAATATATTGCACAAAACATAGGAATACTGCAATATGTGCAGTATATTGCACAATCTCTCCTGATCAGATATGTCACCAATTTCTCTGAGCTCAAGCAAAGCCCCACAGCTAGCTCTTATCCTAATTACCATTATTTGGGGTGGAACATTCCTTACTGTGCAGTATGCACTGAATTTTTCGTCACCTATGTTTTTTGTGGGCTGTCGCTTTGCTGTAGCTGCCTTAACGTTATTAGTTATTTCATTAAAAAGTATGAAAGGCATAACGTTAAAAGATTTAGGTGCAGGAAGTGCGATTGGCCTTGTAATTGCGGCGGGCTATGGCACACAGACGATTGGTCTTCAAACCATTCCAAGTAGTGAATCGGCGTTTTTAACATCACTTTATGTGCCGCTTGTCCCTCTTTTAATGTGGCTTATCTTTAGAAAAGTTCCACACATTATGACTTGGGTTGGAGCGGCCCTTGCGTTTGCTGGTCTTGTTTTGTTGACAGGAAATGGTTTTAAGCAAATTTCATTAAGCTTTGGGCAGCTTTTAACAGTACTGGGTGCATTTGCGATTGCTTTAGAGATTATTTTTATTAGTTACTTTGCTGGAAAAGTAAATTTACGCCGTGTCACCATCATTCAACTCGCTGTCGCATCGCTACTTTCTTTTGCCATTATGCCTGTGATTGGTGAACATACGATTCCAGCATTTTCATGGCCGCTTGTGATGATTGCTGTTGCATTAGGCTTAGCCAGCGCACTCATTCAATTTGTGATGAACTGGGCTCAACGTGTGGTTGACCCTTCACGTGCTGCAATTATTTATGCAGGAGAACCCGTTTGGGCGGGCATTATTGGTCGAATTGCTGGTGAGCGTTTACCTGTCATTGCTCTTTTTGGTGGTGCTTTAGTGGTATTAGGTGTTTTAGTGAGTGAGTTAAAAATTAAGTTACCGACCAAAAAAGTCAAAGGAATTCGAGAATAAAAAAGAGAGCATAATGCTCTCTTTTTTATCTATTATTTTTTCTTCAATAATATGCAGGGTTGATAATACTCAACTGTCGGCATTGGATCATAAAATGGATGGAGCAATGCCTTCCATTCCTGATAAGCATCAGACTTTCTAAACCCTTCGGTATGATTTTCAATCTCATCCCAAGAGATCATTAAAATATAATGATGTGGGTCAGTTGCATGCCTAATGAGTTGGACAGCATTAAAGCCTTCCATTGGATAGACAATATGTTTGGCCTGCTCGAATGCCTCAAGAAACGCCTCACTTTGCCCAGCCTTTATGCTCAAATGCACATGTTCAATAATCATGGTTTATTGATACATCGGGCGGTTATCATTTAACGCAATCAAACCGCGAATTGCACGATATACAATCCAAATCCACGCAGCAGCAATTACGCCTACGCAGAATACGGTCGATGAGACTGCAACCCCTGCAAACAGATCAGGATTTTCACCAGTAAAGAACAAGAAAATAAACGGCAAAAAGGCGATAATATTCCAAGCCAGATACCACCAGAATGTTCTGATTTGCCATGTAAAGTGGCTCTCAAAAATTGAACCTTGCACATCAGAACGTTTTACATAGTTAATAATTAGAGCAATAACCGCAAGTAAGCCACCTGTAAAAATGGCAACAATATAAAGTACATATAAAATAAGCGTTAAAGTACGATTTGAATCTTGGTCGATAGAACTATTCATTTTTATACCTCTCGAGTTTAATAAAACGATTTACTTTTATGAGCCCCGCAACACATTTAAGGGAGAAATTAGCCACAAAATCAAAAGTAAATGAAGGAATATGGTACAAAAATAAATCTTACGAAAGGGTTGTTTTTGTGTTTTATGTCTCAGTTTTTGTTGTGCCCACCATGCAGCAGGCCAGCCCCCTAAAAAGCTGACAATATGCAATGTTTGTTCAGGCACACGGCGATTACCCAATTGTGCAGCTTCTTTGTCTTGTGAATAGAGCCAATAACTCAGCACATTCATCATTAAAACAAACAACAAGGCGTAAGCTGGCAAAGTATGCATAAAGCTCATAATGCCCATTAAAACAAAATAAAATACAATCCCCATTTGCATGGCAGACCATGGTTTTGCTTGAAATGAAGATTCTGTTTTTGTTGGCTTTGGAGCTTTACGAGTTTGAGATGCCTTTAAATAGGTTACCTGCTGGGCACGAAAGCGACCACGTTCATCAAGGATAATCAGATATTCCAGTGCACAGCCAATAATTGGCCGAGGACCGGGGCGTGCAAAATCGTTGATATGCAAAAAGACTCGCTCTTTTTCAGCATCATCTGGCTGAATAAAGCCATAACCTTTTTCGTCGAACCATTCGACTAATCGCCCCTGATCTCGCATCTTTATTCCTTATCCTTTTACATGGCTTAAACGATCTTGCATCATTGCTCGCATTTCTTGCGGATCTTTTTGCAAAATGTCGTCGCCTGTACGTCCTTCTTCTTTATTTTTTTGAGCAACTTGCAAACGCATTGACCAAAAACGGCACGCCGCCATTGCCAAGAATACATCTAAACATTCAAGTTCATCTGAAGTAAGCGCACGAATTTTTTGATATGCCTCTAAGTAAGCTGCTACTTTGTCTGAGTTTAAATGTGCTTCTGGATATTCGGTACAAAAATCATTGATGGTAATCGCAATATCAAACAGTAACTCGTCTTGATTGAGCTCGTAAAAATCTAAAATACCTTGTAATTGCTCGCCTTCAAACAAGGTATTGTCGCGGAACAAATCTGAATGAATAAAACCTGTTGGTCGATTTGAATACTGCGCTGTTTTAGCATTAAAAGCTTGATAGACCTGTTCAAGTAAATTTTGGTCATCTTGCGTCATGCTTGGTTTAAGCTGCTCTGCAACACCTGTCCAATATTGATGATCACGTCGATATTCACGCTCAAGCGGAAAATCTTGCAAAGCGACATGCAGTTTTGCCTGTGCATCTGCAATTGCGGCAACTTGCGCTACTGTCGTTTGCATGGGATGGTGGCCCATTAAACGTGGAGCAATTTGTGCAGGTTTTTCTGCAATAACATGAACCGCTTGTCCGCTATGTTTTAACGGCACAGCAACGGGTACATCATGAGTCCCCAATTGTTCAAGAACAGGAATCAGCTCGCCTGCCCCTTGTGCATCTAACTCTTCAAATACGGTGAGTACATATTGTTTGCGGTTTACATCAACCAGAAAATAATTGGTGTTTTGAATACCTCCCTGAATTGGGTTCAGCTCCAACACCTCTAATCCATAAGGTGCAGCAAAGGTGCGAACTTCATCTAAACTCAACGGGGTATAAACCGACATGGAAAACCTGCAAAAAACATCTGTGAAGTTTGATAGAATACCTCTTCCCTCCATGAAGGTGTAGCGCCTGTGTAGGAACTTTCACCAACGGCGATTATTTTTGGAAAAAGCTATGCTTGCTAAACGTATTATTCCTTGCCTAGACGTTGATAACGGACGCGTAGTTAAAGGCGTTCAATTCCTCGATATTCGTGATGCTGGCGACCCTGTTGAAGTGGCACGTCGCTATAACGAACAAGGTGCAGATGAAATTACCTTTTTAGACATTACCGCTACACATCATGGACGCGATACCACTTACCGTACTGTTGAGCGTATGGCCGAGACTGTATTTGTGCCATTAACTGTCGGTGGTGGTGTACGTAAAGTTGAAGATATCCGTTCGTTATTAAATGCCGGTGCGGATAAAGTGAGTATTAACTCAGCAGCTGTATTTAATCCTGAATTTGTTCAAGAAGCTTCACAGCACTTTGGCGCGCAATGTATTGTGGTTGCGATTGATGCCAAAAAGACTGGCGACAACAAATGGGAAATTTTTACCCACGGTGGCCGTAAACCAACCGGTATCGATGCGATTGAATGGGCCGTAAAAATGGCTGACTTCGGTGCGGGTGAGTTACTCATTACCAGTATGGATGCTGACGGTACTAAAGCAGGTTACGATATTGCTTTAATGCGTGCTATTAATGACCGCGTTACCGTTCCAACGATTGCATCAGGCGGCGTAGGTAACTTACAACACCTTGCAGACGGTATTTTACAAGGTGGTGCCGATGCAGTATTGGCAGCAAGTATTTTTCACTTTGGCCAATATACCATTCCAGAAGCTAAGCAATATTTAGCTGAACAAGGCATTGAAATGCGCTTGTAAGTTTATTGATATTTAAAGGGGCGATATGCCCCTTTATTTTTTATGCAGCACCGTCTACAACATTCAGATCACCGATGAGTTTAGGCTTTTCTTTTTTCTCGACCCATTTTGCAGGAAAGATTTTTTCTACAGCTTGAGATAAAGGTTTAGCAATCACTGTCGGTAACCGTATGCCCAAAGGATTTTGTTCTTTTAAATCTGCCGTAGACACCACACGTGTTCCCATCACATAGTCAAACCAAGGCTTAGTCACACACCAATTGGCATCTTGATTAGAGTTCATGTGGTGGTCGTAATGCCATGGAATTTTACGCTTTGCCCATTCAGGCTCCAGATGTGCACGGCGATGAATATAATAATAATTTCCTGCGCTGTACCACGCGGCAAGCGCCATGCCTTTTGAAAATGGATAGAAAATTGCGCTTGAAACAGTTGCCACCACTGCTAGTGAAATTAACTCATTTTTAGTCCGCCAATTTCCAACACCTTCCACATAACAATCATCATGAAATTGCTGTTTGCGTACTTCACGATGATGTGCCCAATGTGACTCCATGCTTTTTGGCACAGGGCTATATCTCGGTTGTCCAGCACGATGTACCCCATGCAAAATATATTTATGAGCTACCCATTCAAATGCGTTAGCAACCGCAATTCCGGCAATAAACCCTTTTAACATTGCTTTACTCCTTTTTCTTTTTATTCAGAATATAAAATTCGATATGCTATGTATTGACCAGAATTTATGGTTTCATTGACAAATCACGACAAGAAAGAGGTGGTCAGGGATGCCACAACTAAAAAATTATACAGGTTCGGTCTATGGAGGACTTGGACACCTATTAAAAGCTTACTGTGAAGCCAATCACTTAGCAGTACCAGAGCAATTAGAACAAATTCAAAATCTGGAACGCTTTGACTATGTGGTTTGGCGCGACCTATTAGAAGTGATTTATAAACTAGACCCCAAACCGGGTTTAGGTCTAGAAATTGCCAAATATGTACAACCCAAACACTTAGGAATTATTGCCTACCTTGCACTCTCTTGCGATAACTTAGGTGAAGCTTTAATTCGCTATCATGATTTTCACCGCCTGATTTATGACGGAAGTCCTTTAGTAGTTGAGCTCTATGGGCAATATGCTTCTATTCGCTGGGAAGCTACAGAGTTGCACCCTACCCAACTTACCGATGAAATCGCCATTGCTCTGGTTATTCAATTTTTACGCCTTTTTATGTCTCACCAAGATGTACATTTGCATGAAGTACATTTTTTAAATGCCCCACCTAAAAACATCAGGCTTTATGAACAATACTTTCAATGTCCGGTTCGTTTTAATCAGCTCCGTACACAATTACTCATTCCAATTACTGAAATTAATAAACCACTTAGTAGTGCCGACCACACCCTACAACAATTATTGGTTCAACAAGCACAAGCACTTTTAGAACAATTACCGAATTCGACACAACTTGATCAACGCTTACAGCACTCAATTTTGACTGGGCTACAAAAGGATCAATATCAAATTGAATATATTGCAGCTCAGCTAGGCCTTTCAGTCCGACAGCTTCAGCGCCACTTACAACAACAAAACACCACCTTTCAGGAACGTGTTCAGCAAGTACGGTTCATGCTCGCAACCGAGTATTTAAAAGATCCGCATTTAAGCTTACAAGAGATTGCTCTTTTGCTTTGTTACTCAGAACAAAGTGCTTTTCAAAGAGCATTTAAACATTGGACCAATCAAACACCACAACAATGGCGAGATCAATTTTTAGACAAAGAATAACCAACCAAAACTTACAAATCTTTTCTTGATTAAAACAACACTGAAAACAAAAATTTCATATAGTCACATGCTTCAAATTTATGTGACGTAATTCACATTAATTAAAATAGATTAAATAAATGAGTAATCAAAATGAATAAATATTTTGCTGAATTTCTAGGTACGTTTTGGCTAGTCTTTGGTGGTTGTGGTAGCGCAGTATTCGCCGCAGCTTTCCCTGAACTTGGTATTGGCTTTGCAGGTGTAGCCCTTGCCTTTGGTTTAACCGTACTCACAGGTGCCTATGCTCTAGGGCATATCTCAGGTGGACATTTTAATCCCGCGGTAAGTGTTGGCCTTTGGGTCGGCGGCCGCTTCGATGTTAAAGATCTCATTCCCTATATTGTTGCTCAAGTGGTCGGTGCGACTGCTGCTGCTTTTGTTCTTTACATTATTGCTCAAGGTCAAGCTGGCTTTAGCGGTGTTGGTGGTTTTGCTTCAAATGGTTTCGGTGATTTATCACCAAACAAGTTTGGCTTAGGTTCTGCTTTCATTATTGAAGTGGTACTTACAGCTTTCTTCTTAATCATTATTTTAGGCGCAACTGACCGTCGAGCACCTGCTGGCTTCGCCCCTATTGCGATTGGCTTAGGCTTAACGCTTATTCACTTAATCAGTATTCCAGTCACGAACACTTCTGTGAACCCTGCACGTAGTACAGGTGTCGCGTTCTTTGCTGAAACTGCTGCTTTAAGTCAGTTGTGGTTGTTCTGGGCGGCGCCGATTTTGGGTGCTGTGATTGGTGCGCTTATTTATAAGGTGGTTGCTGGGGATAAGGATTAATTCTTTATATCAATAGCCTCAATATGCTATCGCGGTGGGTGACATGGATGTCACCTGTTGAGCAGGGGTACATGGATGTACCCTCTGATCAACAAAGCCTTTTGTTTACTTTTGGGCTTTCAAAAGTAAGAAATGTCTATACAAACTCATTAAGACCTAACTTGGTATTAAAGACTGTATGGCAGCATGGCCATGCTAAATATCAGACATAGCGTGTATAAATTATAAAAATGGATTATTAATTTCTTGTTCAGCTGGACGTTCAATTTTCTCAGGCAATTCTTCTTTTTCCAAAGCCGCAACTACATCGTTTAAAAAGCTCTGTAAAGCCTTCGCTTGTTCTAGCCCGACTTTGTCTTTAGTGATTTGCAAGTTGCCATAAATGCTGACGCAATCGACATCATTTTCTAATGTTAAATCTTCAATTGAAGAAGACTCTGTACCCTTTTCAAATGGCTTAAACATAGGTGTTATCTCGTTGTTATATCTTCACAGTGTAATACGACCAATTTAAAAAAAATCAATCAAAATTAAAAGTGCCGATAAAATTAAAAAGGCTCCCATCAGGATATTAAAATATTTCAAACGGTTGCCATGGTTAAGCACCACCGAAAATTTATCGCCACATAGCCCCCAAAAGAACAAACACGCATAGCAGGTAAAAAAATAAATAATGATAAAGATTGGCAACGACTGCGGATTTTCAATGCTTGTAAACATCGTTATACCTGACACGCACGCTAGCCACGCCTTGGGATTGAGCCATTGTAGTAAAAAGCCATCTTTAAAATTGGGAATAATCATCTGTTCTGCTGGAGCACTTGAAATGGAAATGTTGGCAGCAGAAAGAATAATTTTTATACCGATATAACAAACAAATAGCGTTCCACAAACTGCAAGAATTTTTAATACGATCGGAAACTGAGTTAATAAGCTCTGGAGACCAAATGCCATAAAAATTAAAAGTAAGGTAAAACCAATGGTGGCGCCTGAAATATAGGGAAGCGATCTTTTTAAACCATGATTTAAACTGGTCGATAAAATTACGGTATTTACGGGACCGGGGGTAATAGACATTGCAAATGAAAAAAGAAACATCGAGGCAAACATTGTTATTGTCCTTATTAAAATAAAATGAGTATACAGATCTGTATACTCATTTTATTGTATGAATTTAAGACAATGCAATAACTACTATAAAATTGCTTACTTCAATATTTGCAAGAAATAGTTCACCAAGGCTTCCACCAGTTGTTTCACAATGGCTTGGCGTGTTTCTTCATCAATGCTTGGAACTTTTGCTTCCATTGGTTCTGAGGAGCCACTTTTTTGCTTTTTAAACTGGTCTTGTAACGCTTTAATTTGATCAGCGTTTAAGTCCTGCTCACATTGGCTCTCACCATCCCAATGTAAATAGTCTAACTTCTGATTTGGCTTAACCGACGTTGCTGTTAAAGGTAGACGATAGACATTACGCTTTTGCTGCTCAGTTAACTGTGGAAACAGATTAACGCCTAAGCGTTCTTCAAGGTAGCAAACACTCACCACTTTCACTTGTAGAGAGTTATTGTTGGGTGCGTAGTAAGCCCCAATAGCGCCAGTTTTTGGCATATATACCGCTTTATAAACTGCGGTTGGAACAATTACACCTTGCCCAATGGTTTTAAGGCGTTTACCTTCAAAAACAGGGCCGGTAACAACATATACATCTTGTTTTTGCTTGGTCGCAATAGCACGTGTGGCTTCTTCAAGTTTACGCCAGACTTCTTGGTTATTTTTAGGCGCTTGCGGCACCATATTACTTAACGAAAAGCTATCGGACTGTGAGCTCTTATTTGGCATATCGCCATTCGGTGCCATATGCCCACGGTCATAGCCTGAACCACGATAGTCACTTAACAGTGCTCGATGCTTTTGATCAACACGAGTTTCTTCATGAAAGTTATCTTCACGCTTAATTTTGACACTCAAACGTTCTGCATTTAAATGCTCAGCCGACCATAACGGCGTTTTAGAGATGCCTGAATACAAAACGTTAAAGCCGTTAAAGCACAGCGGATAACTGTCTTTTTTTAAACTTTCTTTATTTAAAGCAGGAGGAACTTCACGATAGAACTGATTTAAACAAGTCGAGTTAGTACTTAAAGGCGAAAACCACTGTGAAATCTTTTCACTACCAAAAGCAATTGCAAAGCTTCCAGCCGCAATACAAGCAAGAATAATCTTGCCGAAATGTCCACTTATCGAAAATTGGTTTGTACCCTTACTACGTTTTTTAGTTGCCATGTTTATATCAATACCACTGTCCACCCGCAGCTTAACAATCCTGCTTTTTTAAGTATATCTCTTATCTTTCAAATGGTTAAAACATGGTCATATTTTTTGTAACTCTACTCTGCTATACGTAACAATTTGTTGGGATTCTGAGAGGCTTTGGCTATTGAATTACGTCAATTGCGTATCTTTCGTTGAAAAGCACTGATTGCTTATGACATGGTTAGCTCCACAAATTTGGATAAAAATATAAACGGAGTCCATTGAATGATCCATTCAAAGATTATTGGTATTGGCGTAATCACGGGATTATGTAGTATGGCCGCTTTGGCTGAACCAGCAGTCCAGCCAGGAGAAACTTTAGAGAGTTTGTCTAAAGTGAAAGTTACTACAACGGTAAATGGCCAGCCTGGTTCTATTAGTGATTTAGTTAATAGCGGACAAGTACAGCAAGTTTCTGCTGCACCAACAAATACTGCTCCTACCGGTGCTCCTATTCCGGCAGATGTTCCACCAGCTCCTCCAGCAGGCGGTGAAATGGCACCACCAGCAGCGCCAACTGATGCAATCCCTCCTGCACCAAACCAAGCGTCTCCAGCGCCACAAGATCCGAATGCTGCACCACCTGCGGCAGATCCAACTCAGTCGGCAGACCCAATGGCACATGATGGTCATATGCCAGCAGATGCACCTGTTCAAGCTCAATAATCAGAGCATAAAAAAACCAAGACATATGTCTTGGTTTTTTTATGCATCAATATTTTATATTTCGATTTGACTACCTAACTCAACCACACGGTTGGTTGGAATTTGATAGAAATCACTCACCGGACTGGTATTACGCTGCATAGAGATAAACAGTTTCTCTCTCCATGGAGACATACCGTCGCCCACCGAATGAACAATACGATCGCGGGAAATAAAGAAGCTAATATGCATTAAGTCATATTCAAGACCTAACTGCTCGTAAGCTTGCATGAGGGCTTTTGGTACATTCATTTCATCTTTAAAGCCGTAGAAAATCTTAATACGGAAGAAATGTTCAGCTAAGGTTTCTGTTGAAATACGCTCTTCAGGTTCAACATAAGGTACATCTTCAATCACCACAGTGACCAAGATATTGCGCTGATGAAGCACTTTGTTGTGCTTGATATTGTGTAGCATGGCATGTGGAACCACGTTTGGCGTACCTGTCATAAAGACTGCATCGCCCGGCACCCAGTGCACGCTATTACCAATACTTTTCACAAACAAATCTAACGATAACGTATCGTGTTCGAGCTTGGCAAAAGTGAGCTCACGACCACGTTTCCATGTCATTAAAATGGTCACTGCAATCGCACCAATCAATAATGGAACCCAACCACCCGACAAGATTTTAAGTGAAGTTGCGCCAACTAATACCGACTCTAAAACAAAGAATGGAATAATCAGGAGTAGCACTTTTGGCAGACTCCACTTCCAAGCCGAATAGATAAACACAGCAACCAAAATCGTATCACATAGCATCGTCAAGGTTACAGCGAGACCATAAGCACTTGCCAAGTTTGAGCTGCTTTTGAAAATCAAAATTAAGATAATAATTGCGATTAAAAGTAACCAGTTTAAGAAAGGAACATAAATCTGGCCTTCTTCAGACTCAGAGGTATGTTTAATGCTTAAACGCGGTAAATAGCCCAATTGAATCGCTTGACGTGCAAGAGAAAACACCCCAGAAATTACGGCTTGAGAGGCAATTACGGTTGCCATGGTCGCCATAATAATCATTGGGTAAAGTGCCCACTCCGGCACCAACAAATAGAACGGGTTTTGAATGGCCGCTGGGTCTCTTAAAAGTAATGCACCCTGTCCTGCGTAGTTTAAAACCAGACATGGCAACACCACAATGAACCATGCAAGACGAATCGGAATTGGTCCGAAATGTCCCATATCGGCATAAAGTGCTTCACCACCAGTGACTGTTAATACCACAGCACCCATCACGAAAAAGGTCATGACTGGATTGTGATAGATAAACTGAATCGCCCAATGTGGACTAAACATGCCTAAAACCACAGGTGTTTGAATGACACTGTGAAGACCTAATAATCCTAAAGATAAGAACCACACCATCGTAATCGGGCCAAAAAACTTACCGACAAAGGCCGTACCGTGTTTTTGTACCAAAAACAACGCGATGATAATAGTAATCGCAATTGGCATAATGAACGGGTCAAACACATCGGTTGCAATAGACAAGCCTTCGACTGCCGAGAGTACTGAAATGGCTGGGGTAATAATACCGTCACCAAAAAACAGCGATGCACCAATAAAACCAATGGCAATCATGTAGATTTTTTTGTTATCGGCAATTTTGGCTTTACGTAAGTTCAGTGCGAGTAAGGCCATGATTCCGCCTTCGCCATTGTTGTCTGCACGCATGACGATGGCGACATACTTAATACTGATGATCAGCATTAAGCACCAAAAAATAATAGATAAAATTCCTAATACGTTTTCAGGCTTAATTCCCAACCCATGCGCTGCATGGAAGGACTCTTTTAAGGCGTAGAGTGGACTTGTTCCAATATCTCCAAAGACCACCCCAAGAGCTGCCAAAGCCGTGGCAGGCAAGGTTGCTTTTTTGGCCGTATTTTGCATTGTGTAATTAAACCAACATGATTTTTATCGCAATCTTATCACCTCTATTATTTTTTTTCTGTAAAGCTCATCTTAAATCTTGGCAGAACTCGTTTTTTTAGTTACTATCCCACGCCTTGGTGAGGTGTCCGAGTGGCTTAAGGAGCACGCCTGGAAAGTGTGTATACGTTTGCGCGTATCGAGGGTTCGAATCCCTCTCTCACCGCCAGATACAAATTGAAAGAAGCTTAAATCTAATGGGGTTAAGCTTTTTTATTAGCCAAAATATTAAAAAACTGCCTGAAAAAGCCGATAACTTTCTCACCTTATTTAAGCCCAAGATTAAATTAAACATATCAACTCAATGAAAACTCTTATTTGTTTAGCTAAGGATACGTTTAACTGCCGCTCTGATTTAAATTTACCCTTTTCAATTTATTCAGCTTATAAAGAACAAAAAATTAGAAATGTTCCGATTACGAAACCTTTACTCATTATTGTTTTAAGTGGCGTCAAAGAGCTTGGAAATACTGAAAACATTGTATGTGGAACTGGTTCTTTTATATTTTTATCAAATAGCGCCAGCATCGATATGCGTAATATTCCAAATCAAGAAGAATATTTCGCGCTGCTCATCGAATTCGACTTTGATGACTTTAAAGATCTTCCTAATCCTTCAGGAACTCCTAAAAAGTTTGTACAAGGCCAACTTAACGCCTTACTCGAAAATGCACTTTCTCAATTTATAGATTTTTCTCTCATTGCCCCGTCTTCTGTTTTTAAATTTAGAAGAAGAGAACTTTTAGGGCTTATTTATCATTCTGGTTATACCGATATCTCTAGCCTAAATATGACTACAAGCTTGAGTGAAAAAGTTCAGGCATTAATTTCTGATCATTTATCTACAGAACTCACAGCTGAATTTATTGCTTCCCAACTTTTTATGAGTTCATCGACGTTAAGAAGAAAGCTGAAAAGTGAAGGAAATAGCATTCAAGATATTCGTAATAGAGTAAAGCTGGGGCATGGATTGCACTTAATTCAAACCACCAATAACAGCATTGGAAATATTGCATTTGAGTGTGGCTATCAATCTCAATCTAGATTTACTGAACAATTTAAAAATTTGTTTGGGATTACCCCTCGTGAACTACGTAAGACCAAAATGCTCAGTTAAGGCGAAATTATGGCAAATCTGCGTATAAAAAAATTTAAGAAGAAAACTTAAGATCTTTTGCACACTTAAAAAAAGGTTCTTAAGAAAGTAGATGAAAAAAGTAGCAGTAATTTTATCAGGTTGTGGTTATTTGGATGGTTCTGAAATTAGAGAATCTGTTTTAGCCCTCTTGGCTTTAGACACAGCAAATATTGAATATCAAATTTTTGCACTCGATGAGCCTTTGTTTCATGTCATCGACCATGTGAGTGGAAAAATAAGCGCGGGTGAAAGCAGAAATATTTTACAAGAAGCGGGACGAATTGCCCGAGGTGAAATTTCCACACTCGATAAACTTGATGAAAATGAATTTGATGGGCTTATTATTCCCGGTGGGTTTGGCGTCGCAAAAAATTTATCAACTTTTGCCTTTAAAGGAGCAGAAGCAAGCGTACATTCTACAGTGGCTTCAATTCTAAAAGCGTTTCATCAAAGTAAGAAACCAATCGGGGCAATATGTATCTCCCCTGCACTATTGGCGCTGACTTTTGGAAACTTACACCCACATATCACTTTAGGATCTGACACAAACATTGCTAAGGAAATTGAAAAAACTGGTGCGATTCATCATGCCTGTCAGACTTCAGAGAGCGTAGTAGATAAACAAAACTTATTTGTTACTACGCCTGCCTATATGGATGATCAAGTTTGCTTAAAGGATATCTATATAGGGATTACAAGCTTGGTTAAGGCGATGATAACTTTAGCAAATTAAGGTTTTTTATGAGGGATAGAGATTTCTATCCCTCATTTTATTATGTTCTTTGTATGGATCTAATCAACTATAAGTAACTTCGCACCATTCAGACTAAAAGACTGATGTGGTTCTGAATTATCTCCTACTTGATAACTCATTCCTGAAGTTAAAGTGAATGTTCGCCCATCCTTCAACCTACTTTCTAACTCACCTTCTAGGCAGAATAATATGTGCCCTTTTTCACACCAATGGTCTGCCAAGTAGTTTGCTGAGTACTCGACAAGTCTTACTCTTATTTTATTTCCTTCTTCACCAAAAAATTGAGTTTTCCAATAAGCTTTTCCAGTTTCACCGCTATATACAGTGACTTCAATTTCTTCCCAGTTTGTAATTTGAAAAGGAAAAGGCGCGATATTCATAATTTTTCCAAAGACGTATTATTGTATTTTCAACTTATAGACAAATTTGATTTTTGCAAACGATTTAAAAATATTTCCTCTTAAGGTCCACTGCCTAACTCAGTAACGAGCCAATTAGATTTAGGATCTATTTGCACAAGATTTATAAACAAAATATAGGTACCCGCGGGGTTACCAGCAATATCTGCATGTACTGTTTTTATACTTATTTGGACTGAAATAATTTTATAAAATTGTTGATAGTAATCAGGTCTATTTTTTGGTGAGTCGTAACGAATTTTTAAGACTTTTAGAACTTTTGAGTCTTTATAGACCTTAGCTGTTTCAGCACTTCGAATGTTTAATTCCTCACCTGACCAAACATACTTAAAAGCTGTGGCTGAATCTCCATTAGAAAGTGAATTTAAAAAGGAAATAGCAGCTCGACTCGCTTGTTCTTTTTCAACGTTAGCCTTTTTCTCGTATGATTTAAAGGCTGCAAACAAACATAGTCCAGCAAGAAGTAATCCTATAGTTATAAAGATTCTAGACTTTAGCATTTGGCTTCCTTTCTATTTTTTAACATGTCATGTTAAAAATTAGTCAGATCAAAATTAAGTGATAGAAAGACCCAAATCGTTTTGATTTAGGTCTTTTTTATTTGAAATAAAATTTAGACTTCTCTAAACAACCTTAATCTAAAATGAACACTTCTAATGACTCGACATAAGGCAAAATAAGATATTCTTGCTTAGATAAATGCTGTTCTAATTGGGTATGAGTCTCTTGATTGAATTGATAAAAGTTGCTCAACTCATTAATTAATTGAGTTGTTTTATTTGCATCAAATTCTGGTGTTTTAATAAAGTATAATAAGCTTGCACCTAAACCAACATACTCTAAGCCATAGTTCTGATCTAAATGCTGAATTAAGCTAAAAGACTCAAAAGGATTCAAATCACAAGTAAAGTATCCATTGAGGCATGCTGCAAATTTTTGAGTTTCATTTTTACTGTTTACTAACTTTACTTGAATAACATCATCTAAAATTTTTTCGGGTTCAGCATTAATCTGTAGCAGAGTCGCTTGGTCTTCATCACAATAACTAATTTTTTTAGGCAAGTTATTAAAGTCTATATAATTTTCTGGCTTTAATAATTGTTCAATATGATATTGAAGTTCTAAAGGTCGAGTATTATCCCAACTTGCTTCACTGTCATCTTCAACGAGTTCTGAAGTATCGAAATAAAGCCCATCTCCCATTGAAGCATGCATGGAAGTGTATTGGCATTGTCCAATATCTTCTAAAAGTAATAATACTTTTTTAGGTAAATGCTTCTGCTTAATTTCTGAATATAAGTTAACAACATCCTTCCATGAGTTTACTTTACTCATTGTTGCGTAGCATATTAATTCATGAGCATCATCAGTTATAAGGGAATTTTCTTTTTCTTTAATACGAAGAATAGTCATAAGTTTTTAAATTAAATCTATATTTAGCCAATATTTATATCATAAATAAATCGTATATTTAACTTAAAAACTCTAACCCAAATCTTTAAAAAATATTCAATATTAAAGACCTAAACTAATCAGCTTAGGCCTTTCCCATCTTTAAACTTACTTAGACAGCTCTAACAACTTCTGAACATACTGAATCGCATTATTGTCTATGTCTTGGTGAGTCGGAACATCATCGTCTTCTGAAGGGTTTGTGTCTAAACCATAAAATGCATGAAGCGGTTGATAGACTGCCCCAACATATAAAGCTGTTAGTTCAAATGGGGTAAAAATCTTCTCTAAAGAAATTTGATACTCTCCGCTTTCTGAATAAACCTGTTCTTGCCCACCAGCAGATAAAGCCAACATAAAATTTTTATTTTTGAGCTTGTCGCCTTCTGAACCATAGGCCCAACCATACGCCAAAACTTCATCAAGCCATTGTTTTAATAGCGGTGGGCAGTTAAACCAATACACAGGAAATTGAAAGACTAAATTTTCATGTTCTTCTACAAGTGCTTGCTCTTTGGCAACATCAATCACCCCGTCTGGATAAGCTTGATAAATTTGGTGAATCGTAAATTGATCGGGATGTTTTTGTAGTTCCTCAATCCATCTTTTATTTACAACAGACTGGTCTATGTGAGGATGCGTAACAATCACCAATGTCTTTTTCATTATGAAAACACTCTTATCGAAAAGTAGATAAATTGATTATAGAAGTGTGCTTTCCTAAATATAAGTACGGTAATTTGTGTTATATACTATACCAAAAGATAGTATGGATTTTAAAAATGGATGACTGCATTCCAACGTATACGCCATTAGAAGATACGGGTTTTGGCTACACCCTTTCTTTGATTAACGGCAAATATAAAATGATTATTATGTATTGGCTTTATGGAAAAACCGTCATGCGTTTTAATGAGCTGCAACGCTGCATTGGCAATATTTCGTTTAGAACGCTCAGCAATACACTTAAAGAATTGGAAAGAGATGGACTAATTCATCGCAAGGAATATCCTCAAATTCCGCCGAAAGTTGAGTACCGTCTTTCAGAAAGAGGACAGTCTTTGATTCCTTTATTAGATATGATGTGTGCTTGGGGCGAACGTAATAAGTCGTCTTAGTTTTATAGACTTGAAGTGATACTAAATATGAGAAATGAATTAAGAGAAATTTTTGTTAAGGGATGCGACGATAAAATTGAAAAGAAGGGAGACAATGTCGGTCTGTCTTTTTATGCTTTTTTTAAAAATAAGAACGATAACCCTGAGTTACTGATGGAAGCAGCTCATTGGTGGATTATGGAGCATAAGCTAGATCACTTCGAGAAGGCGGTTAAGATTAAGCAATTGGTTTTAAGTGAAAGCTAAAAATAGAATTATTTAAAAGGCTTAAATTTAAGTAATTTAAGCCTTTTTATTATTTTAAAAAGATTTACTTAACATATGGCCAAACATCAGGATCTGTATATTCTTCATCGACATCATAACCCTCAGCCTTAGCTTTTCTCTCTTCCTTTTCCCGATATTTTTTATTTTCAATTAATCTCTTTTTAAACGCTTGCTCGAATTCACTAGGTGTCATTTTATCAGAGTCAGTAATTGAATCTCTTTCGTTGTAGCGAACACTCTGAAAGCTAAATCTAAGCATATATTGCTCTTCATTACGCTCATTCTTAGCTGTTCTTTTTAAACTAATATCTAAAATAACCCCATTAGCGTATAACCTATAACCCAATGATTTTGTAGGGCTATTGTTTATTATATTTTTCCACTCTTCAAAACTAAAAATATAACTTGGGTCAATGACATCACGACTTTTCGATAGATGTTTAATATTATCTTCTTTAGCTATACGCGAAGCATCGGTGAAGAAATAGTTTTTCCAGCCAGCCTGATTAATACGTTTCATTAAAGCTACATAGCTTTGATATATCTGCTCTGGGGTAGCAAATTCTTCTTTTGTTAGTCCGGCATCAATATCTAAAACTTGGATCCCTTCATTTTTATCGTATTGAGTACCTAATACAGAAAAAACATGCTCAATTAATAAATTATTAGCACCATTCTCTATTTTTAATTTTCCTAAATTAGGAGGTGAAAATTGAAGTTCTCTAAAGCTAACGCCCGCTGGGTGATTATCGACATTTCCATCACTATATTTTGAAAAATCTTGAACGCCTTGTTCACCCATATGCAAAATGTAAGCCTGCTGATTCAGACTCAAATTCTCATTATGTTCTGATGTTGGCTGACAAGCAGACAGTGATAGTCCAAAAATAAAAATTAAGAAATATTGTTTAAATTTTGCCATCATTACTATCTTTCCCTACTTTAAACTCTGCTTTGCTATCTCCCCCATCCTGCGATAATTTCTAGTTCTATACCTAAGAGTTCTTAGCTCTTGTGACTTTACAATAAGCAGTCCTATTTTCTTGTTGCAATTTTAATCCACTTTATTAAATATGATGGATGAATTAGATACTCTAAATACTTCATTTCAAAAGTATTTATTTCTTTAAAGAATGTAACATAAGCTCTACGGCTTATATTGAACTCTTATCGATACAGGATTTACAGATAGATCCAACTATACAATTTAGATTAACTTAATAATTATTTTAGATGCTTTTTAATTTTTTTATTCTTGATTAAATATTTCTAAATATTAATCCCTTTTTAAGCAAATCAGCTGTACAAAAAAATTATTTCTCGTCACAATAATAAAAAAATCTATCCATTAAATTATGAAGATCTAACAATAAATAATTATGTTCTTATCAAAATTGTTATCTTTTCATAATATTTTTAATTTAATAGAGGTATAAATTTTGGAGATTTATAGACATTCAGGTTATGAATTTCAGGTTGTGAAAAGAATTGGAGGTGGGGGATTTGGTGAGGTTTTTGAAGTTTCCTTACCAACCTGTGACTTTAAATATGCAGTAAAGAAATTTTCTCCAAAAAAAGAAATTGCTGAAGCATCTTTTTTGTCTGATGGGGAACTACTAGCAAGATTTAGTCAAGAAATGAGGTATCAAACTAATTGCAAACATAAAAATATAGTTTCAATTTGTATTGTACACCAAGGTGACTCTCCTTTCTTTGTGATGGATCTTGCTGATTCTGATTTAAGCAATTTGATAAAGAAAAATAGCCTATCCAAAGAGGAAAAAATTAAAGTAATTTATGATGTCATGGATGGTTTAGAATATCTTCATAATAAAGGGCTTTTTCATAGGGATATTAAGCCTGAAAATATTTTACTATTTGATGGAGTTTACAAGATTTCTGATTTTGGTTTAATTAAGAATTCGAATCCTCACAAACATCCTAACGACGTAATGAGTGCAATTGGGCTATGCTTAGGAACAAAGCGATATATGGCTCCAGAAGTTGCTGAGGCTGCTCTTTACTCGGCTTCATCCGATATATTTGCATTAGGAGTAATTATATCTGAGCTACAAATTAATGAATTAGATAATATCGCAAATAAATGTACTGCTCAAAGGGTAAGCTCAAGATATCAATCTATAGCTGATATCAGAAACGATATTTTAAGAGTAATAAAATGAAAATTAATTTAAGTTGCGTTTCAGCTTTCTCAGAACCTAGGGATAAATTCTTAACTGAGATGAATAAACAAAATGAAGATTCCTTTCTTGTTCCTATCAAGAAAGGAAATGGTTTTCTATTTGGGGTTGCAGATGGGTTAGGATCATATGATGGTGCTAAAGAAGCATCGAATTTTGTTTGTAACTATATCCAAGATCATCAGGAAATTAATCACAATTATTTAGAATATGATTTAAAAAAAGAACTTAAAGATAGTTTTAATACTTTTATTAATAATCAGAATAGTAATTATATAAAAGCATCAACAACTTTATCTTTTTGTTACATAGATGACTCTGGTCTAAGCATATGGCATGTAGGTGACTGTAGAGTCTACATAAAACAGGGTAACAAATTATTACAACTAACAAAGGATCATACACAGTATCAAAAGTTACTAGATAAAAAGATTTACAGTAAAAAAGAACTTAATGAACTTAAGGTGAGTCAAAGCACTTTAATAAATGCAATTTCTCCCTTCATTGATTTGGAAAATGATTATACTTTTATTCCTCATAACTCACTAAAAAATGAGTATGGACAAAATATTTCAATTTTAATTATGTCTGATGGCGCATATCATTTTTGGGATCAAAGAAAAAATTTTAGTAAAATCACTATGAGTGATCTTATTAAATTTGGTAATGCATTAAAAAGAAGAATTGAAAATAAAGGACCTATTGATGATTACACTCTAATAGGTGCCTCTTTTAATTTAACTTAACAAGCTAACAAATATTTAAATTCAGAGTTAAGGGCCTAAATTTAGGCCTTTCCCCCATTAAACCCGACTTAAAAAATAGTCGAGCAACACATCCCTTTCATCGGTGCTATCAGCCCCTAAAAGCTGCACCATCGCGCCATCAATCACAAACAAAAACATGTGTGCATCTTCAACTGTAGCAGTCGCTTTTACAGTTAAAAGCAGTTTATGAATTTCTTTAATGAACCAGTTTCTGTAGTCAATGACGAGTTTATATGCTGCTGGATAGATCTTTTCAATTTCAAAAATCGCTTTAAATGGCAAACGATAAAAGCCATCTAAGTTCGCATGTAAGAGGTAAATTTTCTTGAGTTTATCGAATGCCATGAGTTCGCGGTAGGAATGAACAATTGAAAACACCTCATGTTTCAATGCATCTATTTGAAAAGTTAAGCTCATCTGAATGAGCCTTTCTTTGGAGTGAAAATAGTTATAAAAAGTGGCTTTGGGGATTTTGGCTTCCTCAATAATTCGATCTATCCCGATGTAAAACCCATTTTGATTAAATAAATCTTTTGCTGCGTGGAGCACTTGTAGTGCTCTAAATGAAGCTTCCAAATTTGGCATTTTTATACCGTTTAAAATAATTTTTTGTTGTATGTAAAAGAGATAGAAATGCCGTCACTCTTAAATTGAGCGCTAAAAACAGGCATGCGAAAACGACACAAAAATGGTGTGCTCGCCTATCTCGGGTTTTATTGTTGCTATGATTTTTTAGTCGTAATGACCTATGGCTTAAAACCTAGAGTCGATTAAACCTTTTTAAAGACCAGTGCCATATAGACGTAAAGATTTTGGCAAAGGTTGCCAATGAGAGAGATGAAATAGTACGCATTAGCGAACTCCTTTGGGTAATAAAGAAGCTTCGCCACATCACTGCTAAATGATTATGGTGGCGAAACGAAAAGGGGTTAGCAGACTGATTTACCCAAAAATCAGCACATCCGAAGATGTCCCCCTCCCGTTCCGCCGCAGAGGGGGGCACGTAGGGATGCCCACAAAAAAGAGAGACTTTTTCGTGTGCGTTGGGTAAATACGGCCTGCTAAAACCGACTGGTAATGTGACCAGCAGGCAAAGGATAATCCGCGAGTTTTTGAGTGTCAATGTAAGGTTGAATAGAAATTGGTTAAATAATTTTTGTTTTCATTCAATTAGATATTTAAGCTAAACAGTCATTCAACTTAAATTTAAGAATATCATGATAATAATAAAAATGGTGGCAGAACGAAAAGAGGTTAGCAGACTGGACACACAGAACCAGCACACCCGAAAGTGTCCTCTTACCGCTCTACCATAGAATGGTGGCAAAACGAAAAGGGATTAGCAGACTGGTACAAAAGGAAACCAGCACACCTAAAGGTGTTCCCTTATCGTTCTACCATAGAATGGTGGCAAAACGAAAAGGGGTTAGCAGACTGGGTACAGCACCAGCACACTTGAAGGTGTCCCCTTATCGTTCTACCCTAAAGTAGTTTGCAGGCAAAGAATAATTCTCAAGATTTTAAGTGTCAATGTTCATATATTATTAATTTATAAAATATTTTTATTTCCATTGGGTCATTATTGCATTATTAATTTATCATTCATTTTCAAAACTGTTTAAATGAACAGATTGATCACGCCATAAATAAAAGCTACAGTAAATAAAGTTTGAATTTTATAACTTTAAATAAATTGATAACGCATGCAGGCAAAGACATGGAAACCATACATGATTTTTATCGCCGCTTTTCTTTAACCAGAGATAGCGATTACTCGGTTCCATCAACTTCGTTTGGACATTTTAACGTGTTCCAACGTGATGCCTGCTCGTTTCTCACGCCTTATAGCCGCCGCGATTATTATAAAATTTCACTGGTTTTAGGCACAGGCGACCTCCACTACGCCAACCGCTGGATTCGGGTAGACCGCCCTGCTTTACTGTTTTCAAACCCGATGGTTCCCTACGCTTGGGAAATTAATTCGCCCGAACAGGCAGGCTGGTTTTGTCTATTTACCGAAGAATTTGTAAACCAAGAATCAAGACAAAGCTTTTTAAAAGACTCCCCGCTGTTTAAAGTCGACGGCGACCCATTGTATTTTTTAAATGATCAACAAGTTGATGAAATTTCATTTATTTTCAAAAAGATGATGGCAGAAATAAATTCAGACTACATTCATAAATACAATGTTTTAAGAAACTATTTGCACCTGATTGTGCATGAAGCCATGAAAATGCAACCAACCCAACAGTTTGAAAAACATAGCAATGCCGCGGTTCGGATTTGCCATTTATTCTTTGAATTATTAGAGCGTCAGTTCCCCATCGACTCACCACATTTTCAGCTTAAACTCAAAACTGCAAATGACTATGCCTATGGTCTGTCGGTACATGTAAACCATTTAAACCGAGCTGTAAAAGAAGCTACAGGTAAAACCACGTCTGAGCATATTAGCTCGCGCATTACTCAAGAAGCCAAAGCGCTGTTGCAACACACCAGTTGGAATATTTCCGAAATTGCCTATAGCTTAGGCTTTGAATATTCAGCGTATTTCACCAATTTCTTTAAGAAAAATACGGGTTTTTCACCTAAAAAATTCCGAGAAGACTGTGTGGCCTAAAAACAGATTGTTTGAATTTTATAATTATTGGTTTGAATGTTATACGTCAGTTTGAGCCAAAGCATTTTATAGTTTTTCTACTCAAGTGATTTTGCAAAAAGAGTGTGAAAAATGAAATATAGAACTTTAGGACAAACAGGCGAAAAAGTATCAGCACTTGGTTTAGGTTGCATGGGAATGAGCTTTGCCTATGGTGCCTCAGACGACACACAAAGCATTGCAACCCTAGAAAAAGCCTTAGACCTAGGCATTAACTTTTGGGACACCGCCGACATGTACGGCAACGGCGCAAACGAAGTATTGCTGTCAAAAGTTTTAGAAAAACACCGCGACAAAGTATTCTTGGCGACCAAATTTGGCTTTCGTTATAAAGAAGACAACCTCAACCCACAAAACTCTTTAGAGTCTTATATCGACGGTTCTCCAGAGTGGATTAAAGTTGCAGTCGAAAACAGTTTAAAACGTTTAAATACAGACGTAATTGATTTGTATTATGCGCACCGCATTGACCCGAGCGTGCCAGTTGAAGACACCATTGGCGCAATGGCTGACTTGGTCCAACAAGGTAAAGTTCGCTATTTAGGACTCAGTGAAGCGTCGGCTGAAACCATTCGTAAAGCGCATGCGATTCACCCGATTGCAGCGGTTCAACATGAATACTCACTACTCACCCGTGAGTTTGAGCAAACCCATTTGCCAACCATTCGTGAGTTAGGCATTAGCCTTGTGCCTTATTCACCGCTATCACGTGGTTTAATTACCAACACGCTCGATGTCGGCAACCTAGAAGAAAACGATTTCCGTCGCCAGTTACCACGTTATCAGGGTGATAACTGGAAAAATAACCAAAGTTTGGCGCAAGCATTTAGCGAATTTTCTCAAAGCAAAAACGCAACAGCGGCTCAACTGGCTTTGGCTTGGATTTTGGCACAAGGTGAAGACATTATTCCAATTCCGGGTACGCGTAAAATCGAGCGACTTGTGGAAAATGCTGGCGCTGTAGACCTTGATTTAACAGCGGCGGATTTAGCAGAAATCGACGCAATTATTGTAAGATATCCAAACATGGGCGCACGCTATAACGCTGAGCAACTTGCTGCGGTGAACCATTAAAATATGAGCTGTAAAAAAAGTCCGACTTAGTGTCGGACTTTTTTATTTAGTCTTTGCTATAACTGCCCTGCTGGCGTCCATCGTTCCAAGTTACGTCTAACGATTTTTCAGAAATCGTCAGGCTTTCTGGAAATATACTTAAATTCTTTTTGAATTTAGAGTCTGGTTTTAAACCAATACAGTTGCCATTTTTCCACCATGTCCCTTCGGCATATTGATCTAAAGCGCCATAAGCTAACATCCATTTAAACTTACCGTCTGGCTGAAGTAAAAGTTCCGAACCGACTTCCATCACACCATTTAAATAATAGTGTCCACCCCAAGCCTGATCGGCTTGCTGAAATTTCACCTCTTTGCATACGCTCGTTGGCTCTGCATAAATTTGAGAAGAAATCGCAATCGTAGAAAGTAATAGCAACCGTGCAAATATATTCATTATTTAATTCCCTATATTTTTAGTGTTATTTCCCAGACTCAACTTTTAAATAAGTTCCGTCTGCATAGACGTTGTGTCCAAAGCCACAACCCGAGTTACCCTCATTTTGTTTGACCTGAATATAATTTCCTAATTTCGCATTGGTTTTAAAATCAAGCTGAATACGGCAGTCTTGATCTTTATAGACGATTTGCTTTTTATTGCTCGGCATTGTGGTGCCAAACTCACCCATGTTCGGGCCGTAAATTAAGCTTCGAAGGCCCATATATAAGCCAGCATAGCTAATTGCATATTGCCCCTTCTCACGGCTTACCGTGATGTGGTCCCACTCACCAAAACCTGAGTAACGCACATATTCACCAGACAAGTCATTTGATGCTTTAGGTGCAGGTAATTGCTTAAGGTTAAATTGGCTAGATTTTGATTTTTCATCGAGCATAAACCAAGATCTTGCCCAAAGTGGCTGACCCAGTTTGGCATAGGCTAAACCCACGTTATTGTTAGCAACTTCAATATCTCGGTCAGTAAATTTAACGGTGGTTTCATCTGCATTGGCTTTACAAAACGCAGTCCAAGATGCTTGATTCTGAAAATTTTCTAGGGCTTTTTTATATTGTTTTTGGTCGTAGTTTTTCTTACCTAAGCTCGCGTATTGCTTCACTTTATTACAGCTTTGCTGTAGCTCTTGTGCAAAAGAAAACTCTGCATGAGTAACCGACAAAGCCGAAAGGGTGAGAACCGCACAACCTGAAATAATAGATTTAATCATTTTTAAAATTCTTTAATAATTAACTAATTATATAATATGAGCTAGTTCAACAAATCACAATTCTCTGCAACAAAAGTCCATTACAATGCTGATTAGCTTAGGTTCTTTCATCACGCCATATAAAAAGGCCTGAACGTTTAAGCTCAAGCCTTTTTGATTTTTAAACTCTAACCACAAACAAACTGGGTTTACAGATACTCAGCTAAGAAGACTCCGTTAGACTCAAGCTAGAATGATGATTTTGACAAATTGCGCTTTGCAAAATTTTCATACTATTTTTAATCGCATCTTCGACCTGTATTTGGCTCTCTCCCATGAAATGAATTTTTGCAGGAATATTTTCATAACTAAAATTGTTATGGTCGCCGCTTTCTTGAATTAACTGATAGGTAATCGTTTCATTCTCTAATTCTTTAATGCCATTAAATAAAAAGCCGGAACTATAGGGATTCGGCATCATCAGAAAACCAGTGATTTTTGTATTCACTGGCTCTAGCGGAATATTCATTGCCGCCTTAATCCACATTTCATATAAGTCGACTGACTCATTACGTAATGTAATGAACGGAATTTCCCCTCCACCGACTCGCCCACCGACTTCTAAAAACACCAACTCACCTTTAGATTCGATAAATTCGAGATGAATCGCCTGATCTTTTAATTTTAAGAATTTACATACGTCTAAAGTAAATCGCTCTACTTTTTGAATAAACTCAGAATTATCAATCGTGACTGAACCTAATGGCGCACCGTTTCTGAAGTCTAAACAGGTATTAATATATTTTGAGACTTTAAAGTAAGGCATTTTATTGTCAGAAATAATCGCATCAACGTGATAGATATCTCCCTCAATAAACTCCTCGACTTCATATCCAACATAAGATGACAAATGCGGAATATCAGCCAACTCACTAATTTTTATTACGCCTTCAGAAGCTGCGCCTACCTGAGGTTTTAAAATAATCGCTGAACCACTTTCTAGCAGAAATTTCTCAATGTCTTGGTGTGAAGACACTTCTGCATATTTTGGATAACGGACAGTAGAATGAGCTAAAGCATCCTTCATTTTTTTCTTGTTACGGCACAACAAATTGTCTTCAACTGTTGCACCCACAATATTCAATTCAGTTCGAATGCGAGCCGCAGCATCGAGGTCATATTCTGAGATTGCAATAACATAATCTATTGGCTTTTTTTCATAGATTTTTACGGCTTCTTTTAAGACATCCTCTTCATTTAATTGCTCTAAACCCGCTATGCAGTAACAGTTTGAAGAGGTGATATAGCGCATCGTTTCTATTAATGAAATATAAGAGACATGGACAGCATCGTGATCTATATATTTATTAAAGTCAGACAATTCATCGTCATATCTATTGATGATTAATACATGTTTCATATGACTTTCACCTGCTCATGTATATGTGTGACTAAACTACGGATCTTATCTTCACTTTCAGAACGAAGGATGATGTAGCCTAATCGCGAGGTCCAATCATGGTTACAAGCGAGTTCATCGTCTGCTTCATAGTAAAAGTGATGGTGTACACATTCAGGCGCTTCTAACAGTTGCTCTAGCCCACTAAAACCTTTAAAAAGGCGGTGATTGCCTTGTGGAATAAACGCAATTGCAGAGACCATATTTTTCTCTATTGAAGGTGAATATGGCAGGTCGAGGTATTCGCTCAGTACAGCTTGTGCGAGGTCAAAATTAGTCGCCAGTTTAATTAACTCAACAATATTGTCACCCGGTAAACGTGCAGCTAACTCAATTGCAATCGCTTTTCCTTGAGGCGTTACTCTCAGTTCTAGGTGAAAAGGTCCGATGTTTAATTCTAAGGTTTGAATGACTTTTGCGGCATAATCAAAAACGTGTTCAGAAAATTGACCGTCATACTTATTTCCAACGATATGCCCAATTTCGACAAAGTAAGGTTCTGGCCCTAATAGTTTTTCTGTCAGTGAAGCAAAGGTTATTTTTCCATCTGTATGGACAATTCCTTCGACACTGTATTCCTTCCCAACGATATATTCTTCAACAATTAAATCACCACTTGCATAGAAGCCAATATCATTCGGTTTAGATTTCCAGATCGCGTCAACTGTTCTTAATAATTCATCAAGATCAGAGACTTTTTTAACAGACATACTGCCCGCCATATCAACCGGCTTCACTACAGCAGGAAACTTAAACCCTTGAGGTAAGCGGATCTCTTTACCCTGTGAAATCAAGGCATATTGAATATCGCTCAAGCCTGACTTGGTTAGCTTGTCACGAAATTTGAATTTATTTCTAACCGTTTGAGCTGTCGTATATTCAAGAGAGTTTTTGGCAAATGAATTGCCTAGCTGTGCTGCCATAGGTACAGCATATTCAACCCCCGGTAATATCGCTCTTACGGTCTTTAACTCATTAATTTTAGAGAGTTGGCTATGAAAATCACTGGTATCTATTTTTATTATCTCTTTTGCTTTTTGTCGCATTGTTCCATCAATGCTGCACTCTCCTTCGTCAGTAGAAAAAACATATAAATCTATACCTAATTCTTGAGCGGCATTTAAATAAGTTACGCCTGAAGAAATAGGTTCTATAACTACTACAGTCATTGTTACAGTCTCCGTTAGGGACCAAAACTTTCCAACTCACACAGAGGCTGATTTAAAATTTTATTAATTATTGGGGTAGAACCGACACCCACAGTTAACTCGTGAGAGTCCAAATAATTTGAAAAATCAAATCCATTATTCGTCCACGTACAAAACGGGATATTTATAATATTGACCTCAGCTTCAACTTGCTCTCGAAAAACATTGACGCAATGTTGATGATAATGACTTAAAACTGACCGATTAATCGCATAGATATTCACTTTAGAAATAGGATTTTTTCGGATGAGATCCAATCCCCGAGTAAGTGCAGCACCCATGCCACTTCCACCGCTTACAATATTAAGCGTAGATATGGCCTTCTCGTATTCAGGTTCTATATGATTATTCAGGTTATATTCTAATTGGTCACCAATCGCTAGCTTTTGAAATAAGTTAGAAAATATTCCATTTGGTCTTAATTTTATGTGCAAAACAAAAAAATCATAATTTTTCACACCCAGTGAAACCACAGAGTAACTTCGAATTAAAGATTCTGATGGGTGTTTGATATTTACAATTGCTTTAGAACTAAAGAAGGTCCTTTTAATTTTAAATGTGAGCTCAACAATATTTTCAGAAAGAAAACTTCTAGTTATTAATTGAGCCACACTAAAATTATTAACCAATGGTGCGATTTCGACATCGCTCTGAGCATAGCTAATACAAGGCAAGAACTCTTTATCTATGGCAACTTGGTTTCCCGATTCATATACGACTCCACCTTTTAGTTTACATCGACAAACTCGGCACACACCTTTTAAACAGCCTTTCATCACCGTGCTATCAGGCACTGCATTGATAAGAGGCTGCTCAGAATCAGCAATGAAAATATGCTCTTTAATGCGAACATTCACCATTGGCATATTCTAATTCCATTGCTATGAAAGGGTTTCAGCACGCACAGCCTGAAAATACTCTCCCACCATCGGAACAAAGCTATTGATATGCTTGATTGCAAGATCAAAGTCTTCTTGAGTTTTAATTACAGAAGAAAGCATATCTGTCATCATGCCGCTATGGTCTTCAGCTTCATCAAATGCAACATGCGAAGCTGCGCCCGATACAGCCTGATTCCCCATATGGACACCGGCTTTTTGCGTAATAAAATTATTAAATTTGTCGCCATAATATTCGAGGAACCAGTCCCAAACGACTGCTGGTAATGCACCAAATTTCTCTACACAAAAGTTTAAATACCCCATCAGTTTCCATGTTTCAGGAAATGCATTTTTTGAAATAATCTGATCTGAAGAATATCCATATTTAGTCAAGTCTTGACCAAACATTTCATCGTGTCCAAATTCATCATATAAATAATATGAAAGCTGTTTTGCAGCAGAGATATTATTGATTGCTGCAACGCGTACAGCATTTGCATCTAACTCATTATTCATATGAATGCGAATAACGCACTCTAAAATATGTCGTTTATAATATTTTTCATCGAACCAGTCTTCATTATGAAATTTATGCATAATTTCATCTTTTTTAAACTCGCTATGCATAGCATGATCAACCGCACTTTCTAATTTTTTCAGACTTTCCTGTGAAAAAAACACGTTTTATCTCCGTTATATTTAAATTATTATCCAAGTATTAAATACTTATTTAGCTAGAATTAAGATTGTTATTAATTAAACTTAAAACAAGCAAATATTATGTTTAAATATATTTTATAAAATGTCAACAAAATATTATTTTTTAGATTTTCTAACTAAAAGAAGTATTATTAATCAAAAATAAAAGTAATAAATTTAATTAACAATTAAGCAACAATATTGTTTAAATAAAAAAATTAATTCCAATTAATATTCACCACCAACAAAATTTAAATAACTTACACTTCATGGAAAAGAAGGAATTTAACAGGGCTATATTATTACAAAAAATAATGTAGAATCCTTGTGGCTAAATATATGGAAGTATTATAAAAGTGAATAATTTAATTATCGGAACCCTATTTGCGCTCTGTGCAGCTGCACTCAATGCCTCTATTGGTGTGATTAGTAAATTACTCATGCATAGTGGTTTAAACCCACAAGATATTGCCTTTTTAAAAACCATTATTGCCTTTTTCTTTTTAAGTGTTTTTTTATTTAAAGTCCCTGTTAGCCAAAAGATTGCATACATTAGTAACACTCCGAGCAAGCTCAGTGTTTTTACTCAAATTGCGATATGTGCTTTTTTAGGCATTTTCTCTCTATTCTTTTTCGAGACCATTGCCTACAACCACGGTGCTGCGGCCAATGTGGTCGTGGTATTAATGGCTTCAGCAGCTATTTCAGCTTTATTTTTTGGCAGATTAGTTTTAAAAGAAAGTATTTATATTCATTCAATTATTGGAACATTATTAGCTGTAACTGGTATTAGTGTAATTTCATGGAAAGGTGAAAATAGTTTATTAATGCTGATCAATGCTTCTATTGCAGGTATTGGATATGGTTTATTTTCAGTATTAATTAAAAAATTCAGATTAAATGGTGGTTTATTTCTAACCAAGTACTTATTACTTTTTGGTAGTGTTTATCTTGCTGTTCCCTTTTTAATCAACTTTCATAGCATAAACTTTAACACTGACATTATTTTAGGTTTGGTTGGCTTAGCAGTCTTACCTACCATTCTAGGCTTTTTCTGTACCACCAAAGCTTTGTCTTACATGAGTGCGGCAAAAGTACAAGTGACTGAGCTTTCTGAGCCAATTTTTGCGGCACTCATGGCTTGGGTCTTCATTCATGAACAACCAACTTTATCTTTTTTATATGGCGCGATTTTCATTATTTCAGGCATCTTTTTAATGAATAGATCGCCTAAATCATAATTTGGCTAATTTCATTTATATTGCTCTGCGTGGTGGCAAGCCACTTGCACCACACTGGCAAAATTAATCGCCATTTGTGAAGGGGTATGTTTTTTATATGCAAGCGCTAAACCCACCGTAGGTACTGGCGCTTGCAACGACCGATAAGCCACACCCTGTATTTGCAATTGTTTGGTCGACTCTGGAACCAAAGACACCCCCAAGTTTGCAGACACTAACGATAAAATTGACACAATTTGCGGCGCATTTTGTCCAATTCTAGGTTCAAAGCCACAGTTTTGGCATGCTTGTCTAATCGCATCAAAAAGCCCTGCACTAATTGAGGGTGGAGAGACAATAAAATCAAGCTCTCGCAGGGAAGCTAAATCAATTTCTTTTGATGACTCGTCTAGTTTAAAAGACTCTGAAGGCAAGGCTGCAATTAAAGGTTCAGCCAATAATTCTTGAACGATTAAACTCTCTGGAATGTGACTTGGAGGCCGAATAATCGCAACATCTAAACGATCTTCAAGCAGTAAGTCTATGAGCAGCAAGGTGTTAGCTTCTTCAAGCTTTAAATTCACTTTAGGATATTGCTGCTGAAAATAGCGAACGCATTTAGGAATTAGAGGATTCAACATTGAAGTGCCTGTAAAACCTAATCGCAATTGGCCAACTTCACCATTTGCCACTTGTTTGACTAAGTTCGCTGCATCTTCTACACGCTGCTGTACAGGCTGAATGGCATTTAAAAAGGCAAGCCCAGCTTCGGTCAGTTCCACCCCATGCGGAGAACGAATAAATAAATCTGCACCTAACTCTTCTTCTAAGTCTCTTATTTGCATGCTTAAAGGTGGCTGGCTCATGTTTAAGTGATGCGCCGCTCTGGTAAAGTTTTTTTCTTCTGCTACTGCTAAAAAGTAGCGTATATGTCTTAGTTCCATCGCTATATATAAAACATATTATGATCCCTTGTTAAATATATTAGAAAAATACCATCTAAATTGCTAATTTTAATTTATCGAATTTTCTCGATTAAGCACGCCGAAAGGCGCTGCACATCTTTTCTGTCATGGTTATGATATGAGCTCTTCATCTACACCCAGTACCTTAAGCACTGAAGCAACTTCTGTTCTTTCCCGCGAGTGGATTCACAAAGGTACTAAAGCCTATAAGCACGCTGGTTTCGCTTTATTCTTGGTAGGCTTTGCTAGTTTCTCTCTGATTTATTGCGTACAGCCGCTTCTGCCAGCGTTTAGCCAAAGCTTCCAGATTAGCCCTGCGAGTAGCTCTTTAGCCTTGTCTTTAACGACCGCTTTTTTAGCGATTTCAATTGTCCTATCGAGCGCTTTTTCACAAGCGATTGGTCGTCGTGGTGTGATCTTCTGCTCAATGCTGTGTGCAGCTATTCTTAATATTGTGGCGATGTTTACACCTAACTGGCACAGTTTACTGATAGCGCGAGCAATAGAGGGTCTATTACTCGGTGGAGTACCAGCCGTCACTATGGCTTGGATTGCTGAAGAAATCGCACCTGAACACCTTGGTAAAACCATGGGTTTATATATTGCAGGTACGGCATTTGGTGGAATGATGGGCCGTGTTGGCATGGGCGTTTTGATTGAATATTTTTCTTGGCGCACTGCTTTAGGCTTACTTGGGGCAATCTGTTTTATTTGCTCGATTGCCTTTTTGAATTTACTTCCTGCTTCGCGTAATTTCGTCCAGAAAAAAGGTTTGAATTTAGATTTCCACATACAAATGTGGCGTACCCATTTAAGTAATTTCAAATTGCTACGCCTGTTTGCAATTGGATTCTTACTAACCAGTGTATTTGTTACCTTGTTTAACTACGCCACTTTCCGTTTAAGCGGTGCGCCTTATTCACTGAGTCAGACGCAAATTAGTCTTATTTTCTTGTCGTATAGCTTTGGTATGGTGTCTTCCTCATTAGCAGGTGGCCTAGCCGACCGCTTCGGTAAAAAAACCATGATGATGAGCGGCTTTGCCTTAATGATTGTAGGCAGCCTCATGACGCTGCTCACCTCTCTTTTCGGCATTATTATCGGTATTGCATTTATTACAACGGGTTTCTTCATTACCCACTCACTCACAAGCAGCTCAGTCGGTGCTGAAAGCAAACAAGCCAAAGCCCACGCCAGTTCACTGTACTTACTGTTTTACTATATGGGTTCGAGCATTGTTGGCTCGGCAGGTGGCTGGTTCTGGTTACACGGCGGGTGGAGTGCCATAATCGGTTTAACCGTTGTACTATCATTACTTGGAATATTTTTAGCGGTTTCTACCTCACACACGAAAGCTCATTAATTTTTAATTTAAAGGAACCTCACATGTCGAGTTTATTTGTTTATGGCACTTTAGGCCCGGGCCGACCTAACGCTCATATCCTTGAAAATATTGGCGGACAATGGGCAGAAGGCTGGGTAAATGGAACCTTACATAACGAAGGTTGGGGCGCAGATTTAGGCTATCCGGGAATTGTGCTCGATGATAGTGCTAATCAAGTTCAAGGTTTTGTTTTTAGCTCGGAACATTTAAATGCAAACTGGAAATTGCTTGATGATTTTGAAGGCGAAGAATATGAAAGAGTACCTGTTCAAGTCACTTTAAATAATGGCGAACGTGTTGATTCGTTTATCTATGTGTTGAAAACCAACTAAATATGATAGCGTGCTGTCTTCACAAAAGCAGACCGCACGCATTTGCGTATTTTACACGGTAGGCACAGTTCCACCATCAATCACAAATTCAGTTCCAGTAATTGCCGAAGCGCGATCAGACACCAAATAAGTAATCAAATCTGCAACCTCCTCCGGTCTATTTGGGCGTCCTAACGGAATCCCACCCAAAGCGTTCATAATGATTTGCTTCCCACCTTCATAATTTGTTTCCGCTTCAAGTGCAAGACGTTCTGCCAAAGCCACAGCAGCTTCGGTTTCAATCCATCCCGGCGCCACACGCACAACACGAATTCCCTTTGGAGAAATCTCTTTAGATAAACTTTTACTATATGTAGATAACGCCGCTTTGGCTGCTGCGTATGCAGTTGTTGATTCTGGTAAAGGTAGTTCTCTCTGAATAGATGTTACATGAATAATAACGCCGGAACCTTGCTCTAGCATCAGAGGTATCAATGCCCGATCTAGACGAATGGCAGGCATCAAATTTAAATTGATTTCTCGCTCCCACTCTTCATCACCCAATACAGCAAATCCGCCTGCTGGGGCAGATGAACCACCTAAGACATGTACAACAATATCAATTTTCCCCCAGTGTTTCTGCACAGCCTGCGCTACATCACTGCATCCTTTAGCTGTAGTTAAATCAGCTTCAATAAAATGCACATTTTGTGGTAAATCCCGTACAGGATGGCGAGCGACAGTCATGACATCCACACCAACTTGATGTAATGCTCTTACAACAGCGGCTCCAGTTCCTTTGCTGCCACCTGTAACCAATGCCCTTTTTCCCAGCAGTTGTAAAGGAAAATTCATACTGTAATCTCCAATACTTCAATTTTTTCATCGTTTAGCTGGAAGGCATAATGTAAATTGATCGGGCTGCCAGGGAAGTTACCCTCCACACGTGCTACAACCAGATGCTGCCCATCTTGCACATCAATGCTCAGCGGTTCCACATGATATTCATATTGAGTTGAAGCCTGCTGCTTCCAGCCTAAGATGGCCTTATGACCAACATATTCACGACCTTCATCGCGTACAACGCCATGCTCTGTAAAACAAGCAACTACAGCTTCTGCCGTCTGCCGATCTGATTCAAAATAGTATTGAATTATTGATGGCAATAAAATTTGATGAACCATATCTCTAAGCCTTATGCGAGTTGATGCTTTTGATTGTAGCTTCACAATATTCTTGTTATAAGAGGGATAATATGGGATGAATTAATGCATAAATCGGGACAATGAATAACACAAGTCTAACGGACCTAAAAGCTGTGATTGCTCTTGCCAACCACCGTAATTTTCGTTCAGCCGCCGTTGAACTAGATATGTCATCTTCAGCACTCAGCCGAAATATTGCTCAGCTAGAACATAATTTAGGGATACGATTATTTAACCGTACAACCCGTAGTGTTTCACTGACCGAAGCAGGTCTACAGTTTTTAACGCGTATTACACCAGCTTTAGAACAAATTGATCTTGCTGTGCAAGAGACATTAGACCGTCGTGCCACTCCCTCAGGAACATTAAGAATCAATGCAGAAGAAGGTATGTCGCGGCAAATTCTGCATTCTGTAATCATTGAATATATACGTCGCTATCCAGATGTTCGAGTTGATCTCGTTTCTGATGGAGAGTTTATTGACATTGTAAAAGAAGGTTTTGATGCTGGCATACGTTTCTCAAGTACCGTCCCACAAGATATGGTTGCTATTGAAATAGGCCCAAAGCAATCCATGGCAGTAGTTGCAACACCAACTTATCTAAATACACATGGCATCCCCCACATACCTTCTGATTTGTTAAAACATCAATGCATACGTCTACGATTGCCTAGCGGTAAAATTTATAAATGGGAGTTTTCCCAACACAATGAATCTTTAACTATTGATGTTTCAGGACATCTCACAATTGACACCTATATGTTAGCCATTGACAGTGCTTTATCTGGTATTGGCTTGACCTATACAGGGCATTGGTTTGTAGCTCCGCTCATCGAACAAGGTAAACTGGTACGGGTTTTGGAGGACTGGACGCCTCTCTATGCTGGTTTATGCTTATATTATCCACAAGGAAAACACCCGAGTGCCGCATTACGTGCTTTCATTGACTTAGCACGTGAACAACGACTCATTCCTTCCCATCCAATTCTTTAAACTATCTTTCATTATCAGATGTGAAAAACCATCTAACTGCTCATTTTTTGGCTTGTATTTTTTTTAAGAAACTGTAAAATTCATTCCACGTCGCCGACATAGCTCAGTTGGTAGAGCAACTGACTTGTAATCAGTAGGTCCACAGTTCGAA
>RCUL01000219.1_pt1 | contig 41942 bp, 37 predicted proteins | sample 2167521 | NCBI WGS metagenome assembly RCUL01 (sample SAMN09932745, study PRJNA488358) | compost metagenome | feature: garden; material: soil; isolation source: compost soil in acetic acid-enriched culture | place: Germany: Experimental Botanical Garden Goettingen | collected 2016-01-27
TTACAAGTATTTAAAGTATAAAAATGTTTGAAAAATTTTTTGAAGAATACGGAAGTATTGATAATAAAATCGAAATTCTATCTGAACATCTTGTTAGAATAAAAAACTTATTACCAAATGAACTTGTATGTCTTCAAACTAATTTGGACAAGTTCCTAAGGTGTGTGATTCATACAGATCCTTTCAATAAATTTATGTTAAAAAGATAGTAAATCTACCGTTTTACCACATTATTATATAAATCAACAGCGATGAAAAATGAGGTACTTATAGGAGTCCTCAATCTCGACTGCAACTGTTCATAAAATTCTTAAAAAGAATAATAAAATTTATTTAAAACTTAAACCTTACTATCGTAAAAAACAAGTACGCTATAATCGACCTACTGATAAAGTATCTATTTTGAAGGTTGCTTATTCTTTCGATAATCTGGCTATTTCTGTATCAAGTTTTTCATCCCAGATAAATTCCATGTTATATTTGCCTTGAGTATTTATAGTAAAAAAGGCTTTGTTCCATTTGTTATCTCCTTCGTTAGGTATATCATGTAATTCTCTGATCCAATTTCGGATATCTCTGGAAATATTTCTTACAGATATGTTTTTTATTTCATTATTATCCGTGATATATTCTCCATTGTAGCTTACCACACCTGTTCCTACAACTTCGATATTTAATTTTGCATGATTCCATCTTTCATCATCTATCGCATTTACAATGCTTTGTCCGATGTTTAAATAAATTTCATCTATTGTCATAATATTTTAAATTTTGTAAAGGATTATGATTTACAGAGAGGTTTTTGAAATCTCTTCAAACGATTCCTCGTAGACATCTTTAGCTGTTTTTGTCTTATGATTTGTAAATGTTTTATCATAACTAAGTTTACTTTCAAATTTTCCAGTTTTAGGGAGATATATAAGTTTAACATCGTTGGAACTTATATAATGTCCTTTTTAAATAGAGATTCAATTTCTTTTAGCATACCATTTGCTCGATTAAGCAATTGGAAGGCACTTTCATTTGATATGTCATATTGCATCTCTGAAACTAAATTTACTTTATGAGATTTTACCAAATTCAAACCCAATTTCGACCAGTTCAGTAAATAGTTTTTGAAACTTACTATCAAAATCAGTCATATCAAAAGATTATTTAGGTATTTAAATATACTAAAAAATTATACATTGTCCCGTCTAGAAATAGCTTCTCGTAGCCAACTTTAATAGATAATAGCAGGCCTGTCCATACTATTTTTATTGTGTTGCATTTGTTTCTGGGGATCTCCAGAAGTTGGCAGGATCGAGTGTAATAACATTGTTTTTTAGATGTTTATTGCTGCTTTTTTGAAATCCGCTCGGAATTAGAGAAATATACTGCAGATCAGGTTCGGCGGGCCTATATCTACTTTCTGTGTTAAACTGGCTCTTATTCGTGCATTGGATCCAATATAAATTCTTGGCCATATAATAGTCCAGGTACCAAAGTTTACTTACTTTGGACTCGGCGTTTAGCCGGAGTGATTGATTATTTTTTAAATGCTCCCTGACTTCTTCAATACTCAGTAAATTGTTGTTGTCGTCCATCACAAATGTACCATGGGAGGGGTCCATCCAAAGCCATTTTTTTAAGGTTTCGGCATATACACTATTGATGACATGGCAGTCAGTATCTTTGTCGTCTTTTGGCATGCATGTAACGTACCGCGACTTAAATCCCATTGCGAGATACATTTCATTTAACGTCATTGCTTTATGCCGACAGTTGATACCTTTTCCTGTTGCTTTATGGTAGTTGTAAAAATCAATCGCGTCAAATTCACATAGTGCCCAATTGCTGCCGTCATATTTAATATTATTTGCAACAAAAAACATCATATTACGTATTTTAGAAATTTCATCACCATTACCAGCTATCGAGTCCAGTTTGAAAAAATTTTTGACCGCTACTAAATTATGATTGCTTGCTGTCTGGTAGGTAAATACAGGCAGAGCGGGATTACTTTCTGAAACATAGTCTCCTGACTGCTGTAATAAAGTCAATTTATCATACTGCTTCAGTTGACTGAATGCTTTTACAAAAGCATTTTCCTTACGGATATTGTCTAAATCAGTATCATTTAAAGCATTACGATAGTCGGTATATCCCCACAAAATTGCCTTTTTAAAACTTGTAATAGCCTGTCTTTTTTGATTAAGCAATGAGTGTAAGCAAGCAAGGTTGTAGTATATATTTGCGTTAATTTCCTTAATAGTCGCTTGAAATTCCTGCTTTTCTTTTTCAGACAATTGTAAGTTGTCCATTTTGGCGGCAATGGTATTTAATACCATAGCGGCTTTTTGATAATCCTTTGCCGGATAATAGGTATTATAATCCTGTTCTAATTTCTTAAAGTCTGAAAGGAATTTATTCCATGTCGCCGAATTTGATTGTGCAAATGCACTGGCTGTCAGAAATATGAATAGAAGGAGGTTAAATAATGGTTTCATTGGATGTTTTTAGTTAAAGTAAAATAAGTTTTATTTCTACGATTCGGGATTCTATCATTGGAGCCATGTTCGCATTAACGCCTCAATTCCTTTGTTAACTATCCGGAATGTATTCATCAAGTCAATTAATATTTTCATTAAATAAACAAGGTATTTGCCAAAAATCTATCATGTTGATTATTAAAACTTTGAATTAACAACGCTGTTCGATAGCGGACAATTACTATCTAAAAACGGACATTTCACGTTTATTTTCAAAGACCTATTGTACGCCAGTTAAACGACGTTAGCTTATTATATACAGCAACCTTGGCGTAGATTTTATATTACAGTAGAAACAGCGCAAACGTTTGCGTACTATTAAAATTTGAAAATGATGATATTTATAAATATTTTGTTCCTATAAATATAACAGCTGTTTGATTCGGGGAGTGGTATATCTGTTTATATATGCTTAACTAGCAATAGTTTGAGTATCAATTAATAAAATAAAAGACGATTAGGTGTGAGCAATACTACTGGGGAGCAAAAATTATGGACGGAATTCAAAGGAGGAAGCTATGCCGCATTTTCCGAAATCTATCATTTATTTGCGACCGATATTATAGCCTACGGATTTAAAATCCATCATGATGAAGATCTTATACGTGACGTGATGCACGATTTGTTTGTTGAACTTTGGAGTACACGGGAGCGTTTGGCCAATGTGGGATCCGTTAAGTTTTACCTCTTTAAGTCTTTTCGTTACAAGTTATTAGCTACATTAAAGAAGAATGAAAAGCGAATCATTAAATATGAATTTAATGAAGAATTAGTTGATCAGGACCTACTGGAACTTATCAATGATAAAGAGAATAAGCTGAATAAATTAGAAGAAACTCTTCATCAATTGGCTCCGAGGCAACGGGAGGTAATTTATCTCTATTTTTATCTCTCTTACTCTATTACAGAAATATCTACTTTATTGAGTGTAAATTACCAGTCGGTTTCAAACCTCCTGCAACGCGCACTCACACGTCTCCGTAGTCTACTCCATATTTTATTAAGTTTGTCTGGCTTTTTCTTATCTCGTTTGCACATATAAAGCAAGCGGTTCTGGTATTCCAACTGTCTTCCTTTTTCAGAAAAAATATTTTTCCCATAGGTTATATTTAAAGTATTCATTATTAGGAATTTAGTTTGAAAAATATTGAATTCGGAACGCATCATTTTAAAAAAAAGAAAAAAAAGAAAAAATGGGTGAGTATAAAATGATGCAATTATACACTTTAGTATATAAACCATTGAATTTAGGCTTAAATATTAAGAATGGAAGTAGCAGATTACTTGAAAGACAACCAATTTATTAAATGGGTAAATGAACCGAATGAAGATCGAAATAGCTATTGGTCTGCATGGTTAGCTAAAAATCCAGAAGACGAGGACAATATGCTACGTGCGAAGGCTATAGTTGAACGCCTAAACAAGCTCCATCAACCAACCATACACATTATTGATATGAAAGATCAGATCTGGGAGCAGATCGAATCTACAGTGTCATCTCGATCCCACCATCCTAAAAGAATTATTTCGAGTCTTTGGTATAAATGGATAGCTGCGGCAATAGCTTTTTTCATACTGTTTTATGGAACTCTACTCTATATAAACAATATAGATCGTAAATCTATTAATCTAGCATCGGAGCGTGGCTATAATGTTTATGTCAATAGGAGCAAGGTTCCCAAAATTATTTTTCTACCCGACGGTACTAAAGCAAGCTTAGAACCAGGAGCAGTACTAAAACGCAAAACATTATTTAATGATAAAATAAGGGAAGTATCCATTAGCGGTCGCATATTTTTTGATGTGACCAAAGATAGTTCTAGAAGGTTTGTCGTTGAAACACCGTTTTTTAATGTAAAAGTAATAGGGACTAGTTTTTGGGTATTGGCAGACGAGCATACAGAGAAACAACAAGTGGCGGTAAAGAGTGGAAAGGTGGAGGTAGGTGGTATTCAAGAAGCTGAAAGTAAGCCGTATATACTATTGCCTTCAGAAAGGTTGACACTTAATTCCAGCACCGGGCAATTTGTAAAAGATAAATTTCAAAACGAATCTACCTATACTACACCACAAATGGCCAATGATATGCTGGTATTCAGGAATGTATCACTTAGTTACGTATTAGATAGTCTTTCCAATATGTATGATATCAAAATTCGATTTGATAGGGATCAGTTAAATCAGTGTAAGGCAACCTTACCATTACCAAAAGGTTCCATCTATGATAAATTATTTATTATTTCCAGAACAACAGGATTGCGCTATAAGATAGAAGAACAGACTATTGTTGTAGACGGCACTTGCAACGGGAGTAGAGAAGAAATAAAATAATAACCAAATATATAAGCCTATGTAAAATTTCAACCTACTTACGAAATAAGACGACGATGCGGGAACATCGTCGTCCGAAAAAAGATCTATACACATTCAAGGCGTGTGTACAGGCTTTCTATTGTATTTACTTCAACCACTAATTTATGAACAAAAAGATAAATAACCAATTACAAAGACTATTTATGAGACTATCTTTTGTAAATGCGTTTTTAGTCAGTGCACTCATTGCCGAAGGAGCAACAAACACGCTTCTCGGACAGGAAGTACTGAACAAAAAAGTAAACTTTACGGCACGGCAAGAAAGTCTATCTACTATCTTAAGACGGATTGAATCCCTTGGTGGGGTGAAATTTAGTTACCTGTCATCTCTAGTAGATAACAAATCAAAAACTTCTGTTGATGTCAAAGACCAAAGTTTACAGGAACTTTTAGATGAACTATTGAAGCCACTTGATCTCAAGTATGAGATCTTCGGGAATCAAATTATTCTTAATAGGCAAGCTGCAAATATAAATGTAATCTATGCTTTACAATTAATCCAAGGGGTTATCGTCAATGAAAAGGGCGAACCTATAGCCGGAGCAACAGTTTCAGATAAAAAGAATCCTAAAACGGCCACATCCACATCTACTGATGGTAGTTTTAAATTGGACGTTGAAATGGGCGCCACATTGATTGTTTCAGCTATCGGATACGAACAGCAAACCGTTGTGGTAGACCGATCAACTATGCAGGTTCGTCTTAAGGTTTCAGATAATGCCTTAGAAGAAGTGGTGGTCGTTGGTTATGGGTCTCAAAAGAAATCTAATGTCACAGGGTCAATCTCCAGTGTTTCAGGAGACGCTTTGAGGCAGATCCCGACCTCCAATATCACCAATTCCATAGCAGGAAATATTCCCGGAGTCATATCCACTACACCAAATGGAACACCCGGTTCGGGATCAAATCTTCAGATTCGCGGTATCACCACCCTTAATGACAATTCACCATTGGTTGTTATAGATGGTGTAGTACGTTATGATGGATTTGGCAACATTGACTCTGACGAAATAGAGAGTATTACTGTACTTAAAGATGCATCAGCAGCAAGTGTGTATGGTGCCAGGGCCGCAAATGGGGTCTTTCTGATCACTACCAAAAGAGGTAAAATGGGGAAACCAGTCATTACATATTCTGGCATGATCGGTAAACAGCAGCCTACAAATTATCCCAAATTAATGTCTGCCTATCAATTTGCATCCTTAAGGAACAAGGCCTTGAAAAATATGAGTTATGATCCCGCTAATCCAAATCATGCAGGTCTATTTTACTCCGAAGATCAGCTCACTGATTTTCAGTCAAGGGGAGATAAAAATGTTTGGTATGATGCTACGTTCAAAAAAAATAGCATGCAGCATGATCAAAATGTTTCAGTCAATGGTGGCACAGAGGTAATCAAGTATTTTGCGTCAGTTGGTATTTTTGATCAGGATGGTATGTATGATAATATCAATTTTAAACGTTATAATTTCCGAAGTAATACCGATGCACGAATAAACAAAAATTTAGTAGTAAAATTGGGTCTTGAAGGTCGTCAGGAAAATAGCAATAATCCCGGATTTGATGCCGGATCTATTTTTGCAGCAGTCTTAAGACAAAATCCCACTTATTCTATTCTCAATTCGGATGGTTCATATTTTAATACCACCGGAGAACATCCTGTAGCAATGTATGAGGCAACAGGATATAATCGTAATGTATGGAATGTATTTCAGGGTTCACTATCTTTTGAGCATAAGCTTTCTTTCATAACAGAAGGTTTGAGTCTAAATGGACTATATTCTATCTATAAGGACCGTCTATTCAACAAAACTTTCTTTACCCCTTATACGATGTACGATGTTAATTCTGCTGGTCAGGTGACGGGGACTAAGCTCGTTGGAAATCAAACTTCCCTTAACCAAAGGTACCAGGAAAGCGACCAACAGTTTTACAATCTTGCGTTAAACTATGATCGCCAATTTGGCAAACATTCAGTGAAAGGAGTATTGGTGTATGAAGAATACAATTCAACAGGGAACACCTTTTTTGCCTATAGACAACAATTCCTTTCCAACATCAAAGATGAACTATTTGCATCTGGGACTGAAAATCAGAACCTAGGTGGAAACGGAATAATTACCGATGCACGTCGCAGTGTGATCGGTCGGGTCAACTACAATTTTGCTGATCGTTATTTACTGGAAGGAGTATTCCGTTCGGACGGATCTTATCGTTTCCCAGTAAGAAGCCGCTGGGGATTTTTTCCGGCCGTTTCCGCGGGTTGGGTCATGTCAGAGGAACCGTTTTTTAAGGATAGTCCGATTAATAACGTAGTGTCTTACCTTAAGTTTTTTGGTTCAACGGGTTTGACCGGAAACGACCGTGTGCAAGCGTTTCAATTTCTGGATAATTATAGTATTGTTTCTGCTTCTGGCCCTATTTTAGATGGCAGCTCTACACCGCGATTAAATTATGGTGTTTATCCGAATGCATCGATAACCTGGGAAAAACAACAGAGTACCAATTTTGGGATTAATGCAGCTTTATTGAATTCAAAAGTCAATTTAAATTTTGAATATTTTATTCGGAATACCAAAGACATCCTTATGGCGAGAGCCTTGTCTGTACCCGCTACATTCGGAAGAGATTTGCCTACTGAAAACTATGGTAAAATGAGTAACCGTGGCTGGGAAGCATCGCTGGGATATCGGGAGAAAATAGGTGCTGTCAATGCGAATTTTAATTTTAACATTAGCCATGTTGTCAATAAAGTAACGAAAATAGATGATCCAGTCACCGCTTTGGATTATCAGCGCCAATTGGGACGAGTTTATGGATTTAGGTCTGGCTACGAGACCGATGGTATTTTCCGGACCCAAGAAGAGGCCAATGAATGGTTTGGGGGGAAACAATTTGGACAAAAGTCTTTGGCCGGGGATCTCAGATATGTTGACCTCAATGGCAATGGACAAATTGATATCCAGGATCAAAAGGTGATTTCCAATTACAACAATACACCACGTATGATGTTCGGGTTGTCGAGTACCTTAAGCTGGAAGCAATTTGATCTTAACTTTTTGGTTCAAGGTGCCGCACAGCGTAATCTGATGCTTCAGGGAACGGGCCGCGTACTGTATGCTGGCGGAGGAGCCTCAGGCAATTTTGCCTATTTGGAAGACTCATGGACCCCGGATAATGTCAATGCTGAATACCCCATAGCTTGGACGGATGCAAGATCGATCAATAATAGAAATTCGACTTTCTGGCTTAAAGGTGCAGGGTACGTCCGACTTAAAAGTGCCAGCCTTGGCTATACACTAGATAATACCTGGTTGCACAAAAATGGCATAAGCAAAATAAGAGTCTATTTGTCCGGTTTCAACCTCCTGACCTGGAGTCAGATCAAACAATTTGATCCAGAGGTATCAGCGGGCAATGGACTCTATTATCCGCAACAACAAAACTTCAATCTAGGCATTAACCTTACACTTTAAAAAATGAGACTATTGCAATCTAAAATATTCAAATTTATGTTTGCCGCATGGACGATATTTTTGTTCCATTCCTGCAAGAGCGGTATGTTGGATCCGGCCAATCCCGGTGCCATCACTTCAGACGATGTTTGGAAAGACGCCAAACTGATCGAAGCCTATGTGGCTGGAATGTACCAAGATGTCCCGGGCTGGGATTATAATCTGTATAACAACATTACGGATGAAGCGCGCAGTAATTATCCCGGGCAAGCTCCAAACAATGTTTTGGTAGGCGAGTGGGACGAAACAAATTGTCCCATGGATAACTGGGCCGGTAGTTATCAGCGCATTCGTAGAATCAATGAGCTATTAGCACGTATCGATGGTAGTCCAGTAGCGGCAGACCGCAAAAGTAGCATCAAGGGGGAAGCCTATTTTTTGCGAGCGTTGCATTATTTTGGACTTGCCAAGCGTTATGGTGGAGTTCCGATTATTCGGCAAGCGCAGACATTATCCGATGATTTACTTGTAAAAAGAAATTCCATTAAAGAAACATTTGATTTTATTGCTGAAGATCTGGAAAACGCCTATGCCATGTTGCCTAGCGATGTCTCGCCAAGCAAAGCTTCAAAATGGGCTGCAAAAGGGTTACAGGCGCGCGCTTTATTGTTTGCAGCCAGTCCGCTGTTCAATACATCCAATGATCCCACCTTATGGTCAAAGTCCGCAGCGGCTAGCAAACTTGTTATGGAAAGCGGGAAGTTTACCTTACATCAAAATCTAAAAACACTTTGGCAGGTCGCCAATAAAGAATCCTTGTTTGAGGTTCAATACAAGATGCCAGAAAAATACCATGGTTTGGACGCGTTGGTAAAGCCATTGCGACTTGCTAACGCTGATGCAGGCCAATGTTCACCAACACAGGAACTTGTCGACGCATTCCCAATGGCGAATGGAAAGCGAATAACAGAAGCTGGATCCGGCTATAATGCCCAAAATCCCTATGTCGGAAGAGATCAACGGTTTTATGCGGCTATTGCTTACAATGGTAGCAAGATGAAAGGTACAACTTCTGGTCCACCGCTACAGGAAATTACGATAGAAACCTATAAAGGAGGGCAAGATTTCGATGCAAATCCTGCAACAAAGATTTATAATACGATCACGGGATACTATAGGATTAAATCAGTTAATCAGGAAAATACCCTCTATTCCTATGGTTACGGAAGCACGCAGCCCTGGATAGAACTTCGATACGCAGAGGTCTTGTTAAACTTTGCTGAGGCTCAGAATGAGGCGCTTTCTAGTCCTGATGCCTCCGTATATACAGCGATCAACACGATACGCAATCGTGCAGGTATCAGCTCCAATATTCCACAAGGCAGCCTGACAAAAGAGCAGATGCGCGAACTGATTCGCAATGAGCGTTATGTAGAGCTCTGTTTTGAGGAAAAACGGTACTTTGACCTGAGACGTTGGAAGGTTGCGGGTTCGGTATTAAACGGAAAAAAAGGTAAAGGCGTATTTATTACTAAGAATGCTGACGGCACCTTTACCTATCAATATTTGGCTATTGATCCCAATCCAATTGTATTTACTGAGAAAATGTATTTCATTCCGGTTCCTTTTTCTGAAACCAGTAAAAACGCAAATCTGCTGCCCAATAATCCCGGTTGGCAATAAATTATTTCTGTGGGGAGCTTTTGTTCATCCCCCAGATGCAAAGCAAATGGGGGATAACATTAGCGTATAAAAAAACTGTCTATAAAAAGGGAGATTGGGGGCTGTTTCTATAATTAATATATGTGATATGTATAAAGTTTTAAAATATAAGGTATTATCGATCTTATTTTTCTTTGTTATAAAAGGTTATGGGCAAGTCGATAGTCAACCTTACGAGGGGCTGGATGAGTGGTCCAAGACAAAAGACCATCGAATGGAATGGTTTCTTAAAGCGCGCTTTGGCATGTTTATTCACTGGGGGCTTTACAGCGCCGCCAGTGGGAGTTGGCAAGGTAAGCAATACCCGCAGCATTACGCCGAATGGATACAGACATGGGCGACTGTACCGAGTAAAAGTTATGCGGCCGAATTGAAACCAAAATTTACAGCAGCCAAATTGAATGCGAATGATTGGGCAACACTTGCAAAAAATGCGGGAATGCAGTATGTTGTTTTGACGTCCCGCCATCATGAAGGGTTTACACTTTTCAATAGCAAACAGCCATTTTCAGTTTCGAATAACATCACCGGTGGAACAAATATCTCACCAAAAGGGAGAGACCTTTACGGGGAGATCGTACATGCCTTTCACAAGAAGGGACTTAAAGTTGGTGCATATTATTCACTATTGGATTGGCAGCATCCTGATTCCTACGAGGGAAAACAGTTCAACAGCGAGTTGAAAGATCATATACCCGATCGTAAGGTTTATAAAGAATATCTTTACCAACAGATTAAAGAATTAGCAATCAATTATGGAAAATTGGATATCTTGTGGTTGGATTTTAGTTCTAAGAACCGACAAGGTGAGACTTGGGGAACCAAGCGTATCCTGAAAGATCTTCTCAAATGGCAGCCGGACATTATTGTTAATAATCGTTTTTGGAATGGCTTAGAGAATAAAAATGGCGATATTGGTACACCTGAAAAATACATTCCGCCTACAGGGCTTCCAGGCATGGACTGGGAAGTGAGCCATACCATGAATGAGAGCTATGGTTTTAGCAGTCATGACAGTAAGTGGAAATCCTATGATCAAATCATGCGCCTATTTTTGGAGACTGTAAGCAAAGGAGGCAATTTCCTATTGAACGTTGGACCCGACGCAGCGGGAACTATTCCAGGGCCGGCAGTGGAACTACTGCGCCGAATAGGAGATTGGATGAAAATCAATAGCGAATCCATCTATGGTACCAGTGCAAGTCCATTTCAGACTTTAGATTTGGGATATTGTACCCAGAAGAACGGGAAGTTATATTTCCATATTTTCAATCGTCCTCCAGGAGGAAAACTTTCTATACCACTGTCCAGTCCAGTAAAGCGCGCTTATCCGCTTGAGTCACCAGGGACTGCACTCAAGGTACATAAAGAACTCGAGACAACAGTTATCAGCCTACCGGAGGATAACAAAACACTGTGGCCACAGGTTATAGTAGCTGAAATAACTGGCCAGCCTAAAGTGAGCGAAAGCACTGTTCAAACCTCGTCGGATGGGCGCATAGTGCTTACAGCCAATAATGCAAAACTGCATGGTAGGGGCGGAATACAGTTGATCGGCGCCTCTACCCATGATCCCAATAGACCCAATGCCATCGGCAATTGGTCTGTGCCAACGGATCGGGTGGATTGGGATATTAAAGTTCAACGCCCCGGCAGCTATAATCTTGTGATAAGCTATCTTCCAAACAAAAAAATGGGTGGAACAATAGAAATAGCTCTTGGCAGTCAAAAAATAAGCCATAAGATTCCGTTAGGAGATGAAAATAAGTTTATAGAAAAAAAAATAGGTATTTTAGAAATAGACCAACGACTACTGGGTGAAACCAATGTAAAGCTTAAGCTCTCATTAGCCGAAGTTAACGGCGATCAATTGCCGGAAATAAGTTCAATTATTCTTGTACCAATAAACTAGGAACCCGCCATTTCGTTAATATCTTATTACATAATAACTAAATAATAATGAAATCAATATTAGGTCGTCTAGGGGGTCTTACTTTATTACTAACGATGCTGAGCCTATTTTCCAACGCTCTGTTTGCTCAGGAGATGGATAAAATGTGGGGCGAAAGGGTCGTCATCTCAAAAAAATCTGCGGTACATACGGATAAAGGAAAGCTTTTTCGTGATGGAAAATATGCTATGTTTATCCATTGGGGGCTATATTCTCAGCTGGCTAATAAATGGGGCGGGAAGACCTATTATGGTATTGGCGAATGGATGATGGACAAAGGTATGGCCAATCTGACGACTCCCGATTATGTTCCGATAGCCCGTGATTTTAATCCGAAGGAGTTTGACGCCAAATATATTGTTCAGTTGGCTAAGAATGCGGGGATGAAGTATATTATCATAACCGCTAAGCACCACGATGGATTCGCGATGTATGATTCAAAAGCAAGTGATTTTAACATCGTGAAAGCTACTCCTTTCAAAAGAGACCCAATGAAAGAACTCGCCAAAGCCTGTGCGGATGCTGGCATGGGATTCGGATTTTATTATTCCCATAATCAAGACTGGACAACACCTTATGGGACGATATTCAATGCCAAGGATAACTTAGATCCCAAATCATTTGAGAGTTATTTTAGACATAAGTGTTTACCACAAGTGGAAGAAATCACCACCAACTATGGGCCGATTGAACTGGTCTGGTTTGACACTCCGGGGAGTATGAAGAAGGAATATATTGAAGAATTGGTGGCTGTAGTACGTAAAAATCAACCGAATGCTTTTGTTTCAGGCCGGGCCGGACATGGCCTTGGCGACTACAATACACTTGGTGATATGGAGATACCCTTAAGTAATGTGGATGGTTTATGGGAAGCCGTCGATGTGAGCAATGATGCATGGGGGTATACCTGGTATGACAATAACTGGAAGGAACCAAAAGAAATTCTTAGACGCCTTATTTCAACTGTCGCCAGGGGCGGAACATACATGCTCAATATTGGTCCAGATGGCAAAGGCAGTATTCCTGATCAGCAGCAAAAAACACTGTTGGCTGTTGGTGAATGGCTTAAACGTTATCCTGATGTAATTTATCAGGCCGAATCATCCCCCTGGCAACATTCTCTGCCATGGGGCGACATCACTAAAAATAAGAATAAGCTATTTCTAAATGTTTACAGCTGGCCCAATACAGGTAGACTATATATTCCCGGGTTGCAAACGCCTATCAAGAAGGCGAGACTTCTAACTGGTGTAGGTACTATCTCGCTAGCGTCACGAATTGAAAGAGGATGGACGGTTTTGGATATTCCATATGCTCCTGGAGATCAATTGGTCTCTGTTATAGAGTTGGAGCTTTCAGGTGACATCAAGATCGACTCCACTTTAGCGCTTGATCCACAGGGTGTTTCAACTTTTGCAGCAGAATTTTCAGAAGCTGGTGGATGGAGAAATTCGGAGAGTGGAAACATGTCACGCAAGTAACGGATTGGAAAGACAAAGGTACAGCGACTTGGACGATAAATGTCCTTAAGCCAGGCTATTACCAAACTGAACTGGAATACAGTGGAGAGGGGAGGCTCGTTTGGCGAATAGATCAAAAAGGCGGACAAGTAGTCCAGAATCAACAGAATTCTTCAGCTATTTATAACTGGCAGCCCATGGGTTGGATGTACTTTGCCAAGCCCGGAACTTATCACATTGCCGTCTCGTTAGTGGAAGGTAATAGAAAATCTGCTAGTTTAAGTGGCTTACGGTTCACTCCAATAAGGTTTTGATGTCCGTCGTTCAGTGTTCAAGAATTATGTAATAGATTGATTAGGATAATTAGGGTCGTTTAGAAGACACAAGGTTATTGCTGAGAAACTATGAAAATGTTACTGGCGACTCAGCTTTTGGTATTTTGATTATTCAAATGAAAATTTGAATAACACTATACATAATAATTGCTTTGAAAATATGGCTTAATATAACTATTATTGATTTTCAAGTTTTTAGATCCTGTCCGTTTGGACAGGATTTTTATTTGATGTTATGTGCTTTTTTCCACTTACGAATTCTCCCCCTTGCATTGGTATAAGGCGAAGACGTGTTAAACTGAATCATTCTCCCCAAAGTCCATTTCTCATACCAGGATACCTCATATAATTCAGTATTAGATTTTTGCTCAATTAGATGAAGAATTTCAGAAACCGTTTCATCTAATTTACTACACAATGTATTGAAGTCAATGCTTTCATAATCTTTGTAAAACTTCTGAGCCAGCTTGCCGAGTTCATTCCATTTATAACCTGTCTCAGGAAAATCTACTGGCTCATTATTATCTTTTTTCCGATTCCATTTAAGCACCAATTTACCCCATCCAATCAAATAAGAAACAAGGTTATTGATACCCATTGTAGTATCTTTTGCATGCCCTTCTAAATCTGTGACCGTAGTTAATTCAACAGGAATGGTCGATAATTCATTTTTCAGCTTGTTGTAATTCGTTTCAATAGCTTTTTGTAATTCTTCTTTGTTAACTGGTACAGCCATAATCGGACGAAATAGATTTTTACCAAATTTACAAAATCTATTAAAGAGGTTGTTTAAAATAAGAAATGATTTGTTTCACCTGTTTTTCAATTAGGTACGGTTATGTGTGGCTTTTGAATAGAGTCTAATCTTGACTTTAAATCCTTAATTTCCATTCAGTCCTTTTGAGAAAGTGCTAGCAAATGATGATATTCTAATGGAATATCATGATAATATACACAACATATTCATCCTACAATTATTTATTTTACCACAAGAGCTAGAATTATGTTAAAATCGTCTCTCTTTTTATGTAATCAAATGCGAAACTGTTCATATAGTCAAAAGACCTTACTAAATTGCCTTTTACGCCAACTGCTGAAGACAGACAATCTACTCAACTCCTTTTGTACGCATTGGGAGGCAATAAATTGCTGTTGAAGCTGTGATAAATAGATCAGTTCGATCTTTGCCACCAAAACAGACATTCGATGTCCATGGTTCTTTTACCTCAATATGTCCTATCAGTACGCCTATCGGACTATAGATAGAAACACCTTTCCCCGTAAGGTAAACATTTCCCCGATTGTCCAATGTCATCCCATCAGAGCCTTGGTCGATGACCGCCTTTTGTCCGCTGAGCTTACCGTTAGATTCAATGGTATACCTGTAAGTTTTATTTCGCACCCTATCCGCTACATATAGGTATTTTCCATCTGGCGATCCTACAATACCGTTAGGCTTAGCTACATCATCAGCCACTACAATTGGCTTTTTACCTTTTCCCGGAGGAAGGTAGTAAACTTTCTGCCCTTCGATCTCTGGTTTTTTTCTGACCCAATAGTCACGCTGATAATAGGGATCTGTAAAATAGATACCTCCTTTCTTATCTGCCCAAAGATCATTTGGACCATTCAGTTTCTTTCCATCTAGATCTGACAGCAGTACCGTAACTTTGCCATCATTGCTTATCGACCAAATTTCGTTTTTTTCATCTGCGCAGGCAAGTAGCTGACCGCGATGGTTAAAGTACAGTCCATTGGAACGGCCGGCTGAATCTTTAAAAAGAGAAAGATGACCCTCTGTATTGTATTTCCAGATTTTGTTATTGGGCTGGTCAGTAAAATAGATATTCCCGTCCTTGTCCACTGCTGGCCCTTCTGTAAACGCAAACTGCCGAGATAATAATTTCAGGCTGTCCTGATTAAACAATTGCGCCCTTACATCTAAGCCTTTTAATGAGAAGAGTAATATTAGCAAGAATGCCGGATAGAACCTGTTGGAATTAATTAAATGTAGCATAATAAAAGTAATTAACTAAAATTATCGTTTGTCCAAAAAAAATTCAAGGAATAGTATTTAAGTATGAATAGTCTCTATTTCAAGCCCAATATATATAATTTTATAAAGACCAGAAAATATTACCTCTAGCCGTCTTCATTAATTGATGCATATCGCTATTCTGCGTTTGATTTCCGCCGCATACCTCTGATGCTGACAGGACAAACCGCGCAACAGATCATCCACGAGAAGGTAATCGAAAAAGCCAAAGAGAGGCTTTCTACAACGGAACTTACGATAAGTGTGATCGCTTACGAGCTAGGATTTGAATACTCTCAATCATTCAACAAACTATTTAAGGCCAAAACCAAACCTAAGCGGAACCGTCCGAAGCAAAATCTATAAAAGCCTGGTACCTCGCAAAAAAGTTTACACTGATTACTTTAACTTTAGATGCTTTTGGGCTTTATCCAGCTCCAAATACTACTATTAAAGTTTAAAGTGTTACACTTTTGTTCAATAATTGATCAGTTCATGGCAATTTCCCAGGCGATTCCTATCTTACCCTAACAATTAACCACTTATAGATCAACTATGAAATTATTTATTTTGCCATTTGTATGGCTATGTTTTGTCGCGTGTAACAAAATAACACCTTCAAAAGAAGAAGCTGCGTTGTTGAAATCAGAAAACCACAGCACGCGCGCCAGTTTAAGCACAGTAGTAACAACCTATCCTTTACCCAGTAGTCTGCCGAATCAGTACAAATCAACGGCCTTTACAGTTAGTGCCGGCGGGAATCCAGTCGGCCTATATAACGCTGGAAATAACGGCTGGGGAAATAGCGTTAGCTATGGTTATTTCGATTTCAGTGGCACTGTATCGATATCGATCACGCCCTCAAGCGGCTTCAGTAGCTTCAAATTAGTGCCTTCATCATCAGGTATCACAGGGGTGAGATCGGGCAATACGATTACTTTTACACTCTCTCAGCCGACCAATATATCACTTGTATTGGACAACGACTACCAAGGAAAGGTGTTGCATTTATTTGCTCAGGCTCCGGAAAGTGATATTCCTTCTTCTACAGATACCAATGTACAGTATTATGGCCCAGGATATTACGATCTGAGCTCGCAACCGCCGATAACCTTGAGTTCTGGAAAAACTTTATACATCGCTGGTGGAGCAGTTATTAGAGGAAGAGTAAAAATAGATAATGCATCAAATGTGACAATCAGAGGTAGGGGCATTCTGCTCAACGATTACAACAGTCCCACGGATGATATAGCCCTGGCATTGGGCGCAGTAAGCAACTCGACTGTGAAAGATATCATTGTCAATCGCAATATAGGAAGCTGGACTTCTGCCATGCACAATTGTTCTTTTGTCAATGTAACTAATTACAAAGCTATCAGCCCATATTTTGCCAGTTCCGATGGATTTAATATCAACAGCAGTCACGATATCACTTTTGATAAATCTTTTATCCACTCTGCAGATGATGCAGTCGCCATCAAAGGAATGTCGGATCAAATTCCCGCAAATTCACTGCCCGTTTATAATATAATCTACAAAAATGTACAATTATGGGCCGATGCAAATAACACCATCGGTATCGGTGCTGAAACACGCGCTGCCTATTTTCAGAACATTAAGTTTCAAAACATAGATATCCTATATAATTACGATGACAAAAATCATCCGGATGTTCTCCCTGATCGTTCCGCCATCAATATTTTTGCCTTACATGGCACCTATTTTAATGATATTACCTTTGAAGACATCCGTGTAGAAAGAGCAAAAAGACTAATAAATATTCAGATGGATGAAACATTTTATTTTGGTTCGTTGACCGGGAACTGGAGCTGGCCCGGAGCAATGACAAACATTCTCTATAAGAATATTACGTCCACATCAGGCGGTAGTAACGAAATCAAATTAATCGGTTGGAATGACAGTCATCGTATTGAAGGAGTGACCCTGGAGAATGTTAAGATTAACGGTAACTATGTTAAAGATTTTAAAGATAGTCATTTGCACATGAATCAGTATGCGAATTCGGTGAAGATTGTCAGTCCATCCGGAACAGTTAATAGCGATATATATAATGCTTCTACCGATTTTTCGTCTGTACAAGGAACCCGCAGATGGTACTATAAATACTGGCAGGCCGGAATAGGAACAAGTTTGATGAGCTGGAATCCGGACGGATCAAATCATTGGCGCGGTTCGGGTAGTTATGACGCCATATGGAACGGTAGCGGTAACCTCTATATTCATCCCGATAATAGCCAGCCGATACTTGTTTGGAATGCGCCAAAATCGGGTACAGTAAAAATTACCGGATTGGTTCGTAAAAATGATATCGGGGGTGGGGATGGTGTCAACGTGAGTATTTGGAAAAATAATGTAATGATATGGCCTTCAGGTAGCTGGCAAACTGTTGTTTACAATAATACCACTGGGTTTTGGCATGATATTAATGTGCCTGTCACCTTTGGCGACGAATTATCCTTTCGTGTGGATCAGCGTTCCAATTCAGGCTGGGATACCACCTACTGGAATCCAGAAATTGCATATCAATAAGCATTTTTGCTATCCATTTCAATCTTCAGGATTGAAATGGATAATGACTATTTAGCCTTTCTATAGTGGCTTGGCGTTATACCAAAGAAATCCTTAAACTGCTTGCTAAAATAGTTTGCATTGGAATAGCCTAACTTATATGCAATTTCAGAAATGCTAAAAGACGGGTCTTTTAATAAGGTTTTAGCATAATCAAGTTTGACTTTAATAATGAAATCAGTAGGAGTGAGATCTGTTATTTTTTTTAGCAATAGATACAACTGGGTTCTACTGATACGCATTTCTTGCGCTAGTTGATGGACTGAAAAATTATTCTCCGCAATATTTCTAACGATAATCTCCTGAACTTTTAAAATAAAAGTTTCCTCCTGTGAGTTTGCTTCTTCTTTAATTCGTAAAGGCTCTGTCTGACTGTAGTAATGGCGTAGCGTAGCTTTATTTTTTAATAAACTACCCATTTTAGCCAGTAGCTCCTGCATGCTGAAGGGTTTATTGATATAGCCATTTGCGGCTAATTCATAGCTTTTGATTTTATTGGCAATCGTATCATAAGAAGTCATTAAGATTATTGGAATATGTTTGGTCTTCGGGTTACTTTTCAAATGTTTGCATAATTCATATCCATCCATGATAGGCATCATAATATCGCTGATCACCATGTCGATCGGATTATTCCTAATGTATTCTAAAGCTTCTTGTCCATTGTGAGCGATGATGACATGGTAGGATTCCAGTAATTTATTTTTAAATAATTCTGCCAGATCAGTGTGATCTTCCACCAGAAGAATTTTATGCGTATTGCTTTCCGGCGGAACATCAAATCTTAGTTGACTGTTATCGGTATAAATCACGTCGTCAATGAGCTCCATTGTCGCATTTAGTTCAAGATCCGGGTCATCCGGAAGCTCGGATGCAAAATTATCCACCGGTATAGTAAGTGTAAATCGTGTTCCAGTTTCAATGCTGCTATTTACATCAATCTGTGCGTTTATACGCTTTGTGAGCCCTACAACCAAAGCTAGACCAATGCCATTATTGTCATAATAATTGCCGCTTGACTTTTGTCTGAAATAAGGTTCAAATATTTTTTCAATCTGGTCCTGTGGTATATAACTGCCCGTATTGCTTACATAAATAACAACTTCATTGGTATCTTTTGAAACGCATAGTGCAAGAACTATCTGGCCACCCACCTCACAGTTTTTAAACGCATTACTCAGCAGGTTGCTGATTATTTTTTCCAGTTTGTCAAAGTCGAGGTCGACATTTACTTCTGTTGATGGGTTTTCAAATCGATATTCAATGTTTTTACGGTCGAATAAAGGTGCAAACATTGAAAAGATATTTTGACAAAAGGTGACCAGGTCTCCATTAATGGTATTTAATGGCAGATTACTGCTTTCAATTTCTCTAAATTCCATTAATTGACTTATCAGGAACGTAAGCCGTTTGATATTTTTTTGGGAGATTTCATATTCCTTGATGTTTTCAATCTTATGATTGGAAAAAAGGTCTTCCTGTATTGCCATAATAATGGCTAAGGGAGTCTTAAGTTCATGTGACATGTAGGTGAAAAAATCAAGCTTACTTTTATTCAGTTCCTCTAATTTAGACGTTTCTATTTCAGCCAGTTTTATCTTCAAGATTTTCAAATGCCGTCTTTTTAAGAACTTTCTAAATAGGATGAGGGCCACAATCACCAGTGCCCCGTATACCCACAGCATAATATTGCTCAACAGGAAATGGGGTTTGATTTTGATCAGCATTTTTTTTGTCGCAATGATATTATTGTTCAGATCTACTAACTTAATATGGAGTTCGTAATTTTTTGATTTTAAGGAAGTAAAAGTTATTGTTCCTGAAGCTTTCGAAAGTTCATACCAACGCTTGTCAATGTCTTTTAAAGTATAAAATATGCGATAGTTTTCGCGGCTTTGCGGATCGAAATTCACTTGGTTCACCTCAATAGAAATCATATTTTGATCATAAGGGAGCACGATTTCATTCGTATGATCAATGCCTTTTTCAAAATACTTTTTATTTCTAAGTTGGCTGATATTAAATATTTTAAAGTCAGAAAAGTAGAGTAAAGGTTTATGTACTGGAAGCGGGTCGAGCTGAGGAGCCTTAAAAAAACATATTCCGTCAACAGACCCAAAATATAAGGTGTCACTGTAATAGTAGGCAGAACGTTCGTTAAACCAGGACGTGTTTAAACCCCAGCTGACATTAAAATTTTTAATGGTCCGGTCGGTATCAACACAGTACAAGCCATTTGTTGTTGATAGCCAGTACCGCTTCAAGTTGTCTTTCTTGATACCATGTATTTGAACATTGATTTTTCCTCGACCGGGATAAGGAAGTAGGTGACCATTTCTGTCAATAAAATAAAGGTAGTTTTGCTTTGTTCCTAAAAGGACATTTTCTCCATCAAGGAGCATCGAAAGAAATTGTATCCTATTTCCCTTATTCAGCTCTTTCTTATATATTTTAGTTGTCTTTTTGCTCCAATCATAACATACGATCTCATCGAGGCAGCAAATCCATATCAGATTATTGTTTACCATGATGTCATTGATCGTCGAGGTCGTTTTAAGTAGAGTTGTAAAATTATCTTTATGGCGGTCATATATGCTTACAAAACCATCTGTCCCAACAAGTAGAAAATCCTGGTTGAAGTTTCGGATGGAGAATATTCTATTATTCGGTAAAGATGATGCGATGTTCTTATCATATTGATAATGCTTGATTTTGCTTCCCTGATCAGCTAAACAGTATAAACCGTTTGATTCAGACCCAGCCCAAATACTTCCCTGAGCATCTTCTTCTAGTGATATGATATTATCACTGATTTTGCTTTTTTCCTGATTAAACCTTTTTATTACCTGTGATTGTCCATTGTATACATTTATCCCGATGGCGTTGGTTGCTACCCAAAGCAGTTTTTTAGATGACATGAGTATATTGTTGATCACGATTCCACGGGCTCTTCCGGGATTGGTGACGTGTAAAAAATCTAACCATGAATCATTTTTCGAGAGACAGAATGCTCCATTAAAATAAGTCCCCAATATCATATCATCAAACTTACTTTTGTAGATTGCGCAGACTGTAGAATTAAGTTCATTGTCAAAGTTCTCTATTAACATCCGATATTCTGTATACTGGTTGATATAATCAAATACAGCCACACCTTTGTTATGTCCTATCCAAAGTCTGCCCGCTGCGTCTTCGGCAATACTACATACATTTTGGATCTGTGCGGGTTGCGGTAGTTGTGCCTTAAATTTATTTTGGATGGGATCGAAGCGCAGGATACCATGTCTTTTGGTTCCCGCCCAGATCAGGTTTTTACTATCACAATATAGCGAGGTGATTAGCACATCCCTGTCGTAGCTTTCAGCAAAATTAAAACTGGCTAAAACATTTCCCTTTTTGTCACATTTGGCAACCGTAGTAAAGGTAGCTCCCCATAGGTTACCTTGATTATCCGCCTGAATCCTATTAAAATATACATTTCTATTTAATGTAATAATTTTTTGTTCAGCCCATTTATATAAAGTATTATTGCACAGTATGACTACGCCATCCATTGTCAAGGCTAGGGCTTTCGACGTATTATGCAATTCGGTTTTGATCAATAGCCTATATTTATTGGTAGTGAAATCATAGCTATATATGCCATTGTCAGCAGCGATGATCATTTCCTGTTTGAATGATTTAATTTCGATGATTTTGCCCGGTTGAAAAATAGAGTCACTCATCGACTTTGGATTACCCATAATGTGTGCGCCATCATATAGGTTAATGCCATCGATCGTTCCTATCCAGACACGCCCAATAGGGTCTTCGGAGATTGCGGTTACCCGATTTGAAAGAAGGCCATTTTCTTGTGTCAGCTTATTATATTTTCTGATATGCTGTGCGTCCAGTGATAGACAAGTAAACAGTAGATAACAAAATATGAAAAACGTTTTTAGAGTCATTTTCTTTAGGCTTTGTTTATTTATCAAATAAACAACTATGTATAGATTATAAAATATAATATCGTTTATTTAATTGTAATATCGTTCAGTATCTCAAAAAAAATGATGAAAAATTAAATTCATCCATATTTAAACCATATTATCTTTTTTAGTTGGAATAACTCCTTATTTTCGGGACGATGTTACAGATCACACCTTGTTTTGTTGCATAAGATAACCAATAACCAAATTTTAGAAAGAGATGAACCGAAAAAAGTTAAACCGTAATATGCTCTATTTTCTTTTTGTTTTTCTATTAGAGCCACCAGTTGTTCATGCGGCCTGGAGAGCAAAAGCAGTTTCTGTTGATCGACATGGCAACCAGGAAATTCGTAGCGGACGTGTCCTTGATCAAAAGGGAAATCCACTCGCTGGCGCTAATATCAAGATTGTGGGAATGCAGATCGGCACCAAGACCGATAGTGAGGGAAGATTTAATATAAAAGTCGGTTCCGGCCAGGCCTTGCAAATTTCCTTTTTGGGCTATAAGCAAACCGTTGTTAAGGTCGAGCCTGGCGTGGGCGAACTGATGATAAAACTTGAGGAAGACAGTTTCGGACTACAGGATGTTGTTGTCGTAGGATTTGGAAAGCAAAAGAAAGTAAATCTCACAGGGGCAGTCACATCTGTTTCAATGGCTGATATAGAAAGCCGTCCTATCACAAATGCTTCTATGGCATTAGCTGGAAAAGTGGCCGGACTGCAGGTTACCCAAAATTCAGGACAGCCAGGTGCTGATGGCGGTACCCTAACGATTCGCGGGATCGGTACATTGAACAATGCATCACCTTTGGTCGTAATAGACGGGTTTGAAGCAGCAATTAATGATGTAGATCCCAAAGATATCGCCTCCATATCCGTACTAAAAGACGCTGCATCGGCATCCATATATGGCAATAAAGCGGCTAATGGTGTTATTTTGATTACGACAAAAAGGGGACAGGAAGGAAAACTGAAAATAAAATATGATGGATATGCCGCAGTTCAACAAGTGACGCGATATCCAAAATTGTTAAATTCCTATGATTATCTGACGCTACTGAATGAAGCGAAAGTAAATTCAGGTTTCCGGCCTCAGTATGATCAAGAATATATTAGCCATTATAAAGATATTACAGACCCAGTACGCTATAGAGATTACAATTGGGCCGATTTCTATTTTAAGCCTGCATTACAGCAAAATCACTATCTACAGCTAAGTGGTGGCAAGGAAAATATTGTGTATACTATTTCTGGAGGATACCTCAACCAAAAAGGAATTGTCGAGGGTACAAATTATGATAAGTATAATTTCCGATTCAATACTCAGCATTCATTTTTGAACAATAAAGCGCAGCTTGGACTTACCGTTTCGGGCTATATTGGCAAGACCAAAGATCTCATTGAAGGAGCCGGAGCAACGATTGCCCGAATCACCCAAATGGCGCCGCTCGTAGTTCCCAAGATAGAAGGGTACGGATGGACCGACTGGTTCTATAGCGATGCAATTAAAGAAGCAGGGGGAGGGCAGACCTTTGACAATAGCAATTTGAATACAATCGCCAATTTGACCATTAATCTTACGCCGCGCCTTACTTTTGAAAGTGCGCTGAGCTATGTGACCAACAACGACCGTCAGCTATCTTATGCGCCAAATGTAGATCTATTTCTCGTTACTAGAGCAGCCGACGGTACCAGCATCATAGGGAAAAACAATTCCAGGGAATCTTCCATTAGCAAAAGCTCAAATAAATATGGTACTATTTCCAGCTGGGCAAACCTCAATTATGCTTATGACTTAGCAAAAGATCATCATTTTAAAGCTTTGGCGGGTTTTCAGCAATTTCAATGGAAAGGCAATTATTTCCAGACATCAATCAGGCGACTATCCGCCAATCTGCCTTACTTTAGTGTGGGAGACCCTTCCTCTGCCAAAAATAGTGATTGGGGAAGCAAGGAAACCTCAGTTGGATTTTTCGGAAGGTTAAATTACGATTATAAGGGTAAATATCTATTTGAGGGCAACTTGCGGCACGATGGCGCCTCCAAATTTGCACGAGGCCACAAATGGGGTACATTCCCTTCTTTTTCTGCGGGATGGCGTCTATCCCAAGAGCGTTTTTTCAAGGATATTACCTTCGTTCAGGATTTAAAGATAAGGGGATCCTGGGGGATACTCGGTAACCAAAATATTGGCAATGCTTATGCTGGTGCAGATATATTAGCATTAGGAGGAAGGCAGAACAACTATATTTTTAACAATTTGGACAACGTAGGTGCTGCCGTTTCGGTCATAGCCAATAAGGGGCTTACCTGGGAACAGACTACTCAGACTAATATCGGTATTGACCTACAGATTTTTAAGGATTTTAGTCTAACAGCCGATTACTACATCAAAAATACTAGTGCTATCCTACTACAGCTGCCTATTTCCAGTACATTTGGATTTACAGATGTTCCCTTCCAGAATGCTGGTAAAATGCGCAATAGAGGACTTGAGCTGACATTGGGATATCACAAGAAAGTCAATGAATGGCTCCTCAAGGCCAATGTAGCCGTCGCCCACAATCAGAATCGCGTCACTGACCTAAAGGGAATGAGTCCAATTATTTTCGACGGCGCAATATTAAAAGAAGGCGTAGAGTCCACTTCGTTATTTGGATACGATACCGAAGGTATATATCAGAGTGAAAGTGAGATTCAGCAGCACCTCCGGACCTTCGACGAGGATGGGTATTCCTTATTAAATTCATACGCAGGCCTGCGGGCTCAACCCGGAGATGTTAGGCTGAAGGATCAGAATGGCGATCGTATTATAAATGATAAGGATAAGGTGGTTTTGGGGCACACCTCTCCAGATTATATATTTTCTGCAGACCTTAATGTTCAATACAAGGTTTTTGAGCTGCGTACTCTTTTGGAGGGTACACAGGGGGGCAGAGGATGGAGTGCAGGACAGCTCGTTACACCATTTTTTAACGGCGGGTATAATGGGGCTAGCTGGCTTATGGACAGGTGGACGCCTGAGCAGCCCAATAATACCTATCAGCGTGTCTATTTTGACAATCAACGGAGCAATTTAAAGTCCAGTTATTTCGTAGAAGACCTCTCATATATTCGGGTCAAAAACATAGAATTCAGTTACAGCCTGGCTGATCAGGCACTTCGTAGGCTTTCGATCCAAGGCTGTAGATTTTTTATAAGCGGACAAAATCTGCTGACATTGACAAACTATAAAGGTTTTGACCCGGAAGCTTCGGGCAATCCAAGAGAAGGAACAAGGATTGGAAACTATCCACAAGTGAAAACCTACACCGTTGGCGTGAATTTGACATTCTAAACTAATCGACATGAACTCAAAACTATTTCTTTATACATTTATTATTTCAGGAATGCTATCTGCTTCCTGCCAAAATTATCTGGATACGGTTCCCGAGGACAAAGTAACCCCTGAAAGCTTTCTGACAGGAGCGGAGCAAGCTAACACGCTATTAAACGGAGTATACAATCAATTGTATTATGACAGTCCTGATAAGATGGTTCCTTATGTCTACGACAATATGAGTGATAATTCCTTCAATTCGCATTCCTGGGATCCCGCGCCACAATTTGCGTCCGGAACGCAGACGGGTGATAGTGATTTTACATTGGTCAAATGGAAATATAACTTTAGAGGTATCTCACGTGCAAATTCATTGCTCAAAGGGCTCGCAGGCGCAGATGCGATCGCTAATTCGGACAAGGCCAAAATCAGTGCTGAAGCACGTTTTTTAAGGGCGTACTACTATTTTGACCTGGTCTGTTTTTATGGCGAGGTACCCATTTTGGACGAACAGACCGTTTTAAACAATCCCGAACGGGGCAAATTGGATGCGGTACTATCGTTTATAAACAAAGATCTTGATTATGCCATAGACCAGCTTCCGGTCGCGTTAGGAGGAGAGCGTGCATCCAAAGGCACGGCTTTGATGTTGAAACTTCGGGTGGCCGAATGGATGAACAAGCCCGAGCTTGTCATTTCCCTGGCCCAGCAGATCCAAAAACTGGGTTATCAGCTGTATCCTAATTACTTTGAGCTTTTTCAGCCAGCCGGTATTGAGCAAAAAGATAACCCCGAGATTATCTTTAAGATCAACTACGCCAAAGACCTACAGAGCAGCGATGTCTCTAAAATCTTTGGCAATTGGAATAACTTTGCGCCGACGTTGCAGATGGTTGATAGCTATTATACCACGAATGGATATCCAATCCGTGACATCCGTACAGCTGACGGTGCATTTATTGCAGGCGACCCTAGTTATAATAAAGACCGCCCTTTTGACAATCGTGATCCGCGGCTTCAGCTATCCATCGTCGTCCCTGGTTCGGAGTTTAGATTAGATGGCCAAGGTTGGTATCAGGCACATTACGTACCGGCCAACTGGGATGTTGCCACCTCCTTTACTGTCCGTAAATTTGTTGACCCCTATCTCAAAACATTGACCAATGAGACAACGGACCGAATTGTGATGCGTTATGCAGAAGTATTGCTCGCGTGGGCTGAAGCGGAAAACCAGCTCCATGGTCCTTCTGCTCAAGTTTACGAACTGCTCGACAGAGTTAGATCCCGTGTCGGAATGGTAAAGGTATCTCAGGCCATGCCCAATATTTCCCAAGCCGTTATGACAGAGGTGATCCATAATGAGCGGCGTGTAGAGTTTTTTGGGGAGGGTAGGCGATGGTTTGATATTAGACGTTGGAAAATAGCTAAAGCCGTTATGGTTGATGCATTGGGTTATGATAAGTCCAAGCTCTCGTGGTATTCGGATGGCAATATTACAACTAATTGGCAATATATCCCTATTGTCGTTGACCGTAGGTCTTTTAATCCCAACAGAGATTATCTGTGGCCTATACCGAATGAAGAACTGAATGCTAACCCGAATATAAAACAGAACTCAGGATATTAATCGTTCACTTACCATAAAACCGAAACGAATGAAGGTACAATCCATCTATTTTTTCATACTCTTGTCATTCATTTCCTGTAGGGAAAAGATCGAGTATGTCAACCCTACATGGGTACAACAGTTACTACCGATGAATAGCACGCAGCTTAAAATTGATTATTTTGACAATGAGACCATGCAGGAGTTTAGCTGGGTACAGCGAGAGGGAGCTACCTACACATTGATGTTGGACGTTGACGAGAATTTTGACAATCCAATCCGTTACGAAGTTGGGGCCAAAGCCAGCTACAAAATCTCCAATCAGGAGTTTTTGGATGATCTGAAAAAACTAAATCCATCATTTAAAAATTCAGGTCGTTTTTTTTGGAAACTAGAACAGCGAAACGAGGGAAAGGTTGAGAGCGTATGGCGCTATTTTGATGCTTTGGTCTCAGTATCCAGCTTTGTAGACCCTCGGGATCAAGAACACTACAAGGCGTTGCAATTTGTTTTACCGGGCGGCAAGCTTGTTACTATGATGTCGGAGAACCTTAGGGCAACAGTATATGCAGACGGTACAGACCTTCCGCTACCTCGAAAACTAGCACCTGAAGACAGTCCAGCTGCTATTCGGAATATAGCAGGTGGATTTTATTCATGGGGCACTGTTGTCCGTGATGAAGCCATCGCACGGGAGAAAACCCTGGCAGGCAAAAATATTCAAGGCATTTGTCCAGATGGCTGGCATGTTCCTGCATTTGCAGAGTGGAAAGAAGTCATCAATTACCTCGGACCAAACTCAGGCAATAAAGTCAAAAATCCACAGTTCTGGATTCAAAATGGGTCAATTACAGATGAGGTCAAATTCAATATTGTGCCCTCGGGATTTTATTGGAATGAAGGACTTTCATTTCTCACTGACCCAGGTACAATGTGCGGATTCTGGACCTCATCACCTGCTTTAAAAGGATATCAATATTCTTGGGAAACACTTTCATCAGACCGCACTGGTGAAGCATCGGCAGTGATTATTTACAACGACCCCGGTAATCCGGATATCAATACACAATCGAGGAGCAGCGCAGGTGGAGGTAATTTCCACTATAATGTACGTTGTATTATGAACTAAATCTAAAATAGCCATTATGAACTATAAAGTATATATCAGTCTCGTTTTCATTAGTGTAAATCTATTTTTCTCCTGTAAAAGCGACAATGAATTTTATGAGGTCGGCTTTCAGCCAACAATATTGCTCAAACCTGTGGCAGATTCACTGGTTATATTGGATAAGAACAATCCAAGTAAGCTGGTCGGTTTTGAGTATTTTTCAAAAAGACCCTATTTAGACTACAATCTTCTTCTTGCTGTAGATCCCGCTCTGACGACGGAAAGAAAAGTGATATCTGCCGGAGTAGGCGAGAAATATTTTCTGACCCATTTTGTTCTGGACTCACTGATGAATACAATGCATTTCAAGCCCGGTGAGCAAGCATCCATTTACTGGAAAGCTGAAGCCAAAAATCCCGAATTCAGTACGACCGATGAGGTTCGCCGCCTGAAAGTACAGCGGTTTAAATAATGATTAACCATAGCTTTAAAAAATAGAAATTATGAATAGAAAATATATTCCAAAGGTACTCTTATTATTCTTTGGCTCAGTTTTGCTGACCGGGATTCTAACAGGCTTTAAATGGATTTCTGATCAACAAGATGAAAAGATAACGATCGTTATGTTTGGTGATTCGATTACCAAAGGGGGGGATTGGGCAACATTATTAGGACGTAGCGACGTCAAAAATAGCGGTTTCCCTGGCTTTACCACCTCACATCTAGTCTGGCTATTAAAGGAAAACGTTATTGATTTAAAGCCAAGTGTATGTTTTCTCGAAGGCGGAATCAATGACATTGGCGTGGGGATCCCTTTGGATCGTACCAAGAATAATTACCGTTCGCTCATCGAGGGACTGCAAGAGCATAAGATTATCCCAGTCGTGCAGTCCATTATTTATCAACAGGATAATCCGGAGAGTAAGATCCAGGTCGACAGCTTAAATAGCTACTTGAGGACCTATTGTCAAAGCCAAGGAGTTTACTATTTAGATTTAAATGCCAAACTTAGTTCATCGAAAGGTCTCAACGCACAATATACGACCGATGGCACCCATATCAATCAAGTAGCCTATGAGATATGGGCGACTGAAGTCAAAAAACTTTTAAATTCCATATTGAAGCATTGATCTTATTAGACGATTTTTTATGACACGATTAACCTTTTTCAGGCTTGGAATACTGATTCAATTACTGTTAGGTTGGACAGATTTAAGCGCAAAAATCTTCAATGTTACGCATTTTGGAGTGCTACCGGATGACGGGCTAGACGACCGTCAGGCTTTACAGTTGATTTTGGATCGTCTCCAAGATGGCGATAAAATATATTTTCCGGCAGGCATCTATACTTTTTCTGCGTCTTTGAGACTGTCGGGTAAAAAGGATATTGAGATCTATGGGGGCAGCGATACCAATACATCCACGCTTATGGCCACCGGGTTCGATCCGTTCAGTTCCAATGTCAGCTGGACTAGTTTATTGGAAGTTAGAGACTGTAAAGATTTTGTCATACGTAACCTTTTTATTGATGTCGATCGGCCCGTAAGTATCAATGGCACAGTCGTAGGCAGTGGTGACAGTCCGGACGGGTCATTCTATGAAATAGATCTTTTACCTGAGTTTTCTGAATATGCGGATCGTTTAGCTGAGCTCAAGATCATGCATCAGCTCAGCTATAATGCCGATGGAACACCCAATTATCATATTTCCACACATTGTGATCTTAAGAATGGAAATTGGCCACACATTGAAAAGCTAAGTACCTTACGTCTGAAAATTTATAATGATGAGGCTCATAAACTCCGCAAAGGCGAACTTATCAATCTGAGACTAAAGATTACGGGCAATCCCTGCTTTAGTTTTTTAGGTGTCAACACATTAACAATACGCGATATCACCATCTGGCAATGGCCTGCATTTGCGATGTACGTATCAGATCTAGCCGATAGTCGTCATCGCTCCGGGGATATGACGCTGGAGCGTATTCGTATGAAACCCAAACCAACTTCCGGGCGTTTGATGTCGGTTAGTGCGGATGGCATACATGTAGCCTCAATGGCGGGTACTTTTAAAGCCGAGCATTGTGAATTTGTTGGACTGGGCGATGATGCTATTAATATTCATAGTCGTTTGTGCCATATCGGCAAGATTAGTGCTGACTCGGTTTTATTGATCAATGGTTGGACGAAAGCTCCCGTCGAAGATGATTGGGCCTTCAAGGATGATATTATCGAATTTTTGGACGGTAAAACAGGCTTGCCCAAGGGCAAAGCAAAGGTCAAGTTTCGCGGCAAAGGACAGTATCAATTAAAATCTATCCCAAAGAATGTCAATGTAGGCGATTTTGCCGCAAAAGACACTCGTACACCATCGACCATTATACGGGATTGCATGGTTTCAAACAGCCGTGCTCGCGGATTTGTAGTTCAGTCCAAGAAAGTTGTGATCAGCAATAATAAAATATGGAATATTTCTGGTCCGGCGATCTTACTTTCCTGTGATATGGAGCGCTGGTTTGAAGCGACAACTGTGAAAAAGGCCACTATAACAGGCAACAGGATAGATAATTGCGGTAAATACCTCAGATGGGACGATACCCTGACAGGTTATGGCGCCATAGCCGTTAAGACAGGACATGAAATAGGAGGGATTGATAAGCCAGCGGGTGTACATCAAAATATAACTATCCAGGCAAATACGATCAACGACTGTGCAAATTCGGCAATCTTTATTTCTTCGACTGATGGCGTTAAAATTAGGAAGAATAATATCAAGAATTGTAGTAATCGTTCCAGTATCCCATATTATGGCAATTATGCGATTTACTTAAAAAATTGCATCAATGATAAGGTTGTAGATAATACCTTTAGCGAGGTGAAGGAATTCGTGGGGAGAGACTAGTTGTTGTATACATAGAAGTAATGTCCCAGTTAGTTAATTATTTGAAACTTAAAGATTTTCTATAACCCGATTGGTTGTATTTACTTAAACACTTGAGTACCATGGATAGATTGCCATCATTTTTGGATAAAAGAATATTTGGTCTTATCCTTGAGATAGGGGAGATAGGTAAATTAACGGAGGAGGAACTAATGTCATATGAAGCAAGTTTAAAACATAAGCGTGATGCTGAAAGCGTATTCAATTCGGCCAAGAAATCCGGAGAAGCTTTAGGTCTCGCTAAAGGGCTAGCAGAAGGGGAGCGCAAAAAAGCTCTTGAGACTGCTAAAGCATTTAAGGAAATAGGGCTACCTATAGCTGATATTGCTAAGGGCACAGGACTTTCTGTCGAAGAGATCGAAAAGACCTAGTACATCAGGGCCGCATGCCTATCAATGAAACCTTTCTTGCAGTAGATTGGAACAGGAACAAGCATACCAAATTTTTTCGTTCAGATTATCCATTTCTTTAGTGTTTTCTTACTTCTTTCAGATGCCAGCGCAATTCCTCAGGAACTAATGAAAAGGCAAAGCTAGAGATCCCAAAATCTTTTGAGAATAGCTCCTTATTATTCTCCCAAACTGTTATTTGATCCCAATAAGCCAGACAGAAGTCTCTTTCCTGAATAAATTCCATCCAGCCATCTGCTTTAATAAATACTTGTTTGTTTGTCAATTTAATACCAGAGTAATTCTCTAGACTTCCATCAAGAAACTCTCCGTCATGCCCTTCAATACAGGATTCCGACCAGTCAAAATCAAATTTGATGCTCGTGTCCAATAATGCATTCAGTTCATTAGAAAGTTGAGTTTCCACAAGTTCTCGTAGTTTCGGACCCATAGCACATGAAAAACCATATTTATCCCAATTATTTTCCATAGATTCCAGATTTATGCTCGTTAAATGCTGTTTTTGATCTAAAGATAACATAGCCAATAAATGGAAATACGCTGGAAAGAATAACATAAATGCATTGAGCTTGGAAACCGTAGTTGAGATTTAATGAAAAAGGCATTTTCTTAATAAGATCACCGATTAAAATTTCATAGGATATATAATAAGCTTCTAAGATAATCCACACGATTGTAATTCCGATATTTTTATTAAACTGGAAGTTCCCTGATAGGAGTACACATGATATCAGTATTCCCAGTCCAATTATCCCCGGACGCATTATCGAATATATTTTACCATTTCTTTGAGCCTGTACATAACCGGCATAGACCAATGCAGTTGTTTGCAAAGCGAAAATAGTGAGTTTAAAATTTAAATTCTCGGTAACGTACTTTAGGCAATCGCGGTCTATGAATACAGCACAAAAAGCCAAAATTACAAAACAGATATGTACGAATAGGGGAGCGTTAATTCTCTTCATTATCTATATTACGTTTGTAGAATCTCAATGTCTTTATCGCTTTTAGAAGATCCTCTTCTGTTTGCGCTTTTAGATCTGCTCCGTAAAGATTAAATCGGACTTTTAAAGAGTCTCTCCATAGGCTGCCGATGTAAACTCCGGTCATTCCTTTTCCGGATATTCTCGGAAATACGATTTTCGCTCTTCTATTATCGATAATATCCCAGGACACATTTTGTTTTCTGTACAGATCGGCATCAATATTCATCGACATGATATCTTTTACAACAACGAAACCCGAAGAGTCTAGATCGTTTTCCTCCATCATCTGTCTGGTAATAACTTCTATGTTAGGTTCTGTCAACGTATTTGAATACATGCCCAGATCAAAGTAAACCGTATCCGTGTTGTCTACAGCAATTGCGCCGACATAACTGTCGATTCCATTCTGTTTGACCTGCTGCCATTTATAAGGAACTTCTATTGTAAATAGACCAAAATCCATTGTCTTTGTGCGAGATGGATCTTTGCACCCAATAGCGAGTATAGTAAGGGCAGAAATATGGAATAGTTTTATGATCTGTTTCATGCTATGGCTTATGCTTTGAATCTACAAAATCCAGCTGAAGAGTACAAGAAGTTATTGAATTAAGAAGGTTATTTATAGATCAATAATAAGGCTGTTATTAAATCCGTTATAAACTTCATTAATATAACCATGCGGGTTGCAAATGATTTCAGTGTCACCTATTGAATAGCGTGCCGGATCATGTATATGGCCATGGATCCAATAGGAGGGTTGATGCTTTAAGATAAAGGCTTCCATATCCGAGACGTAGGCGGCACTGATCGGATCGTCTAAATACTTCATTGGCAGTGATCTTATACTTGGCGCATGGTGTGTTACTACGATATTATGTTTGGCTTGGCTGGCGCGAAGACTTTCCTCGAGCCATTGCCTCGAAGTTTGGTGAATTCTAAACGTATCGATACTTCTCAATTTGGCATAACGGTCCCCCAACCTGATCTTCTTATAATCATTCATACGGCTTTGGCATAGCGATCCATAAACCGCAGGATTGCCCTTCAAAGAAAAATCAGTCCAGAGTGTGCAACCATGGAAACAAACGTGGTCGATCTCCAAAGATTCATTTTCGAGCACATAGATATTTGAATTGCTTGCAGCGTCCTTGATTTTATATAGTGTTTTCGGATACGCTCCCTTATAATATTCATGATTGCCCAGTACAAAGATGATCGGTATATCCAATGAAAGTGATTTGAGCCAGCTTATCCCTTTTACCCCTAGATCAGTATCTCCGGCCAAAACAAGAACATCAGCTATCCGTAGATTTATATCATTGTATCCAAATTCTCTATGTAGGTCGCTAATGATATGAATTTTCATTTTTGATTATCTTTGTCAATCGTACTGCCATCGTCTATTTTCAATGTATCATTCAATATTTGTAAGATCTTTCCTGTACCAATCACACGGGGCCCTTCCCGAAATTCAAACAACATACCTTCGGCTAGTCTTCCTTTAAAATATAGGACACCAGCTATCCGGATCACCGCTTTGACTTCCTCCCCAGGATACACTGTATCTTTATCGATAAATGTTTGTTCACCAGAAGTTTGCATTTCGTCAAAATCAAATTTGATCTGAGGTCTATATTTAGAGAAAGCAGGAGTCTCTCTTCCACCTTCTTGTGTTGTTCTATAATGAAGCTGCGCTATGAAATCAGACATATATCGAGACTTTTTCTAAAATTAGTCAATTTATTGCAGTCATGAGTTGTCATCGGAATTGTACTTCCTATGATGTATACCCAATGCAACTCCAAATCCAACAAGTGAGCACCATATAGTGATGATATTCTCACGCCCATTTAGCGCGGCTAATTTAAATATTGGATGTGCGTGCATGTAATCTGCCATTGGCCATACTACTAAAGATAACCCAATTATAACCACCATTGAAAACCAGAACTTTGGAAAAGTCAATATTATATTTGTATTTAATGAAAATAGTATTGCAGCTAGCGCCGAACCGACATACATAGCGTATAATTCCATTGGGGAAAGGATAAATACAGTGACACCAATCGTGATGATAAAGATGACAATACTCAAAAACCAATGTAGCAGTATGCCTATCAATTTCTTGGGAAAACTGATCTTGTCAAAATTGCTCAATGAGACAGCTAATGAGATTAATGTTGGGATAAGGATAAATGACCAGTCCCATTTAATGTAAACCGAAGAAATAAAGCCCGCCAAGATGCAGCAGAGTGATGTCATTACTATTCTGATCATTTGCTTAATATACAACAATTAGTATACAACAGGATATTTGTTCGTAATGTTATTCAATCTCTGAATGACTGGCTTGATATAAGTCTGGTCAAAATTAAGTTCGAAATTCAACGTAGCAGCGTTGATTCCAGGATCATCACTACAGCTTATTTCAGCATTGATGTTACCTAGCCCATTTCCTTTAATTTTCATATATAAATAACCTTCCAGATCTTTAAATTCAATTTCGGAATTTAAATTTTCATATAGCGAATTCAGATCCTGTTTAAAATTCTCAAAGTCAAATGTTGTTAGGTCTGCGTCATATATACCGCTAAAAGCTCCGGCCTGTACTGAGATTTTAGTCTTTAACCAATTCTTATCCCAGTTGCTAGTCGCATCAATAACTAACAATCCAATTACTGTAATTGAAATTGATTGGCCCCCTGAGTGCAATCCAATCGTAAAATCGTCAAGCTCGTCCATTTGCAATTGTTAAATTATATTATCTATACATTATCTGGACTCAGGATTATTCCATTGTGGGATACCAATAAACATTTCATTGATAAATTGTTCTGTATATCGCTTCATTCCAGTTTCTTCCTTGTCAAAGTAAGCCTTTATTTTTGAACAAACTTTAGGGTTGTAGCAAAACTTGACCCTCAGGTTTTCAATCCATTCGGCCCGGATTACAATAGTAATTAGCCTTTTGGTATCCCTGGTCAAACCAATTACGGTAATATCTTTGCACATACCGGCAAACCAGTCGATAATATACACCTTGTTACCAGGGCTAAACTGTTTCGTACCGATGCGGGTTTGTAGTTTTCCTTCACCGTAACTAATTTCTTGTTTGATGTTAGCTACCAATGTCCATAATGGTGTAGGTTTTAAATGATCCATATTGATTCAGTTCTATTTGAAATATGGAGAAATTCTATTGTTTTATCAAAGATGTTCTGGTATTTTGTACTGTTCTTTCCATAACCCATGAGGGGAACAGTTAATCTATATTCTTTCATTTCTTAATAGGCCTATATCAAATATAACTATTTGGAACTATTATTCCGCTCATGCTTTTTCGATGCTGCAAATTTTTGTAAGTTGATATAATATAAAAGCAGCAATTTTATGCAACAAACTACAAAGACAAAACGGTCACTGATTTTAGCAACAATTATCTGTAGTGTTTATCTTTTGCTGACTATATTTTACCATCATATTGACAAGTATCTTTCTGGTATTGTGTACTGGGGCCTGACAGCTTTAATTCCCGTTACTTTTGTCACAATATTTGCTTTTGAAATCAAGGGGATTATAGAAATTATTCGCAATCAGAAGAACTTGACTTTAAAATCTTGCCTACCAACAATAATCTGCTCAATCACAATTTTATACACGCTATTTAGTCCCTACAAGCTTGATTCAGAAAAACTCGAAAGCGAAGTTGAATTTAGAGCCTATTATGAAGGAACTCAAAATCAAGCTTATATCCTTTTCAGAAAAGACAAAACATTTGAATTGCATTGGACCGGCGTTTTCGGATATAACGAATGGAGGACTGGCAAATGGGAGAGGGCAGGTAATCTGCTAACGCTCAAATATGATGGAAAAAAAGTTGAACAACTTGGCGAAGAAATTTTGATTTCAAAGGGTTATCTTAATCCAATCGGTAAATCATTTGATAAAAAGAAATATCCATATCCGATGTTTTGTCTTGAATACTGTAAACATGAAAATTAAAGTGTCATCAAATCCCAACAGTAAATCCGGAGCGTACCCTGAAACTTCCATTGTTGGGTTTTAAAATTTTATTAGGAATAAATAGAAAATGGGAGTGTAACACCAACTGTATCAGACAGAAGTATAATTCATCATTTTTTTGCTGTGTGGTAATGTGTGCTATAATCTCCAAATGAATTTCCATAACATATTCTCCAATTAGCTGAACAAAGTATGGCACGCTTTTTAAAGGAAAAAGATTCATTAATTTCGCTATTGCTATTTCACGAATGTACCCATTTTGATGACCGGTCATGAGACTTAGATCCTCAAAATCCGTCATCGCTTCAACATTGTTTTTCGTTGTGATAACTCAATAACGATAATTTCTACATCTATTTTGTATCTTGAAGGAGATATAATCAGGAAAAAGCAGAAGGTTAAGCTTGTGGCAATAATTTTCAGACAATCATAGCGATCATAAAATGAAACTACCGAAATTTAAATACAGTCCAAACGCCTATAAAATTGATGTTTTTGAAGATCTAGAAGGCAAATGTTCTATATGTGAAGAGCAAAGATCGATACGATACACCGGCTCATTTTATAGTAGGGAAACTCCTGAATATATTTGTCCATGGTGCATAGCCGACGGAAAGGCCGCGGAAAAATATGACGGTGAGTTTAATGACTACTGTGGTATAGAGGATGTTTCGCCAGACCCAAATGACCCAAAGCCAAACATAGCTCAGGAACTATTATTTGAAATCACAAACAGAACACCAAGTTATATCTCTTGGCAGCAAGAAGCATGGCTGACGCATTGTAATGAACCCTGTGCTTTTATCGACTATGCCGATGTTGACACGATAAACCCCCTATTAGAAGAATTGCACGATGATATAGAAAACAATGGTTATCCCCCAGAGTTTATAAGAACAGCACTTTCAAAAGAAGGTAGTTTAGTAGGGTATTTATTTCAATGCGTGAAGTGCGGACAGCATAGGCTTCACGTTGATTGCGACTAATTTTGAACCTGAGTGTAATGTTCGTAAGAACAAGTTTTGGAAGTTAAGAATATGAAAACGCTAAAATGCGAAATAGAATGTCAAATCGTGGAAAATTATTCTTCATTGGAATAACATTATGTCTTTCGTCAATTCTAATCTTGATATTTGGCGCTGGAATGTTTGTTTCGAGAGGTGATTATAGCAAATTCATTATAAAATTATCAGAATTTTGCTTCATATTTTGGATACCATTGTTAGTAATTGGAATTATACTTATATTAATTGCAATTATCCTAAGTGGATTTCAATCTTCCAAAACAAAGAAGCCGTAAAAAACAAATTGCAACTTCTGGTAACGTAGGTTTTGAAAATGCTAGGATAATATCAAAGAAGATTAGACTCTATTCACCCACACACATGTATTAACCAAATTTCAAAACAAGAAGTCTTAAAAGCGTATTTATCCCAATTATTTTCCATAAGTACTATTTACGCGTAGAAAGCACTCCTTCCAATTTTTGCTTCTATTTTGGGTAGTATTTTAGTTGAAATATTGTGATGTGTTTATTTTAGCAGGTGTCTCAGATCCCATTCCTTTTTGTTGTGCCCAGCATCGATTCCGCCACCGATAGTATTTATAATATCCCTGACAGAACGGCCATGATAATTGATTAAATCCAGCGAAGCGCCTTTTGACACAAGAAGATTTATTATTTTGATCATATTCTCCTGACCGCGGTAATTCATAACAGCTATCCATAAAGGTGTATTCCCATTTATTTCACGGATATCAATTTCTGCACCGTTATCAATTAAATGGCTTACAATTCGATAGTTAATTTTAGAAACGGCTACGTGCAGCGCTGAGACCTCACCGCCGCGTTTATTCCGCTTATGATTTATGTCAATACCACAGTGTAAAAGAAAATCTATCAGATCTTCCGGCTGATACCTTTTGTCATATCCCGAGCCCGCATATGCTATTAGTAGATTGTTCTGATCATACCCATCGGTTTTGCAGAAATCAACACCTTCTGACCTTGCTTTTTGTAATGTATCAATATCATTTTCGTAGATCAGTTTAAATAATTCTGTAAATTCCATCTTTAAGTCGTTTAATGGTTTGCCTCCCTTTTAAAATTAGTAATTCGTCACCGAATTTTCTACTTTTAAATACTCCAGTTTTTTGGGAGGAGGTCAGTCTACCAAAGGAAAAAACTACGGACATGAACTGACTGATAACAAATTCAAGACATTAGTTGATATTGTAAAGGTTTTTAGCTATATACCCAAGAATGAATATCAAACGATAGGGCAGGCATAGACCTTTTTTCGGTCTATAACTTTATTTTATATCTAAGTGCTGTATTCCCAATAATGATCTGTATCGTCATTGCAGAGAAAACCTTCAAACAAATTGCTTGGAAATGGTTACCAAATATGACACCTTGAATTACCTTATCGTTCCGTCTTATGTCTGTTTTGGTCAAGAGGAATTAACAGGAGACTTAAACGAGCATCTGAAAATGACACTCGGCGAAAGTTTATTCCGAAAAAGGATTGATCAGGCCATTGAAGATATCCCCAATTTGGCTCATTGCATTAAAACAGAACTTCTCGGACTATGAGATTTACAGCCCGTTTTGTCTTTTGAAAACAATATCCCACGCAGTTCTAAGGATATATTTTGCAGACAAGCTATAGTCAATAAATAGGGTATACAGGTGTATACATAACGATTTATCATCTGGTTGAATCAGTGAACCTCACAATTTTTAAAAGGGAGCTGAGGCTGTCATCAATCGACAAACTTAAATGTAAGCTTTATCGTATAATTGGAGTCAATAGGTTTGTCTTTAAGCATAGCAGGATTCCACTTTGGCATTGCTTTGATTAACCTTTTAGCCTCTGCTTCGCAACCATAACCTAGCTGCTTAATAAATTCATCGAAGATCACAGTTCCATCTTTTGCCACTTTGAGCCGTACCACCAAAACACCCTGGACACCATTTTCAATTGCCTGCTTTGGGTATTTCAGATTCTTAGCAATAAAGTTGTTTAACGCCAATTGACCTCCTTGGAAATCAGCCTTAACATCAGGTATAATTTCAGGAACACCGTTTTTGGGTGGTGACACCGTTAATTTAAGATTATTGTTTTCGACGGTACTTTTAACATCAACAACTTTTGCTTCCTGCGAAAAGACCAGGGAGAGATTAAACACCAATGCTGTAATAAGTGTGCTAAGCTTTACTATTCTTTGCATCTTTTTTTTACTAAGGTACTAGAAAATTATTGTATAAAGTATGCTAGCGCTCGTCGTTTGTCGGTCTCAGTTCTAGCGGCAAGTTAACCAAATTCCTATTTCCATTCAGGCCTAATTCTGCATCTAGTAATACTAGATTACCAGCTATTTAGTTCTGTAGTGGATGAAATTATTGAGAAATTAGTTGAGCGTTTGCAGTTTAATAATGAAATTTCCAAAAATCCGCTAAAATAACTGCAGATAACATTGTATTGGGAAAATGCGGGATGAGACTGTAACGCGAACTTTGGCAGAGTGTATAAAGTATACTAACTCAAGTTTATTTTTCATTTCTTCTTTGAGGCTCTTGCAATTGGGTTATAATCAAGGCATATTTTTATCCAATATTCAAAATCATCGGGTTTTTGAAAACCGATAGGTTCTACATAGCAATAGCCCTTTAGTTGCTTTCCTTTCATAATCATAGGCAAGAAGCCTATTTTTTCTGAGACTTCATCTTCCCGTTTTGCGCAATAGCGACACATCAGATTGTCATGGCTGATATTGATACACATTTTCCCATTAACAAGAAAGGATAATCCGCTAAACATTTTCTTTTCCTCAACTTCGATATTTTCTTCTATTGCAAGCCTTTCGCGGACGCGGTTGACAAGTTCATTGTTATAAGCCATCACTTCAGTTTGTCTGTTATTAAAATTACTCAAAAACTGCCATTGTTACGAGATATCTTGTTAAAATTTAAAGATTTATAACAAGATAGATTTCTATTGATTCCTCCAATATCTTTTGTCGATTCTCCTGACATTATCAACATTTTTAAATTTCTTTAAATAGGAAGCCAATAGGAGTAACTCATCATCGTTAGCGTTCCCTGTAAATTCAGCAATTTGGATTGCGTTACCATAGTTCAGCATTGATTTTTCAGCGGTGTCATCTATTATAAGCATTCTTTCCAACAAGAAGCCCTTTCGTTTTACTTTGGATAACCTTTTTACGTAATAGTATTCATCAGTCACACTCATCCGTTTTTTTGTCGTGCGAGATCGTCCCCAGACAAATTCAAAATCGACAGCGGCTGGTTTTATTTTATCAACGAGTTCATGCACGTAACTATCATCCGCAGAGCTCCAAATAGCCAGTTTAAAATCTCCAGCCATCTCTGATAAAAAATAGTCTAAATTTGGACGGACATATACATAATACTGCCCTACAACAAAGTCTTCTTGCTGTATCAACTTATCTTTTGTAGCGTACAACAATGTTTCGTCCAAATCCAATACTAGAAGAACTTCCTTCATATTATTTATACATGTTCATTTGTTGAATGCTGACCTTAATATCCAAATTCCTCGAAGTTTGCCCGGCCCATTGCTATCCAACTTTCCCAATATGGTCGACCAGTAGAGCCCGCCCCGTCTGGATCAATAGCATAAAAGTCAGCGATTACTTCAAAATGTTTTCTTGTATTAGTTTCGTCTAGAAAATGGGTTAAGCATGCCAACATCTTGCTGAATGACGAAAAGATAATTTCGCTCAATCCGGCGAGCTCGCCATCATATTCATGGTCGTAGACTCTGATCGGATAATCATTTGTTTCGACGGAGCCTCTCGTATCAAATACCAGTGGTCCAGCATCATTGCCTTCACTCGCAAACGGAATCAGGCCGAGTGGGATGAGTTGTTCAGGTATATACCAGTCAAGATTAGATATTATTTCCGCAAGCGGTTGGGAAGGCAAGGAGTGCGGTAGTCTGACTATTGAACAATCACATTCGGCAAAGAAATAGCGCTTATGCCATTCAATAAAGCTAACAGGCAACGAAGCACCAAATTCTGATTCGAGCTTTTTATAATCATCATTAGTTAATGATCCAGGAATAAGTTTCCATTGATACCA
>RCUL01000222.1_pt1 | contig 41354 bp, 35 predicted proteins | sample 2167521 | NCBI WGS metagenome assembly RCUL01 (sample SAMN09932745, study PRJNA488358) | compost metagenome | feature: garden; material: soil; isolation source: compost soil in acetic acid-enriched culture | place: Germany: Experimental Botanical Garden Goettingen | collected 2016-01-27
GCTTCCTGATCATCGGCAACCAGGAAGTGCCGCCGACCGGCGACGACAAGACCTCCATCATCGTCTCCATGCGCAACAAGCCCGGCGCCCTGCACGAGCTGCTGGTGCCCTTCCACAACAACGGCATCGACCTGACCCGCATCGAGACCCGCCCGTCCCGCAGCGGCAAGTGGACCTACGTGTTCTTCATCGACTTCGTCGGCCACCATCGCGACCCGCTGATCAAGGACGTGCTGGAGAAGATCAACCAGGAAGCCGTGGCCTTGAAGGTGCTGGGTTCCTACCCCAAAGCGGTGCTCTAGTGGACGGCCGCCGTCAGGTCGAATGGCGCTCCTTGCTGGTGGACCGTGGCCAGCGCGCCCGTCTCAAGCAGCAGGAGCCGTGCCTCGTCTGGCTCACCGGCTTCAGCGGCGCGGGCAAGTCGACCCTGGCCGACGCCCTGGAGCGTCGGCTGCACGGCGAGGGCCGGCACACCTACCTGCTCGATGGCGACAACCTGCGCCATGGCCTGAACGGCGACCTGGGTTTCACCGCCCAGGACCGCAAGGAAAACATCCGCCGGGTCGGCGAAGTCGCGGCGCTGATGGTCGACGCGGGATTGATCGTCATCGCGGCCTTCATTTCGCCCTTTCGCAGCGACCGCGACGCGATCCGCCAGCTTCTTCCAGGGCGCTTCGTCGAGGTATTCGTCGATACCCCCCTGGCTGTCTGCGAGCAGCGTGACCCGAAAGGGCTCTATCGCAAAGCGCGGGCCGGGCTGCTGAAGGACTTCACCGGCCTGGACTCACCGTTCGAGAAGCCACTGGCTGCCGAGCTGACCTTCGATACCACCGACCTGGGCGTGGAGACGGCGGTCCAGCAGATACATGACTACCTTCGACACCATCGATTTCTGGAAGGGCCGGGCGCGTAATGAACGGCCATGACCTGAACCGCAGCGAATCGATAACGATCATCGCGACCACAGGAACCAAGAGCATTGCTTATGAGCTGTGACTTCCTCGCCCTTGCCCAGCCGGGCGTGCAGAAACTTTCGCCCTACGTGCCCGGCAAACCGGTGGATGAACTGGCCCGCGAGCTGGATCTCGACCCGGCCGGCATCGTCAAACTGGCCAGCAACGAAAACCCGCTGGGCCCGAGCCCCAAGGCGCTGGAGGCCATCCGCAATGAGCTGCCCGAGCTGACGCGCTACCCGGACGGCAACGGCTTCGAGCTCAAGCGCCGCCTGGCCGAGCGCTGCGGCGTGACCCCGGCCCAGGTGACCCTGGGCAACGGGTCCAACGACATCCTCGACCTGGTCGCCCGTGCCTACCTGGCACCGGGCCTGAACGCCGTGTTCAGCCAGCACGCCTTCGCCGTCTACCCCATCGCCACGCAGGCCGTGGGCGCCACCGGCAAGGTGGTTCCGGCGGTGGACTACGGTCATGACCTGCCGGCCATGCTGGCGGCCATCGACGCGAATACCCGCGTGGTGTTCATCGCCAACCCGAACAACCCCACCGGCACCTGGTTCGGCCCGGCGGCGCTGGAGGATTTCCTCGCCAAGGTGCCGGAAAGCGTCCTGGTGGTGCTGGACGAGGCCTATATCGAATACGCCGAGGGTGAAGAGCTGCCCGATGGCCTGAACTACCTGGCCCGTTATCCGAACCTGCTGGTTTCCCGGACCTTCTCCAAGGCCTATGGCCTGGCCTCGCTGCGGGTCGGCTACGGCCTCTCCAGCGCCCAGGTGGCCGACGTGCTGAACCGCGTGCGCCAGCCCTTCAACGTCAACAGCCTGGCCCTGGCGGCCGCCTGTGCGGCGCTGGACGACGCCGACTACCTGGCCGAGAGCCGCCGCGTCAACGACGCCGGCATGGCCCAGTTGGAAGCCGGCTGTCGCGCCCTGGGGCTGTCCTGGATTCCCTCCAAGGGCAACTTCATCGCCGTCGACTTCGGCCGCGACGCCGCGCCGATCAACCAGGCCATGCTGCAGGAAGGCGTGATCCTGCGCCCGGTGGCCGGCTACGGCATGCCCACCTTCCTGCGCATCTCCATCGGCCTGCCGGAAGAGAACGCCCGCTGCCTGGAGGCCCTGGCCAAGGTGCTCGGCCGTGGCTGATGTCATGCCCGTGCAACAAGGCACGCCTATCTTCGGCCGCCTGGTGGTGATCGGCCTGGGCCTGATTGGCGGCTCGTTCGCCAAGGGGCTGCGCGAGAAGGGCCTGTTCGCCGAAGTGGTGGGTGTCGACAAGGACCAGGAGTCCTGCCGCATCGCCGTGGAAACCGGCGTGGTCGACCGTTGCGAGAACGATCTGGCCGCCGCCTGTCGCGGTGCCGATGTGATCCAGCTGGCGGTGCCTATCCTGGCCATGGAAAAACTCCTGGCCGAGTTGGCTCGCCTGGACCTGGGCAACGCGATACTGACCGACGTCGGCAGCGCCAAGGGCAATGTGGTGCGCGCAGCGTGCAAGGTATTCGACGGCATGCCGGCGCTCTTCGTGCCCGGCCATCCCATCGCCGGCTCGGAGAAGAGCGGGGTGGAGGCGGCCAACGCCAGCCTGTTCCGCCGTCACAAGGTGATACTCACACCGCTGGAGAACACCGACAGAAACGCATTGCAGTGCGTCGACCAGCTCTGGCGCGCCTTGGGCGCCGATGTAGAACACATGGAAGTCGAGCACCATGACGAGGTGCTCGCCGCGACCAGCCACCTGCCGCACCTGCTGGCATTCGGCCTGGTCGACTCGCTGGCCAAGCGCAGCGAGAACCTGGAGATTTTCCGTTACGCCGCTGGCGGCTTCCGCGACTTCACGCGGATCGCCGGCAGCGACCCGGTGATGTGGCACGACATCTTCCTCGCCAACCGCGAGGCAGTGCTGCGCATCCTGGACGCATTTCGCGCCGACCTCGACGCCCTGCGCGGCGCGGTCGACGCAGGGGATGGGCATGAGTTGCTGGGCGTGTTCACCCGCGCCCGCTTCGCCCGCGAGCATTTCAGCAAAATCCTGGCCCGTAGGGCCTATGTGGACGCCATGCACAACAACGACCTGATTTACCTGGCGCAGCCGGGTGGCCAACTTGCCGGGCGCATCCGCGTGCCGGGCGACAAGTCCATTTCCCACCGTTCGATCATGCTCGGCTCCCTGGCCATCGGGACCACCGAGGTCGAAGGTTTCCTCGAAGGCGAAGACGCCCTGGCGACCCTGCAGGCCTTCCGCGACATGGGCGTGGTCATCGAAGGGCCGCACCACGGCCGCGTGACCATCCACGGCGTCGGCCTGCACGGCCTGAAGCCGCCGCCCGGCCCGATCTACCTGGGCAACTCCGGCACCTCCATGCGCCTGCTCAGCGGCCTGCTGGCAGCCCAGCCGTTCGACACCACCCTGACCGGTGACGCCTCGCTGTCCAAGCGCCCGATGAACCGCGTGGCCAAGCCGCTGCGCGAAATGGGGGCCGTCATCGAGACCGCCGCCGAAGGCCGTCCGCCGCTGACCATCCGCGGCGGCCAGCGCCTCAGCGGCATGAGCTACGAAATGCCGATGGCCAGCGCCCAGGTCAAATCCTGCCTGCTGCTCGCCGGCCTCTACGCCGCCGGCGAAACCTCGGTGAGCGAACCCGCACCGACCCGCGACCACACCGAGCGCATGCTGCAAGGCTTCGGCTACCCGGTGAAGGTGGATGGCAACACCGCCACCGTCGAGAGCGGCCACAAGCTCAGCGCCAGCCGTATCGAAGTGCCGGCCGACATCTCCTCGGCCGCCTTCTTCCTGGTGGCCGGCAGCATCGCCCAAGGCTCCGAGCTGTTGCTGGAGCACGTCGGCATCAACCCGACCCGTACCGGTGTGATCGACATCCTGCGTCTGATGGGCGGCGACATCACCCTGGAGAACGTCCGCGAAGTCGGCGGCGAGCCGGTGGCGGACATCCGCGTGCGCTCGGCCAAGCTGAAGGGCATCGACATCCCCGAAGACCTGGTGCCGCTGGCCATCGACGAATTCCCCGTGCTCTTCGTTGCCGCCGCCTGTGCCGAAGGCCGCACCGTGCTGCGTGGCGCGGAGGAACTGCGGGTGAAGGAGTCCGACCGTATCCAGGTCATGGCCGACGGCTTGCAGGCCCTGGGCGTAAAGGCCGAGCCGACCCCGGACGGCATCGTCATCGAAGGCGGCCCCATGGGCGGCGGCGAAGTCTGGAGCCACGGCGACCACCGCATCGCCATGTCCTTCAGCGTCGCGTCCCTGCGCGCCAGCGCGCCGATCCGCATCCATGACTGCGCCAACGTCGCCACCTCCTTCCCGAACTTCCTCGGCCTCGCGGCCCAGGTCGGCATCCGCGTTGCGGAAGAGAGCCAGGCATGAACGCCAACGTGCCTGTAATCGCTATCGACGGCCCCAGCGGTTCCGGCAAGGGCACCGTCGCCGGCTTGCTGGCCAAGCGTCTGGGCTGGCGTCTGCTGGACTCCGGCGCGCTGTACCGCCTGCTGGCCTTCGCCGCGCGCAACCATGGCGTCGACCTGACCAACGAGGAATCCCTCAAGGTCCTGGCCGCACACCTGGATGTGCAGTTCAACGCCATTGCTGGCGGTGGCCAGCGCATCATCCTGGAGGGCGAGGACGTCACCGACGTGATCCGTTCCGAACAGGTGGGCGCCGGTGCCTCCCAGGTCGCCGCGTTGCCGGCGGTGCGTGAAGCCCTGCTGCAACGCCAGCGCGCCTTCCTCGAAGCTCCGGGCCTGGTGGCCGACGGCCGCGACATGGGGACCGTGGTGTTCCCCCAGGCGCAGCTGAAGATATTCCTCACCGCCAGCGCCGAAGAACGCGCCCGCCGTCGCTACCTGCAGCTCAAGGGCAAGGGTATGGAGGCGGACCTCGCGTCCCTGCTGCAGGAAATCCAGGAGCGCGACGAGCGCGACAGCCAACGCTCGGTGGCTCCGCTCAAGCCGGCCCCGGACGCGCTGATCCTGGACTCCACCAGCCTCAGCATCGACGAAGTGCAGAACAGGATCCTCGACGCCTTCGCCGCCCTCGGCCTGGACGACTGATCCGGCACCAGGAATGAAAACGCCGCAGTCTCATGACTGCGGCGTTTTTCTTTGTGCGCCGAACCTGATCACCCCGGCGCTATGGGTGTCATCCTGCCTGTTTGTGAGCAATTGCTCGCCCTCGATGATTTGGCTCTCTTCGGCTGTCACGCCTCCGGCCCTGGATACGACTTGGAATTTTCTCTAGTCCAAGTCGGAAGAATCGCAGGACATATCAGAAGCCTGCTGATGGCGACTGCTACCCCGAACCCGCATATTCCCCGGCTTGTCCAGGCCCCTGCCGCCTGCTGATTCGCTTTGGAGAGTTTGCCCCCGTGAGTCTTCTGCCCCTGATGCCTGCCGGCCTAGCCAGTCGTATTCGACTGCTGGTGGCCATGACCCGGCGCGAGGTCGAGTCGCGCTACCGGGACTCGATGCTGGGGCGTATCTGGATCATCGCATCACCCCTGCTGCTGCTGCTCATCTACACCTTCGTATTCGGCATGGTGCTGAAGTCGCGCTGGGGCAGCGACCAGGACACCTTCTCCTTCGCCCTGACCCTGTTCGCCGGACTGCTACTCAACGGGATCCTCGCCGAAGGCCTGTCCAGGGCACCGACCATCATCCAGGGCAATGCCAACTACGTGAAGAAGCTGGTCTTTCCCCTCGAGATACTTCCGGTCACCCCGGTACTGGCCGCATTCGTCAACGCCGCGCTCGGCTACCTGGTGCTCTGTGGATTCCTCCTGGCCAGGGGCGAGGCGCTGGGCTGGCAGCCAGCCCTGCTACCGTTGATGCTCTTTCCCTTCCTGCTCTGCGTGATCGGACTGGCATGGTTCCTCGCAGGGCTCGGTGTGTATGTCCGCGATATCGGCCAGTTCGTGCAGTTTCTCCTGGTGCTGCTGCTGTTCATCAGCCCCGTGTTCTATCCGCTCAGCTCGCTGCCACCGCAGGTGCAGCCCTATCTCTACTTCAATCCGCTGACGGTCCCGGTGGAAATGGTCCGGGCAGCGCTCTTCGATTCACCGCTGCCGTCGCCACGGGTGATTGGTTCCTACTGCGGGGTGTCGGTGCTGGTCTTCCTGTCGGGACTGGCCTGGTTCCGCCGTGTCCAGGATGGCTTTGCCGATGTCCTCTGAGTTCCGCCCCCTTGCCCAGCAGGCCACGGCAAAGTGGGTACCGCTCGGGCAACGCCTGCTCGAACGCGGGCTGGTGACCCAGCAGGAACTGGAGCGGGCCCTCGATCTGCAGCGCAAGCTCGGCGGGCGCCTGGGCGGCATTCTGGTGCGATCGGGTGCGCTCTCGGAAAACATGCTCATGCAGGTACTGGCGGAGCAGTTGCAGATGCCGCTGGTGGGCGAGCACCTGCCGCGTCCTGCCGATGAGGCCATTGCCGGCTTTCTGCAGAGCACCCCGATCAATACCGACTGGTTCGTCGAAGAACAGGTTGTGGTCTGGGAGGAGGGCGGGCAACTGCTCTTTGCCGCGCGCGATCCGTTTTCCCCCTCGATCCTGGAAACCTTGGGTTATTTCTATCCGGAACGTGCAGCGCGAGCGGTGCTGTGCCGTTCCCAGGACCTCGACGCCTGGCTCGAGCACTCCCTGATCCTGACGCGGCAAGACGCTACGCAAGGCAGTCATGGCGGCGATGACGTCCGCCACCTGCGGGAGATGGCCGAAGAGGCGCCGGTGGTCGAGCTGGTGAACAACGTGATGGGCCAGGCCATAGAGAAACGCTCATCGGACATCCATATCGAACCGCGGGAGTTCGATTTCCGTGTCCGTTTTCGCATCGATGGGGTTCTGCACGAGCAACTGAGCCTGCCCCGCGAGCGTTTCGCTGCGGTGGTTTCCCGGATCAAGCTGATTTCCGCAATCGACATTGCCGAGCGGCGGCTACCCCAGGATGGGCGCATGAGTATCCGCGTCAGCGGCAAGGAGCTGGATGTGCGGGTCTCGACCTTGCCGGGTGTGCACGGCGAGTCGGTCGTGATGCGCCTGTTGCCGAAGGAGCGCGAGGCCTTGCGGCTGGACCGCCTGGGCATGCTGCCGGACCACCTGTGCACGATGCGTGAATGGGTCGCCGAACCGCACGGAATTATCCTGGTCACGGGTCCCACCGGCTCGGGGAAGTCGACCACCCTCTACGGCACGCTGGAAGAGATCAACGATGGGGTGCGCAAGATCATCACCGTCGAAGACCCCGTCGAATACCAGGTCCCCAACATCACCCAGGTCCAGGCCCATGCCGATATTGGCCTGACCTTCGCTGCTGCCCTGCGCTCCATCCTGCGCCAGGACCCGGATGTGATCATGATCGGCGAAATCCGCGACCTGGAAACCGCGGAAATCGCCGTGCAGTCATCGCTCACCGGCCACCTGGTGTTTTCTACGCTGCACACCAATGACGCGGTCAGCGCGTTCACGCGCCTTGTCGACATGGGTATCGAGCCTTTTCTGGTGGCTTCTCCGGTGCGCGGCGTCCAGGCCCAGCGTCTGGTGCGCAGGCTCTGTGAGCGCTGCGCGGAGGCTGGCGAACCTGGTATCAAGGGCGCCGAGCTGGCCGCGACCGAGACTGCCGCCGCCCGCCTGTTCCCGGGGCGCCAGGCGCGATGGCTGCAGGCCAAGGGCTGCGACCACTGCGAGGGGACCGGATACCGTGGCCGCCTGGGCATCTACGAGCTGGTTGACCTGTCTCCCGAGATGCGTGACCTGATCATGCAAAGGGCCTCGGCCGAGCAGCTGCGAGGCCTCGCCATGGCCCAGGGTCAACGCAGCCTGCGAGGCGACGGTTTCATCAAGGCCTGGTTGGGCATGACCAGCCTCGACGAAGTCCATCGCGTGACCAGCGGCTGATCCATGAACTTCATCTATCAGGCCGTCGATCGCAACGGCAAGCGCCTTCGTGGCGAGGTCAACCTGCCCACGCGCCAGGACGCTCTGCGCCAGTTGGAGCGGCAGGGCCTCACGCCGCTCAGCCTGGAGCAGAAGCAACGGAAGGTCGGCCGCCACCGCCAACTGAAGGCCGAAGAGCTGAACATGGCCATCCATGAGCTGGCCACCATGCTCGCGGCGGGCGTGAGCCTGGCCGAGGCGGTAGAGGCCCAGGAGCGAGCGACACATCATCCGAAGCTGGTCGCCGCGCTGCAGGTCATAGGCAATGGACTGCGTCGCGGGCAATCCTTTCCGGTCGTGCTGGAAGCGGCCGGCCTGCCTTTGCCGCGTTACGTATACCAGTTGGTAGCGGCAGGCGAGTTGACCGGCAATCTCGCCGCAGCGCTGCGCGATTGCGCGCAACAGATGGAGTACGAACGGCGTACTCGAGACGAGATTCAGGGGGCCCTGATCTATCCCGCGATCCTGGTGCTCAGCGGCCTGCTGGCCGTGGCGACCCTTTTCGTGTTCGTCGTGCCCCGATTCGCCAATCTGCTGGATGAAGTGGCTGAGCTTCCTTGGCTGGCCTGGGCAGTGCTGAGCCTGGGAGTCTGGAGCAACGGCAACGCCGGCTTGCTGCTGTTCCTCGTACTGATCCTGGGGACGGGTTTCGCCCTGGCACTGCGCAACCCCAGGCTCCGTGAATTGACCCTCGACCAGTTGGTGCGCCTGCCAGTCCTGGGAGATTGGCTGCTGCAGGCGGAAATCGCCCAGTGGGCGAAAGTCCTGGGCACCCTGCTGGGCAATCGGGTGGCGCTGGTCGAGGCCTTGCGGCTTTCGGCCGATGGCGTCCGCATTGGCCGCCAGCGCCGGATGCTGGAGCGGGTTGCCCAGGACGTGCGAGCCGGCACTGCCCTGTCCACCGCCCTGGAAGAGCGGCAGGCAATTAGCGCGATCGGCGGCAACCTGGTCCGAGTCGGCGAGAAATCCGGCCAGTTGGCGGAGATGCTGCAGAGCTTGGCAGCGCTGTACGAAGAGTCGGGGCGCTCGCGGATGAAGAAGGCCCTGGTGCTGATCGAGCCCTTGGCAATTCTGCTGATCGGCTCGGTATTCGGGCTGATCATCACCGGCGTGGTGCTGGCAATCACCAGCGCCAACGACATGGTGCTTTGAGGTGGGTCGGACCGGCCCTGACGAGTGGCCGGCGATTCCTGCTCAACAGGTCCTTCGGGACATTCCAACAACCTGGCGAAGTTTCGGAAGCGTTATGAAGAAAGTGGCACAACGAGGTTTTACCCTGCTCGAGATGATAGTGGTGCTGGTGATCATTGGCCTGTTGATGGGCATCGTAGGGCCACGACTGTTCAGCCAGGCCGACAAGGCCAAGGTCCAGACGGCGGACACCCAGATAAAGATGCTCAAGGGTGCCTTGCTCACGATGCGGCTGGACCTTGGGCGACTGCCGACTGAACAGGAAGGCCTGGCGCTGCTGAATGCGCCGCCGGTCGACGAGAAGCTCAAACCGTTCTGGAAAGGGCCCTATCTCGAAGGTGGCGTACCCCTGGATCCGTGGAACCGCCCTTATCTGTACAGCGACAAGGCGAGCCAGGAACAACCCTTCACCCTCTACAGCCAAGGGGCGGATGGCCAGCCCGGCGGCGACGGACTGGATACCGATGTCGGTTACCTGCCCAAGCGCTGAGCAGCGCGGCTTCACCTTGCTCGAACTTCTCGTGGTGCTGGCGCTGGTCGCGGCCATCAGCGCAGTCGCGTTGCCAGGGCTGGTGAAGATGCAGGCGGCATGGTCGCGGCGGGTGGAGGCGGATGACCTGCTCAATCAGGTGCGAAGCCTGGGCTACCGCGTGCGAAACGACGGAAGGGAGCTGTTCATCGGCGAGCGAGGGGCGGATCCGTCCGAACTGCTGCAGTTGCCCGAAGGCTGGGCGCTCAGCGCGCAACCACCGGTGCGTTACCTGGCCAATGGTGCCTGCCTGGGTGGGCGGTTGGAGGTCCGGCACGAGGGTACCGTGCGCATTCTCAGCCTGAAACCTCCCTACTGCACTCCACTGGACTTCCAATGAGGCGTCGGCATCAGGTGGGCTTCACGCTGCTCGAAGCGGTGGTGGCTATGACCTTGCTGGCGGTTGTTGGCGGCGCGCTGCTGGCCTGGCTGAACAGCGGCTATCGAAGCATGCAGCGAGTCGACGCGGCCGAGATGCGCATTGAAACCGCCCGTCTCGCCATGGCCTATCTCGAACGCATCAATCCGATGCTCGAGCCCGTGGGCAGCGTCCAGCTAGGGGCTTACCGGCTGGAATGGCGGAGTTCGCCGCTGTCCGAGCCAAAACCGGTGGTCGGCCGCCATGGCGGCAGGCCGGGCATCTATGACGCAGCGCTGTATCGGGTCGATGCCAACGTCGTGTCGGAGGATGGCCCACCGTTGACTCTGACACTGGAAGCCGCGGGATATGCGCGTGTCCCGGGTCGCACGGAGGACGGTGGATGAATCGTCGACGGAGCGGGCAGGGGGCCTTCACCCTCCTGGAGATGCTGGTGGTCCTGTTGATGGTTTCCTTCATCAGTGCCCTGCTCATTCAGGCGCTGGCCTACATCGGCAAGGTCAACCAGTCTTTCCATCAGCACGCCGGCCGCAAGCAGGCACAGGCGCTGGCCCTTGGCTGGTTTCGAGATGCCGTGGAAAACCTGGCGGTTCCCGAAGCCGGGGAAACCAACTGGCGCTTTCGCGGCGACGAGCTCAGCTTCGAAGCCGTATCCACCATGGCCCTGGACCGCCGTGCGGGGGTGCCGCTTCCCTTCGCCTTTCGCCTCGAGCCACTACCGAATGGGGGAGGCACCGAACTGATCTACGTGCGCAGGCTCGAGGACAGTCGCTGGCCCCTGCTGCGTTTCCAGGGACCCGCTCATTTCCAGTATCTGGATGGCAGCGGGCGGTGGACCCGAGACTGGCCGCCAGCAGCCGGGTTGGCCGACACACTGCCCGATGCACTGGTGTTGGCTGCGGACGAAGACCGTCTATTCGTTCTTGTCACGGTGCTGATGCCCAAGGTTAGGCCGATCGACCATGACCTCTGAGCAACGCTTTCCTCGTGTAATGCCTGACCGCTCGCGTGGCTTCGTCCTGGTGGGAGTGGTCTGGTTCCTGGCCATTATGACCCTGCTGGCGGCGGCTGCCGTACTCTGGGTCGAGCGTGCGGTCATCGCCGCGGACGAGCGGGGCAAGGCGTTGCGGCAAGAAGTGGAGGCGCGAGCGCTGATGGCTCGGGTCGAGTGGCTGGTCGCGACCCAGAGCTATACGGTCGCAGGCCTGACCCTGCCGAACGGCGGCACCACCGCAGCGGTTGACATGGATACTTCGGTTCTTCCCGTAGGGGGCGAGCTGCCGCTCGATGGCCGGCAACTGTGCATGACCAATGGCTGGTGCCTCACCCTTATCGACCAGGCTGCGCGCCTGAGCCTGTCCGGCATCGATCCACGTCTGCTGGCCAGCCTGCTGGTCGGCCTGGGCGTTTCCGCAGATCAGGTGCCGGTTATGGTGGCGCAGTGGCTCGACTATCTGCATCCCGGTGTCGCTCCACAGCTGGGGGCTGCCAACGAGGTCACCGGCAGGATGTCCCAGGACCTGCTCCGTCGCCGCCCGTTGCGTTCGGTGATGGAAGTGTTCCGGCTCACGGCCTGGCAGCCCTGGGAAGATCATCTGCTCGGCGCCGGCTGGACCGAACTGGTCACGACAGACGAGGCGGCCTTGAACATCAACACCGCTGATGCGCGCGTCCTATCCCTCGCCTGGGGCTTGCCGGCAGGGGCGGTCGAGCAATTGCTGAAGGCGCGCCGTGCTCGGCCGCTCTTGCAGATGTCCGATCTGCGCGACGTGCTCGGGGCCTACGCAGGGCGGGTCCCCGAAGATGGCTGGGCGCGCCTGGCCAGTTCCACGCTCTCGATTCGCCTGTACCCGGCAGGCTCGGCACAAGCGACGGAGTACGAAGTCCGTTTCAGCTCCGACCATCGTCTGCTGCCGCCCTGGCAGCTTCTATTGAAAAGGTCTGTGAAGATAAATGATCGCATCTCTATTCCACCGCTTGCGGCCGACGCAGCTCCCGGAATTCTTGCCGCCCCGCTTGTGGCAAGTCCGCGGTGACGGCGGCCGTGCCGATCTGGAATGGGAGCGTCGCGGCATGGGCCTGTTGCGTCGTGCGCCGGCTCAGTGGGTCATGGATCGAGCATGGTGCGTCTATCGCTGCCTTGACCTGAACCATGTACCGCGTGCCGATCGCCCGCAGGCCCTGGCCCTGAAGCTCTCCGCGATGGCGCCGTTCCGCCGGCCTGGCCATTACGTCGTCTGGCGCGGCGGCTACGCGTTGGTCTGGTCCTGGGACGAGCAGGTGCGCGAGGAGGCAGTCGCGTCCGCCAGTGAAGTGCCGCTGCGCTATCGCTGCGTTCCGGAATCCCTGCTGCAAGCCCCACCCCGGTTGATGCCGGGGACGGCACTGGTGCGCATGCTGCGCGTACGTTCCGGAGTGGACCTGCAAGTCTGGAAGGACCAGGGGCTGGTCATGAGCCATTTCTTCCCCGCCGAGCCCAAGCCGGAGCAATACCTGCATTTGCTTCGGGGGTTCGAGGGAGTGGAGCTGCCCGGGAAGCTGGCACCCGAGAACGGCGAATTGCTCGGGCGTCCTTGGGCCCGCCCGGCGCTTGGACGGGCGATGGTGCAATGGGATCGCTGGCTGCCCCATGGGCTGGCAGCTGTTCTTGTGCTGGGCGGAGGGTTCAACCTGGGGCAGGGCCTGTCCTGGTGGTGGGCCGAGCGTTCCTTGCTCTCCCAGTACGACAGCCTGAACACCCAGGTGGAGCCTGTACTGAGCGCGCGCAACATGGCCTTGCGTGCCAACCAGGCCGCGATTGACCTGGGGCGGGCCTTGCGACACCCATCGCAGATATCGCTGCTGGAGCAGGTGGCGGCGCTGCTGCCGGAGGATAGCCGGTTGCTCGCCTGGCGCTATCGGGGCCAGGAACTGGAACTGGAGATCGGCACGTCCAGTGCGGATCCGCGCCTCTATGTCAGCCGCTTCATGGAAGCCGGCAATTTCGAGAACGTCAGGGTGGAGCCCTCGCCACAGGGTGATGGGATTTCGCTCAGCCTGACGCTGCGCCCTGCAAGGGAGGATTCCTGATGCTGGGACTTCCACGCTCAATCCAGTCGCAGTGGGAAGACCTGCGGCAGCAATGGCAGGAAAGGCCCGTATTGCGCCTGGCGCTTTGGGCAGCATGCGCGCTGGTGAGCGTACATCTGGTCCTGCTCGCTCAGGACTGGCGGGACGCGCGCGCGGAGGAGTACCGCCGTCTGGCTACGGACTGGCTCAAGCTCCAGGAAATTTCCCGCCAGACGGCCTGGCCGGAACGGGCGTTACAGGCCGAGAGCGTGCTGAACCGTATGCGCGAGGGCCTCTGGCAGGCGCCAAATGCCTCCCAGGCGCGGGCAGATGTACAGGCGTGGTTGAGCGAGCAGGTCAGGAAGACCGGCCTGCGTGACGCCAAGGTCAGTGTCCTTGCGCCCCAAGGGTTCGACGAACAGGGTGTGGTCGCCCGGATCGAGGCACAGGTTCAGGGGCAGCTGGAGCCAGGTTCGTTCAGCGAGTTGCTGCACGCCCTGGAGTCAGAGCCGCGGCGGGTATCGGTGGAGTTCCTCGAGCTGAACAACACGCTGTCGCCGACGCTCAATCTCCAGTTGTCGTTCCTTTTCCTTCCCTCACCGGCCAGTGCCGGCCCGTGAAAGCGGCCCGCGCCGGGCTTAAAGGAAATGGGAAGTTTCCTACTTGTGTCTGGGGAATTTCGATCTGCCGGGAATGCCAGAATCTCTGGCCTTCACATCCGAAGCCACCCCGTATTCCTCCCGCTGTTTCGCACGACGCCGATGACTCCCTACTTCGCTCTCCGCTGGACCCCCCTGTTCCTCGTCATCGCCATCTCGGCGGGACTGGTCTTTGCGCCGAGTCCGGACATTTCCGCTCTGGCAAGTCCCGATCGCGAAGAGTGGGTGTTGGCGGAAGTCCCGGTTGGTTCGATCGACTCTTCAGTCATCGGTCGTCTGGCCGGGATGCAATGGTGGGGCGTGAAAGTCACGGAGGATGAAGTCGACTCCGAGTCCGAACGGATCTCCACGGGAGCGGACGGGGTTGCCAGGGTCAAGGTCGACTGGCTGCTGCGCGGCGTGGTCAGGGATGAGCGGGGCGTGTTCGCGCTGATCGCGTCGGATGCCGAAGCACCGCTGAAACGCTTTGCGCCGGGTGCCACCTTGCCTGGGGGAGAGCGCCTGGAACGCATTACCGAACAAGGCATTCGCTTCTCGCTGGCGGAAGACGGAAAAAAACAGGGATTTGACAGGAAACTCTATGCACCCTCGCCATAGGCCGACTATAGGCTTCTCGCGCCACCCGCTTTTCGTTGCCATCTGCCTGGTCATCTTGGGAGGCTGCAACACGGGTCCGATGCGACTTCCCGACCCATTGCTCGCGGCCAAACCGCAGGAGCGCGGCGTGGAGGCCGCCGCCGCAGTCTCGGAGGACGGCAGGCAAGATGCTGTGCACGCGGCGCCGCGGACCGGCTTCAGCGGCACTCCCCGCTCTTCCCGGTCCATCGTGGGTGGCGTGGTCGACCGGACAGACAAGGTGATACTCGACGACAAGAAGGCGGAAATCAGACTGAATGTCGAGGATGTCCAGTTGCCCGCCTTCATCAACGAGGTATTCGGCAATATCCTCGGCCTGCCATTCGAGATCGACAGCGCACTGAAGGAAAAGGCCGATCGGGTGACGGTGCGTCTCGAACAACCGCAGACCGCGCAGATGGTCTACGAGGTGGCGCGTCAGGTGCTCGTCAACTATGGCGTCGAGATCCTCCACCAGGGCGATGTCTATCGCTTCCAGATCAAGCAGGTGGGGCTAAGCCCGGATGAGCCGCCAATCCTGATCAGCGGCGACGCGCGTCCGGAAGTACCGATTGCCTACCGGCCGGTTTTCCAGTTCGTGCCTTTGCACAACGTCGATGCCAAGGATGTGATTCCCTGGTTGCTCAGCGCCTACGAGAAGTCCGGCTTGAGCGTATCGCCTGACGCCGCCCGCAGCGGCCTGATGCTCAAGGGCATGTCGTCCATCGTCCGCCAGGCGACGGAAGCGATCCGCCTGCTCGATCAACCCTTCATGCGTGGACGCTACAGCCTGCGCATCGATCCGGCGTTCATCACCTCTGCGGACCTGGCCAACCAGCTCAAGACGCTGATCGCTGCCCAGGGTTACAGCGTCAGCATTGGTGAAGTCTCCGGCAGCATAGTGCTGGTGCCGCTCGAGAGCTCCAACGGCCTGATCGTCTTCGCCAATGATGAAAACCTGCTCGGCTTGGTGCGTGAGTGGGCCCAGCAGGTGGACAGGGTTCCACTCGCCGCCGCCGTTGTGGGGGAGGGCGAAGGTGCCGAGAAGGAGGGCCTGTTCTTCTACGAGGCACGCAATACCCGCGTCACCGAACTGGCCAGATCATTGCGGGCGCTGATATCGGGGTTGTCCGGAGAGGGTGCCTACGGCGTCACTTCCGATCTGCGGAACAGTGCATCGAAGCGCGCAGGCAGTGGCAAGCGGTCGGGCGAGGATGGCGCCCGTCCGCAGGTCGCCCCCTTGTTGCAGGCGGCGGGGGCCGCTGCGCTGGTAAGTGGAGAAGGATCGAGCGGTCTGCTGGGCGGCCTGGCGTCCAGCATCACCGGCAGCGGGACCATAGTCGAGGACGAGAACCGCAACGCGATCCTCTTCCGTGGTTCTGCGCGCACCTGGCAGCAGATGCAGGGGCTGCTCAAGCAGATGGACAAGCCGGCACGTCAGGTGTTGATCGAGGTGACGGTGGCCAGTGTCAATCTCAGCGAAACCAGGGAATTGGGAACCGAGTGGAGCATCCTGAACGGGAACTTCGGCGATGCGAAGCACAGCGGAAGCGTGGGTGCAGGCGGCATCAAGTACGTGCTCAATACTGCTGGCGGCAACATGGCCACTATCAAGGCCTTGGCCGACGACAAGCGGGTCAGGGTGCTGGCCACGCCGAGAATCCTGGTCAAGAGCGGTGAGCAGGCCAACATCAACGTAGGCACGGATATCCCGATTCCCACTGCCCAGGTCAACGATGACAGCACCACGAATGGCAATACCAACCTGCGCAACGAAATCGCCTACCGTTCCACCGGCACCATACTTAACGTTGCCCCCGTGGTTTATTCCGACAGCCGGGTCGACCTGACCGTCAGCCAGGAACTCAGCGATGGTGGCGGCGCTTCCGGGGATGGCGGGACCGGTGGCGGCGTTGCAGCTCCGCTGATATCGAGAACCTCGCTGGAAACATCCTTGACCTTGAAGAGCGGCGGTTCGGTGCTGATGGGCGGACTGATCCGGGACAATGTGACCGATAGCAACGGAGGGGTGCCGTTCCTCAAGGATCTGCCATGGTTGGGGTTCCTTTTCGGCAATCAGAAAATCGTGAAGAACCGCGATGAGGTCATCCTGCTGATCCAGCCCTATGTGCTGGAAGGCGACGAGGATGCGAAAGAAGTCACCAGCAAGCTACGCGCCATGCTGGAAAGTTCTCTGGCCTGTTCCGGTAGGGCCGGGCAATGCAAGCTGGATTGAGGTCGGGGAAGGTAATGCTTTCCCCTGCGCCCCCCTTGCTCCTACGAGTCAGTAGCCCGAATGAAATCCGGGGAAAGTCCGACCGCCGCTCCCGGATTTGTCCGGGCTACGATTTGCCAACCTGTTCCTAGATGCCTCCTTAGTAGAGGGCCAACAGCAAGTCCACGTTCTACGAGCATGGATGTTCGCTATTTTCCTTCTGCGTATGACATTGAATGGTCCGCAGATCCAATAATTCGAATCGATACGAATCGCGAACCCTATTCGCTCTGGTGGGGAACTTTTTTCGTCTCCAGAGTTTGTTTTTTGGAAAGAGCTATGGCGGCTGTTTTGTGGGGTGGTTAGGCGGAGCTTCCTAGGATTTTTACTTTGCGTTTGTTGGTTTCTTACCCTTCTTTGTAGGAAATTTCGTATATTAATCTGAATGGCCGTAAAACTATTTTTGGCTATTGTTGGGGTGAGGCGACAAGTATATAAAACCGCTCGTTGGCGCCGGGCTTCTGATTGGAGGGCCTGGTGCTAATTCGATTGGTGAATCTCTCGAAGTTGCTTCAAAGCGCTAGGGCGATCATGTCTGTCGAATATGAGAGTTATGTGCCTGCACATAGTTCGGAGTCTTGTCCAGCTATGGACATGCGATTGAATTGCTCAACTCAACGCCTCAAGGAGTTATCCCCTCATGCTGAAAAGAACGCTACTCGGCGCCGCTGTTGCTTCCGCCTTGTTCGCTGGAGCCGCTAACGCTGCGGGTGTGGTCGCGATTGCCGCGAGCCCCGCTCTGGAGGCGAACTCGCCTGGCGCGACCGATCAGTACGGGCCGTCGCAGGCCAACTATCTGATTGGTAAGAGTGTGGAGAGTGGCGCTGGCCTTGAAAGCAACGCCGCCAACATTACCCTTGCCCAGGAGATCTTTGGTAACAAGTCCGAAGAAACCACCTTCGAGCTGCCCAGCATCAACTACACCATTGACCCCACCAAGGCTGTGAAGGCTGCGCCGGGTCATACCATCAAGATGACCATCGGTCGTACCGTCGTGCGCTTTGCCAAGGCCGTGACCGCCAACCAGATCAAGATCGGTGATCTGCCTGCTGGTACTGGCTTCGTCATCGCAAGCGGCAGTGGCTCCTCCGACAACGTCCTTGAGCTGCGGCTGGATCAGGAAGGCGCCAACAAGATCAAAGAGACGGTTACCGGCGGCAACGTCGTCCACTTCAACTTCCGTGAGCCGAGCAGCCAGGACAGCCTGCCTGCCAAGGTCACCAACATGCGCGCGCCCCTCCAGGGCGATGCCACCTTCGTCGCCGGTTCCTGGAACCCGAAGGTCAGCCTGCAGGACGACCCGCTGAACGAACTGCGCTACCAGGTCACTGTATCTGCCCAGTTTGACACCACCACTGGACCGAACGCCGGTGATCCTGCCAACAACGACTCCGCGGCGCCGCTGATCGTCTTCACCTCGTTGCCGGCTGTCTACTGGGATGTACTGAACACCAACCAGTACGGACAGAACCGCGTTCTGCACCCGCTGAATCTGAACGATCAGGATCGTTCCTTCGATACGGTCGTTTCCGCTGGTGGTGCCAACGTCGACTACTACGGTACCAACTACGCGCATCTGGGCGCCGTACGGCTCGGCATCAACAAGGACGTGTTGAACGAGGCTGGCCGTACCGTATTCGGCTTCGCCGGTGGTGACAAAGTCACCAGCACAGTCTCCGGTAACTTCAGTGGCATCAGTCATGTTGGTCTGACCACTCAGACTTGCGCTGCCTTCTCCGCCAATCCAGGTGGCGCAGCCAAGCTCTGGAATGATGCCGCTATCAAGGCTGCCTCGGATGCCCAGGGCAACGCCAAGCTGAATGTGAGCTTCAATAACGCGAACATCAACCAGGTCTATAACGTCTGCGTGAAGGCGTCTGGCACCGTGCCGATGCAGGCGCTGCAGCGGTTCGATGTGGGCGATCTTAAGGTCGACTTCGAGAACGTTCGCTATGTCGACCGAACCATCCCGGGTAACCGTCTGGATGAGTTCTGGAAGAACAGCTGCGTGGCCAGTCTGTTCAACCTGCCGGGCTCTCGTGTCTCCGACCAGTTCTTCATCCGCCTGACCAACACCAGTGACGACGGTCGCAATGGCAAGGTGCGCGGCATTCTGTATGACCAGAATGGCAAGCGCTATCCAGCTAGCGGCAGCGCTTATCTGACCGACTCTACCGGCAAGCAAGCTCTGAAAGCCCACGACACCGGCGTTTATACCGTGGCTGAGGTTGCCAAGGCCTTTGGTGTCGATGGTTCCAACTGGAACGGAGCCAATGGTCGTGCGCGTCTGGTACTGGAAGGTGAGTTCCCCACCTGTGAGGCGCTGGGTCTGATTCGCTCTGCCAACGGCACCATCACCAACATGACCTCCACCACTCAAGGAAACTTCAACGAGGACGGTTCTTCGACTTCCGAAAACCACAAGGCCGGTAACAACCGCAACTAAGTTGTTACAACTGCAAAAAGGAGGCGGTCTTGGATCGCCTCCTCTCTTTCAGAATGAATAATCAAAGGGCGTACCGTCAGGTCCGCTCAATATGTTCTTTTTACTTAATTTATCCGTTCTAACACTGTCTGGGTGGGTGGGAAGATGCGTGTATTGATCACGGGGGGCGCAGGATATATAGGCTCTCATGTATTGATCGAGTTGGCGCGTCAGGGAATCGATGCAGTGGTTCTTGACAACCTGTCAAACAGTTCTCGTGAGCCTGTGCGGCGTGTGGAGAGTATTACGGAAAGTTCAATCAGGTTCGTGCTTGGAGATGTACGTGACCAGCCCCTCATTGAAGGTCTGCTGGCAGACGAATCAATTGATGCAGTTATTCATCTGGCTGGGCTCAAGGCGGTCGGGAAAAGCGTAGAGCTGCCCTTGGACTACTACGAAAACAATGTCCAGGCAACACTTTCCCTATTGAGAGCAATGAGCAATCGCCAAGTATTCAAATTGGTTTTCAGCTCCTCGGCGACCATTTATCAACTACCGGGAAACTTGCCGGTGGCAGAGGATTCCAAGATAGGTGGCGTCAGCAGCCCATATGGTCGGAGCAAGCTGATTGTCGAGAACATACTCGGCGATTTGTCGCGTTCCGATGCGCGCTGGTCCATCGCGCTGCTCAGGTATTTCAATCCAATCGGCGCTCATGAAAGCGGACTCATCGGCGAAGACCCGAACGGTGTTCCAAACAACCTGATGCCTTATATCGCTCAGGTGGCAGTCGGGCGCTTGAGCAAACTTACCGTGCATGGTGCCGACTACCCGACAGTCGACGGGACTGGTGTTCGCGACTATATCCACGTCTGCGACCTGGCCGCGGGGCATGTGAGGGCACTCGACTACCTCGCGAATCGGAATGGCTGCCATACCTGGAACCTCGGAACCGGGGCGGGCTACTCGGTTCTCCAGGTTGTCGAAGCGTTTGAGCGGGTTTCTGGCAGGCGTATTCCTTACGAAGTGTCCGATCGTCGACCAGGTGATACGGCAGCGTGCTGGGCAGACGTTTCAAAAGCCGAACGGGAACTGGGCTGGAAGGCGCAGCGGGATCTTGAGCGCATGGTGGCGGACGCCTGGCATTGGCAGGCGACCAATCCAAGCGGCTACTCATGAACGGTGAATGTGCCATGGGTGACGTACCGTTCAGGAGTCTGGCGCTGATCTCCAATCAGGCTTTCTCGATCTGCAATTTCCGTGGGGATTTCATTCGAGAGGTAGTGCGCCGGGGTGTAAAGGTCTATGCCTTCGCGCCCGACTATGACGATGCAAGCCGGCACCACGTCGAGATGCTCGGGGCGATTCCAGTTTCTTACGCCTTGAAGCGGACAGGTATGAACCCCTTCGAGGAACTGCGTACAGTGCTGGAGCTGGCGTTCAAGCTTAGGGCGCTGAAAGTAGACGCGGTCTTTAGCTACTTCATCAAGCCGGTCCTGTACGGCGCCATCTCCGCGTTACTGGCGAGTGTTCCGCTGCGTTACTCAATGATCGAGGGAGCAGGTTTCGTCTACTCGGATGAAGGAGGTACCGCTTGGTTTCGCCGGCTTCTCAGGTTTGGGGTGACCCACATGATCAGGCTGAGCCTGGCCTGTTCAAAGCGAGTCTTCCTGCTGAACCAGGATGACTACGAGCTGTTTGTTACTCCGAAGTTGGCACGCTCGGGAAAAATTCTCATGTTGCCGGGAATTGGTGTTGACCTCGACTACTTTGCTCCCGGCCCTGCAGTGCTGGCGCCAGTAACTTTCATTGTCGTGGCGCGCCTGCTCAAGGAGAAGGGGATCTACGACTTTGTCGAGGCTGCCCGAATTGTCAGGGCTCGGAACAAGTTGGCACGCTTTATTGTTGTCGGAGGTATCGATGAGAGTCCTGTGGCTATTTCCTACAGGGATGTAAAACGATGGGTGGACGAAGGCTTGATAGAGTGGCCGGGTCATGTGACCGATGTTAAGCACTGGGTCGCCAAGTCCAGCGTTTTCGTACTTCCCTCCTATTATCGGGAGGGTTTACCGCGAAGTACCCAGGAAGCAATGTCTCTGGGTAAGCCAGTAATAACTACGGACTGGGTTGGATGCCGTGAAACTGTGCTGGATGGTGTAAACGGCTTTCTGGTGCCGGTCAAGGATCCAGGGCGTCTGGCCGCGGCGATGCTGAAGTTTGTCGAGTTCCCTGCGTTGATCGACCGCATGGGGGAGGCCAGTCGCTTCCTTGCCGAGCAGCGTTACGACGTTAATGTAATAAACAATACGGTGCTCTCCGCGCTGTAGGATGTGAGCTGGTCGTTATATGCGAACAAATGATCCGGTGCTTGCTGCGAGCGCTATCAGTAAATGCTTCAGGACTTATGCGTCTTCACAGGACCGATTGCTGCAGGCGTTGGTTGGCGGCCGAAAAAAGTTCTATACAGAGTTTTGGGCGTTGGAGGAAGTCGATCTCCATGTCGCTCGTGGAGAAGTAGTCGGAATAATTGGTTGCAATGGTTCCGGGAAGTCCACGCTGCTGCAAATCCTGGCCGGGACTTTAAGTCCGACCAATGGCCAGGTAGTTCGTGCGGGGCGAATAGCGGCGCTGTTGGAGTTGGGGGCTGGCTTCAATCCCGACTATAGTGGTCGGGAAAATATCCACTTCAATGCCATGTTGTTGGGACTTACGGGTCGGGAAATAGCAGAGAGGCTTGATCCCATCATCCAATTTGCCGACATCGGCGAGTTCATCGACCGTCCTGTAAAGACATACTCCAGCGGCATGTTCGTGCGTCTAGCCTTTGCCATCACGGCGCATGTCGATGCCGATGTCTTGATCATCGATGAGGCTTTGGCAGTAGGTGATGCGGCCTTCCAGTTCAAATGCCTTAACAGACTCGAAGAACTGCTGAAGCGTGGGGTCACCATCCTGCTGGTTTCCCACGACGTCCAGCTGATCAAGAGTTACTGCAGCCGGACTGTCTATCTGCGTGACGGGCGTGTGGTTTTCGATGGCGACAGCCAAGCTGCTACCGAGTTGTATCTGCGCGACAGTATCGAAACCCAGCGAGCCGAAATTTCCTCCGGGCACATGGGCACGTCCAGGGCGCTGGGCGATTCTGGCATGGCCTACGGCAATGGGCTGGGGCAGATCGTTTCCGTGCGGATGGGCGCGCAGGGTGAGGTCCGTGATTACTTTTCCTCGGGGGAGCGCGTCTGGGTGGAATTGCAGGCGCAGTTGAAGACACCGATTACGGCGCCCAAGATCACCCTGACCATACGCGACCAGCGTGGCTACAACCTCTATGGCGTTAGCAACCTGTTGCTGGACACCACCTTGCGGATAGAGCGGGATGGCTGCCTGCGGACGCGCATCAGTTTCAACTGCGACCTGCAGGCCGGCGAATACGCACTGACATTGCGCCTTGAAAATGCCTTGTCGGAGTCCGTTTGCGAGTTGCTCGACAAGCAGGTGAACGCCGCCACCTTCAAGGTCCTCAATCCGCGCAAGTGCTTCGATGCGGTGGTCAATCTACATGGCGCCTTCGAGTCGATCCCCTCTGTCGCCGTTTCCGGAATTGCCCAGTGAAGTCTTCGTCCCATCAGCCCTTGACCATGGTTTTCGTCGTCCACGCGGGTGAGCTGGAAGTCAAATCCGCCGTGCTGGCCGCCTCTCTGCGCAAGCGGTTTGGGGCCTCGGTCAATATCCTTGCTGCCCTGCCATCACCGGATTCCGCCTGGGGAGGACTGAGCGACGCTTCCAGGCGCCTGTACCGGCGCCTGTCCATCCCGCTGTTGCCGATCGAGAACCCTTTCGGCGAGCAATACCCCATTGGCAACAAGTTCGCAGCGTTGGCGCTCGGACCCGAGGTCGGGCACACATTGTTTCTCGACAGCGACATGATCTGTATCGAGGCATTCGATGCTGACGCGCTTCAGCGCTTCGATGCGGCGTTGAAGCCTGCCGACATGGCGCTGGTTCCGGTTGAGCCTGCCTATTGGCGGCGCATCTATGCCCATGCTGGCCTGGAGCTGCCCGAAGATCGTGTGGTAGCCACCTGTACCGAGGAGGTAGTGCCTGCGTACTACAACGCCGGCTTCATCCTGGTGCGCAATGCGAAGCGCTTCGCCGGGGCCTGGCGAGAAATTGCCGAGCGCATTCACGATGACGCCGCGGTCGCCCACAAGATGCCCTGGCTGGACCAACTGGCACTGCCGGTCGCCTTGAAGGCTCTGGAATACCGGACTCGTGCGCTGAGCGAACGGTTCAACTATCCACTTCACCTGAAGCCATTGCCTGGCGCAGGAGCCTTGCCTTTCCTGTGCCATTATCATTCTCTCGAAACGCTCGTCCGCGAGCCTGTGCTGTCGGCCTATCTGAATGAATTGCTGGCGTCCTGCCGGGAGCTGCGCGAGGTCGTGGCGCTGGAGGCCGAATGGCAAGAGGCCCTCTCGTCCCCCGTTTCGGCGGGACCGGTATCCATCATTCGCTCCGGCAGTACCGGCAGTGGCGCCAAGGCCGACCTGGTGATAACGGGTATCCCGCGAAGCGGGACGAGTTACCTCTGCCGCCTGCTCTCCGAGCAACCCGACACCGTCGTGCTCAACGAGCCGCCGCACGCATTCGATGCCCTGAAAGCCTTACCCCTTCCCTGGGGATTGCCCCGTTACTATGCGGAACTGCGCCGCGACATACTGGCCGGCAGGTCGGTGCCGAACAAACATGTGAACGGCCGTCTGGTGGATGACACCGCAAGGGGCCACGACTTGTCATCTGCCTATGTTCCGACGATCAGGACAGCGACATTTCGCCTGGGAACGAAGAACACCCTCGGTTATCTCTCGCGCCTGCCGCTGATCCGCAAGGTCATGCCGCAGGCAACACTGATCGCCGCGATTCGCCACCCCTATGACAGCTTGAGTTCCTGGGCGAACACCTTCGAGCACCTGCGCCTGGCCGCCGTCGAACGCCAGCCACTGGGGCATCCTGACGACCCCTGCCTGACAGGTTGGCAGCGCAAGGCGTTATTGGCCATCGCCGGCAGCGATTGCCTGCCAGTGAAGCGCGCGCTTTGGTGGCGCTACCTGGCGCTGCAACTGGAAGACGCCTGCGGCTACATCCAATTGTTGCGTTACGAAGACCTCGTCCAGGCGCCACAGGACACCCTGGATGCGCTGTTGAACTCGCGCTTGCTGCCATCTGCCGAGCCCGTGAGCTGGCGCAAGGGCCTGGCGCCGGACGAGCAGGACATGGTGGCCAACATCGTCTGCGACGTCGCCGAGCGTTTCCATTACATCCTGTAGAACCGGGAGGACCCTGTATGCCTGATATCAGTCTGGTCATGAACTTCCACGCCGAGGGTGTGCTGGCCCACTGGAGCCTGCTGGGATTCCAGCGTATGCGCGACTTCGCGTCGCGCCGTGGCATATCGGTGCAGCTGATCGCGGTGCTCGACCGCGCTGACGAGGCCACCCGCCGCATCGTCGGCCAGCATCCCGCACTGTGCGATGGGGACAGGGTCCTTCAGGTGGACCATGGAGACCTGGGGCTATCTCGCAACTCCGGCATAGGTTTGGCCGAAGCCCTGCATGTCGGCGTACTCGATGGCGATGACTACTGCTCGGAAAACTGGCTCGTCGAGGGCCTGGATGCCGCCGCCTCCGGTGGCGACGATGTGGTGGTCCATCCCGAGTACACCATCAGTCACGGAGCCTGCCATCTGATTGGGCGATCGGTAGACCAACTGACCGACGACTATCCACTGGAAAGCTGCTTCAAACATCACCCGTGGGTTTCCGTGGTGATGGCCGCCAAGTCTGTTTTCCAGGAGATTCCTTACCTGGAGACGCGGGTAAGGGAAAAGGGCTTCGGCTACGAAGATTGGCACTGGAACCTGGAGGTCATCGCCTCCGGTCGCAAGCATTCCCTGGCCAAAAGGACCTGCCTGTTCTACCGCCGCAAGGAAGAGTCGATGCTGGTCGCCATGAATGCCAGCAACGCGGTCGTCCGCCCAGGACGCTTCTTCGATGGGCGGTCGTTCGATTGCTAGCACGGCGCCCATAAACGATTTCCTGCTGCAACTGAGCATCTTCTGCCGGTTGCGTGGACATCCAGCTTCATTCCAGTGAGTGAATCCAGCCATGAACCTCAAGGGCAGACTCAATGCTCGTGCCGTCAAAGTTGCGCGGGTGGCATATCGACCTCTACTCAACCTGTTGCGCCACAGCCTTTCCGAGCGCCAACTGCAAGGTTTCATCCTGCACAGTGATCGCCTGAAGCGCTGGTTGCTTCGGGAGTCGTCTGCGGTCCAGGCGAATGACCCAGTGGTGGTGCCGGCATGGATCGTCGAAGAGATGAAGGCGCTGGCGCGGATCGAGCCCGGTATCTATCCCTCGGAAGAAAAGCTGCGCAACTTCATGTCCTGGCAGGCGCCGATAGACAACGGAGCGGCGCAGTTGTATCGCGCCTGCCTTGCGGATTTCCTCGACCCTGCTCCAGACATTGTCTTTCTCATTCCGCACTTGCAGCGAGGTGGAGCCGACCTGGGCATCCTGCACCACGTACGCTTGTGCACGGAGATGGGCATGCGGGTAGCCGTGGTGACCACCCGGGACGTGGTGTCGCCCTGGTTGAACCGTTTGCCGGCCGGGGCGCGGGTCGTCGAGTTCGGCCGCATGGGCAACCTGGTCAGCGAGGCGGACCGGCGCCTGGTGCTGTTGCGCCTGCTGTTGCAATGTCCCGCGCGGCGCATCCACCTCATCAACTCCCAATTGGGTTGGGAGCTGCTGGAGAAGTACGGCAAGCCTCTGCAGGCCGAAGGCAAGCAGGTATACGCCAGCGTCTTCTGCGACGACCTGGACGGCAACGCGATACGCTGCGGCTACGCCAGCGACTTCCTGCCGAAGACCTGGATGCACCTTGCGGGGCTGTTCTCCGATAACCAGACCTTCATCGAGCAGATTCACGGCAGGGATGGCATCCCTCTCGAGTTGATGCACCGGCTCTATTTCCCTACCGATTACCAGCCGGGAGCGGAGCCTGAGCGTCGTGGCTCGACGATCCTATGGGCCAGCCGCATTTCCCCGCAGAAGGGGCCGGACCTGCTCTGTGAAATCGCCCTGACGCTTCCCCAATGCACCTTCGACGTGTTTGGCGAACCGGACCCGGCCTGCAGCCGCGACATCCTGAAGATGCTCAAGCGCTTGCCCAACGTCAGGCTCCAGGGGCGATATGACTCCTTCGATGCGCTGGCTCGGCGCGGCCATCACTCGATGCTGCTCTACACCTCCCGCTATGACGGGTTGCCGAACGTCCTGCTCGAGGCCTCGGCGGCGGGATTGCCCATTGTGGCTGCCGATGTCGGGGGGATAGCGGAGTTCCTGCATGGCAAGACCGGCTATCTGGTTCGCTCCGATGCCAAGGCGGGGGAGTTCGTCGCCGCGATAAAGAGCCTGTTGGGCAATCCGGCGGAAGCGGAACGACGGGCGGCGCGTGCGCGCGAACTGTTGCTGCATCGCCACAGTTGGAGCGCGTTCAAGCAGGCGGCCAGAGCGGTGCCCGGATACCTGCACGAGGGAGTGGAGCGGCCGGCGACTGTGCACGACGCCGCTCCAGATCAAGCTTCCAGCCAAAGGGACGACGCGTGATTCATTCCCACCTTCTGCATCGCCTCCTGTTCTCGACACGCCCCTGGCTACGCTCTTGGTCGGGAGACTGGGGAAGGCGTGCCGCACGTCTCGTCTTCGGTCTCCACCCGGTCGCTTCTGTTCGTTCGCGGAGCTTCGACGAGGCGACTCGCTGGTGTGCGGACAAGCCCCTGTTGAGCGTAGTGATTCCCTGCTTCAACCATGGGGAGTACCTGCAGCGTGCACTTGCCAGCCTGGCGCAACAGAGCTTCCAGGACTTCGAGATCATTCTGGTCGACGATGGCTCCGACGATCCTTCGACGCTCGCATTGCTTGCAGCGCTGGAGGTGTCCGGTCTCACGCTGTTGACCCAGCCCAATCGTGGGCCCTCGGCAGCGAGGAATGCCGGAATCGACCGTGCGCTGGGCCGCTTCATTTGCTGCCTGGATGCAGATGATCAGTTGGCGCCGACCTACCTCGAAAAATGCCTGCTGCTTCTGGAGGGCAATCTGGGGATTCGCCTGGCGTACAGCTGGGTGCGATTGATGGGAGGGGAGCACCGGTTGCACCGCGCCGCCGATTTCGATCCGGGCCTGCTGCGTTACTTCAATTCGATCTGTGTCTCGGCCGTGTTCCACCGCGAGGACTGGCAGTTCGCTGGCGGCTTCGACGAAGCGCGAGAAGCGATGTTCGAGGACTGGGATTTCTGGCTCGGCCTGGCTGAGCGCGGGGTTCGCGGCAAGGTCATACGGGAGCCACTGCTGTTCTATCAGCGGCAGACGGGGTCGCGACTGGAAGCGGCGAGTCGCCATGCACTGAGCTCGTTCCGCCGTATTCGTGGCCGCCATCCCCGTCTTTATCAGGGACGGGCCTTTCTTCGTTCGCTGGTGAATGGATATTTCGACCGATGGACTCGGTCGCCTCTGTTCAATATGTCCCGTCCGGGCCAATACCAGGAAGTAGCACCTGGCGCAGTGGCATTGGTCGTTTCTCGACCTACGCGAGAGGACTGGAGCGCCTGGCGCCGCCATCTGGCCGAGCTTCCCGCATCTGCGCCGCTGTTCGTCATTGCGGGTGAGTGCCGCCAACTTCCGGATTGGCTACTACGGCGAGCGGCAGCGACCTACTGGCTGGAGCACTTGCTGCACAGGTCACAGTGGCCGGACTTCATCAGCAATTTTCTGCGGACGCGAGGGATAGTCCAGCTGCAGCTGAGGCGTGCGGCGGTTGCGGGGAGCCCCAGGTGAACAGCCTTTCGCGACGCCCCATTGCCGACGGTGCACCGGTGCTGTCGATCATCACGGAGCCTGGTTGTGGCGCGGAAGAGTTGGCGCATATCGCCGCGTTTCTGGAAACACAGACGCTGAAGCACTGGCGTTGGCTTCCTCGTTCCAGCCAAGCCGAAGAGGAATCGATTGAAGACAGTGCGGCAACCCTGGTTCTACCCCGCGTACCGAAGACCCTGAGAGCGACAGCGCTGGAGGAAGCCCTCTGGTTCCTGTTCGCTCGGCCGTCCACGGCCTGGGTGGAGCTCTGCGATAGCGCGCAAGGCGCCGACCTGTTCATCGGCAGGGAGTCCTTGCCTGCGGGCTGCATCGGCCTGAGGCTGAACAGCAGCGCTGGTTCGTGGACGACAAGGCAAGGGCTATCGAACCCCTTGCCCAGGCGGGCGGGCAAGCGCCTGCTGCTGCTGGCTCCCTGGCTGGAGCCGGGTGGGGCGGATCGCTGCAATCTGGACATTCTCCGGGTACTGGCCCGCGACGGCTGGGAGTTGACCGTGGTCGCCAGTCTGGCAGCCGAGCATCGTTGGCTGGCTCGCTTTGTCGAGTTGACCGCCGATGTCTGGGTGCTTCCACACTTCCTTGCTGCAGAACAGGCTTTCGACTTTCTCGCCTATCTCCTGGCCAGTCGCGAGCCCGACCTGGTTCTGTTGTCGAATTCGGCGTTCGCCTACGACGCCGTTGGATTAATTCGGGCTCGATTTCCCGGCCTGCCGATAATCGACCTCAACCACATGGAGGAAGCCTGGGACGCTGGCGGCCATCCCGGGAGCGCAGTGAAACATTCGGCCTCGCTGAGCCGGCACTGGGTGGTGTCGGGACATCTGCGCCAGTGGCTGCTCGACCGTGGCGTCGAGGCGGGCAAGGTCGAGGTGCTGCACTGGTTCGCCGATATCGAGCGGTGGAGGCCTTGCCCCGCGCGACGGGCGGAGGTGCGAGCGCGCCTGGGAATAGACCCGGAGTGCGTGCTCATCGCCTATGCGGGAAGGCTCTGCCAGCAGAAGCGGCCGGATCTGTTCGCCGCCAGTCTACGGGAGCTGGCCCGCAGCCACGCAGGCTTCGCCGCGCTGGTGATGGGGGATGGCGAGCTGGCGGGTCAACTGCGTCATGACTTGCGGCGATACGGCCTGGCCGATCGCGTACGGATGTTGGGCTGGCAGGAGGAGGGGCGGTTATGCGAGCTGTTCCAGGCCGCCGATATCTTCTTCTTGCCGTCGGCGGGCGAGGGCATCGCTCTGGTCCTCTACGAAGCGATGGCCTGTGGTTTGGCGATCGTCGCAGCGAAGGTGGGTGGGCAGGCGGAACTCGTTACTGCGGAATGCGGCCTTCTGGTCACCCGCAGTAGCCCAGAACAGGAGGTCATGGATTATGCCGCAAGTTTGAGGGCGCTTCTCGATGACCCCGCGCTGGTGCGGCGCATGGGCCGAAATTCGGCGCTGCGCATTCGCGAGGCTTTCGGTCCTGCGCAATTCGAGCATCGGCTGCGGGGCATGCTCGAACGGGTAAGGTCGCCGGACCGGCAACTTGCTCGGGCCCGCTACCCGGATCTCGCGACGGGGATCAGCCGGCTGTCCATGCAATGGTCGGCATATCGGCTGCTTGCCGGATTGCGTCGGCACTGGCTGCTCCAAGGACGCTGGCGGCTGTTGCAGCTACTGGAGCCTTGCGTGAAGGGCGTGCTCCTCGCCAGGGCGTTCGGCATGGGCGCGATTTGGCGAAGGATCAGGAAGCGTTGAATGAATCTGGAGATTGAAGGCATGAAGCCGAGGGTATTGGTGGTCCTGGGCATGCATCGCTCGGGCACGAGCGTGCTTTCCGCCGGCCTCGAGGCTCTCGGGGTCGAGTTCGGTGACAATCTGATTCCTGCCCGGGCGGACAATCCGAAAGGGTATTGGGAGGACGCCCGGTTGGTGGAACTCAATGAGGAGATCCTGGCCGCTTGCGGCTTCTCTTCGGGTGACATCGGGCTATCTGATGGCCGCGTCTCGGACCCGGCGCATTTCGGTGACTGGGTCCGGCGGGCCGGACTGTTACTGGAAGAGTTGCTGGTCGGCAAATCCCTGCTGGGCATCAAGGACCCCCGCATGCCGCGGTTGATGCCGATCTGGCAAGCGGCATTCGACGCCCTGGGGCTGCGAGTCGACTATGTGATCGCGGCCCGCCATCCACTAAGTGTCGCGGCGTCGCTCGCCGCCCGCGATCAGTTGAGCCAGGAGAAGAGCTTGCTGTTGTGGTACGAGCATTCGTGCCGGGCAATACAGTGGGCGCTGTGCCGAGGCGCCGTGGTGGCGGACTATGACCAGCTGCTGGCTACGCCATGGGAGGAACTGTCTCGCATCGGCCAGCGGCTGTCGCTGCAACTGGATGAGCCCGGCTTTGCCCGGTTCACCGAAGAGGTTCTGGATGTCGGCCTGCGCCACTCGTCCCATGATGAGGAGGAACTGGCGGCGGCCCGTGGAAGCTTTCCCGGTCTGATAGAGGTGCATGGCGCGATGCAGCACCTGGCGGTGGACCGGTTCGATCCGGCGCAGTGGGTAGGCCTGGAAGGCGATTTCGTGCGGTCGATGCCGTTCCTGGAGTTTGCCGGTGAGCTGGACCGGCAGCTCTGGCAATTGGCTGCGCTGCGTATAGAGGAAAGGCAGCGGTACGAAGAACAGGTGAAACACCTGACCGCGATGGGCGATGGGCAGAGGCAGCGGAACGAGGAACTGGTAGAGCAGATGCACCGCTCGACCCTGGAGTTCGAGGCCCGAATCGAGGCGAATGAAAGGGCCGGGCAGATGCTTTCCCAGCAGTTGTCGGTTTGCCGTGACGAACTGGCGTCGGCTCGACAGGGCTTGACGGAGTTGAGGGCGTCGCTGGCTTCCCAGGAGGGGCAACTGCAATGCGTGCAGATGGACCTGCAGTACGCTCGCGCCCACCTGGTTGCCATGCAGGGGAGTCACTCCTGGCGCTGCACCAGGCCCTTACGCACCGTCGGCAGTTTGCTTCGGCGCTTGGCGGGGGCTAAACGCTCCTGAGCTTTGGCGGGACTGCTCGTTGCAGATTGCTCCAGCCTCCGCGCCGAGCACTCTCGGTAGGCTCCAGCCTGGGACATCCCCAGGGCCCATCAATCTCCGGCTCTTGACGACAAACGGTGCTTCCTTTCATCGCGAGTGACATTGCGAGCGTAATATTATGTATGTAATTTAAGCCGACCGCTCGAATCCCGAGCACTTCCCTTGGAGACAGAACCATGAGCGAACAGAAGCACCAAGGCGTTGCCCTGATCACCGGCGCGTCCACCGGCATCGGTGCCACCTATGCCAGGCGCCTGGCCGAGCGGGGCTACGACCTGCTGCTGGTCGCCCGTGACCAGGTCCGCCTGGAAACCCTGGCGGCAGAGCTGCGCGAGCGGGCCGGGGTGAAGGTGGAGGTGCTGAAGGCCGACCTGACCGACAGGGCCGATCTGAACGGCGTGGCCGCACGGTTGCGCAGTGACGCCGCCATCAGCCTGCTGGTGAACAACGCGGGCGTGGCCATCAGCGGCAGTCTGCTGGATGTCGACCTGGACCGCTTCGACGCGATGATCCAGCTCAACGTGGTGGCCGTGACCCACCTGGCCGCCGCCGCGGCCGCGAACTTCGTCGCCCAGGGGCGCGGCACCCTGATCAACATCGCCTCGGTGCTGGCCCTGGCCCCGGAAATGTTCAATGGCACCTACAGCGGCACCAAGGCCTATGTGCTCAACCTCAGCCAGTCGCTGAACCAGGAAGTGCGGGACAAGGGCGTGCGCGTCCAGGTGGTGCTGCCGGGGGCGACCCGCACCGAGATCTGGGAGCGCTCGGGCACCGGTATCGAGAACATTCCCCAGGAAATCCTCATGGATGTGGGCGAGATGGTCGATGCCGCGTTGGCCGGCCTGGACCAGGGCGAACTGGTGACCATTCCCTCGCTGCCGGAGCAGGCCGATTGGGAGCGTTTCACCGCCGCGCGTTTCCAGATGGCGCCGAACCTGTCGCTGTCGAAGGCCGCCGCGCGCTACAAGGCCTGATCGGCAGGCGAAGAAAAGGCCGGGCAAATGCCCGGCCTTCTGTTTTCGGCGTCGCAGGCTGGACCCGCGATGGTGGGCTGAAGCCCACCCTACGGAATTCGGGAGCGGAGTCAGGCGAAGACGAAGTACTTGCGCACCGTTTCCACGACTTCCCAGGTGCCCTTCATGCCGGGTTCGATCACGAACACGTCACCTGCCTTCAGGTGCAGCGGCTGCTCGCCTTCCGGGGTGATGATGCAGTAGCCGTCGAGGAAGTGGCAGTACTCCCATTTCTCGTAGTTCACCTCGAACTTGCCCGGGGTGCAGATCCAGGTGCCCATGATCTTGCTGCCGTCCTTGGAGAGGTAGGCATTGAGGTTCACGGTGTGCGGATCGCCGCCGATGCGCTTCCACTTGGTGGCATCCAGGACCGGAGTGGGGCAGGTTTCGCGCAGAACGGTGATGAAATCAGACATGTCAGCTCCAATCGATCTGATGAAAGGTCCGTCACCATAGGTCCAATGCCGTATCGGGAGTTGTCTGGATTCGACCCCCAGGTGCCTGTAAACGCGCCGGCAAAAGGTGCAAAAGGGCGCTAAGTTGAATTCCAGGGGGCCGGTTCCCGACCTCAGGCGGCGGCCCGCGAAGGGTTGCCTTGGCAGTAACCCTGCGGGGCGGTCGTGCTCCGCGAGGAGGTGCTCCGATGAACACCCAGTGGTTCAGGCACGACAGCGCGGGCGAGGACGGCAGCTTCGACAAGTGGTGGGACACCTACGGCGAGTGGTTCGAGTCCCAGGACCAGCTCTACAGCGGGGAAAGCGGCATCCAGCGGTTGCACACGCCGGACGGCCAGGTGCTCTACAGCAAGCGCCAGATCAACCATTTCCACCGTTCCATGGTCCATCCCTTCGGCCAGCCCACCATCCTCCATGAGTTGCAGGCCCTGCAGGCTCTGGCGCGGCTCGGCATCCGCGTACCCAAGGTGGTGTTCAGCGCGGCGCGCAAGACCGAGACCGAATGGCAGGCACTGCTCATCACCGAGAGCCTGGACGGCTTCCGCAGCCTCGAGGAGTGGTATGCCGAACCGGTGCCGGCGGAACTCAACCAGCAGATGCTCCAGCAACTGGCCAACACTGTGGGGCGCATGCACCTCGGCGGCTGGGAGCATGGTCGTCTCTACCCCAAGAACATCTTCGTCAAGGTAACGGGCGGGCGGGAGAAAAAGGTGGAGATCGCCATGCTCGGCCTGGCCAAGAGCTGTCACCGGCTGACCAGCTACAGCGCCGCCAAGCATGACTACGAGCAGTTCAAGCAGCAGCACAAGCCGATGCCGGAAGAGGACTGGAAGGTCTTCGCCACGTCCTATCGGGATGTCATGGAAAGCGGCTACGTGCCCTGAGCTGGACCTTGCCGAGCCTACGGGCCGGGCTCTTGCGGCTGGCCCAGGGCGCGGAGTGCACCCTCATGCAGGGGAATGGCCAGGCCGCGCCGGGCGTTGGCCGGTGACAGTTGCTCGCCCTGGATGCTGCCGGCCGCAATCCAGTCGTTGTCCGTGGCGAACAGCTGGCGCACCAGTTGGTCGGCCTCGCCGGTGCTCAGTCGTTCGTCGCAGAGCAGCAGCGCGCTTACCGCCAGGGTGGCGACGGGCGCCGTCTGGTTGGGGTAGGTCCCGGCCGCCACCTGGGCGGCGAAGGTGCCGGGGCGGCTGGCCTCCAGCTTGCGGATGGCCGCGGCCTCGAGAGGCAGCAGGCGCAGCTGCATGGCTTCGCTGGCGGCGCGGATGCTGTCGGCGGGGGCGCCGATCACCTGCAGGGTGGCGTCCAGGCGCCCGTCGCGAATGGCCGTCAGGGCCTGTTGCAGGTCCAGGCTGGCGGCTTCGGCGAGGTCCTCGGGCTGAATGCCGTGGGCCGCCAGCACGGCCAGCGCGGTATCCCGCGAGGCCGAGCCCGGTTGGCCGAGGTTGACGCGCTTGCCGCGCAGCCCGGCCAGATCGCGTACCTGGCTGTCCGCGCGAACCAGCACGTGCACCGGTTCCGGATAGAGGCTGGCCAGGGCGCGCAGGCTGGAGTAGGGGCCGACATCGGCAAAGGGCCCGCTGCCATTCACCGCGAGTTGCGCCATGTCGCTTTGCGAGAGGGCCAGCACCACATCGCCGCGGTGCAGCATGCGCAGGTTGTCGAGGCCGCCTTCGGTATTCAGCGGCAAGAGTTGCAGACCCTTGGGTTGCATCAGGCTGGTCATGGCCCTGGCCAGGCGCGCGTATTGCCCGGCGGCCGGTCCGCCGGCCAGGGGGAAGCCCTTCTGCAGGCGGCTCAGCCGGCCCTGGATACTGCTCACGGCACGGCCCACTTCGTCGGAGATGATGGCCCGCTCCTTCACTCCGGTGCCGCCGGGGGAGAGGTTGAGCGCCGTACTCATGGCCGCCACCAGTTGTTCGCGGGTCTGGCCCACGCTCGGCTCGATGGTTTCCGGCGCCGGCGGGGCCTTGAAGCCCTGGGGCACCACGGCCTGCCAGCCGTCGCCTTGCTGGCGGTAGATCAGGCTGCCGTGGGCCAGCAGGAGATCGCCCTGTTTGTTGCCGCCGCTACGGATCCCGGAGAGGCCCCGCGGCCCCGCGCCCAGGGCGCTGATCAGGCTGGCGACGCCGGGGGAATCCCAGGAGCCGAAATCCTGGTCGCGTCCAACCTTGAGGGTGCTGTCGAAGTAGATCACCAGGCGCTTTTCGCCGGGCGGCGCATTGGCGTCGCTGGCCGAGCCACGCCGGTCCAGTTGTTCGAGGCTGAGCACGTCGGCGCCAAAGGCCTGCTGCAGACGTTGCTGCACTTCGGTTTCCAGGGTGGCCTGGTCGGGGCCTTTCGAGCAGGCCGCGAGCGTCAATGCCAGCAGGGCGAACAGCAGGGCGCGGAGCATGGTCAACCTCCCATCCCCGGCAATGCCAGGAAACCGGTGAGCACCAGCGCGTTGAGCAGGTCGATGAGGAAGGCGCCTACCAGCGGCGCGACGATGAAGGCCTCCGGCGCCGGCCCGTATTTGTGGGCGATGGCCTGCATATTGGCGATGGCGGTGGCCGTGGCACCGATGGCGAAGCCGCAGAAGGCCGCCGAGAGCACCGCGCCTTCGTAATCCCGCCCCGTGTAGCGGTAGACCACCCAGGCGCCATAGACCATGGCCAGCGCCGACTGGCCGATCAGCATCACCAACAGCGGTCCGGCGACGCTGGCGACGTGGCCGAGGTTGAGCGCCATCATGGTGATCACCAGGAACAGCGAGAGGGTGACCGAGGCCAGCAGGTCGATGGAGCCATCGTTCAGCCGCACGCCGGCCAGGGGCAGGAGGTTGCGAATCGCGACCCCCAGCAGCAGGCACCAGAGGAAGCTCGGCAGGGTGACCGCGCCTTCGCCGAACAATCCGGCCAGCACCTGTCCGGCCACCAGCGCCGCCAGGGTGGCCGCCAGTACGGTGAGGAAGTTGCCCGCGGTGGCGGGCGCGGTCGTGTCGTCGCCGGCGATTTCATGGTGCCCGGAATGGGCGGCGTTGCCGCTCAGCTGATGGCGCTTGATCAGCCATTGGGCCAGCGGGCCGCCGATGATTCCGCCGGCCACCAGGCCGAGGGTGGCGCCGGTCATCGACAGCTCCATGATCGATTGCAGGTTGTTCACTTCGGCGAAGCGCTCGGCATAGGCGGCGCCGGTGCCGTGGCCGCCGACCAGGGTGATGGTGCCGCCCACCAGCCCCATCAGCGGGTGCATGTCCAGGCCCCAGGCAACGAGGATGCCGAGGATGTTCTGCAGGAAGAGAAAGGGAATCAGGGTGATGACGAAGAGCACCAGGCGCTTGCCGCCGTGCCTGAGCATGGCCAGGTCCGCCGACAGCCCCACGGCGGAGAAGAAGGCCAGCAGCAGGGCCGGCTTCATGGTGGTGTCGAATTCCACGCTGAAGTCGCTCGCCGCGCCAGCCAGGGCCAGGCCGATGGAAACCACCAGGCCGCCGGTGATCGGCTCCGGGATGTTGTAGCGCGACAGCACGGGAATCAGGCGATTGACCAGGCGCCCCAGGAGCAGCGCCAAGGCGGCCACGAGAAGGGTTTCCAGGGGTTGCAGCGTCACGTCAGAGCTCCCTGCCAGACGTGGTCCCGCGACGACGGGGCCACCTGCCTAGAGGTCTAGTCAAGGACGCGGAGCTTGTCGACCCGCCTCAGAGGTGGGTGTCCAGGGCATGTGGGCCGCGGGTCAGTTGTTCCGCGAGAAAGTCGATGCACAGTTTCACCTTGGCCGAGCCCGAGGCCCTGGCGGCGGTTACGGCCCAGACGTCGGCGGCCTGCCGATAGGCCGGCAGTACCCGCACCAGCTTGCCGGCCCGGATGCTCGGCGCCGCGTCCCACACCGAGGCCATGATCACCCCGTGGCCTTCGTGGGCCCACTGGCGCACCACGTCGCTGTGGTTGGAGGCCATGGGGCCGGTCACCTTCACCGTTTCCTCGCCGTTGGGGCCGCTCAGCCGCCAGACGCCGAAGCCCAGCTCGCGCTCGCGGAACAGCAGGCAATCGTGCTGTGCCAGGTCGGCCAGGGTGCGCGGCTGGCCACGCCGAGCCAGGTAGGCCGGTGCGGCGCAGAGCATGCGGTAGCTTTCGGCGATCTTGTGGGCGATCAGGTGCGGCTCGTGCACCTCGCCCACCCGCAGGTCGATGTCGAAGTTCTCGCCGATCAGGTCCACCCGCCGGTCCAGCAGCTCCAGCCAGACCTCCAGCCCCGGATGGCGCTGGCGCAGCAGGGACAGCACCGGCGACAGGTAATCGCGGCCCAGGCGCAGGCTGGTGGCGATGCGCAGCACCCCGCGCGGCTCGCCCTTGAGGCCCGACAGCGCCTCCAGCATGCCTTCCACGTCTTCGAGGATCTTCTGCGCCCAGGCGAAGGCCGCCTCGCCGTCGGCGGTGATGTTCACCCGCCGCGTGGTGCGGTTGAACAGCTTGACCCCGAGGGATTCCTCCAGCATGGCGATGCGCTTGCTGACGTGGGCCGGGGAGATGCCCAGCTCGGTCGCGCCGGCCACGAAGCTGGAGCGCCGCGCCACGGTGCAGAACAGCAGGAGGTCGCGGAGGAAGGGATCATTATTCGCTAAAAGCGCATTCTGATTTTTCATGGCGCCCGATTATAGGTTGGATAGCGAATATTAGTCTTTCGATCACCCCCTTTCCTCCACTGGAACAGATCGAACGACATGAGCAACCTCCGTATCGCCATTGCCGGCGCCGGCCTGATCGGCCAGCGCCACCTCGAACTCCTCCACGCCAGCCGTTCCTGCGAACCCTTCGCCCTGGTCGACCCGGCACCCGCTGCCCGCGAGGTGGCCGAGCGGGCCGGAGTGCCGCTGTTCACCTCGCTGGAGGCACTGTTCGAGCAGGCGCGGCCGGACGGCATCATCCTCGCCACGCCCAACCAGTTGCATGTCGAGCAGGCCATGACCTGCCTGCAGGCCGGCGTCGCCGCGCTGATCGAGAAACCCGTGGCCCATACGCTGGAAGAGGGCGAGCGGCTGCTGGCGGCTGCCCGTGGCTCCAGGGTGCCGCTGCTGGTGGGCCATCACCGCGCCCACAGCCCGATCCTCGGCCAGGCGCGGGAGATCATCCGCCAGGGACGCCTGGGAGCGCTGGTGGCGGTGATGGGCAGCGCACTGTTCTACAAGCCGGACGACTATTTCGATGCCGCGCCCTGGCGTCGCGAGACCGGCGGCGGCCCGGTACTGATCAACCTGATCCATGAGATCGGCAACCTGCGCTCGCTGTGCGGCGAGATCATCGCCATCCAGGCCCTGGCCTCCAGCGCGACACGCGGATTCCCCGTGGAGGACACGGTGTCCATCAGCCTGCGCTTCGCCAATGGTGCGCTGGGCAGCTTCCTGCTTTCCGACACGGCGGCTTCCGCGCGCAGCTGGGAGCAGACTTCCGGAGAGAACCGCGACTACCCCGGCTACGACGACGAAGATTGCTACCTGATCGCCGGCACCGGCGGCTCCCTGGCCGTGCCCACGATGCGCCTGAAGTGCTACGACCAGCCGCAGGACCGCTCCTGGTGGAAACCCTTCATCTGCGAAGTGGCGGAACTGCGCCGTGAAGACCCCTTGGCGCTGCAACTGGAGCATTTCTGCCAGGTCATTCGTGGCGAAGCCGAGCCGCTGGTGAGCGTCCGCGATGGCCTGCAGAACCTGCGGGTGGTGGACGCCATCGCCCGGGCGGCCCGCGAAGGCGGAGTGGTGGAGGTGGTGCAGGATTGAGCGCAGTGCTGCCCCGGAGGCTCCGAGCCTTGTAGGGTGCGCTGTGCGCACCGGAAACTCCGCGCGGTAATCCTGGTGCGCACGGCGCACCCTACGGGCCCAGTCAGTAGCCCGGATGAAATCCGGGGAAAGTCCCGCCGCCGCTCCCGGATTTCCTCCGGGCTACGATTTGCTGAGGCACCGAACTCCCTCACCCCATCCCTCTCCCAGAGGGAGCAAACCGCGCGAAGGTCGGCCCCGGTGTCCGGTGCCGAGCTAGCGCCCACCCCCCACATCCAGCAGGGCACCGCTGGTATAGGAAGCCTCCTCGCCGGCCAGCCAGAGGATCGCGCTGGCCACTTCCTCCGCTTCGCCGCCGCGCCCCATGGGCACGGCCTGGCGCACCCGCTCGACCCGGTCCGGCTCGCCGCCGCTGGCGTGGATCTCGGTGCGGATCACGCCCGGGCGCACGGCGTTGACGCGGATGCCGTCGGCCGCCAGCTCCTTGGCCATCCCCAGGGTCATGCTGTCGATGGCGCCCTTGGCCGCTGCGTAGTCGATGTATTCGTTGGGTGCACCCAGGCGGGCGGCGATGGAGGACAGGTTGACGATGGCCCCGCCCTGGCCGCCATGGCGGGTGGACATGCGCTTGATGGCCTCCCGGGCGCAGAGGAAGCTGCCCACCACATTGGCCCGCAGGACCCGCTCCAGCCGCGCCACGTCCATGTCTTCCAGGCGCATCTGGCGTTCCAGCATGCCGGCGTTGTTGACCAGCACGTCCAGGCGTCCGAACTCCCGGTCCAGGTCTTCGAACATGCGCAGCACCTGCGCTTCATCGCCCACGTCGGCGCAAAGGGCCAGGGCGCGACCGCCGCCGGCCTCGATCTCGCGCACCAGCGCCTCGGCCGCCTCCCGCTGCTGGCGGTAGTTGATGCCCAGGGCGTAGCCGCGCTGCGCCGCCAAGCGGGCGGTGGCAGCGCCGATGCCGCGGCTGGCACCGGTGATGAGCATGACTTTCTGCATGGTGTTTCCTCGGGGGCTTGAAATGTTTCCGGCTGTCCCTATCTAGGGTACTGCGGGATGCCGAAGTCGGGTCCCGCGATCGAACACTTGCTGAATCATTCAGGAGATCACCATGAGCACTGCATTTTCCCTCGCCCCCCTGTTCCGTCATTCCGTGGGCTTCGACCGTTTCAACGACCTGTTCGAATCGGCCCTGCGCAACGAAGGCGGCAGCACCTACCCGCCCTACAACGTCGAGAAGCACGGTGACGACCAGTACCGCATCGTCATCGCCGTGGCCGGCTTCCAGGAAGAAGACCTGGACCTGCAAGTAGAGCGTGGCGTGCTGGCGGTCAGCGGCGGCAAGCGCGAGAAGACCGACGACGCCGCAGTCACCTACCTGCACCACGGTATCGCCCAGCGTGCGTTCAAGCTGTCGTTCCGCCTGGCCGACCATATCGAGGTCAAGGGCGCCGCGCTGCAGAACGGCCTGCTGCACATCGACCTGGTGCGTGTGGTGCCGGAAGAGGCCAAGGCCAAGCGCATCCCGATCAACGGGCATCGTGCTGTGCTGGAAAGCTGATGGTCATCCACTGAGAAAGGAGGAGGGCGCCTGCGGGCGCCCTTTTTCATGGGCGGGTTTCGCGTCGGCACCCGGGTTTCGGTGCGCACGGCGCACCCTACCGGGCACGACCTTCGCGTAGGGTGCGCCATGCGCACCATCAAGGGTCTCAAACCGGCGTCGGTCGCTGCAGGCTGTGGGCCAGCAGGGCGCGGAATTCGGCCAGGGGCAGCGGCCTGCTGTAGAGGTAACCCTGGTAGAGGTGGCAGCCCTGTTGTTCGAGGAAGGCCAACTGCTCTTCGCGCTCCACGCCCTCGGCGATCATCTCCAGGCCCAGGCTGCGGGCCATGGCCACGATGGCGCGGATGATTTCGGCGTCGTTGGGGTCCTGGGTGGCGTCGCGGACGAAGGACTGGTCGATCTTCAGGGCGTCCACCGGCAGGCGCTTGAGGTAGGTCAGGGACGAATAACCGGTGCCGAAGTCGTCCATGGCGAAGCTGACCCCCAGCTTCTTCAGGCGGCGCATCTTGCCGATGGTGTCGTCGAGGTTCTGGATGACGATGCCTTCTGTGATTTCCAGCTTCAGCATCCGCGCCGGCAGGCGGCTGCGCTGCAGGCTGCGTTCGACCCGTTCGACGAAGTCGCTCTGGCGAAACTGCCGCGGGCTGATGTTCACGCAGAGGCTGAAGCCCCTGGTTTCGGCCAACCCCTCGGCGACCAGCTGTTCGCAGACATGGCAGGCTTCGGCCAGTACCCAGGCGCCCACGTCGAGGATCAACCCGCTTTCTTCCAGGACCTGGATGAACTGCCCGGGCGACTGCGGGCCCAGGGTGGGGTGCTGCCAGCGGAGCAGGGCCTCGGCGCCTATCACCCGATTGTTGCGGGCATCCACCTGGGGCTGGAAGTGCAGTTCGAATTCGCCGCGGGCGAGCGCCATGCGCAGGTCGCTCTCCAGCCGCAGGCGTTCGCTGGCGGCATCCTGCATGGTGCTGCGGAACATCTGGATGGCGTTGCGGCCGGAGTCCTTGGCGCGGTACAGGGCGATGTCGGCGCGCTTGAGCAGGTCGGCCGGGCTGGCGCCGTGGTCCGGGATCAGCGCGATGCCGATGCTCGGGGTGACCTGCAGGCGGTGGCCCTCCAGCAGCATGGGCTCGGCCAGCAGCTTGCGCAGCTTGTCGGCGATCGCGCGGACCTGGCGGGTGACTTCCGAGCGCTTGCCCTCCAGGCCGGTGAGCAGCACCACGAACTCGTCGCCACCCAGGCGCGCCACGGTGTCTTCCAGCCGCACGCTGGCTTCCAGGCGGGCGGTGACCATCTTCAGCACCGCATCGCCCAGGGGGTGGCCGAGGGAATCGTTGATGTGCTTGAAGTGGTCGAGGTCGAGGAAGAGCAGGGCGCCGCGCATGTCGTGGCGCTGCAGCAGGGCGATCTGCTGGGTCAGGCGGTCGGTCAGCAGGGCGCGGTTGGGCAGGTTGGTCAGCGGGTCGTGGTAGGCCAGGTGCTGGATCTGCGCCTGGGCGTCCTTGAGCGCGCTGATGTCCCGGGCGGTGAGCAGCAGGCACGCGGTGCCCTCCAGGTCGATCTGCTC
>RCUL01000223.1_pt1 | contig 41344 bp, 24 predicted proteins | sample 2167521 | NCBI WGS metagenome assembly RCUL01 (sample SAMN09932745, study PRJNA488358) | compost metagenome | feature: garden; material: soil; isolation source: compost soil in acetic acid-enriched culture | place: Germany: Experimental Botanical Garden Goettingen | collected 2016-01-27
AGGGCGCGGCGAGGATCTTCTCGCCGATGCAGGCCATCATGTAGCCGCCGCTGGCGGCCACCTTGTCGATGCACACGGTCAACGGGATGCCGGCCTGGCGAATGCGCGCCAGCTGCGATGCGGCCAGGCCGTAGCTGTGCACCAGGCCGCCACCGCTTTCCAGGCGCAGCACCACTTCGTCACGCGGGGTGGCGAGGGTCAGCAGCGCAGTGATTTCGTTGCGCAGGCTTTCGGTGGCAGAAGCTTTGATGTCGCCATCGAAGTCCAGCACGAAGACCCGGCCCTTTTCCTCGGCCTTGCCCTTCTTCTGCCGCTTTTCCGCCTTGGCCTGCTGCTTGCGCAAGGCCTTGAGCTGGGCCTTGTCGAGCAGGCCGGATTCCAGGCGCTCGCGCAGGTCCTTGTAGAACTCGTTCAGGCGGGTGACCTGCAATTGCCCACCCGATTTGCGCCGCCCCTTGCCGCGCAGCCCGGCGATGGCCGACAGCACTATCAGGATGGCGATGACCAGGGTGGCGGTTTTGGCGAGAAAGCTTGCGTATTCTGCAAGAAACTCCACGTTGACTCCTTAAAGACTTGCGCCACTACGGCGCGTAACTGTAGCAAGCATACCGTTGCGCCTGAGGTGCTGCCAGCCGTGGCAAACGCTGGCAACACCTTTCAAACAACCTTTTCAAACGCTTGTATGTTTTTTCGTTGACAGCCCGTGTGCCGCATCCTAACCTCGCAGCAACCTCCAACAGGCCGGAACCTTTCGTGGGCAACCTCTACCTGATCCGACATGGCCAAGCCTCCTTCGGTGCCGATGACTACGACGTCCTCTCGCCCGTGGGCGTGCGCCAGAGCCAGGCCCTGGGTGAGCACCTGGCCCAGCTCGGTGTAAGGCTGGACCGCTGCGTGGCAGGCGACCTGCGCCGCCAGCAGGATACCGCGCGCCTGGCCCTGGATGCATTGCTCGCCAATGGCTGCCCGGTACCGGCTGTTGAGACCGATGCAGCATTCAATGAGTTCGATGCCGATGGTGTGATCCGTGCCTTGTTGCCCGGGCTGCTGCCGCAGGAGCCCGACGCCCTGCACATCCTGCGCAATGGCGCGCAGCACCGCAGCGAGTTCCAGCGCCTGTTCGCACTGATCGTGCAGCGCTGGCACGATGGCGAACATGCCGACGATGGCCTGGAGACCTGGCAGGCGTTCACCGCCCGCGTGCAAGGCGGCCTGCAGCGCGTACTGGATGCCGCCGGTAGCGGCGACAATATCGCCATCTTCACCTCGGGCGGCACCATTGCCGCCCTGCTCCACCTGGTTACCCGTATTACCCCCGGCCAGGCGTTCGCGCTGAACTGGCAGATCATCAACACGTCGCTCAGCCAGCTGAAGTTCCGCGGCCGCGACGTGGCACTGGCTTCCTTCAACAGCCAGGCCCATGTGCAGCTGTTGAGGGCGCCGGAGCTTGTCACCTATCGATGAGCCCGGCTTGTTGTGTCCCTGCGGGGACATGTAAATCACTCTATAAGGAATGCGCCATGACCTCCGTAGCTGATGCCGTTAAAAAGATGCAAGAGAAGTTCAACCCATCCGCTGCCGCCGGCCTGGACCTGGTGTTCGGCTTCAACATCACCGACGAAGACAAGCACTACGCGCTGATCGTCAAGGACGGCACCTGCGACCTGCAGGAAGGCGAAAACCCGGATGCCAACTGCACCCTGGTGATGGACAGCGAAACCCTGAAGGGTATCGTCAGCGGCGAAACCGACGGCATGCAGGCCTTCATGGGCGGCAAGCTGCGCGTTGAAGGCGACATGATGCTGTCGATGAAACTGAGCGAGCTGTTCCCGGCCTGATCGGCTTGCAGCGATAAAAAACCGAAGCCTGGGCTTCGGTTTTTTTTTGCCGTACATCGCAGTGTCAGGCCGGCGCCACCGGTGTGATGACTTCCTCGGTCAATGTCACAGACAGCGCTGCACGCTGCTGACCGACAAGGGTCTCCAACCTGTCACGCCATTGCGTCATACGCTCAGGATCATGAGCCACCGTCGCAACCGATGCCGGCTGCACTTGCATGGCCATCGCCAGCAGATCTCTCACTTCATCGTCCAGCGCCTCTGGTTGCTCGCGCCCTTCAGCCAGCGCATTGAGGTAATCCCTGGCCATTCGTGCGCGCTCATTGAGCAACCCATAACGCTCTGCAAACACCGCTCGCAGGTAGCCGGCCCAGTAGCCTTCAGTGCGAAGCCAATTGCCCAGTTCACGGGCTTCGCTGCTCGACACCGCATCCAGCGCCGCTTGCAAGTGGGTCTCTGTGATCCAGTCGTGGGGGGTGCGAATCGCCCGCCCCAGCAATGGCAGGGTCATCGGCAAGCGCTGGGCCAACCTGAAGTGAAAGTCCTCGAACACCTCGTACTGTTCGATTGCCCGCCCAGGCTGGCGCCACTCATGAAAATGCGCCTCGACGTAACGAAACAAGGCGCGCGAGCGGCCGCGCAAACGCCCTTGAGTGATCAATACGCTGCGTGCGTCCCCCCTCTGCTGGATGGCTCGTTGCGCCTGCGCGTACTCCAGCACCTGGTCAAGGATGTAGAAGTCATCACGCGCCTCGTTGGTGTAGAGCACCACGGCTCTACCAATCGCTTCGCGCAGCACCTGCCGCTCATACATCTGGTCAAACAGAGAATGCACTGTTTGCAAGAATGCATCGCGGTTGAGCCAGGCGGACTCGGTACGACTCATGCGTTCAAGGACATCGAAGAGCAGACGCATGCCAACGCCCTGATTCTCGCGCATGATCTGCCAATTGACTCTTTGCAAAGCATTACCACCTTCGACCAGGTTCATGACCGGTTCGTGCTGCGCCCACTCCATCGCACGATGGGGGTTGCCCGCTGCGATCATTTCCCCCTCCACCCTGGCGCGTTCAGCCTGCGGCAGGTACGGCAGCGTCAGCCTCAATCCCGGCACCCGCCCAGCCCCCGCCGGGACTTGTGTGAAACGGTTACCCAGCAGCGATACCAGGGTCAACGAGGGCAAGGTTTCCAGGCCCTGCGGCCACTCGGTGATCCCGGTCTGGTCCAGGCGCAATCGCTGCAGCCCCGTCAGGCTGCCCAGCTGAGGCGCCCTCCCCAGAGGGTTGCCGGAGAGGTCAAGGTGCTGCAGGCGGGTCAAACCCTGCCACTGGCCCACGGTGTCGGCGTCGAGGGTGATCTGGTTGTTGATCAGCATTAGTCGGTGCAACTGCGCCAACGACACCAATGCCCCAGCTTCGAACCGAGCCTGACTGGCAAAAATGGACAACTCCCTGAGGGTATCGATGGCAGCCAGTGCCGCAAGATGCTCCGTGGTCCAGAGCGTCGGGGCAGGTGTGGCAAACTCGATGTACAACGCTGTAAGACTGGTTGAGTGGCGCAATGGCGCCAAGGCTTCGGGGCTCATACCCGGACAGGTAAGGAGCAGATACTCCAGCGCCGGCAACTGACCGATGTCGGTGGGCAAGGATTGCAGCGCAATACCTTCGATCTGCAGGTCGCGCAGATTGGGAAACGCCCGCAGAAATCCATCGGGAATGCTGGTGATGTCCAGGGCGCTGAGCACCAGAATCTCCACCCCCGCCAGCTCGCCGTTCAATACTGGCAGGCTGTCGAGCGCCAGCCCGCTCAGACGCAACTGGATGCCGCCCGATGGCAGCCTGATCACCCGGTTGTCGACCGCGCGCAAGCGCCACGCAGCGCTAAGCAGTTGGGCAATTTGCTGGCGTTGCTGACTCCTCACCCAGTAATGCTGGTCATGCCCGTGCAGCACGATATCGAATGCACGGCCCTCTACCCAGTTGTCCAGTGAAACGCTGAATGCAATCGATGCTCGCTCAAGCGCTGCCACGGCTTGTTCACTCTGCTCCTGACTGCCGGCCAGGCGTTCAAGCCGCACGGCGATCTGCTCGGGCGTGTCGTCGACGAACATGGCCTCCAGGCGCTGTTGCAGTGTGCGCGAGCCGAACAACCTGTTGACCACGCTATGGCCCGGGTAGGCCCGGCGCCCCGCCACAGCCGGCAGACTGGCTTCAAGCCAGCGCGGCGGTGCCGCGATCCCCAGCAGCCTGCGCGCGCGCTCCGGCTGCTCGGTCGCCAGGTCACGCAGCCTGCGGCGCAACGCTTCGGCACTGGCCATGGAGGTCGGCAAGGCGTTTCTCGTGAGTGCCGGCAAGGCGGCGAACAGGCCGGCAAAAAACCCATAGCGTGCGCTGCTGGTGGTACCAAGGCCCAGGCCGCCGGCGTCATACAGGTGCCAGTTCTGTTCGGTGCGCACCAGCACACGGCTGTTGGTAGCGCTTACCTCGCCCACGCTCGCTACCAGGCGGCCAGTGCGGGTGGACTCACGTAACTCCAGGCGCAATTGCCCAGGCCAGCCGGGTAGATGCTCCAGGAGGTTCAATGCCAGTCGCTGGGTGTCTTCGTTGTGCAGATAGCCAAGCTCGAAGTCGGTGAAAGCCTGACTCAGCCGAACACGGCGCGAGACTTCCACCACACGCTCGGTCAATTCCATGGATGGCTCTTGTCTGGCTTGCCAAAGTGCTCGCTCGCGTACATCCACCGTACGTAGCACCTGCGCCGCTACCGACCGGGTCAAGCCGGGGAACAGTCGCTGCAAGGTCATCAGTACCTGCTCGTCATCCACCGGTACATCCAGCAAGGAGGGCGCAGAATGGTGGTAGAACTGTTCGAAAAGGGCTCGACGCACGCGCTCCAGGCCGTTCGCCAGGTCGGCGCACACTGAAGCCCACCGGGATGCGTTACCCTCCTGCGGTTCTTCCTCGTCGTCGCTCAGGTCACGTCGACGCCGTGGCGCATCCGCCAGCACCTCGACTACCCGGTCGATCAGGCGATTATGCTGCAGATCAGCGCGAGACACCTTCAAGGGCTCTACCCCTTCTTGGCCATCACCGTGCACTTGCAACGGCGCCCCCCAATACTCGACGCTGTCATAGAGCTCTATGGTTTTACCAGGTGGCCAGTTCGGCAGCTTCACCAGAATTTGCACGACGGGCGAGTAGTCCTCAGCCAGCAGGCTTCCCCGGCGAGCCCGGCTGATCAAACCCAGCACCTGACGATCCGCGGCAAGGCGCAACAGCGTTTCGTGCAGCACGATAGGTAGTGGCAGGTCGTCTCGGAAAACCTGACGCAGTTCATCGATCGTCACGCCGCTGATGTCGCCAAGCAGTTGCAGTTCTGCTGCTGCGAACCGCTCAACGACAGTTCCCAGGCGGCGCAGCAAGGTCGCTTTGCTCCAGCGTTGCGGTTTCTCCATCACATGGTGCCAGGCGCCCTGACCATTATGTTCCAGCACCGGGCGGAACAACGACGGGTCCCTGGGCGACAGGATTCGCCATTTATCCAGTTCGGTGTCTTTCTCGACCTGGTAGATATCGTTGTCGATCCGTACCCACTGTTTACCGTCGGCATCATAGATTCCGTTCTGACGGTTCGGCGCCAACTGGTTCTTCCAGCGCACGTCCTGCGCATAAGGCAACAGGTCGGGATGCCATAGCTGTTCACGGCCATCGTCCAGGCGTACCACAACCAGGCGGGCCATGGCTGAAGGCACCGTCAGCTCATCCTCTTCTTCGCCATCGGCAATCGCGGCGTTGAGCAAGATCGCGCGCAAGAAAGCTTGCCCGGTCTCCTGCACCCTTACATTCCAGTGATCGGCGCCATGGAAGAGTCTCGCCAGCAGTTTTGCCGCCAGAACGACAGTGAAGGCTACCCCCATCACGGGCATGAACAGCGTCGCGCCCCCCAGAACCGCCAAAGTGGTGTTGTAGCCTGCGTCCAGATCACCACGAAGCATCTCATCACAGTCCTGACTGCTCACCACCAGCGCACGAGACTGATCCTTGATGTACTGAACGCTTTCGTTATAGAGCACATCGAACAGCTCGCGGCGTACGTCAACCTGCTGCCAATGCTGGGCACGGCGCAGACTTTGCGGGTCCACCAGCAGGTCAAGAAAACCTGGCCGTTCCTTGATTGTGGCAAAGCTGGCGAGAAACCGCCGAAACCCCCGATCCGCCAGTCGACTGATCAGGTCAGTCTTGAAGGCCTCGAGCGATGCATACTGCTTGAACGGATGCAGCGGATCGCCCGGGATGTAGACAATGCAGGGGACAATCTCAGTCGAGTCGACTGTGGAAGGCGCTATGATCACGATCTGCGTCAACGCCACACCGAACAGCGCCAGACGGGTACACAGGCTGGCGTCGAAAACATTGCCCTGGGCCAAGGCAACTTTCAGGGGCGCATCGGCCGGTGCGTCAGCGGACTGCCTCAGCAACGCCCGCACCGTTGCATACCCCTGTTCGTCGAGATCGTCCCTGATACGGGCAATGTTGGCTTGCACCTCCATCAGGTCGCGCATAGCGGTCTTTTTCTTGCTGCGCAGAACATCCTTGTCGCCGCCCATGAGCAGCACGTTTTCCAGGTGTTCCTGATAGCGTTTGCCCAGGTCCAGCTCGCGACAACCCTCAGCGAAATCAGCCGCAGAGATCGAGAGCAGGTCAGGATAGGGAGCTTCACTGTCGGTTGCGGTCAGCACGCTGGTCTTGTCGCTTGCCAGCGCGATCAGTTCATCGCGGCTGAAGTTCTTCAACGCTGCCTCGAACAGCGAAACGCTGGAAATTCGAAAGCCGGCGGCGCGCCTCACAAAACGGGCCTCGAGGATATCAACAGTCACGTTGAAGCGGGTCTGGAGCCAGTTTTCAAGTACAGGTTCGCAAAATTCATAGGCGCTTTGCAGGTCGGCGAAGGCCCGGGCAGCTTCGTGGCGCGAAGCATGGCTGCGGGCCTGGCTGGCATGCAAGGCGTTGCGCATTGGCCGGGAGGCGCTGCGCAACCATTGCGGCTGGCTGGAGGTTGCACTGTCGGGCAGCACGGCCGCCAGCTCCGAGCGTTTGAGCCGCGCGATCCAGGAGGGGACGCGCGCCTGTAGAAAGGCGACGTTAGGGTGAGAGGATGTCATGGTGTACGTCACTCCAGCGGTTTGGGATAGGCCAGTTGAATTCAACCCGCCCGCTTCGGTGCGTTAGATATATGTAGCCTTGCCGGTCATGGCGGCGCAGGCACATCAGGCACAGTGATCGCAGCGCAACACAGCGGTCTATAACAGCTGGGCAACGCTTGTTAGGGGATGGGCAACCTATTAAATTGCCAATGATCCGCCCCACCGATCATAAGGGAAACGAATGACGCTCACCGACCAGTCCACCCAGGTCCGCCCCGGCGAAGAACTCGACGCTGCGGTGATCGACCCTTATCTGAAGGCGCATATCCCGGGCCTGAGCGGCTCGCCGAGCATCAGCCAGTTCCCCGGCGGCGCCTCGAACCTGACCTACCTGGTGCAGTACCCCGGGCGCGAGTTCGTGCTGCGTCGGCCACCCTTTGGCCACAAGGCCAAATCCGCCCATGACATGGGCCGCGAGTTTCGCATCCTCAACCAGCTCAACAGCGGTTTCCCCTACTGCCCCAAGGCTTACGTGCACTGCACCGACGAGGCGCTGATCGGCGGTGAGTTCTACGTCATGGACCGGGTCAAGGGCATCATCCTGCGCTCGGACCTGCCACCGGAGCTGGGCCTGGATGCGCAGCGTACCGAGGCGCTGTGCAAGAGCTTCATCGAGCGCATGGTCGAACTCCACCAGGTGGACTACAACGCTTGCGGCCTGGGTGACCTGGGTAAACCCGAAGGCTATGTGCAACGCCAGATCGAGGGCTGGGCCAGCCGCTACGAAAAAGCCCTGACCGCGGATGCGCCACGCTGGGAAAAGGTCATCGCCTGGCTGCGCGAGAAGATGCCCGCCGATCACCCCAAGCCTGCGATCGTGCACAACGACTATCGCTTCGACAACGTCATCCTCGATGCCGACAACCCCATGCGCATCATCGGTGTGCTCGACTGGGAAATGACCACCCTCGGCGACCCGCTGATGGACCTGGGCAACACCCTGGCCTACTGGATTCAAGCCGACGACCCGGCGCCGGTGCAGCTGATGCGCCGCCAACCGAGCAATGCCCCGGGCATGCTGACCCGCCAGCAGTTCGTCGACTACTACGCTGAACGCGCCGGCATCAAAATCGACAACTATGACTTCTATTACACCTACGGCCTGTTCCGCCTGGCCGGCATTGTCCAGCAGATCTACTACCGGTTCTTCCACGGCCAGACCCAGGACAAGCGCTTCGCCCAGTTCATTCACATGAACAAGCTGCTGGAGCACATGAGCCTGCAGGTCATCGCCAAGTCCCCACTCTGACGACTACAACAAGGAAAAGACCATGTCCAAGACTCACCTGTTCGACCTCGACGGCAAAGTCGCCTTCGTTTCCGGCGCCAGTCGCGGCATCGGCGAAGCCATCGCCCACCTGCTGGCCCAGCAAGGCGCCCACGTGATCGTCTCCAGCCGCAAGCTAGAGGGCTGCCAGCAGGTTGCCGATGCAATCATCGCCGCCGGTGGCAAGGCCACTGCGGTTGCCTGCCATATCGGTGAGATGGAGCAGATCGGCCAAGTCTTCGCCGGCATTCGCGAGCAGTTCGGGCGCCTGGACATCCTGGTCAACAACGCTGCCACCAACCCGCAGTTCTGCAATGTGCTGGACACTGATCTTGGCGCCTTCCAGAAGACCGTCGACGTCAACATCCGCGGTTATTTCTTCATGTCGGTGGAAGCCGGCAAGCTGATGCGCGACAACGGTGGCGGCAGCATCATCAACGTCGCCTCGATCAACGGCGTGTCGCCGGGGATCTTCCAGGGTATCTACTCGGTGACCAAGGCGGCGGTGATCAACATGACCAAGGTCTTCGCCAAGGAATGCGCGCCGTTCGGTATCCGCTGCAACGCCCTGCTGCCGGGCCTGACCGACACCAAGTTCGCCTCGGCGCTGGTCAAGAACGATGCGATCCTCAACACCGCCCTGCAGCAGATCCCGCTCAAGCGCGTGGCCGATCCGAAGGAGATGGCCGGCGCGGTGCTCTACCTGGCCAGTGATGCGTCGAGCTATACCACCGGTGTGGCGTTGAATGTCGATGGTGGGTTTTTGTCCTGAGTACCGTGTGGGAGCTGGCTTGCCAGCGATGAGGCCATTGCAGCCTACGACCGCTTCGCGCTCGATCGCGGGCAAGTCCCGCTCCCACACGTTCGCGGCTGCCTTCAGGATCGATGAGGCGCCTGACAGACGGCCTCGATCTCCATTACCATATCGACCCTTCGGCGCAGCCCTTCTGCGCCCAGTCGATTAAGCCCAGACCATGCCTTTCGAACTCAGCGTAGACCTCACCACCCTCGCGATTCTTGCCGCCGTCGCTTTCGTTGCCGGCTTCATCGATGCCATTGCCGGAGGCGGCGGCCTGCTCACCACCCCCGCCCTGCTCACCGCCGGCATGCCACCGCACCTGGTGCTGGGCACCAACAAGCTCAGCTCGACCTTCGGCTCGGCCACCGCCGGCTTCACCTATTACCGGCGCAAGCTGTTTCATCCGGCGCAATGGCGCCACGCCCTGGTCGGCACGTTTATCGGCGCCTTGATTGGCGCGGTGGTGGCCCACTACCTGCCAGCCGAATGGCTGAACAAGATGCTGCCGGTGATCGTCTTCCTCTGCGGCGTGTACCTGCTGTTCGGCGGCACGCCCAAGGCGCCGCTGGACGCCGACGCACCGGTGAAAAAGAAGTGGCAGATCCCCCAGGGCTTCACCCTGGGCTTCTATGACGGCGTGGCCGGCCCCGGCACCGGGGCATTCTGGACCGTCAGCACGCTGCTGCTCTACCCCATCGACCTGGTCAAGGCCAGCGGCGTGGCGCGCAGCATGAACTTCGTCAGCAACGCTGCAGCCCTGTCGGTGTTCATCTTCTCCGGCCAGGTCGACTGGCTGGTCGGTCTGTCGATGGGCTCGGCGCTGATGGTCGGCGCATTTTTCGGCGCGCGCACCGCCATCAGCGGCGGCAGCAAGTTCATCCGCCCGGTGTTCATCACCGTGGTGCTGGCATTGACCGTGCGTCTAGCGTGGCAGCATTGGTTCGGGCAGGTGTAAGCCCTGCGCCCGCCCATTGAATGCAATAGGCAGGCGCTGGATCAAAGGCGGGTAATTTCGACACCGGCGAAATGATCGATCACCAACTGTTTGAACACGTCGATCTCGTCTTTGGCCTTGTCACAGCTCAACTGCTCGATATAAAAGCGGTACAGCCCGTCCTCCAGATGGGGCTGGGCTGCTTCAAGGTCTTCAAAGCGTTCGTTGAAGACTGCGTCATGCTCGCGAAAACGCGTGGGATGCTCCTCTCTGAAGAACCCTTGCCACTCGCTTTGTGCATCAAGCAGAAACTCCGGCACAGCGGCCTTGAGTTGTCGCTCGTCCATTCTGAAAGCCTGTGCAAGCTGCGTCAGCTCAGCAAGCATGTTGTCCTGGCCTTTTCGCTCAATCGCTCCCCACCCCTCATCAGGGCCCAGCAGAAGGCGGCCACTTTCAATAATTACCGCATTGCGCCGCTCCAGGCGCTGGACCGGGATATCAAGCAGTGCGCTGAATGGATTACCCGGTGGCGATGGGCGGACTTCAAGCTCCCAGGGGAAGCTCTCCAACAGGGCATCTGCACCCGAGAACGCGTCCGCGCCGCCGGTACGATCGAAATACACGCACGCCCCCAGATCGCTGTCCTCAAATACCGCCACCCCAAGCTGATGTTCAGGCGCCCCCTCCTGCGCAGGTGCCGACACGTTACGGGGCAGAAGTCGGGGTAGCAGTTCGAAGGGGTTGGCGTCAGTGCCAGAGAGCCCTGCCTGATGCAGTATCTGCTCAGCCAGCGTCTGCTGCTCTGACGACATTTGCGTTTCGCTGATACTTGCCGCCAGAAACGCCAATAGATTTTGATAGGCCTCGGGACGTGAACCTCGGCCCTCGCCCAACGCCACGCAAGCCTGCTCCAGCTGCTCGCGTAGTTCATAAGCGCCCGGCGACTCTGCCTGAAGGTCAACAGAATGACTGTAGCTGCTGGCTGCTGGATTCAACTCCACGACGATCTTTCCCGGCTGGTTAGTAAAGTCGGGCAGTTTCTTCTGATAGGGTCCAGGCACCTAGAGGGAATACTTTCCCTGTCAGCTTGTGTCAGCTGAGCAGCACCGGCTCCTGCAACCCCAAGCGCCGCGCCACGTACAAGTCGATCAGGTAACGGGCAATCGAGCGCCCCGCCGGCAACGGCGGCAGCGCATCGACCCGGAACCACTGCGCATCTTCGATCTCATCCGCCTGCATGACAATCTCGCCCCCGGCGTACTCGGCATGAAAACCGAGCATCATCGAATGCGGGAACGGCCAGCACTGGCTACCGACGTACTGGATGTTCTGCACCTCGATCGCCACCTCTTCGCGCACCTCGCGCACCAGGCAATCCTCAGCCGACTCACCCGGCTCGGCAAAGCCGGCCAAGGTGCTGTACACGCCGGTGACAAAGCGTGGAGAACGGGCCAGGAGGATTTCATCGCCACGGGTGACCAGCACGATCATGCTCGGCGAGATGCGTGGGTAGCTGCGCAGCTCGCACGGCGCGCAGTACATGGCCCGCTCCCAGTGGATCTGCGCCATGGGCTGGCCGCAGCTGCCGCAGAAGCGGTGCTCGCGGGCCCAGGTGCCGATCTGCGCGGCGTAGCCGAGGATCTTGTAGGTGTCGAAGTCGCCTTCAAGCATGAACTGACGCAAGCCGCGCCAGCTGCAGCCCGCTACCGCCTGCGGGCTGCGCAGCTCGAGAAGGAACACCGGCTGGCCATCGAAATGGCCAATGCCGTGCTCGCACAGTACGTCCAGTTCCTGACGCCTGAGCCAGTCGCGCGGGAACAGCGCACCATTGTCATCGACCAGGAACCCTTCGCTGCTGCGGGCTACTGCCCAGCCGCCGCTGATGTTCGTATCCAGTACTGCGGTGATCCAGCGCGCTGACATCGTGCGGTTCCTTGCGGGGGTTCGCCGCCGGGCGTCAGTCGGCGAACTCGGGTTTCTGTTTGCTCATGTGGGCGGCAACCGCCACCCGCAGATCGGTGGACTGCAGCATGGCGGCGTTCCAGGTGGCGATGTACTCCAGGCCATCGTCGATGCGGTGATCGCGCATGTAGCTGATCATGTGCTTGGTGCCGGCCACGGCAAGCGGCGATTTTCCCGCAATTTCAGCGGCAATGGCAAAGACTCCGTCAAGCAGCGCCTCATTCGTGTCGAACACCCGGTTGACCAGGCCGATGCGCAGGGCTTCGTCAGCCGCGACATTGCGCCCGGTGTAGGCCAGCTCGCGCATGATGCCGTCGCCGATGATCCGTGGCAGGCGCTGCAGGGTGCCGACGTCGGCGGCCATGCCCATGTCGACCTCCTTGATCGAGAACTGCGCGTCACTGCTGCAGTAGCGCATGTCACAGGCCGAGACCAGGTCGATGGCGCCGCCGATGCAATAGCCCTGAATCGCCGCCAGCACCGGCTTGCGGCAGTTGTCCACGGCATTGAACGACGCTTGCATGCGCAGGATGGTCCGGCGCAGCAGGCGTGCGTTGCGGCCGACGTCCTTGCCCAGCTCGTTGGCCACCGAGGCCAGCAGCATCAGGTCGATACCCGCGGAGAAATGCTTGCCCGCGCCGCTGATCACCACCGCGCGCACTTCGTCGGTTTCATCGATCCAGCGGAAGATCTCGACGATTTCGCTCCAGAACGCCGCGTTCATGGCGTTGTACTTTTCCGGGCGGTTGATCTGCACGTGGGCGATGTGGTGAATCAGTTCGACCTTGAACGCTTGGTAGTCAGTCACGGTGCTTTCCTTGATGGCGGCGAGGTTGATCGCAGGACTATAACAAGGTGGCCGTCGGCGCCAAGGCCGCGCTTGTGCCAAAACCGGGACTTTTACCTTGATCTCCTTTCGCACATGCGGCACTTTGCCCAGCTGTTGAATCATAAGGATACATTTTCATGTCCCGCTCCCTGGCCGGCGCCCTGGCCCACAATTTTCTCGGGCAGTCGCCGCGCTGGTACAAGGCCACCTTGTGCCTGTTCCTGCTGCTCAATCCCCTGCTGCTGTTCACCCTTGGCCCCGTGGTGGCCGGCTGGGTGCTGGTGATCGAGTTCATCTTTACCCTCGGCATGGCGCTCAAGTGCTACCCGCTGATGCCCGGCGGCCTGCTGATGGTCGAAGCCCTGCTGCTGGGCATGACCACGCCGCAAGCGCTGTATGAAGAGCTGCAGCACAACTTTCCGGTGATCCTGCTGCTGATGTTCATGGTCGCCGGCATCTACTTCATGAAAGACCTGCTGCTGTTCGTGTTTTCGCGCATCCTGCTCGGGGTAAAGTCCAAGACCCTGCTGGCCTTGCTCTTCTGCTTTCTCTCGGCGTTTCTCTCGGCGTTTCTCGATGCCCTGACGGTCACGGCGGTGATCATCAGCGCGGCGGTGGGCTTCTACTCGGTGTATCACCGGGTCGCTTCCGGCGGCAACCCGCGGGAAGACTCGGACCTGGACAGCGACCAGCAGATCGCTCACCTGCACCGTGACGACCTGCAGCAGTTCCGCGCCTTTTTGCGCAGCCTGCTGATGCATGGCGCCGTCGGTACGGCCCTGGGCGGTGTGTGCACCCTGGTGGGTGAACCGCAGAACCTGCTGATCGGCCACGAGATGGGCTGGCACTTCGCCGAGTTCTTCCTCAAGGTTGCGCCGGTGTCGCTGCCGGTGCTGGCCGCCGGCCTGGTGACCTGCGTACTGCTGGAGAAACTGCGCTGGTTCGGCTATGGCACCCTGCTGCCGGACAACGTGCGCCAGGTGCTGGCCGCCTATGCCGCCGAAGACGACGCCCAGCGCACGACTCATCAACGTGCCGCCTTAGTGGTGCAAGGCCTGGCGGCGCTGATCCTGATCATCGGCCTGGGCCTGCATGTGGCCGAAGTCGGCCTGATCGGCCTGCTGGTGATCGTGTTGATCACCGCCTTTACCGGCATCACCGACGAACACCGCCTGGGCCGCGCGTTCCAGGACGCCATGCCGTTTACTTCGCTGCTGGTGGTGTTCTTTGCCGTGGTGGCGGTGATTCACCAGCAGCAGCTGTTTACCCCGCTGATCCAGTGGGTGCTGGCGCTGCCGGCGGATCAGCAGCCGGGCATGCTGTTTATCGCCAACGGCCTGTTGTCGGCGATCAGCGACAACGTGTTCGTCGCCACCATCTATATCACCGAGGTCAAGCAGGCGTTTGTCAACGGTGGCATGAGTCGCGAGCACTTCGAGACCCTGGCGGTGGCGATCAATACCGGCACCAACCTGCCAAGCGTGGCCACGCCCAATGGCCAGGCGGCGTTCCTGTTCCTGCTGACTTCGGCGATCGCCCCGCTGATTCGCCTGTCGTATGGGCGGATGGTGTGGATGGCGCTGCCCTACACCGTGGTCATGGGTGGGCTGGGGTGGTGGGCGGTGACTTACTGGTTGTAGGAGCGGGCTTGTCCCGCGATGGGTTTCACCCGATGCGGTGCCAGACCCTCCGGTCCCGGGCCAGCAACTCATCCGCCGCCGTCGGGCCATTTTCGCCGGCGGCATAGGGCTGCACCTCGCCGCCCTCCTTCCAGGCATCGAGAAACGGTTGCACTGCGCGCCAGCCGTTCTCGATGTTGTCGGCGCGCTGGAACAACGTCTGGTCGCCGGTCAGGCAATCGTAGATCAGCGTCTCGTAGCCCGTGGACGGCTGCATCTTGAAAAAGTCCTTGTAGGCAAAACCCAGCTCGACGTTCTCCATGGCCAGGGCCGGGCCCGGGCGCTTGGCCTGCAGGTCGAACCACATGCCTTCGTTGGGCTGGATCTGGATCTTCAGGTAGTTGGGCTTGAGCCGCTCGACCTCGGTGTCACGAAACTGGGCATAGGGCGCTGGCTTGAAGCAGATGGCAATCTCGGTATCGCGCACGCTCATGCGCTTGCCGGTGCGCAGGTAGAACGGCACGCCGACCCAGCGCCAATTGTCGATCATCACCTTGAGCGCGACGAAGGTTTCGGTGTTGCTGTCGGGCTCGACCCGCGGCTCTTCGCGGTAACCGGGCACGTTCTTGCGCCCCTGCTTGCCCGCCGTGTACTGGCCGCGCACCGAGTGCTTCAGGGCCATGTTTTTCGACCAGGGCCGGATCGCGCCGATGACCTTGGCTTTCTCGCTTCGGACCGCATCGGCGCCAAAGGCTGCCGGCGGCTCCATGGCGACCATGGCCAGTAACTGGAACAAGTGGTTGGGCACCATGTCCCGTAATGCGCCGGTATTGTCGTAGAAGGCGCCGCGGCTTTCGACGCCGACGGTTTCGGCAGCGGTAATCTGCACATGATCGATGTAGTGGTTGTTCCAGAACGCTTCGAACAGGCCGTTGGAAAAGCGGCTGACGAGGATGTTCTGCACCGTCTCTTTGCCCAGGTAGTGGTCGATACGGTAGATCTGCTTTTCGCTCATGACCTTGAGCAGGCAGGCGTTGAGCGCTTCGGCACTGGCCAGGTCCGAGCCGAAGGGTTTTTCCACCACCACCCGGCGAAAGCCATCGGTTTCGTCGAGCAGGCCGGCGGCGCCCAGGCGCTGCACCACTTCGCTGAAAAAGCGCGGCGAGGTGGCCAGGTAGAACACCGCGTTGGCACTGGGGTTGCTGCGGATGCGTTCGGCGATGGCCTGGTAGGTGGCTTCGTCGAGAAAGTCGCCGGTCAGGTAGCCGATGCGCTTGGCCAGGCGTGCCCAGAGCTTGTCATCCAGGCACTTGCTGGCGCCTTCACTGGCCTTGTCGCGCTCGCGCATGAAGGCTTCCAGGCGCGCGGCGAATTCACGGTCGGTGGCGGCGTTATGGTCGACGCCGATGATCCGCAGGCCCTTGTCGAGCAAGCCGTCGCGGCTCAGGTTGTACAGCGCCGGCATCAACAGGCGTTTGACCAGGTCGCCGTTGGCGCCAAACAGGAACAGGTTGCAAGGCGGGGCCGCTTCGATTTGTGTTTTGCTCATTCGGCGTTCTTCTCGACATGACCACCAAAGCCGAAGCGCATGGCCGACAGCATGCGGTCGGCATAGGTGCCCTGCTGCTGGCGCGAACGAAAGCGGGCGAACAGGGCGCTGGACAACACCGGCACCGGCACCGCCTGCTCCACCGCCGCATCGATGGTCCAGCGCCCTTCACCGCTGTCGGCCACCGAGCCGCTGTAGCCGCCCAGTTGCGGATCGGCCACCAGGGCATCGGCGGTGAGGTCGAGCAGCCAGGAGGTGACCACGCTGCCACGGCGCCAGACTTCAGCGATTTCGGCCAGGTTCAGGTCAAAGCGCTGCTCGGCCGGCAAGGCATCGCTGCCCTTGCTCTTGAGCAGGTCGAAACCTTCGGCATAGGCCTGCATCAGGCCGTACTCGATGCCGTTGTGGATCATCTTCACGTAGTGTCCGGCACCTGCAGGGCCGGCATGGATATAGCCTTGCTCGGCACGTTCGGCCGGGCCCTGGCGGCCCCGGGTGCGAGGGATGTCACCGACCCCGGGGGCGAGGGTTGCGAACAGCGGATCGAGACGATCGACCACGGCCTTTTCGCCGCCGATCATCATGCAGTAGCCCCGTTCCAGGCCCCAGACACCGCCCGAGGTGCCGACGTCGATATAGTGCAGGTTGCGCGTGCCCAGCTCGGCGGCACGGCGCATATCGTCCTTGTAGAAGGTGTTGCCGCCATCGATGATCACATCGTCGGCATCCAGCAGGTCGGCCAGTTGCGCAATGGTCTGCTCGGTCGGCTCACCGGCCGGCAACATCACCCACACCGCGCGTGGTTTCTCCAGCTTGCCCACCAGTGCGCCAAGGTCGTGGGCGCCATTGGCACCTTCCTTGACCAGGGTTTCCACCGCCTGGCGATCACGGTCATGCACCACCATCCGGTGCCCGCCACGCATCAAGCGCCGTGCAATATTGCCGCCCATGCGGCCCAGCCCCACGATTCCCAATTGCATGTGCGATGCTCCCCTGGAATGAAAAATGCCGGTTCAGGCCTTCAAGGTTAGTCCAGCCATCGCCCACTTGGTTCAGCGACGAACGGCAAGACACCCAGAAACAAAAAAGTTCCCATGACCGACAAAAGAATTCAGAATCGCCGCCGATCAAGCAGCTACGCTGTTAGAAAAACGACCCACCCTATGCGAGGTGTGCAATGGGAACCCTTCTGCCGAAAATGCCTGCCCAGACCCTCTACGTGACGGTTCACCGCGACGAGTTGCGTCGCCTCAAAGAAGAACGCGACCAGTTGCAACAACAAGTCGCCCGGCTCAACCTGCTGCTGCAGCAAGCGCAGGATGGCCAGGTGCCCGCTCGCGCCTGACGGCGCCGCCTCTATCGTTGGAATGGCCAGCAGTGGCTGATCAGCAGCCACCATTCCTCGCTGTTGCCGCGCGGCTGAATTTGCGCCATGACCTGCGGTACAAATGCTGCAGGTTTTCCCGCCAGCAAAAGTGACCAGCGGGTCACATATTTCACGATATCTCTCCTACACTCGGTATTCGGCCAGACATCGCCCGGAAAACTCGACTGAAATTAGTCGAAACTTCTGGAATCGCGGTAGGTCAGGAACTAAGTAGGCCATCGATTCCGCTTCAACGGACGCGGCCCACCCATCCCATATCGTCACCACGCCGTCGGCAGGACGCCGGCTTGCGTAGCGCTTGTGCGCTTGGCTTCGGGGCATGGAATGCAAGGCAAGACCACTTATAGAGAGAAGTATCAGCAGAGAAACAACAACGGGCGCCCACGCCCGCACAACATAGGGACGGAGAGAAGTATGATCAGTGCCGCTGTCGAACCTCATGTAGAGCATTTCACCCCGGATACGCGTGAGTCGCTTGGAGCGGATTTCACGCCGACAGCCAAGGCACTGGGTGCTGACCCCAGACATTCATCGAAGAAGCGCAAAGTGTTGTTCGTTACCTCGGAAATCGCCGACCTGGTCAAGACCGGCGGCCTGGGCGATGTCTCGGCGGCATTGCCACGAGCCATGCGCCACTTGCACGATGTGCGGGTGCTGATCCCCGGTTACCCGCAAGTGCTGGAGAGCGACAACCCGATCCACCTGGTCGGCGAACTGGGCGGCCACGCAGCGCTGCCGCCATGCAAGATCGGCCGCATGGACCTGGCCGACGGCCTGGTGATCTACGTGCTGATCTGTCCCGAGTTGTACCAGCGTGAAGGCACCCCCTACGGTGCCAACAACGGCCGCGACTGGCCCGACAACCATATCCGCTTCGCCCGCCTGGGCCTGGCCGCCGCGGAAATCGCTGCCGGTGAAGGCATGGTCCACTGGAAGCCCGACCTGGTCCACGCCCACGACTGGCCCGCCGGCCTGGCCCCGGCCTACATGCACTGGCGCGGCCTGCAGACCCCGACCCTGTTCACCATTCACAACCTGGCCTACCAGGGCGTGGTCAGCCGCGCCTGCTGCCCGGAGCTGGCGATTCCCAACCATGCCCTGCAGCAGGAAGGCATGGAGTTCTACGGCAAGCTGTCGTTCCTCAAGGCCGGCCTTGCCTACTCCAGCCACATCACCACGGTCAGCGCCACCTACGCCCGAGAGATCACCACGCCGTCGTTCGGCTGCGGGCTGGATGGCTTTCTAGCCAGCAAGGCTCAGCAAGGCCTGCTCAGCGGCATTCCCAACGGCATCGACGAAAGCTGGGACTCGGCCAGCGACCCGCACCTGGCCCACCCCTTCAGCCTCAACGACTGGGAGGGCAAAGCCGTCAACGCCCGGCAGGTCCGCGCGCTGTTCGAGCTGCAGCCCTCGACCGGGCCGCTGTTCGCCGTGGTCTCGCGCCTGGTGTACCAGAAAGGCCTGGACCTGACGCTGGGGGTGGCCGACTACATTGTTCGCCAAGGCGGCCAGATCGCGATCATCGGCCGCGGCGAGCCAGAAGAAGAGCAAGCCATGAGCGAACTCGCCCTGCGCTATCCCGGGCAGATCGGCGTGCGCATCGGCTTCAACGAAACCGATGCCCGGCGCATGTTCGCCGGCAGCGATTTCCTCTTGATGCCATCTCGCTACGAACCCTGCGGCCTGAGCCAGATGTATGCCCAGCGCTTCGGTTCGCTGCCGGTGGCACGCAACACCGGGGGCCTGGCCGACACCATCGAGAACGGCGTCACCGGTTTTCTGTTCGATGAGTCCACTGTCGACAGCTACCGCGAAGCCCTGAGCCGGGCGTTTTACGTGTACGGCAAGCAGAACCTGCTCAACGCCATGCGTTGCCTGGCCATGACCCAACCCTTCAACTGGTGCCAGGCCGTCGAGCCTTATGCCCGTCTCTACGAGGAATTGGTTGAAAACGCCCGTGTAACCCCACGCTGACGCGAGGTGGCAGGTATGCCCTTGAGGTCACAGGAACAAGCGACCCACGGGGCCGCGATGCTGGACAGTAGCAGCGCCCGGTTTGCCCTCTGGGCACCGGACGCGCAACGGGTTGAAGTCGAGTTCGAAGCGGGCCCGCGTGAACCTTTGCAGGCACAGGCCGACGGCTGGTTCGTCGGCCGCCTCGCCTGCAAGGCCGGTAGCCGATACCGCTACCGGATTGACGCTGAGCAGACGGTCGCCGACCCGGCATCGCGCTACCAGCCCGAAGGCGTGCACGGCCCCAGCGAGCTGGTGGACCAGGCGGCCTACCGCTGGCAACATCCGAACTGGCACGGCCGCCCCTGGCACGAAGCGGTCATCTATGAGCTGCACGTCGGCCTGTGCGGCGGCTATGCCGGGGTCATCGAGCGCTTGCCGGCCCTGGCCGAGCTGGGTATTACCGCGATCGAACTGATGCCGATCGGGCAGCTCCCCGGGAATCGCAACTGGGGCTATGACGGCGTGCTGCCGTTCGCCCCGCAGCACAGCTATGGCACCCCGGACCAGCTGCGCCAACTGATTGACCAGGCGCACGGGCATGGCCTGATGGTCGTGCTGGATGTGGTCTACAACCACTTCGGCCCGGATGGCAATTACCTCGGCCGCTACGCCAGCGGGTTTTTCCGTGAGGATCGCCAGACCCCCTGGGGCGCGGCGATCGATTTTCGCCGCCGCCAGGTGCGCGATTTCTTTATCGAGAACGCCCTGATGTGGCTGCAGGACTACCGCGTCGATGGCTTGCGCCTGGACGCCGTGCATGCCATCGACGATCCGGACTTTCTCGCCGAACTGGCGCGCCGGGTGCGCAGCCAGATCACCCCGGGGCGTCAGGTATGGCTGAACCTTGAGAACGAACACAACCAGGCGCACCTGCTTGAACAGGGCTTCGATGCGCAGTGGAACGACGACGGTCACAACGCCCTGCACGTGCTGCTCACCGGCGAACAGGAGGCGTATTACGCCGACTACAGCGAGTCGACCATCGAGAAGCTGGCGCGCTGCCTGAGCCAGGGCTTTGTCTTCCAGGGCCAACCCGACCGCAACGGCCGTCCCCGCGGCGAGCCCAGCGGGCACTTGCCGCCCACAGCCTTCGTGCTGTTCCTGCAGAACCACGACCAGATCGGCAACCGCGCGTTCGGTGAGCGCCTGAACCAGCTGTGTCCGCCACAGGCCTTGCGGGCAGCCACCACCCTGTTGTTACTGTCGCCGATGATCCCGCTGTTGTTCATGGGCGATGAATGGGGCTGCGAGCAACCTTTCGTATTTTTCACCGACCATCACGACGAACTCGCCGACGCCGTGCGCGAAGGGCGACGGGCCGAATTTGCCGGCTTTGCCGCCTTCCAGGACGCAGCCACCCGGGCACGCATTCCCGACCCCAACGCCATCAATACCTTTAACGCCTCACGGCCACGCCCGCCTGAATCGCGCCAGCGACCCTGGCTACAGTTCTACCGACAACTGCTGGCTCTGCGCGCCCGGCACATCGTCCCGCACCTGCCGGGTATCCATGCCCTCGGCGCACATGTGCTGGGGCCACACTCCTTGAGTGTGCGCTGGCAATTACAGCAGGGTGGCGAGCTGCGTATCGACCTGAACCTGGGCCCGACTGCGCAACTTACCGATCTTCCCGATGGCCCTTCGCGGCTGTTCACCTGCAGCCAGGCCAGTGTCGGCACTACACAACTACCGCCTTACACCACCTTGGTCAGCCTGACGCCGACCACCCCAGCGGAGCCTGCCCATGACTGACCCACGCTTGCAGCAACTGGCCGAACTGGCAGGCCTGGCAGTGGACTGGATCGACGCCAATGGCCGTGCCCAGCGAGTCAACGACCCGGCGCTGCAACGGGTTCTGGCAGGGCTTGGCCACCCGGCAGGCAGCGCTGAAGCGATCGAAGTCAGCATCCAGGCCCTGCTCAGCGCCCACGATGCCCGCCACCTGCCGCCGCTGTTGACGGTCGACCAGGACCTGGCACTTGAGCTGTCCGGCTATTTCCCTGCCGCGATGGATTGCCGGGTGCAGCTTGAGGATGGCAGCGAACAGTTGCTGCAATTGGACGCTCAGGCCAGGCTTCCCGCCGGGTTGCCCATCGGCTATCACCAGGTGCAGATCGACCGGCAGCACTTTACCCTGGCCGTAGCACCGGCACGCTGCTACAGCATTGCCGATGCCCTCGACACACCGACGCCGCGCTGCTGGGGCCTGAGTGCCCAGCTGTACAGCCTGCGTCGCCCCGACGACGGTGGCTATGGTGACTGCCTGGCCCTCGAAGCGCTGGTACGCAGCGCCGCCGAGCGCGGTGCCGATGCCCTGGCGATCAGCCCCCTGCACGCCATGTTCGCCAGCGACACCCAGCGCTACAGCCCTTACTCGCCGTCCAGCCGGCTGTTTCTCAACAGCCTCTATGCCAGCCCCGCGGCGCTGCTCGGTGATCGCGCCGTGCGCATGGCCATTGAAGCCTGTCAGTTGCATGGCCCACTGGAGCAGCTTGAACAGCTGCCGCTGATCGACTGGCCCCAGGCAGCGTCGTTCCGCCAGCGCCTGCTGCGGGCGCTGTATCGCGACTTTATCGCCGCCGAGCACCCGTTGTTCGCCGATTTCGACAGCTATCGCCAGCACGCAGGTCCCGCCCTTGAACGTCATTGCCGTTTCGAGGTGCTGCTGGAACACGCGCTCAAGCGCGATATCGGCCAGGACTGGCGCGACTGGCCCGCCGCCTGGCACGACCCGCACAGCCCGGAGGTGAGTGCGTTCGCCCGCCAGCACAGCGAAGAGGTGGAGTTTCACGCCTTTTGCCAATGGTTGATCGAACGCAGCCTGCAGCGCGCCCAGGATGCGGCACGCAGCAATGGCATGAGCATCGGCCTGATCGCCGATCTGGCGGTGGGGGCCGACGGCGCCGGCAGCCAGGCCTGGAGCCGCCAGGACGAGCTGCTGGCCGGCCTCAACGTCGGTGCCCCGCCCGACATCCTCAATCGCGCCGGGCAGAACTGGGGCATCTGCGCCTTCTCGCCCGAAGGTCTGCGGCGCAACGGCTACCGCGCCTTTATCGAAATGCTGCGGGCCAACTTCGCCCATGCTGGCGGCTTGCGCATCGACCACGTGATGGGCCTGCAACGCCTGTGGCTGATTCCCCAAGGCGCCACCCCGGCCGAAGGCGCCTATTTGCATTACCCGCTCGATGATCTGCTGCGCCTGCTGAGCCTTGAGTCGGTGCGCCACCAGGCCATCGTCCTCGGCGAAGACCTGGGCACCGTGCCCGACGGCCTGCGCGAAAAGCTCGCCGCACGGGCGATCCTTGGTATGCGCGTACTGTTGTTCGAACAGGACCCGCCCGGCCATTTCAAACCCATCCTCGACTGGCCCGACAGTGCCCTGGCCACCACCAGCACCCATGACTTGCCGCCGTTGGCCGGCTGGCTGCAGGCGCGCGATATCGACTGGAACCAGCGCCTGACCCTGATCGACGGCATCACCGAACGCCACTGGCGCGAAACGCGCCAACACGAACGCCAGGGCCTGCGGCGGATCCTTGAGCAGAACTACGGCCAGCCCCTGCAAGACAGCGACGCCCTGATCGATGCCAGCATCCGCTACCTCGGCCATACCCGCGCGCCGCTGGTGCTGGTGCCGCTGGAAGACCTGCTGGGCATCGACGAGCAACCCAACCTGCCGGGCACCACCGACAGCCACCCGAACTGGCGCCGGCGTTTTGCCCTGACCGCTACCGGCCTGCTCGACGACGAGGACGCGGCGCGGCGCCTGGAGCTGCTGGCGCAAGCCCGCGAACAAGCCTGGGAGCGTGACCGATGAAAGCCCTGACGGCGACCCTGCGCCTGCAGTTTCATGCCGACTTCAGCCTCGACGATGCCGTGCCTCTGGTGCCCTACTTCGCCCGCTTAGGTATCAGCCACCTGTACGCCTCGCCGCTGCTGCGCGCCCGCCCCGGCTCGCGTCATGGCTACGATGTGGTCGACCCCGGCCAGGTCAGCCCGGAGCTGGGCGGCGAAGCGGCGCTGGAGCGGCTGGTGGCAGCGCTACGCCTGCATGGCATGGGGCTGATCCTCGACATGGTCTCCAACCATATGGCTGTCGGCAGCGACAATCCCTGGTGGCAGGACCTGCTGGCCTGGGGCCGGCGCAGCCGTTATGCCGAATTCTTCGACATCCAGTGGCACTCGCCGGACCCGTTGCTCGAAGGCCAGCTGTTGCTGCCGTTTTTGGCCAGTGACTACGGTGCGGTGCTACAGGCCGGAGAAATCCCCCTGCGGTTCGATGCCGCTACGGGCCAGTTTCATATCCAGCACCACGAACACCGTTTTCCGATCTGCCCCGCAGATTATGGGGTGATTCTCACCAACGGCGGCGCCGCCCTGCAGGAGCTGGGTACACGCTTGAGTGGTTTGCGCAGCGGTGCCGATGCGCCGCTGCGGGCCAGGCCACTGCTGGCTGAGCTGGCAGCAGTGGCCCGGCAGCAGCCTCTGGACGATGTGTTCACTGCGTTCGACAGTCGTACGCCTGAAGGCTTCAAGCGCCTGCACGCCCTACTCGAACGCCAGCCCTATCGCCTGGCCAGCTGGCGCACCGCCGGCGACGATATCAACTGGCGACGCTTCTTCGACGTCAATGAGCTGGGCGGCCTGCGGGTGGAGCGTGCGGCGGTGTTCGAGGCCACCCACAGCAAGGTGTTCGAGCTGATCGGCCGCGGCCTGGTCGACGGCCTGCGGGTTGACCACATTGACGGTCTGGCCGACCCCCGTGGCTACTGCCGCAAGCTGCGCCGCCGGGTCGACGGGCTGCTGGCCCAGCGCCCGCTTGAGGCGGCGCTGGAGCACTTTCCGATTTTTGTCGAGAAGATCCTCGGTGCCGACGAGCAGTTGCACCGCGACTGGCAAGTCGACGGCACCACCGGCTACGAATTCATGAACCAGGTCTCGCTGTTGCAGCACGACCCGGACGGCGAAGGCGAACTGGCAGCGCTGTGGAGCGCGGTGAGCGACCGCCCGGAGTTTACCGAGGAAGTGCGCCTGGCTCGCCAGCAGATCCTCAGCGCCAGCCTGGCCGGCGATTTCGAATCGGTGTCCCAGGCATTGTTGCAGGTTGCCCGTGACGACCTGATGAGCCGCGACCTGACCTTCGGCGCCATTCGCCGCGCCCTGCAGGCACTGATCGAGCACTATCCGGTGTACCGCACCTACATCAATGCTTGCGGCCGTCCCGCAGAAGACGAAGCGTTCTTCCAGCAGGCCATGCGCGGTGCCCGCCAGTGCCTGAGCGAGGCCGACTGGCCGGTGCTCGATTACCTGCAACGTTGGCTCGGTGGTGAACCCTGGTGCCGCTTGCCGCCAGGACGCCCGCGCAAGCACCTGCGCCATGCCTGCGTACGCTTTCAGCAGCTGACTTCACCCACGGCCGCCAAGGCCGTGGAAGACACCGCCTTCTACCGCTCGGCGCTGCTGCTGTCGCGTAACGATGTCGGCTTTGATGCCGAGCGTTTCAGTGCGCCGATCGAAGACTTCCATCAGCATTGTCTTGTGCGCCTGGAGCAGTTCCCGGACAACCTGCTGGCCACCGCCACCCATGACCACAAACGCGGTGAAGACACCCGTGCGCGCCTGGCGGTGCTCAGCGAACGCAGCAGCTGGTTTGCCAGCCGGGTCGAACACTGGCGTGAACTTGCCAGTCCCTTGCGCAGCACGCTGGCCGACGGCGAGGCACCGGGCGCCGCTGATGAACTGCTGCTGTACCAGACCCTGCTCGGGAGTTGGCCGCTGGACCTGGACGAGAACGATCCGACGGCGCTCGAAGCCTATGCCCAACGCTTGTGCCAGTGGCAGCGCAAGGCCCTGCGCGAGGCCAAGTTGCGCAGCAGCTGGAGCGCACCCAACGAGGCCTATGAGCGGGCTTGCCTGGACTTCATCGACACCCTGTTGCTGGAGCGCGCCAGCCAGCAGTTGCGGCACTCACTGGCCGAGGCGGCGCAGGCGATCGCTTGCCCGGGCGCCCTCAACAGCCTGGCGCAGTGCCTGCTGCGCATGACCGCGCCAGGCGTGCCCGACCTGTACCAGGGCAACGAATTCTGGGATTTCAGCCTGGTCGACCCCGACAACCGCCGCCCGGTGGATTTTGCCAGCCGCCGTCAGGCGCTGGTGGACGGCACCACAACGGCGCAGCGGCTGCAGGACTGGCGCAGCGGCCGGATCAAACAGGCGCTGATCAACCAGGTGCTGGAGTGGCGTCAACAATACCCGCAGCTGTTCCTGCGCGGTCAGTACCTGCCGCTCGAAGTGCGCGGCAGACACGCCGACCGGGTCCTGGCGTTTGCCCGCGTGACGGCTGGCGAGCGCGCCATTGTCGTCGTGCCGCGCCTGGCCTGGGGCTTGCTTGCACAGTCCCCGATCCCCCTGATCCCGGCACAGAACTGGGACGATACCCGGCTGATCCTGCCGTTTGCCTTGTCGCCTGCCACTTGCTCGGGACTTTTTGCCACGGGCGCAGTCACAGCCTCAAAGGAGCTGTGGCTGAGCACTGCACTCAAGGAGTTTCCGGTCAATCTGTTCGTTGAACATACTTAAGTCCTCAGGAGCGTAGAGATGAGTGTCGAAGAAAAACGTATCCGTGAATTCGCCTATCAGATCTGGGAGTCGGAAGGTAAGCCCGAAGGCCAGGAAGAGCGGCACTGGGCGATGGCGCGCAAGCTCGCCGAAGCCGAAGCGCTGGCACCCAAGGTGACGCCACGCAAGCCAGCCAAGGCGCCGGCGGCCAGCACCAGCAAGGCCAAACCGGCCAGCGCGGCGGCGGCGCCGAAAAAGCCCAGGGCAGCCAAGAAGCCACCGGTGGCTTAAGCCGTTGAAAGCATCGCTGGCAAGCCAGCTCCCACAGGGGCTGCTTGCACCGAATCCTGTGGGAGCCGGCTTGCCGGCGATGGGCTGCAGAGCAGTCCCAGCCTCATCAAGGAGCACAAATGACCATCCGCAAAGCCAAGCCTACCGCCGAAGTTCACCTCGAACCCTCGCGCATCCGCGAAGGCCTGCCCTTCCCGCTGGGGGCTACCTGGGATGGGCTGGGGGTCAACTTCGCGCTGTTCTCGGCCAACGCCACCAAGGTCGAGCTGTGCCTGTTCGATGCCAGCGGCGAGGTCGAGCTCGAACGTATCGAGCTGCCGGAATACACCGATGAGATCTTCCACGGCTACCTGCCCGACGCCCACCCCGGGCAAATCTACGGCTACCGGGTACACGGCCCGTACGCCCCGGAAAACGGCCACCGCTTCAATCCCAACAAGCTGCTGATCGACCCCTACGCCAAGCAACTGGTCGGTAGCCTGAAATGGTCCGAAGCACTGTTCGGCTACACCATCGGCCACCCCGATGGCGACCTCAGCTTCGATGAGCGCGACAGCGCGCCGTTCGTACCCAAGTGCAAGGTCATCGATCCGGCCTACACCTGGGGCCGCGACCAGCGCGTGGGCATCCCCTGGGAGCGCACCATCCTCTACGAAGCCCATGTGCGCGGCATCAGCATGCGCCACCCGGCGGTGCCGGAGGCCAACCGCGGTACCTTTGCCGGGCTGATGTGCGACGAGTTGCTCGGCCATATCAAGCAGCTCGGGGTATCGTCGATCGAGCTGCTGCCGATTCATGCCTTCGTCAACGACCAGCACCTGCTGCAAAAAGGCCTGAACAATTACTGGGGCTATAACAGCATTGCGTTTTTTGCCCCACACCCGCGCTACCTGGCCAATGGCAAGATCGCCGAGTTCAAGGAGATGGTCGCGCACCTGCATGACGCCGGCCTCGAGGTGATTCTCGACGTGGTCTACAACCACACTGCCGAGGGCAACGAGCTAGGACCGACCCTGTCCATGCGCGGCATCGACAACTCGTCCTATTACCGCCTGATGCCCGACGACAAACGCTTCTACATCAACGATTCCGGCACCGGCAACACCCTCGACCTCAGCCACCCCTGCGTGCTGCAACTGGTTACCGACTCGCTGCGTTACTGGGCCGGCGAGATGCACGTGGACGGTTTCCGCTTCGACCTGGCGACCATTCTCGGGCGTTATCACGAGGGCTTTGACGAACGTCACAGCTTCCTCGTCGCCTGTCGTCAGGACCCGTTGCTCAGCCAGGTCAAACTGATCGCCGAACCCTGGGACTGCGGCCCGGGAGGTTATCAGGTGGGCAACTTCGCCCCCGGCTGGGCGGAATGGAATGACCGCTTTCGCGATACCGTGCGGGCCTTCTGGAAAGGCGACGAAGGCCAACTGGCCGACTTCTCCGCGCGCATGACCGCCTCCGGCGAGCTGTTCAACCGCCGCGGGCGCAGGCCCTATGCTTCGGTCAACTTCATCACCGCCCACGACGGGTTCACCCTGCGTGACCTGGTGTCATACAACGACAAGCACAACCAGGACAACGACGAAGACAACCAGGATGGCAGCAACAACAACCTGTCCTGGAACCATGGCGTCGAAGGCCCCACCGACGACCCCGAGATCAAGGCCCTGCGCCTGCGCCAGATGCGCAACTTCTTCGCCACCCTGCTGCTGGCCCAGGGCACGCCGATGATCGTCGCTGGCGACGAGTTCAGCCGTACCCAGCACGGCAACAACAATGCCTACTGCCAGGACAGCGAAATCGGCTGGGTCAACTGGGAACTGGATGACGATGGCGCGGCGCTGCTCAAGTTCGTCAAGCGCCTGACCAAGCTGCGCCTGGCCTATCCGGTGCTGCGCCGCTCGCGTTTTCTGGTCGGTGACTACAATGAGGCGATCGGGGTCAAGGACGTCACCTGGCTGGCGCCGGACGCCAGCGAGATGAGCGTCGAGCAATGGCAAGACGCCCACGGGCGCTGCCTGGGCATGCTGATGGATGGCCGTGCCCAGGTCAGCGGTATTCTGCGCCCCGGCGCCGATGCCACCTTGCTGCTGATCGTCAACGCTCATCACGAAGCGGTCGCCTTCACCCTGCCCGAGGTGCCGGAGGGCGAATACTGGAACTGCCTGATCGACACCGACCGACCACAATTGCGCAAAGGCGAGCATCATGACTTTGGCAGCGAGTTTCAGGTCAGCGGGCGCTCGCTGCTGTTGCTCGAGCTGTACCGCGACGACGATGCCTGAATGCCGGGGAACTGGAGGTTCCCCGGCAAGTCCGATGCTATAGATTTGTCGACTAGGAGTAACCGTGAGCGTCGAATCGGACACCAGCAACACCGCCACTGCCCGCCAGGCTGCTGCGATCAAGCGCCTGCGGGTACTGACCGTCAATACCCACAAGGGCTTTACCGCCTTCAACCGCCGCTTCATCCTCCCCGAACTGCGTGAAGCGGTGCGCAGTACCCGCGCCGACATCGTCTTCCTCCAGGAAGTGCTCGGTTCCCACGACCGCCATGCCGCGCGCTACGCCGGCTGGCCGCAGACCTCGCAGTACGAATTCCTGGCCGATAGCATGTGGAGCGATTTCGCCTACGGGCGTAATGCCGTGTACCCGGACGGCCATCACGGCAATGCGCTGTTGTCCAAGTACCCGATCATCGAACACCGCAACCTTGATGTCTCGATTACCGGCCCCGAGCGCCGCGGGCTGCTGCACTGCGTGCTGGACGTGCCCGGGCAGAGCGAGGTGCACGCCATTTGCGTGCACCTGTCGTTGCTCGAAAGTCATCGGCAAAAACAGCTGCAACTGCTGCGGCGGCTGCTGGACTCGCTGCCGGCCGACGCCCCGGTGATCATCGCGGGTGACTTCAACGACTGGAAACTGCGCGGCAATCGCACCCTGAACCTGCACCGCGACCTGCACGAAGCCTTCGAGCGCCATCACGGCCTGCTCGCACGAACCTACCCTGCCCGCCTGCCACTGCTGCGTCTGGACCGTATTTACCTGCGCAATGCCAACAGCCATGCCCCGCAAATCCTCGGCAACAAGCCCTGGAGTCACCTCTCCGATCATCTGCCATTGGCGGTGGAAGTGCAGCTTTAGCAATGATTCGGCATAGCCGCGACCCTGGAAAGAGCGGTTGCGGCTATCAGATGTATATTTTTGTTTGATTTCAGCCTATTGGCGCTTCCAATAGCTTGATAACGGTTGTTTCACGCTTTCTTGACGCACGCCCCGTCCTCTCCTTAGCTAGAAGTAATGCAGCAACTGCAGACTCCATTCCGAACCTCTAGCTCGCGCTTTTCAGCGCGTGGCAGGGAGCGGTTTGCTGGTTTGGGTCGCCCTCTGGTTATGCCTTACAGCCGTGACATCAGGCCAGACCTTGGCTGTTAAACACAGAGGAGATCCGCCATGAAAAAAACTCCAAATCCTACGGGCTTTGAGTATGTTTTCTATGCGGTTTCCACGTCGCTGCTCTTGGCAACCCCGTTGGAAACCCATGCATTGGGCCTGGAGGATAACGACCCGTTGATTAATCTTGTGCAAGCCCAGCCTGTACTCTCGCTGACCCCGGTCAGCGCCAGCGGCTTGGGCCTCGGTGCCCTTGGCGCCTTTTCCGAGCGCCTGGCCGAGCGCAACGCCCCGGCCGCCACCGACAGCATCGCCAGCCAGTGGGCGCAGTTTTTCCCGACGCCGGTGCGTACCCCGGGCCCGGAAATCGATCAACTCGATACCCCGAACCAGAGCCTGCAGATCAGCCCGGACCTGTTCATTCGTGAAACAGCCGGCGGCAATACTCACCGTGCCGGTTTCTTCGTCGGCCACAGCACCCTGCAAAGCGGTTTTGACGGCCTGCGCAGACCCCAGGTCGGTGACCAGAAGACCGTCGTCAACCTCGACGGTGAAAGCCTGGGTGTGTACTGGAGCATGACCCACGACCAGGGCTGGCACCTGGATGCAGTGGCCATGGGTACACGCTTCGATATCAATGGCCGCAGCGAAACCGGCCAGCGCCTGGACGGCAACGGCCATGCCCTGACGCTGTCGATCGAAGGCGGCTACCCCATCAGCCTGGGCAGCAACTGGACCCTGGAGCCGCAAGCGCAGTTGATCAACCAGCAGTACTTTCCGGGCAGCCAGAGCCAGACTGACACCCAGGAAGCGTTCGACCAGCAACCGAACTGGACCGGGCGGGTCGGTGCCAGGTTGTCGGCACGCTACAACGTGCACGGCATGCCGATCGAGCCGTTCGTACGTACCAACGTCTGGTATGACTTCACCAACGCTGAAACCGTGAGCCTGGGCCAGGTCGACAAGATCAGTAGCGGACGCAACTCCGCCACCGTCGAGTTGGGGTTGGGCCTGGTGGCGCGGGTAACGCCGAAGGTCGCGCTGTTTGTCAGTGCCGATTACAGCAGCGATGTGGACGACAATGACTTGAATGGCTTGATCGGCAACCTGGGGATCAGGGTGCGCTGGTAAAGGCGCGCTATTACCAGCGCGTGCGACTGTACAGCGCCGGTGCCGCACCCAGGTCCTTGACCGTCAGGCCCTGATTCAGCGGCACCGCCTGCATGGCCGCCGGGTCTATGACCTCGACGCGAAAGTGTGGCAGCGACTCAGGCACAGCAAGCCCATAAGCACTGAGCATGGGTCTTTGGGAAAAGTAGTGCTTAAGTACCGAGCTGTAACCCGACAAGGAATCGGCCGAGATCAGGCCGATGTTGGGGTCATAGAAGTGGAATACCGAGCGCCCTTGTTCCTGACGCACGGCCATCAGCATGGAATGGTTGGGGGTATTGATCTGCAGATAGGCGTTGTGTCGCTCATCCGCCAGGCGTTTGATGACTGCCTCCAGCTCAAGGTTGCCTGGCAGGGTCCTCACTGCAGACCCACCGCTACCGTGCAGCACCCCAAGCGCTTTGCTGAACAGAACCGCTTCGCTGCTCTGGGCATCCGCCGCCACCAGATACATCCTGTCCATCAGCGCGTGTTCGCTGCCCCCTTCCAGTGCTACAGCCATGGTGCGTGCCAATGGCAGACAGCGGCCGTTGTCCGGGCGGGTCACCAGGATTTGCGGCGCCGGCCGGTAACTCCTCGCCCCATGCAGACGCAGCTTTCTGCCATGAGCTCCGGCACGGGCGAAGGCTTGCTGCCAGTGCTGCTCAAGCTCCAAGCGATTGATCCTGCCTGCCAGTGCGCCAAGTTGATGAGGTGTGAGGTTCGAATCGGGACGTATGAACAGCCGTTTCAAATGCACCAGATCACGCCGGGCGCGCAGATCCACACCGGGGACGGTAAGCATTCCGTAATCCCGCAGTCCCTGTTGAAACTCCGTCTTCTTGTTGCTGAGGTTTTGCCAGTCCTTGCACAGCTTGGCGTAACGTTGCTCCACCTGCTTTGCCGGCATGAGCTCGTGACGGGCAAAATTCCCTCCCCCGAGCAGCTCTTCTGTTCGTACCCATTCACGCCCCGACTCGACTTTGTAGAAATCCGGAGCCATCAACAAGACGGACCGTTCCTGATACGCAGTGGCTGCCGTGCTGCGTGCCAACCGCGCCGACGTCCTGGCACTGGGTAGATCGACGAAATCCTGGTATTTCATCAGCCGGTTGCCGCCAGCCTGTTGAAAGCGGGCCGCCCAGACCGGCTCGGGGACAACCATCGGCTCCAGGTCCAGGCGGGTGCGCCGGGCAGCCATCAGGTCGAAAGCCATGTGACCGTGCTCCGGGTGACGACCTACCAACAGGAAATGGCTGCTACTGGCCTTGTTGACCTTATCCCAGCTGTGCACCACCCTGACCTTGATATCGAAGAAGCCGTGCTTTGCCATGTAGGCTCTGACTGTTCGCAAAAGCGGGCCAGGGCGTTGCTTGCCGGTGGCGAGCAAGCGCGAGACTTTCGGATACTTGCGCAAATCGGCGAGGAAGCCCTGCTCAAGCAATGTTTGCGACTCACTGAGACTGGCTGCTTGTGCACTGCGCAGCTCCTCGGCCCTGAATTCGGGCGCAGCGTGCTCGACAACAATCCGTACGTCGCGGCCGTCCGCCAGCTTGCCCGCCTGTCGCTCGAACCTCAGCAACCGAGCATCCGCCAGGTTCAGCTCATGCCAGCCTTTGACCGATTCACCCAAGGTGAGCGCACTGTTATCGAGGCTGATGACCTTACCCTCGCCCAGGCTCAAACCCGCCTGCAGCACCTTGTTGCTGTCCTTTGCCAATACCACTACGCGGTAACCGGCTGGCAGGCGCTTGATGTCATCCAGGCAATAAAGCTGTTGACCGCTCCCCCCCAGAAACCCCTCGACAGTATCGGCCCCGGGCAGGCTCACCAGCCGTTGCAGCGTCTGCGCATCAATCACCCCGGCGCGTTGCTGCAGATGCAGAACGCCTTCCAGCGGGCCGGCAGCGTCACTGATGGCAGCCGGCACCAAATTCAGTTGCGCCAGCATCAGCGCACGCTGGCGGGGCGACAGGCTGATCAACAGGTCCAGCGACTTGCTGTAGCCTTCGGTTAGCGAAGATGAACGAATCAGCGCGACCAGGTTGCGCACGTCGGCGGCCAAGTGCGCCGCTGCCGACACCGCGCGAGCCACAGGCCTGGCCAGGACCGCCAGATCGCCAGCGCCGACGAAAACCAACGTCAGCTTGCCCAGGGCAATATCCGCCTGGGCCTGGCGGTAGACATCGCCCCGATCAGCAACGTCCAGCATCCGCTCATCGAAGTACAGAGTGCCCGCCGCCAGTGCCACGTCCATCGAGGCAAGTGCCATCGGCATCGCCAAGCCTTCGAATGGCACCATTACCACCATCGAGACCAAGGTCGTGCCGAACTGCATCAGGCGTTCTGCAGCCTGCGTCCAGCGTTGCTGATTCTCTTCCTGGGCAGTGAAGACCGCGCTATTGAGGTTGCTTTTGATCATCTCCAGATCAGCCGCAAGCAACTGTGGCATGACCTCACCACCGCCAAAGGTCAACTGCGATTGATAAAAAGTCACATCGGTCAGCCTGAGCGAGCGCTTGGCGATAATGGCGGTGCGCTCGATCACGCCGTTGTCAAAATCCGACAGATGCGAGCGGATGAACCGCTCCAGGGCAACCGAGGTATCGTCGGCCACCCACGGATATACACTGCCAGTGGTCAGTGAAACCAGAAAGCCGCCAGCGTGGTCTCTCACCGCCAGTAGATTGGGTACAACCTTGTCCGTGACCTTTACCACCTCGGCAACCAGATCACCCGACACCCAACGATCAAGAACATGGCGCAAGGGGCCATTGGTGCTGGCGAGCAGTCGTGTCATTACGCCATTGAAACGGTGATGGGCAAAGCTCTGGTATTGCTGCTTGAACGCGTCATCACTCGCCAACTGGACAAAGTCCTCCATCACCGCGGCCTGCACGCGAGTACGCAGTTGAGCATCGAGGACCAGTGGCAGCAGCGGCGCGGGTAGCCCAGGTGAGGCTGACGGCAATTGATCGACGTAGTTTACGAGGTTGCGTTGATGCTCACCCAAGGCTACCTGACGGACGCTGAACACTTCCTTGCGTGAATGACTGGCGCTGCCCAGGAAAGTCACCGGCGTTTTCGGCTGAAAGGACAGCGTCTGGTTCAGCAGCGCCAGGTTGATGGACCGCGGATCCATACCTGCTGCCTGCGCATCCTGCTGCAAACAGCGGATGATGGTCTCGTCGATATGCTGCGCCTGGCCGAGGACCAGCCCCGTGGTTTGGGAAGTGTCCAGCGCGGGAGCCGCCACAGTGCCAGTGTCTTTCGGCTGCGGCTGCTTCAAGCCCTGCAGTTGTCGGTAGCGCTCGCTGATGGTGAACGCAGCCCTGAGCGCCTCGCGCTGCAACTTTTCTGCCTTAAGCGATAGCACGGCTTTTACCGTGACCAGCCCCAACAGGTCAGGAACCGCTTGCTTGGCATAGGCGGGCGCTGCTGCGGCGCGCTTGCGTAGCCGCGTGGCCTGACGCTCCAATTGCTGATTGTGCTTTTGCAAGCGCTGGATATCCGCTAGCAATTGGGCCTGAGACGTCGAGGTGGGGGCTTCGCGTGCTTGTCGCCTTTTGCCTTGCGCCTCAACCAGCGGCACCTGCCAAGGCTCCGAACGCCAGGGCAGTTGGACCGCCGGTTGAGTATATTCCTCTGCTGCGACGAATGATCCTGCTGAGGAATACGCGACTGCCGAATCCTTTGCTTGGGTGACGACACGCTCGCTGCCATCCTGCTCGCGAACAACCTGGGTAAGCTGCTTCAAATTCAAAGGGGGCTTGCCGGCATAGTATTTTTCACCCGGTATAAAGCCTGGCGCACCCCAGCCCACCAGTAACTCAAGCCCTGCCCCCAAGAGCGTCGGCTTCAGGCTCAGGTCGGGTCTGGACTGTTCCTTTTCGCGGGTATCGCGCAACCAGTCCCAGGGATTGATGCGCTCCAGCAGCTCATTGCCCGTCATGTTCGGGGCGCGCTGTGCGAACTGGCTTCTGAGGTTGTCGACAACGACTTCAAGATCCAGATCGGCCAGCTTCCCGTCAAGTGCCTGCAGCAGGATGTGCAACTGAGCATCGTCGAGCCCGGGCAGTTTCCTGGCGAGCGTCAACACCAGCGCCTCGCGGGTGTCCCGCTGTGACTGGTTACCCAACTGCACCGCTGCCGCCATCGGCAACCCCAGATACCAGGCACCAAGCACCACCGGCAAGCCAAAGGCACCGAACACCCCGAAGCTGGCGGGGATTGCAGCCAGGACGCTAGCGCGCATCACCAGGCTTGCCGGGTTGAGCGGCGCGCCTTGCGGGTTCACCTCCTCAACCGCGGGGTGCGCCTGCGCCCAGATCCGTGCCATCAGCGGATCCGCCAGTACCCGCTCGGCCAATTCATTGCGCAGCTCTGCTACTTGCTGATCAGTGATCAACTGCGGATCACAGTCGTTGACCATGGCTACCACCACCTTGAAGAAAGCATCGCCCTCAAGGTCGAGTGAACGGTATTCACCGCGGCTTACTGCACCGATACGCGTAGGCTCCAGCCTGATCCTGGCAGCCTGCTCCAGCTGCACAGCGTCCAGTTGTCCAGGCTCCAGCAGGCAAGCCGGATCGGTAATGTCGACCCCGTACAGCACCTGGCCATCCACACCCTCGAGCACCAGGGTGTTGCATTCGAGCACACCACTGGCCACCAGTAGCCCCGGTAGCAGGGTCATGGCAATGTTTTCTTCAACCGCGGCCGTGCGCAGGGCCTGGGCAACACGTTGCAGGTTCGTGCCGGACAGATTCGCAACCGCCGCCGGCCGTTGTTCGCTGACAAGGTACTCGGTCGGTGTGTACTGACGGTTCAGTGGTGGGTTAGAGACCAAGGGCATGGCTGCGCTTCCATGAAAAACCGGAAGCGCAGTAGACACCGATACCCTGCCCCGGGCTTGTACAGAACGCTCAAGCCGTCATTGCGGGCGCAGGATCAACACCCCCAGCGGCGGCAGGTTCAACCCCAGCGACAACGGCTGGCCATGGCTGGACAACGCCTGGCTGGCCACTTCACCGAGGTTGCCGTAATTGGACCCGGCATAACCCTCGGCATCGCTGTTGAACACCTCGACCCAGCGCTCGCCAAACGGCACACCGATGCGATAACCCTCGCGCGGCACCGGGGTGAAGTTGGCCACCACCAGCAACGGCTCGCCGTCAGCGCTCCAGCGCAGCCAGGCATAGACGCTGTTGTGCGCATCATCGCCGATCAGCCACTGAAAGCCTTGCGGCAGGCAGTCCTGCTGGTGCAGGGCCCGCTCGTCGCGGTACAAACGGTTGAGGTCGCTGACCAGGCGCTGCACGCCCAGGTGCTCGGGGTACTTGAGCAGGTACCAGTCCAGTTCGCTGTCATGGTTCCACTCGCGCCACTGGCCGAACTCGCAGCCCATGAACAGCAGCTTCTTGCCCGGATGGGTCCACATGAAGGTCAGGTAGGCGCGCAGGTTGGCGAACTTCTGCCAGCGATCGCCAGGCATCTTGTCGATCAGAGAGTGCTTGCCGTGCACCACCTCGTCATGGGAAATCGGCAGGATGAAATGCTCGGAATAGGCATAGATCAGGCCGAAGCTCATCTCGTTGTGGTGATAGGTGCGGTGGATCGGGTCGTTCTGGATGTAGTGCAGGGTGTCGTGCATCCAGCCCATGTTCCACTTGTAGGCAAAGCCCAGGCCGCCCTGCTGGGTCGGCTGGCTGACGCCCGGCCAGGCCGTGGACTCTTCGGCGATCACCAGGGCACCGGGGGCTTCCAGCGCCACCACGTCGTTGAGGTGACGCAAGAAGTCGATGGCTTCCAGGTTCTCGCGGCCGCCGTGGCGGTTGGGCACCCACTCCCCGGCCTTGCGTGAATAGTCGCGGTAGAGCATCGACGCCACGGCATCGACACGCAGGCCGTCGATATGGAAATGCTTGAGCCAGTGCAGCGCCGAGGCCAGCATGAAACCGTGCACTTCGGTGCGGCCAAGGTTGTAGATCAGCGTGTCCCAGTCCTGGTGGAAACCCTCCAGCGGGTTGTCGTACTCGTACAAGGCGGTGCCGTCGAAGCGCGCCAGGCCGTGGGTGTCGGTCGGAAAATGCGCCGGCACCCAGTCGAGAATCACCCCGATGCTCGCCTGATGGCAGGCATCGATGAACGCGGCAAAGTCTTCGGCGCTGCCGTAGCGCGCGGTCGGCGCGAACATCGACAATGGCTGGTAACCCCAGGAGCCGCCAAAGGGATGCTCCATGATCGGCATCAGCTCGATATGGGTGAAGCCCAGTTGCTGGATATACGGCACCAGGCGCTCGGCCAGTTCGCGCCAGTTGTAGAAGCGTGCCACTTCACCGTTGTCGTCCAACTCGCACTGCCAGGAGCCGGCGTGCAGTTCGTAGATAGACAGCGGCGCGCTGGTGACCTGGCGTTCGCCGCGCTGCTGCATCCAAGCCTGATCCTGCCAGTCATGGGCCAGGGGGCCGGCGACCCTCGAGGCGGTGCTCGGCGGCAACTCGGTGGCACGGGCCAGCGGGTCGGCCTTGAGCGGCAGGATGCCTTCGCGCCCGAGCACTTCGTATTTGTAGGCTTCGCCAGCCTGCAGGCGCGGCACGAACAGCTCCCAGACCCCGGACGGATGGCGCAGGCGCAGGGGGTGACGGCGCCCGTCCCAGTTGTTGAAATCGCCCACCACCGAGACCCGCCGCGCATTCGGCGCCCACACCGAAAAGCGCACGCCGTCGACACCTTCGACCGTCACCGGTTGCGCCCCCATGGCACCGGACAGGTCTCGATGATTGCCCTCGGCGAACAAGTACAGGTCCATGTCGCCGAGCAGTGGCCCGAAGCTGTACGGATCTTCAGTGATCTGCTCACCGCCCGCCCAGTTGATCTGCAACAGGTACGGCTGCGGCTCCCGCAGATGAGTGATGAACAACCCCGGTACCGGGCCCTGCTCCAGCTCTGCCAATACGCGACTGCCGTCGCGAGCCAACACCCGCACGTTCAGGGCATTGGGCAGATAGGCGCGGACAAACTGGCCACCAGCACCATCCGGGTGCGGGCCGAGCACCGCGAACGGGTCGGTGTGTTCGGCTCTTACCAGGGCATCGATATCGCGCTGCCCCAGTCCTCCTTCCTCGCGCTTGCGTTGAATCATTTACTGCTCTCCCCAGGTACTGATCAGACCATGCAGGCCATGCAAAGGCACGGCCAGCCAATTCGGACGGTTCTCGGCTTCGTAGAGGATTTCGTAGGCGGCCTTCTCGAGACTGAACAACGCCAGCGCCGCCTGCTCGCCGTCGCCATGCTCCCAGGCATGGGGCATGGCCGCACTGGCCAGACCATAAGCCTCGACAAAAGCATGCCGGGCCTGGTGCAGGTAACGCCGGGCGACGCGTTGACGTGCCTGGCGGGCAGCCTCGGAAAGGTCGACAGCGGAAGCACTGCGCAGCACCATCGCTGCAGCATAGTCGAAGGAACGCAGCACGCCGCTGACGTCCTTGTACGGGCTGTGCTTGGCCCGGCGCTCATCGAGTGGCCGCGCCGGTTCACCCTCGAAATCGATCAGGTAGGCATCGCCCTGAACCACCAGCACCTGGCCCAGGTGCAGGTCACCATGCACGCGCATCAACAGCCCACCCACCGCTTGCTTGCTGAGTTCGGCAATGTGCTTGAGCAAGCTCTTGCGCTGCTGTTGCAGATCGTCGATCAGGGCCTGGCTGTCGCTGTCGAGGCTGGCACGGTGTTCCAGCAGCAGGTCCAGGGCGCGGGTCAGCTGGGCACCGACCTGTTTGTTCCAGGCCTGGCTGTCGCGGCGGGTGCTGGCCCGCGGCTGGAACGCAGGGTCGGCGCTGGGCGCGGCCAGCAGCAGGTGCATCTCGCCCAGGCGCTGGCCGAGCAAGGCGGCGAAGTCGGCCAGATCCTGCAGGGCATCGGTGTGCACATCCTGGTCTTTGCTCGAAGGCTCCATCTCGTCGCGAATGGCCCGTTCCAGGTTGTTCTGAGTCCAGTCCCAGGCGTCGCCCTGGTTGCTCAGGTAGCCCTGCGCGATCATCAGCAGATGCGGCTGGGCCTGGGCGTCCACGCGGCTGACCCAGCCCAGCAGCGGCGAGATATTGGCAAAACCGGCGGTGGTCAGGTAGGCGCTCATTTCCAGTTCCGGGTGCACCCCGGGGTTGACCCGGCGGATCAGCTTGAGCACCAGGCTGGCGCCGACCACCACCGAACTGTTGGACTGCTCGGCGCTCAGGTAGCGGACTACCGCGTCGTCCCCCAGGTTCAGCGCCGCCAGCTGCCCGGTGGCCTCAAAACGCAGCTCACCCTCGCTGCAGGGCAGACGCAAGCCGTCCCGGCAGCCGCTGAGCACGGCGCGCACGAAGCTCTCCAGGACGAAGCCATCGGTGATCAAGCCCACCTGACGACCGCGACGGACCCGGGCCAGGGCCAGTTGCTGCGGCGCCGGGCTGTTGATGTGCTCTTCGGCGATCAAGCCGAATGGCAATTGATAGCGGCTGCTCTGGCCACCGCCCTGCACTTCGATCTCGCTGAGCAGCACCGGGCTGGTCGCGGCGCCAAAGCGCACGCCATAGATGATCTGCACCTGTTCGATGCGGGTTTCCTTGCCGGCGAACCAGCGGCGCTTGGGCAGGTACTGGGGCAGGATGCCGTCTTGCAAGGTGACCCGTGACGGCGCTTCCAGCAGCTCTTCCATGCGTTTTTTCAGCACCAGGGTGGTGAACTCCGGCAGGCTCTGGGCCGGTTCCACATGCCAACTGGGCATCTGGTCCTTGTCGGCCAGCAGGAACCAGTAAAAACCATAGGGCGGCAGGGTCAGCAGGAACGGCAACTGGCCGATTGGCGGGAAGGCACTGCCACCGAGCATTTCCACCGGCACCTTGTCGGCGTACTGCTGCAGCTCAAGCTCCGCCGCCTGCGCAGCGCGCGATACGTTGGCGACGCAGAGGATGATCTCGCTCTTGCCATCAGGGCCGGTGTACTCACGGACATAGGCGAGGATCCGCCGGTTGCTCGGCGTGAGCATCTTCAGCGTGCCGCGGCCAAAGGCCTTCTGCTGCTTGCGGACCGCCAGCAGGCGCCGGTTCCAGTTCAGCAGCGAGTGCGGGTCATGGGCCTGAGCTTCGACGTTGACCGCCTGGAAGCCGTACAGCGGGTCCATGATCGGCGGCAGCACCAGGCGCGCAGGGTCGGCACGGGAGAAACCACCGTTGCGGTCGATCGACCACTGCATTGGCGTGCGTACGCCATCGCGGTCGCCCAGGTAGATGTTGTCGCCCATGCCGATCTCGTCGCCGTAATACAAGGTCGGCGTGCCGGGCATCGACAGCAGCAGGCTGCACAGCAGCTCGACCCGCCGCCGGTCCCGTTGCAGCAACGGCGCCAGACGCCGGCGAATGCCGAGGTTGATCCGCGCGCGGCGGTCCTCGGCGTAGTAGTTCCACAGGTAATCGCGCTCGCGATCAGTGACCATTTCCAGGGTCAGCTCATCATGGTTGCGCAAGAAGATCGCCCACTGGCAGTTGGCCGGAATCTCCGGGGTCTGGCGCAGGATGTCGGTGATCGGGAAGCGGTCTTCCTGGGCCACGGCCATGTACATGCGCGGCATCAGCGGGAAGTGAAAGGCCATGTGGCATTCGTCGCCCTGCCCTTCGCCGAAATACAGCTGGGTGTCTTCCGGCCACTGGTTGGCCTCGGCCAGGAGCATGCGGTCGGGGTAGTTGGCGTCGATCTCGGCGCGAATCTGCTTGAGTACCTGATGGGTCTCGGGCAGGTTTTCGTTGTTGGTGCCGTCGCGCTCGATCAGGTACGGGATGGCATCCAGGCGCAGGCCGTCGATCCCCAGATCGAGCCAGTAGCGCATGACCCCGATCACCGCCTTGAGCACCTGCGGGTTGTCGAAGTTGAGGTCTGGCTGGTGCGAATAGAAACGGTGCCAGAAGTACTGGCCGGCCACCGGGTCCCAGGTCCAGTTGGACTTCTCCGTGTCGAGAAAGATGATCCGCGTGCCGTCATACTTCTGGTCAGTGTCGGACCACACGTAGAAATCCCGGGCCTTGCTGCCGGGCCTGGCGCGCCGGGCCCTCTGGAACCAGGGATGCTGGTCGGAGGTGTGGTTGATGACCAGCTCGGTGATCACCCGCAGGCCGCGTTTGTGCGCCTCGGCGATAAAGCGCTTCACATCGGCCAGGGTGCCGTAGTCCGGGTGCACGGCCTTGTACTCGGCGATGTCGTAGCCATCGTCACGGCGTGGCGAGGGGTAGAACGGCAGCAGCCAGAGGGTGTTGACCCCCAGGTCGGCGATGTAGTCGAGCTTGGTGATCAGGCCGGGAAAATCACCGATGCCGTCGTTGTTCGAATCGAAGAAGGATTTGACGTGCACCTGGTAGATGATCGCGTCCTTGTACCACAGCGGGTCGTCGATGAAGGCTGCCGGGCGGCTTCGCTTGGCCATGTTCGACTCCTTTCTAGAGGGCTTTTTCGATACGCCAGATAGCAAACGGCAGGTGCCAGGGCTCGATGCGCATCCATTGGGTCTTGCCGTGCCAGGT
>RCUL01000225.1_pt1 | contig 40754 bp, 35 predicted proteins | sample 2167521 | NCBI WGS metagenome assembly RCUL01 (sample SAMN09932745, study PRJNA488358) | compost metagenome | feature: garden; material: soil; isolation source: compost soil in acetic acid-enriched culture | place: Germany: Experimental Botanical Garden Goettingen | collected 2016-01-27
GTGCTGCGCTCGGCGCTGTGGGACATGTCGATGAGCATGCCGACGCGGTTCATCTCCTCGATCACCTGGCGGCCGAAGCGACTGATGCCATTGTCCTCGCGCTCGTAGCAACCCGAGGCCAGCAGGCTCTGGTTGTTGTAGGTCAGTTGCATGACGAAGACCCCGAGCTGGCGGAAGACCTCCACCAGGTCGATGTCGTCCTCGATGGGCGAGCAGTTCTGGAAGCCGAAGAAGATCCCGACCCGCCCTTCCTGGTGCGCCAAACGGATGTCCGAGGCCTGTCGCACGGGGCGGATCAGCTCGGGCCAGGCCTCGAAGCGGCGGTTCCACTCACCGATGCGCGACAACGTCTCGCGGGCGGTCTCGTGGTAGGCGATGGTGGCGTGGACGGCGCTCAGGCCGCCCGCGCGCATCTGCCGGAACAACTCGGGGCCCCAGTTGGAGTACTGCAGGCCATCGATCATCAGAAGCTCTTGCATGGCGCTCTCTCCCTCAGGGACGCACATAGACGGTCTTGACCACCGTGTAGAAATCGCGGGCGTACTGCCCCTGCTCGCGGGGGCCGAAACTGGAATCCTTGCGGCCGCCGAACGGCACGTGGTAATCGGTGCCGGCGGTGGGCAGGTTGACCATCACGCAGCCGGTCTGGGCGCGGCGCTTGAAGTCGCTGGCGTACTTCAGCGACTGGGTCATGATCCCCGCCGTCAGGCCGAAACGGGTGTCGTTGAGGATGGCCAGGGCCTCCTCGTAGTCCCGCGCCTTGATAACGCAGGCGATGGGGCCGAAGACCTCGTCGCGGTTGATGCGCATGTCGTTGCGGGTGTCGACGAACAGCGCCGGGCGCATGTAGAAGCCCTCGTGCTCCTCGGCGATGCGCTCGCCACCGCAGACCAGATGCGCGCCCTCCGCCTTCGCCTCCTCGATGTAGCGCAGGTTCTGCGCCAGCTGGCGCTCGTCGATCACCGGGCCGATCTGCACGCCTTCGCGCAGCGGGTGCCCCACCTTGAGCTGCCCCATGCGCGCCACCAACGCCTCGACGAAGCGGTCGTGCACGCCCTCGGTGACGATCAGGCGGGACGACGCGGTGCACTTCTGCCCGGTGCCGAAGAAGGCGCCGTTCACCGCACACTCCACCGCCAGCTCCAGGTCCGCGTCGTCGAGCACCACCAGGGCGTTCTTGCTGCCCATTTCCAGCTGGCAGCGGACGAAGTTGGCGGCCGTCGCGGCGGCGACTCGGCGCCCGGTCTCGACCGACCCGGTGAAGCTCAGGGCATTGATGCCGCTGGAGTGGATCAGCCGCTCGCCGACCTCGGCACCGCTGCCCATCACCAGGTTGAAAGTGCCGGCCGGCAGGGCCTGGCGGGCGATGATCTCGGTCAGGGCCCAGGCGCTCGCGGGTACGGCGTTGGCCGGCTTGAACACCACCGCGTTGCCGAAGGCCAGGGCCGGGGCGATCTTCCAGGCGGCCGTTGCCATCGGGAAGTTCCACGGGGTGATGATGGCGACCACGCCGACCGGCTCGCGGCGGACCTCGATCTCCACGCCGGGGCGCACCGAGTCGGCCGTCTCGCCCATCTGCCGCAGGACCTCGGCGGCGTAGTAATGGAAGAACTGCCCGGAGCGATGAACCTCGCCGACACCCTCGGCCAGGGTCTTGCCCTCTTCCCGCGACAGCTGCTCGCCCAGTTCGGCCTTGCGTGCGATCAGCTCGTCGCCGATGGCCATGAGCACCTGGTAGCGCTCTTCCAGCCCGCTGCGCGCCCAGATGGCCTGGGCGGCAGTGGCCGCGGCGATGGCCTGGTCCACCTGGCGGGCATCGGCCTGGGTGTAATGGCCCACGACGTCCTCGACGTTCGCTGGGCTCCGGTTGGCAATGCTCGAGCCGCCTTCTACCCAGGCGCCATCGATGTAGTTGCTGAAGATCTTGCTGGGCATGTGCACCTCCGTTCTCGCTTTGAGCGCATGGTAGGTGCCGCCTCAGATAAACTAAAATTAGTTGTGAATATTGGTTGATAAGGAAAACTTACCATGCTGCCGGACCTGAAGATCGTCCAGTTGCGCCACTTCGTCTGGGTTGCCGAGCTTCAGGGTTTCCATGCGGCGGCCGAGCGCGCGCACCGCACCCAGCCGGCCATCTCGCTGTCCATCCGCGACCTGGAAGGCAAGCTGGGCCAGGCCCTGTTCGAGAAGCGCAATGCGCGCGTCACCAAGCCCGAGCTGACGCCCTTCGGCGTGCAGTTCCTCGCCTATGCCAAGGAACTGATCGAGCACCATGACCGCGTGGTGCGCGACATGAGCCTGATCGCCCAGTACAAGTCGGGGCATCTGCGCATCGCCTCGGTGCCCTCCATCGCCAGCCGCCTGCTGCCCGATATCCTCACGCGCTTCATAGGCGATGCCACGGACCTGCACGTCAGCCTGTTCGACGACAACTCCGAAGCGGTGCTGAGCATGGTGGAGAACCAGCAGGTGGACTTCGGCATCTCCAGCCTCTGGGAAGCGGAAAGCGATATCCGCTTCATCCCCATCTGGGAGGACAGCATCGGCGTGGTCTGCCACCAGGACCATCCGCTGGCGGCCGCGGAGCAGCTCGGCTGGCAGCAACTGCGCGGCGAGCGCCTGATCGCCAACGGCACCTCGCGGCTGCTGGCCGGCACCCGCGCCGAGGAGCTGGTGGCCGATTCGCAGTTCTACATCTCCAACATGATTTCCCTGCTGGCGATGATCGAAGCCGGCATGGGCATCACCACCCTGCCCCGCTTCGCCTTCCCTGCCGAGCCCGGCCAGTTGCGCTTCATCCCCCTGGCAGACCCGCTGGTGACCCGCGACATCGGCATCGTCCGTCTTGCCAATCGCTCGCTGCCGGTGGCGGCCCACGCCCTGTACGAATTCATCCTGCGGGACAACGAACTCGATCCGGAAGAATGGCGATAACCCCACTGATCGACCTGGCCATTTGAATAAGGGTTCCTTATCAATCGATAGGGCGATCTGAATTGCTCCGGGCAGCCTCCTGTCCCACCATCGGCGGCAGATCAATAACAAGCCGCGTCCCGCCCCTCGGTGGGCAACGGGTACGCGGTCACGCCAGTTGAGGGCCCCAGAATGAGCACCCCTTCGATCATGGAACCCGGCCTGCCCGAGGCCGCGTCCCTGCCCATGCGCCCCGCCAGCCTGGTCATGGACCTGGAACGGCTCGGCAGCCTGCACCAGAGCCGCCTGAGCTTCATGCGCAGCCTGGTCCGCCGGATCATGCGCGAACATTGGCAGATCGACGCGCAGCGCTTCGAGCTGGATGCCGACGGCTACGGCACGGTGATCTACCGCATCCGCACACGCGGCGACCTGTTCAGCTTCGTGCTGTTCTCCCAGTACCTGGCGCCGGAAAAGCGCAACGACCGGGTCATCGCCAGCGAGTGGGACCTGACCATGGCGCTCTGCGAGGGCGAAGTGGACGACGCCTACGTCGACTACCTGCGCCGCAACGTACCGCTGCAGGAAGCCGGCCGGCTCGACGCCAAGGTGATGGTGCTGTCCCGCGCCAACCGCAGCGTGCGCAACTTCGACAGCGTGGTGGACGCCCTGGCCGGCGGCCTGCAGCCCGAGGTCGCCCGGATCGCCCGGGTCGGCTACCTCTACCGCACCACGGCGGTCTACGGCAGCGGCAAGCTGGGCATGGCCGACTGGGAGAAGGTCAGCCACAAGCATCCGGACTTCGCCCGCCCCTTTGCCGCCGAAATGTTCACCTGCTTCATGCTGCGCAACTTCAGCCTGCAGCAGGCCGAACACATCGCCCGGCGCCGTTCGCCGGCCACCGCCGTGGCGCTGGAGCCGAGGCTCAAGCGCTACTTCGGGATCGGCAATTCCACCGGACTCGGCATGGCCCCCTACCTGATCAACCACCCGCAATTGATCAGCCGCTGGATCGAGATGCGCGAACTGGCCCTGGCGCGCATCCTCGCCAGCGCCCCGGTGTCCGCCGAGCAGCTGGCGCGCCTGCCGCAGCTGGTGGACCGCGCGATCCGCCATATCGAGGAAACCTTCACCGAAGACGAATGGCAGACCGCCAACAACCAGCGCGTGCTGGCGGACCTGCGAGCCCTGCACGAGCAGCTCAGCCAAGCCCCGCTGGAATCCTGGCAAACCTTGCAGGACTGGGCGCTTCGACACGCCAGCCTGCAGGGCCAGGAGCTGATCAACTGCATCCTGCTGGAACTGCACCCCGAACTGGTGGACGAACTGGAAGACCGCCTCGCCTTGCCCGAACGACTCGAATTGAACCCGGAAATGCCCATCAGCCGGCTGAAAGAGTTGATCGAGACGAGTTACGACTGGGCCCTGGCCATCGACTTCGCCGCGGACGGTGCCCAGGAAACCTTCTGGTACCGCTCCGAGGAAAAGCAGGAGCCGCGCCTCGGCAGCTGCAGCCTCGACGAGGGGCGCGACAAGCAGATGCCGCTGGGCATCGGCTACCTGGTGCAGCAGTGCCACCAGCGCCTCACCGAGTACCTGGCGCAGGACCCGGAGCACAAGGTCGCACGCTTCCTGCTCCGCCACCCGGAACAGCGCGGCATCGTCCGCCGCATCCAGGGCATGGCGCAGACCCACTACGGCGAGATCCGCGCCAACCTGCTGGACCGCGACGTGCTGCCCATGCACCTGCTGCGCTGCAAGCTGTCGTTCTTCGGCGTGAGCAAGTTCGATCCGCGCTCGCGCCTGTGGGTGCGCAACACCATGTTCCAGGGCGCCCCCTTGCTGGAGGATATCGGCCAGCCCTTCGACGACGACTGGTTCCTGCCGCTCGCCCCTACCCCGGAGAAGCCTTGATGTTGATTTCCGCCAACGAACTGAACGCCCTGCTCAAACGCGTCTTCGAGGGCATGGGCTACACGCCGGGCCACTATGAGGACGCCGCCGCCCTGGTCAGCTGGCTGCAACTGCACCGTGAAGACGGCCTGGGCGAACTCGAGCGGGCGCTGGACCTGGTTGCCGACCGCGATCGCCGGGCAAGCGAACTGGTCGCCGAAGGACCGGCCACCCTGATCGCCGAATGCCATGGACGCAGCGCCCTGAACTGCCTGCCGACACTGCTGGAGCTGGCTTGCGTCCAGGCCCTGGAACAGGGGCTGATCCAGGTGGAAATCCAGCACTGCCACAACCGCAAGTTCATCCTCAAGCTGCTGGCGGACTGCGCCCGGGAAGGACTGTGGGCCCAGGTACGCTGGGATAATGGTCACGACCCGGTGCGCCGTCACCTTGCCCGGATCGAAGCCGGCGCTGCCTACCCGACCTATGAGGAATATCGGCTCCCCGCCCATTTGCCCCAGACCAATCGGCAGTCGCTGACCCTGCTCCTCGGTACGCCGGCCCACCCGCAACCAGCACCGGAGATCGAGGCTGCCCGCGAGATACGCTGCATCACCCCGGCGGATTTCGCCCTGGCCCGCGAGCAGGCCCTGGAGAATGGAACGGAGATTTCCCCTGCGCTGTGGCAACGCCTCAACCAGCTCGCCGAAGCGGTGCTGGTGGAGAACTCCGAGCGCTCGCGCAGCGGTGCCGGCGGACGCTGAACCTCAGGCATAGCGGCCAGTTCGTAGCCCGGATGCAATCCGGGGAATGCCCACACCAGCATTCCCGGATTGCATCCGGGCTACGTGTTTCTCGATAGAGCGACGGAGTGGTCAGGTAGGGTGCGCCGCGCGCACCAGCGGTTGAGCATCGAATCCCGCGATCGGTGCGCATGGCGCACCCTACGGTGGGGCAAGTGCATGTGTCAGTAGCCTGGGAGGCATCTTGTAGGAGCGAGCTTGCTCGCGAACAGGTCAGGCGCGATCTTTCGCGAGCAAGAACTCGGCGTCCCCCTCGCTCCTGCACAAAGCTCCGGGGCTTCACTCCGGAGCGGCTAGCACCGGGTCGCGAAGTGCGCCCCGCGGGTCATCCACCTCGCCAGACTGCCGGTCTTCCAGCAGCGCCTTCCACAGTGACACGCACAACCCCACCATCACCGCCAGGAACGGTGCGGCGAAGATGATGGCCGCGGTCTGCAGTGCCGCCAGGCCACCCATCACCAGCAGCACCGAAGCCGCTGCACCGGCAAAGGTGCCCCATAGCACCACGAGGTAGCGCGGTGGCTCCAGGTTGCCGCGGGCGCACAGCATGCCCATGACGATGGAGCCGGCGTCGGCCCCCGATATGAAGAACACGCCGACCAGCAGGCTGGCCGCGAAGGAGGTCAGCGCCGCGGCGGGATACTGGGCCAGCAGCGTGAAGAGCGCCACTGCCGGTCCCTGGTCGTTCACGGCCGCGGCGATGCCGCCGGCCCCCGCCAGTTCCGAGTACAGGGCCGAGCCGCCCATGATCGCGAACCACACCATCGTCACCCCGCTGGGAATGAAGATGACGCCGATGACGAACTCGCGAATGGTGCGGCCACGCGAGATTCGTGCGATGAAGGTGCCCACGAAGGGCGCCCAGGAAATCCACCATGCCCAGTAGAAGATGGTCCAGCCAGCGAGCCACTTGCCATCACTGAAGGCTGCCGTGCGAAACGACATCGGGATCAGCTCGCGAAGGTATTCGCCGATGGATGCCACCAGCGTGTTCAGGATGAACACACTCGGTCCCACCACCGCCAGGAACAGCAACAGCAGCACAGCGACCACCATGTTGACGTTGCTCAGGAACTGCACCCCCTTGCCCACGCCGGATATCGCGGAAAGGATGAAGAGCGCCGTCATCACCACGATGATCGTCAATGCGATGCTGTTCGACTCTCCGGTGTGCCAGAGGTAGTTGAGGCCGCTGTTGATCTGCTGCGCACCGAGGCCGAGCGACGTGGCGGTGCCGAAAAGCGTGGCCAGGACCGCCAGCACGTCGATCGACTTGCCCAACGGACCGCGCACGCCCCGTTTGCCGATCAGCGGCGTGAAGGCGCTGGAGACGAGGTTCGGCAGCCCCTTGCGGAAGGAGAAGTAGGCCATCGCCAGGCCGACGATGGCGTAGATCGCCCAGGGGTGGAACGCCCAGTGGAAATAGGTGTACCCCATCGCCAGCTTGGCCGCTTCCCTGGAGTGCGGCTCCGCCAGCCCTGGCGGCAGCGTCGTGAAGTGCGTGATCGGCTCGGCCACCCCCCAGAACATCAGCCCGATGCCCATGCCGACGCTGAACATCATCGCGATCCACGACGAGGTGCTGAACTCGGGTCGCTCCTCGTCCTTGCCCAGCTTGATCCGGCCGAAGCGGCTGAAGGCCAGGAACAGCGCGAAGCCCAGGAAGGATGCAGTGGAGAGGACGAAGCTCCAGCCGAACCAGTCGATGATGGTGTCCAGCAACGCCTGCGCTGTGGTCGCCATGGTCTCGGGCCAGAGCGCCCCCCAGGTGACGACCGCGGCTGAAATCACGGCAGCCACCCAGAAAACGACCCTGTCGACGGTTGACTCAGGTGTCTTTTGCATATCCCTCCTCAAACTCTTCTTCTTGTAAGGCGTGGAACCGGCCGCAGCAGGCAATAACTATTTCCCCTCAATGGTCGCGCGCTGAGCGAACGGCAGCATACGCGTGAACGATGCCGACTGATCCAATCGCGACCGGGCTGGCTTCTCTGCTTGACCAGGCGAGCCGGCTCCGTCGCACCGTGGGGCTACCCGCCGCAGCTGCCGAGCCGTACCATGCCGGGCGCCCTCGTGCCGCCCGACCCACTCCCGATCCCTTGCCCCCGAGCAATCAGCCCATGCTTGTTTCCCTTGTATCGAACGGTATTCCACGGATGGATGAACAGCCCGATGCGCGGGTTCCCTGGTGGAGTTTCACGAAGACGGTGCTGGCGGCCGCGTCCTTGTCGCTGGTGCGGGATGGTCTGGTCGGACTGGACGATGTGGTTCCTCAAGGCCCGTTCACCTTGCGCCAGCTACTGCGACACGAGGCCGGATTGGCGGATTACGGCGAGCTGGCCGAGTACCACGCCGCCGTTGCCGGCAATGAAGCCCCCTGGCCGGCCGGCGAAATGCTGCAACGCCTCGATGCCGCCAGGCTGCGTTATACGCCGGGGGCCGGTTGGCGCTATTCGAACGTCGGCTACCTGTACGTCGCGCAGCTGGTCGAGCGCATCACCGGCCTCGCACTCGAAGAGGCACTGCTGCAACGGGTGCTGTCGCCCCTCGGCTTGTCGCGGGTCCGCCTCGCGAGGACGCGAGCCGATCTGCAGGGCGTGTGCCTGGGCGCGGTGCCCACCTACGATCCTGGTTGGGTCTATCACGGTTTGCTCGTCGGTCCGCTTGCGCAGGCGGCCCTGCTCCTGGACCGCCTGATGGCCGGGGACCTCCTTCCGCATCCGCTGCTGCAGGCGATGCAGACGACCCGCGCGCTCGGCGGGCCGATCCCCGGGCGCCCCTGGCCTGCCCCGGGCTATGGCCTTGGCCTGATGCAAGGCCCGATAGAGGGCGGCCTGGTCCTCGGCGGCCACACCGGCGCGGGGCCGGGTAGCGTGGTGGCGGTCTACCGCGGCGCTCGCGGCGACGACTCGGCGAGCTGCGCGGTCTTTCTCGAAGGCAGCGACCAGGGCGCCGCCGAGACAGCGGTGGTGACTCGCCTGTCGGCAATGCTGGGCGCTGAAGCCACCAGCGCGCGCTGAGCAGGTTTCCGGCTCCGGCCCCCGCCGCTCAGAACCCCAGGGTCGCCGACACCAGCCAGGTGCGTGGGCTGGCGAGGGTCAGGCCCGGCGCGGTATCGGCCGGCACGTTGGCCGAGGCCCAGTACATCTTGTCCAGCATGTTCTCCACGCTGGCGCGCAGGGTGATGTCGGTCCCGCCCAGTTCGAAGGCATAGCGCGCGCCCAGGTCGTAGCGCTGCCAGGCGTCGATCTTCTGCCGGTTGGCCGGGTCCAGGTACTGCGAGCCGGTATGGATGCCACGGGCGGTCAGGGTCAGGCCGGACACCTGGGGAATATCCCACTCCACGCCGAGGTTGGCGTTGACGATGGGCGCCCCGGTGCCCCGGTTGCCATCGAAGCGGCCCTCGCTGGTGCGGGTCAGTTCGCTGTCCAGCAGCATGGCCCCGCCCAGCAGGCGCACGCCCGCCAGCGGCTCGCCGAAGAGGTTCAGCTCCAGGCCCTGGTTGCGCTGCTCGCCATCGGGCTCGAAGTTGTTGGCCTGGTCGAGGATGTAGGTGGGACGCTCGATACGGAACAGGCTGAGGGTGGCGCCGAAATGGCCCAGGTCATACTTGGCGCCCAGCTCGATCTGCTTGCTGCGATAGGGCGCGAACACCTCGTTCTGGTTGTTCGCCGTGCTGGGCGCGGTCTCGCCCTGGGTCAGCCCCTCCATGTAGTTGAGGTACAGCGACATCCGCTCGCTGGCACGCACCACCAGGCCCAGGGCCGGCGAAGTCGCGCGCTCGTCGTAGTGCTGGTCGGCCGTGCCCGGGGCCGAGCTGTCCACCTCGACCCGCTGCAGCCGCGCCCCCAGGGTGAGCAGCACCAGGTCATCGCTGAAGCTCAGGGTATCGGCCAGCGCCAGGCTGGAAAGGACGGTCTCGGTGTGGGTCGGCACATCCAGCCGGGTCGGCAGGCCGGGCACCGGCAGCTCCACCGGCTCGAACAGGTTGCTGGTGCCGTTGGCGAAGCGCGCACCGCTGTTGTCGAACTCCATGTCGAAGCGGTTCAGGCTCAGGTTCAGGGTGTGCCCCACCGCGCCGGTGGAGAACCAGCCGCGCGCGCCGGTCGTCCAGGTCAGGACGTCCTCTTCCCGCTGGAAGGTCCGTGGGCTGACGGTGAAGCGACCAGCGTCGTCCACCACCTGCACCGCATGCCGCAGGAAGTCGTAGTCGCCGTCGCGCTTGCCGGCCGCGGCATACACCATCAGCGATTCGTTCAGGTCGAATTCGCCGCGCACGGCGCCGAAGCGGTCCTTGGCCCTGGCGTATGTCCAGGGCTGCGCGAAGTTGTGGTGGATGTCCTCGGCATCGGGCACTGCGACGCCCTGGTTCAGCCCGACCCGCTCCATCGGCGCGTCCATGTCGCGCTCCTGGTTGGCGAGGTCCAGGGACAGGCGGGTACGTTCACCCCGCAGGTCCAGCCCCAGCACGGCGGACTCCCGCTCCAGGCGCTGGTCGTCCCAGTCCGCATCGCCGGACTGGCGGGCGCCGTTGAAGCGCACGCCGAAGCGCTGGTCCTCGCCGAAGCGCCGGCCGATGTCCACATGGCCGCCGGCCTGGCTGTCGGAGACGAAGCTGCCGGTGACTTCGGTCAGCGGCTGGTCGCCGGCGCGCTTGGGCTCGACGTTGATGCTGCCGCCGACGCTGCCATTGGGCGCGATGCCGCCGAGCAGGGCGCCCGGCCCCTTGATCACATCCACCCGCTCGACCATTTCCATGTCGATGGAATAGGTCGGCAGCACGCCATAGAGGCCACCGAACGACACATCGCTGTTGTAGAGGCTGAAACCCCGCACGGAGAACTGCTCGAAACGGCCGCCGGCGGGGTTGGTGTTGCGCACGGACGGGTCGTTGACCACCACGTCGGCCAGGGTCCGCGCCTGCTGGTTCTTGATCAGTTCGCGGGTGTAGGTGGTGACGTTGAAGGGGGTATCCATGAAGTCCCCGTCGCCCAGCAGGCCAAGGCTGCTGCGCCGCGCCACCTGGCCGCCGCCATAGGCCTCGCCGCCCAGGCCCATGCCGCTGCCGACGATGGCGATCTGCGGCAGCTGGGTCAGGTTGCCGCCCTGCTCGGGTTGCAGCTCCAGGGTATAGGCGCCCGCTCCGGCCGCGCGCAGCCCCAGTCCACTGCCCTGCAGCAGGCGCGCGAAACCTTCTTCCACCTCGTACTCGCCCTGAAGCCCGGCGCTGCTGCGCCCGGCCACCAGCGCCGGGTCCAGCGACAGGCTGACGCCCGCCTGGCCGGCGAAACGGGTCAAGGCGCTGGCCAGGCTGCCGGCGGGCACCTGGTAGCTGCGCCGGTCGCCCTCCTCGCCCCAGGCGACGTTGGCGAGGCCGGGACCGGCGCCGAGGACGAGCAACAGGCCGGCGCGCAGCAACGGGCGGCGCAGCGCAATGGATACGGGAAGCAAACGGGGAGCTGAGGACATCGAACGCTCTCTTTTCGGGTTCATTTGTCTCTGATGACAAGCGAGCCGAAAAAAAGGGACAGCATTCAACCGGCCCTCGTACGCGGCACCAGGCTGACCCAGTAGCGGGTGCGGTAATGGACCTCCAGCGGCAGGCTCGCCGCCAGCAGTTCCAGCACCCGGCCGGTGTCGTCCAGGCGGAAGGTGCCGGTCACCGCCAGCGATTCCAGCGCCGGGTCCCAGCGCAACAGGCCGGGACGGTAGCGGTCCAGCTCCCGCAGGAAGTCGCCCAGCCTCTGGTTGTCGACCATCAGTACGCCCTGCTGCCAGCCCGGCTGCGTGCCGTCGAACGGCTCGATGGCCGTCACCCCCTGGCTGCCGAGACGGGCCCGCTGCCCGGCGCCGAGCGTCGTCGCCGGGCCGGCCTGCGGAAGCAGCTGGACGCTGCCGCGGGAAACCGACACCAGGCAGCCCCGTTCGAGCTGGCGCACGCAGAAGTGCGCCTGCCCGGCGAGGATGCGGCCCTGGCGGGTGCGCACGTCGAGCGGCAGGTCGCCCGCGCTTTCGAGGTCGATCTCGCCGTCCACCAGGGTCAGGCGCCGCTGTCCATCCCTGAAGTCCAGATCCACCGCGCTGGCCGTGTTGAGCCGCAGCAGGCTGCCATCGGGCAGGCGCAGTTCGCGTCGTTCACCGGTGGTGGTACGAAGATCGGCGCGCCAGTTCGCGACCGGCAGTTCGCGATAGGCCAGCCAACCCACGGGCGCCAGGGCGGCCAGGGCCAGCGCCCGCTTGAGCACCTCGCGCCGGCCGACCTCGGCCCGATCGAGGCTGGCCATGGCGACGCTGCCGGGCAGGCCGTCGAAGCGCTGGCGCAGCAGTTGGGCCTTCTGCCAGGTCTGCTCGTGGCTCGGGCAATGCTCGCGCCAGCGCCGCAGCTCGTCGTGGTCCGTGGCGCTGGCGCGGCCGGACTCCAGCAGGGCCAGCCAGCGCGCCGCCTCGCGCGCCACCCGTCGGGCGGAATCCTCGCGCTTCACAGGTCCACCAGCAGGCAGTGCTCGTAGGCCTTGGCCATGTAGCGCTTCACGGTGCGCTCGGAAATGTCGAGGCGGCCGGCGATCTGTGCATAGTTGAGGCCTTCGAGCTGGGCCCAGAGGAACACGCGGCGCACCAGCACCGGCAGCCCGTCGAGCAGTTCGTCCAGGGCTTGCAGCGTCTCCAGCAGGAGCCAGCGCTGCTCCGGGGAAGGCACCTGCTCCGCCGGCAGCGCCGCCAGGGCTTCCAGGTAGGCGCGTTCGAGGCTGCGGCGTTTCTGGTGGTTGATCAGCAGGCGCTTGCCCACCGTCAACAGGTAGGCGCGCGGCTCGCGCAGGTCCGCCAGGGGCTGTTGCCGATGGCTGGCCAGCACGCGGACGAAGGTGTCCTGGGTCAGGTCGGCGGCATCCCAAGCGTTGCCCAGACGCCGCCGCAGCCAGGATTCCAGCCAGCTGCGGTGATCGTGATAGAGGTTCTGCAGGGAGTCGCCGGGTGCCACAACTGTATCGTTCATTCTGCGCACGCCGGAGCGGAAAGGTAGGTCGATCTCAAATGCGATTGATTCTACTTAAGCGCAATGAACAATCCAACTGCGGTTTCCAGCGGGATGTGAGCGGTCAACGGCGGGCGGTGCGCACGGCGCACCCTACGAGGGATCAGGTGCCGGAGTCAGGCTGCGAATGCAGGAACAGATCGGGTAGGGTGCGCCGCGCGCGCCAGAAGGGGCGAGGCACGTGGGCCGATCCAGGCCCATGGCGCACCCTGCGGGGGATCGCGTGCCGGGGTCAGGCCTCGGGCTTCGCGTGGGAGATCCTGGTGACCTGTCCCAGTGTCGCCGTCGGCGCCTGGCCGGTGAGTGACAGGCCTTCCTGCACGGGATAGGGATAGTGCCTGAGAAGCCAGTTGACCTCTTCTTGCACAGCCACCGGGAGGCCCGTGTCACGGGTCAGCCCGATGAGGAAATCCCAGGTCTGGATGACCGTCTGGGTACGGTCGCTTGGCAGTTTCATAAAGGCCTCCGAACGCTTGAGCGGCGGTATGAGCCCGGAACACGGCACTGGGAACTCATCGTTTCCCTTTCATGCAGAGCACGGCGAGGTATCCACCCCAGACCACACTGGCCAAGGCGACTATCTGATAGAAATCGAAGGTGCTCTGCCCTGCCAGCACGATCGAGGTTTCGATATAAAGGAACAGCGCGCCGACGATCAGGGCCAGGAAGTACGCGGCCCGATTCTTGGTCCGGCGCAGCAACAGAACTCTCCTGAGGCCCTCGTCCTTCCATTCCCGATTAGGCATTTGCTGGATTTCCTCCAGCACGACCGCGCCCCAGAGCAGGGCACACAACCAATAACCCATGATGCATCCTCCAACGTTCGATAACGCTCAACCCGGGTTCGGTCCCGGAGTGGATTGTTCTTGTTCACTTGAGGTTCGCTGAATTGGCGGCCCGGATGACAACGCCTGTGGCGTGTTCGCCGGGTAGATCGACTGGCGTGGTTCGGCCTCCTTCGACCCTGCAAGGGACAAGAGCCTTGGGGAGTTCAACTATGCCGAACCACTGCAGGCCACAACATCGTCGTATGCCGGACATGCCTGTAGCGGTTTCGGCCATGCGCGTGTCGTCGATCGACTACAGGCAGGCCCGGGCAAGGCGCTGGAAGGATGGGGAAGAGGTTGCGGCAGAGCGGCTGGTCAGGTCAGCAAGCCATGTTCCAGGGCGTACCGGGCGAGCTTGGCGTTGCTTTCCATTCCGGTCTTTTCAACGATGCGTGAGCGGTAGGTGGTGACGGTACTGGGGCTCAGGTGGAGGATTTCCGCGATCCTGACGATCTTCTCGCCGGCGGCCAGCAGCTTCAGCACCTCGAGCTCACGGTCGGACAGTGCTTCGTGAGGCAGCGCATCGCCTCGGCCAATGGCGTTGACCAGTTTTTCCGCCAGCTCCGGACTCACGTGCTTGCCACCCAGGGCCGCCTTGCGCACGGCCGTGACCAGGGTCGTGGCGGAAATGTCCTTGGTCAGATACCCGGCAGCGCCCTGCTTGATGGCGCGCAACGCATAGGCTTCGACCGAATGCATGCTGAGCATCAGCACGGCCAGCCTGGGTTGTTCCGCCCGCATCGAGTTGAGCAGCTGGAGACCGCTCTTGTCCGGCAGGCCGATATCGACCAGCGCCACGTCGAACTGGCCTTCCCGAACCAGGCGCATGGCATCCTGCGCCGTTTCGGCTTCGCCCGCGACCTCCATCCCGTCGTCGGTCTCCAGCATGCGCCGCACGCCATTGCGGACGATGCAGTGGTCGTCCACCAGCAAGACCCTGATTTTGCGGTCAGCCATCTGTAGACCCTCAAAACGCACGCCCCGACAGACCCGTCACCCTGCCCCGCTGGCAGGCTGGCGACTTCCACCCGCCCACCCTAATCCCGGCCGTAGCGGGCGGCAAGCGGCCAGGCGGCCGCCCGGGCACCGCTCATCCCGCTGGCGGCGGATCGCCCATCCAGCGCCTGCGCCCTCCTCGCTGCGCCGAGGTCCTATATTTTCCATGCTGGGAAGCCGGCTCTCGCGCAATGGCGCCCCAACGGGTGCAGAGCAGGTCGTGGGGTGCGGTTCCCTGTCCCGTTGCCCCGGCATCCGGGCCATGGGCCGCACCTGGAAACCCCTTCGTACGGGCTGGGCAGACTATGGGCACCGCGACGGCAGCACTCGAAACACTGGATATGCAGACCCTCCTGGCGACGCTCAAGGCGTTCCGCAAGGGCGACTTCGCCACCCGCATGCCGGAAGACTGGAACGGGATGCCGGGCAAGATCGCCGACGCCCTCAATGACATCATCGACATGGCCGCGGATATCACCAGCGAGTTCGAGCGGGTTTCCCAGCTCGTCGGCAAGCAGGGCAAGGTCGGCGAGCGTATCCAGCTGCCGCTGATGAAGGGTTCCTGGCGAAAGATCGTCAACGCGAGCAATTCCCTTGCGGACAACCTCCTCAGCCCGATGAACGAAATGATTCGGGTCATCGACTCGGTCGCCGAGGGCGATCTGCGCCAGCAGATCCCGAGGGAGGTCGACGGCGTGCGCCTCCAGGGCCAGTTCCTCAAGTCGGCGGAAATCGTCAATACCATGGTGACGCGGCTGAGCTCCTTCGCTTCCGAGGTCACCCGCGTCGCCTGGGAAGTGGGCACCGAGGGCATCCTCGGCGGCCAGGCGAAGGTCGCCGGGGTTGCCGGCACCTGGAAGGACCTCACCGACTCGGTGAACGGGATGGCGGCCAACCTGACCACCCAGGTGCGCAACATCGCCTACGTGACGACCGCCGTGGCCAACGGCGACCTGAGCAAGACCAGCACCATCGAGGCCAAGGGCGAGATCCTCGAACTGAAGAACACCATCAACACCATGGTCGGCCAGCTCTCCAGCTTCGCCGACGAAGTGACCCGCGTGGCCCTGGAAGTGGGCACCGAAGGCAAGCTGGGCGGCCAGGCGAAGGTGCGCGGCGTGTCCGGCACCTGGCGCGACCTGACCCAGTCGGTCAACGGCATGGCGGCCAACCTGACCACCCAGGTGCGCAACATCGCCCAGGTGACCACCGCGGTGGCGCGCGGCGACCTGAGCAAGAAGATCACGGTGGAAGCCCTGGGCGAGATCCTCGAACTGAAGAACACCATCAACACCATGGTCGACCAGCTCTCCAGCTTCGCCGCCGAGGTGACCCGCGTCGCCCTGGAGGTGGGCACCGAAGGCAAGCTCGGTGGCCAGGCGGAGGTGCGCGGCGTGTCCGGCACCTGGCGCGACCTGACCGAGTCGGTCAACGGCATGGCGGCCAACCTCACCACCCAGGTGCGCAATATCGCCCAGGTATCCACGGCGGTGGCCCGCGGCGACCTGGGCAAGAAGATCACGGTGGAGGCCAAGGGCGAGATCCTCGAACTGAAGAACACCATCAACACCATGGTCGACCAGCTCTCCAGCTTCGCCGCCGAGGTGACCCGCGTCGCCCTGGAGGTGGGCACCGAAGGCAAGCTGGGCGGCCAGGCGAACGTGGCGGATGCCGCCGGCACCTGGCGCGACCTGACCGACAACGTCAACGGCCTCGCGGCCAACCTGACCAACCAGGTGCGGGCGATAGCCGACGTGGCCACGGCGGTGACCAAGGGCGACCTGACCCGCAGCGTGCAGGTGGAAGCCAAGGGCGAGGTGGCGGAGCTCAAGGACAACGTCAACGAGATGATCCGCAACCTGCGCGAAACCACCCGGCAGAATTCGGAGCAGGTCTGGCTCAAGACCAACCTCGCCAAGTTCACCCGCCTGCTGCAGGGGCAGCGCGACCTGGCGGCGGTCTCGCGGCTGGTGCTGTCCGAACTGGCGCCGCTGATCGACGCCTCCCACGGGGTGTTCTACCTGATGACCGAGGGCCAGCAGGAGCCGCCGAAGCTCAAGCTGCTGTCCACCTACGCCTACAAGGAGAACATCAATGTGAACGACGAATGGCGGCTTGGCGAAGGCCTGGTCGGCCAGTGCGCCTATGACAAGCGGCGCGTCCTGCTCACCGACGTACCCAGCAGCTACGTGGCCATCTCATCAGGCCTGGGCGCCGCCGCTCCGCTGAACATCGTCGTGTTCCCGATCCTTTTCGAGGCCGAGGTCAAGGCGGTCGTCGAGATGGCCTCGTTCACGCCCTACAGCCCCATCCACCAGGTGTTCCTGGACCAGCTCGCCGAGTCGATCGGCATCGTGCTCAACACCATCGAAGCCAACATGCGCACCGAGGAGTTGCTCAAGCAGTCGCAACTGCTCACCCAGGAACTGCAGCTCCAGCAGGAAGAGCTGCGCCAGACCAACGAGGAGCTGGAGCACAAGGCCAGGCTGCTGGCGGAACAGAAGACCGAAGTCGAGCGCAAGAACCGCGAAGTCGAACTCACCAAGCTGTCGCTGGAGGAAAAGGCCGAGCAGCTGATGCTGACGTCCAGGTACAAGTCCGAGTTTCTCTCCAGCATGTCCCACGAACTCAGGACCCCGCTGAACAGCCTGCTGATCCTCGCCCATCAGTTCAGTTGCAACCCGGACGGCAACCTCACGACCAAGCAGATCGAATACGCCAAGACCATCCACGGCGCCGGCAAGGACCTGCTGGAACTGATCGACGAGATCCTCTACCTGTCCAAGATCGAATCGGGCACCGTCACCCTGGACTTCAACGAAACCCTGTTCGCCGACCTGCGCAACCAGATCGAACGGACCTTCCGGCCAGTCGCCGAAAGCCGCGCGCTCAGTTTCACCATCGACATGGCGCCGTCGCTGCCCGCCAGCATCTGGACCGACGAGAAGCGTCTGCTGCAGGTGATCCGCAACATGCTGTCCAATGCCTTCAAGTTCACCGAGAAAGGCGGCGTCAGCATCGGCATCGCCCCCGCCACCTCCGGCTGGAGCGTGGACCACAGCGGGCTGGACCGCGCCGACATGGTGCTCGCCTTCATCGTGTCCGATACCGGCATCGGCATTTCCGCCGACAAGCAGAAGCTGATCTTCGAAGCCTTCCAGCAGGCGGATACCGGCACCTCACGCAAGTACGGCGGCACCGGGCTCGGGCTGTCGATCAGCCGCGAGCTCGCCCTGCGCCTGGGCGGCGAACTGCGGCTGGTCTCCAGCGATATCGACAAGGGCAGCACCTTCGCCATGTACCTGCCGCTGCGCTCCGGCGAAGCCGACCATCGGCCGGCCGGCCAACTCGCCGCCGACGACGCTGACCACACCAGGCGTGCCGCCATCCCGCAGCCCCTGCAACTGGTCGACGACCGCGAATCCATCCAGCCCGGCGATCGGGTACTGCTGATCTTCCAGGGCGACAGCAGGGTCGCCGGCCTGCTGCTGGCCGCTGCGCGCCGCGAGGGCCTCAAGGCCATCGTCACGACGCGCGGAGCGGATGCGCTGGCGCTGGTGGAGCGCTACGCCCCGCTGCTCGTCAGCCTGGACCTGGACCTGCCGGACATGGGCGGGTGGTCGATGCTCGAGCAGTTCAAGCGCAACTTCGCCACGCGGCATATCCCGGTACAGGTCATCTCGAGCGATGACGACCGTGTCCGCGGACAGAGTTGCGGGGCATTCTCCTACCTGGTCAAACCGGTGGCGGCGGACGAGGCGCAACGGTCACTGGCCTGCCTGGCCAAGTTCGCCCAGCGGCAGGAAAGGACGCTGCTGGTGGTCGACAGCAACGAGGACGAATGCAACCGCCTGCTCGATCTGCTCGGCGGCGACGCCATCCGGATAGATACCGCCGGCAATGCCAGCGAAGCCCGCAAGCGCCTGGCCAGGAAGCGCTACGACTGCCTGGTGACCCATCTCAAACTGGCCGACATGGCCGGCAGCCGGCTGCTCGACGCGCTGCGCGGCAACGACTCGCTGCATAGCCTGCCCACCGTCGTCTACGGGGCGGAGACGCTGTCCAGGCTGGAGCGGAAACAGCTCGGGAGCTCGATCGACAAGCACCTGGTCAAGGAAGTCCGTTCCCCGGAACGCCTGCTCGACGAAACCATGCTGTTCCTGCATCGGCCGGTTTCCAGCCTGTCCCAGGCGCAGCGGCGGATGCTCGAACGGCTGTACGAGGCGGCCGAAAGCCTGGAAGGCAAGAAAGCCCTGGTGGTGGACGACGACGTGCGCAATATCTTCGCCCTCACCAGCGTGCTCGAAGCCAACCGGATGCAGGTGATCTCGGCCGAGGACGGCCACACCGCCATCGAGTCGCTGTGGCGGCACCCCGATACCGACATCGTGCTGATGGACATCATGATGCCCGGGATGGATGGCTTCGAAACCATGGAGCAGATCCGCGCGATCACGCAATTCGAGGCCTTGCCGATGATCGCGCTGACCGCCAAGGCGATGAAGGGCGACCGCGAGAAGTGCATCGAGGCGGGTGCCTCCGACTACGTCAGCAAGCCGGTGGACACCGCCCGGCTGCTGTCGCTGATACGCAAATGGTTGTATCGCTGACTATGCTGTCCGTAGCGCTCCAAGGCTGCCCGACAGCCTGAACAGGGGCGCGGGAACAGGTCCGGCATGGGTACCCCGCAGCAAGAAACCGAGGCATTGACGGGAGCGACCCCGCTCCGCCACCTCCCCTCGCCGGATGGCGTGCCGGCGGCGGTGCTGCTGGTGGACGACAATCCGGCCAAGCTCACGGCGCTGGCGGCGATGATCGGAGACATGGAGCTGGACGTCGCCACGGCGAGTTCAGGCCGCGAGGCACTGCGCCTGCTGCTCCAGCGCGATTTCGCGGTGATCCTGCTCGACGTGAAGATGCCGGAAATGGATGGCGTCGAAACCGCGAACCTGATCCATGGCCGCCCGAAGTCGGCCTATACGCCCATCATCTTCGTGACCGCGGAGACCAACGCGGACGCGGAAAGCATTCGCGCCTACACCTCCGGTGCGGTCGACTACATCTTCTCGCCCATAGTGCCGGACGTCCTCCGCGCCAAGATCAGGGTGTTCGTCGACCTGTTCTACCTGCAGCGCCGGTTGACCCTGCAGACCGAAGAGCTGCTGCAATCGAAGCTGCAGCTGCGCGAGCTGGTGTCCCATGAGGAACAGGTGAAAGAAGAAGAGCGCAAACGGATCGCGCGGGAGATTCATGACCAGCTGGGGCAAAGCCTGCTGGCGCTGCGCATGGACGTCTCCATGCTGCAGGACCGCATCGCCACCCTGCAGCCGGAGCTCTTCGAGACGGCGAGCGATGCGCTGAACCAGATCGATGCGACCATCGGCAGCGTGCGGGGCATCATCAACGACCTTCGCCCCCCCGTGCTCGACCTCGGGCTGCAGGCGGCCCTCGAATGGCAACTCGAGGAGTTCCGGCTGCGCACCGGTATCGACTGCAGGATGCAGGTCCGCGACGCGAGCCTGCACGTCGAACTGGACGACAAACGCGCGACCACGCTGTTTCGCATCGTCCAGGAGTCGCTGTCGAACATCACCCGGCATGCGCACGCGACCCAGGTCCTGATCGAGCTCTTCGCGGAAGGTCGCTGCCTCCACTTGCAGGTCAGCGACAACGGCGTGGGCATCGTGGATCGGGGCAAACGCAGCGCGTTCGGCCTGGCCGGGATGAAGGAGCGCATCAGCATGCTGGGCGGGGAATTCAGGATGGAGAGCATGCCCGGCAGCGGAACGCTGCTGGCCATCGCGATGCCGCTCGATTGAGCACGCGCCCCGCTCCTGTCCAGTTGGTAGCCCGGATGCCGCCTTATAGCTCGTAGGATGGGTGGAGCGGAGCGATACCCATGCGGACGGAGCTGATGGGTATCGCAAGCTCGCGGAACGCCGCCCGCCCCATCCTGCGGGGAGGCTATCCGGGCTACGATTTGCCAACCTGCTCCGGGATGTCGCCTTATAGGGGGCCAAACGCAGGTCCACGTTCTGCAAGCGTGGATGTTCACTCAGAACCATGCATTTACCCTAGGCGCATCAGGCAGAGGTACTCACATGGCATCCGCGACATTCAAAGACCACTTCTCCTCCGGTTCCGCCGGCTACGCCGCTCACCGCCCCACCTACCCGATGGCGCTGGTCGACGCACTGGCCAGCGTCAGCCCCGGCCACGGCCTGGCGCTCGATTGCGGATGCGGTACCGGCCAGTTGTCGGTGCTGCTGGCCGAACGCTTCGACCGCGTCGTGGCGACCGACGCCAGCGCCGCCCAGGTGGAAATGGCCCAGCCCCATGACCGGGTGGCCTATCGAACGGCGCTTGCCGAAGACAGCGGCCTCCCCGACGCCAGCGTCGACCTGATCACCGTTGCCCAGGCCGCCCACTGGCTGGACCTGGACAGGTTCTACGACGAGGTGCGCCGCATCGCACGGCCGAACGCCGCCGTGGCGCTCATCACCTACGGCGTGCTGCACGTCGAAGGGCCGGTGGATCCCCTGGTCCAGCGCTTCTATTACCAAACCATCGGCGCGTACTGGCCCGCCGAGCGGCGTCACGTCGAAGAGGGGTATCGCAGCCTGCCGTTCCCGTTCCGGGAGCGGCAGTTGCCGAGCCTGGCCATCGAGGTGTCCTGGACCCTGGAAGACCTGCTGGGTTACCTCGACACCTGGTCCGCCGTGAAGGCGGCCGAGAAGGCGTTGGGCAGCAACCCGGTCGTCGATCTGGCAGCGGAACTGCGCGAGGCGTGGGGTGATCCGCAGGTGCGGCGCCGGGTCACCTGGCCGTTGTCGCTGCGCGTCGGCAATGTCCAATCGACCAGAAGTTCCGAAGCGTAAGGCCTCCCCGCGCGGTCGAGGCATTTCTCCGGCACGTGGTCCTGCGTAGGGTGCGCCATGCGCACCGCCAGCCCGGGATCAGCCCATGGCCAACCGCCGGTGCGCACGGCGCACCCTACCAATCGCTCCCAGACAACTCCAGAAGCTAGGCCTTGGCTGCGGCCAGGTAGGCGCCCAGGCGCCGGCCCATCTCCGCGCCGAGGGCCTGCAGGCCGCTCATGGGGCGGACCATCACCTCGAAGTCGACAATCTTCCCCTGCTCGTCGAAGCGGATCATGTCGATGCCCTTCAGTTCGCGGCCATCGACCCGAGCGCTGAATTCCAGCACCACGCTGAGGCCGTCGGCCGTGGCCAGTTGGCGGTGATAGGTGAAGTCGACGAAGACCTGGATCACGGTACCGAGAATGGTCGTGACCACTTCCGGTCCCGGGTACGGCGTATGCGCCATGGGTGAACGGAACACCACATTCGCCGCGAGAAGCTCGGGTAACGCAGTCAGGTCGCGGCGGTCGAGCATCTCGTGCCAGCGTTGCAGCGACGCGGCGGCCCGGGGGTGCAGGTTCAGTTCGGACATCGGCTATTCCTCTCGTTCGTTCTTCTTGTGGAGGTCCGCCCGGCGGGATTGCAAGCGCCGGTCAGTCGGGTGAAGAAGGACGATACGACCCGGAATACCCAGGCTCAATGATCGAAAATGACAGTCGAATGATCCTGCCGCACAGCCGAACCAGGCCGGGTGGAACGCGTGCAGGCAATCAGTGGATCGCCTGGGTCACCAGGAAACTCAGCAGCTGCGGATCGTCATCCGGCAGGATGGCCCGCACCGGCCTCGGCAGTTCATCCAGTACCGTGCGCCAGAACGCCAGGGCCGTTTCATCCTGGCGGTAGAAGCGCACCAGCCAGGCCCCCTCCCCGCTCGTCAGCACCTGCGTGGCCAGCGCCCGGCCGATGCCCTGCCGGCGATACTTCTTGAGGATGAACAGGTCCGCCAGCTCCAGGGCATCGAGCCCGGGCAACTCGCTGCGTTCGATCAGCAGGAAGCCAGCGATGAAGCCGTCCACCAGAACCAGGTTGGCGCTCCACTGCGGCTCCTGCCAGTAGCGCGCCAGGTGCGCCTCATGGATGTAATAGCGGCCGTCCACCTCCACATCTTCCTGCTCCCAGTCCGAGGACTCGTAGGCATAGAACTGGTACAGGTTGCGGATCAGTTCGGCGTGCTCCGGGCCGGTCTGCACCAGCTCCACCGTGGCGCCGCTCATGGATGGGCCTCGCGCCAGGCGTGGTTATGGAGGAAGGAATCGGGTATCGAAGGCATGGGACGCTCACTGAAGGGACGGGGCAGCGCAGGCCCCGTTCGGGGCCTGCGATTCTTCGTGGCGCCATTCTTGACTGTGTCTGCGTCAGCATCAACCGCAGGGTTTAGCGCCCCGCAGGAGCGAGCTTGCTCGCGAAATCGGCCCCTTCGCCAGCAAGCTGGCTCCTATATGAGCGTTCCGGCTAGTGGGTGCTTGTGCCCGAGGAGAGTATCGCGCTGGCCAGTTCCTGGTCGCTGCGCCCCTGCAGGGCGGGATGCTCGCTGCGCAACCGCTGCAGCTCGGCTTCGAGGTAGGGCCCCCGTATGGCGCCGTCACTGGCGATGAAACTGCTGGCGTCGTCCCGCACGGGCCCGACGAGCTTGTCGTCGTGGTCGCCGCTGGTCAGGTAGCTGGACGCGGTGGTGGCACCGGTGGAAATGAGGTCGCGCAGCAGGTCGTCGTCCTTGGCCACGGCCGAAGCGAATGGAACGGCGATGAGAACGAGGGTTGCAGCGGTGTTGCGATAACGCATGGCGACTCCTTGGCTGTTTGCGTCACCCTCAGATGGCGGCGCCCTCGGCGAGTTCCTCGTTTCCCGATAAATCGTTGCGCGACGGCATGGAACTGCGGCCGATCCACGGCGGAGCAGGCTGCAGAAGCGCCCCGCTTGAGCACCCGATGTGCGCCTCATAGCCGTCGGCCTCCTTGCCCACGAAGCGGCCCATCAGTCGAATACCTTGCCGAGGCGCCAGTAACCCATCAGGGTCAGGTGGCGCTTGTCGATGCCGCGCTCCTTCACCAGGTAGCGCCGGATCGCCATCACCGCCGCCGACTCCCCGGCGACCCAGGCATAGAAGGTGCCGCTCTCGGGACTCGCCAGCTCCCAGAGGATCTCCTCGTCGATGTCGATGTCCTCCAGCTCCTGGACCGCGCCGCCGACCACCTCGCTGTCCGGCAGGCGCGCCTGGCGCGCCGCCTCGATCATCTGCTCGCCGTTGCGCGAGTGGACGCCGGCCCGGTGGCGCGGCAGCCAGTGCAGGCGCGCGCCGGGAATCCTCGCCAGGTCGAGGATGTCGGCCTCCTCGGGCACTTCGAGGAATGCCTCGACCGCCGGCGGTTCGGGCTCACCGGCCAGTTGTTCGAGAATCCCCGCCACGGCCGGCAAGGCGGTTTCATCGGCGATCAGCAGGACGTGGCGGACGCCGGCCGGCGGCTTCCACTCGTAGCCTCCCGGATCGTCGTCGTAGCGCCGGTTCGGCGCGGCCAGCTGCAGGCGGTCGCCGACCCTGGCGTGGGTCGCCCAGGCCGAGGCCGGGCCGTTCTCGCCATGCAGGACGAACTCCACGTCGACCTCCTCCTGCTCGGCGCGCAGCGCGCGGATGGTATAGGTGCGCATCGGCGGCCGGCGCGCCGGCTCGACGCTGCGGTAGGCCTGGTACCATTCGCTGCCGCCGGGCAGGCTGGGCGGCTGGCCGTTGGCATCGGGAAAGAAGATCTTGATCCGCTGGTCGGCGGCCAGGGTCTTCATCTCGGCGACCTCCGGACCGCCGAAGACGAAACGGGTCAGCGCCGGGCTGAGTTGCTCACGGCGCTTGAGTTCGACATTGAACAGTCGATAGGCGGATTGCGACATGACGACAGTCTCCTCGTGACCGGCACCCTCGGCACCGGCGGGTGTGTTCGTCAGGCAACCCTAGCACACAATGCGAATGCTTCGTATTTGCGATTTACGCACCTGCACACAGCCAGCCTCGCAGCAACAATGCAATTGAGAAACAGTCTCACACGCATTAATCTCTCACCTCCCGTATCTCAACCTGCGGCATCCGCCCCATGAGCAAGTCGTCGCCCTTCCTGTCCCTCTACCTGCGCGAGCAGAACCGGCTGCTGCAGCTGATCCGGCGCATCGTCGGCGATCGCAGCACAGCGGAGGACCTGGCCCAGGACACCTTCCTGCGCCTGTGGGACCGCCAGCTCGGCGACGGCGATCGCAGCCTGCTGTTCCGCACCGCGCAGAACCTGGCCCTGGACCATCTGCGCGCGCGCCGGGTACGCAGCCGCCATGCCCAGCAACAGGCGGAAGACGAGGAAACGGTCGATCTGCAGCAGCAGGCCGAGGCCCGCCAGGAGCTGGAGTACCTGCTGCGCCGGCTGCGCGGCCTGCCCCGCCGCAGCCAGCAGGCGTTCCTGCTCAGTCGCGTCGACGGGCTGTCCTATGCGAGCATCGCCGAGCGGCTCGGGGTTTCCCTGAGCACCGTGGAAAAGGACATCATCCGCGTCCTCCAACACTGCCAGCGCATTGAGGACTGACCCCATGCCGCACGTTGTAATGGCAACCCTTCCGATTCGTGGAATGCAAGCAGAGTGAAGACCTCGCCCGAACAGCAAGCCCGACGGGATCGCCAGGAAACGGCGACTCGCTGGTACGTACGCCTGCAGAATCCGCAACTGCCGGCGAGCGAGCGCATCGCCTTCCGCCGCTGGCTGGACAGCGACCCGGCCAATGTCGAGGCCTTCCATGCCGTCGAACTGCTCTGGCAGAAGCTCGGCGAACCGGCGCGCAGCCTGGCCGGCGACGGCTGGCATCGGCGCAACCCCGCCGCGCAATGGCTGCGCGGGCCCGCCCTTGCCGCTGCCTGCGTCCTCGGCCTGGCAGTATGTGCGCTGTTCTGGCGCGACCCCGGTGTGCTGCAGCGCTATGCCGCCGACCATGCCAGCGCCCCCGGCGACCAGCTGCGGCTGACCCTGGACGACGGTAGCCAGGTGCTGCTGGATGCCGACAGCGCCCTGGACCTGCATTTCAGCGCTGGCGAACGACGTGTCAGCCTGCTGCGCGGCCGCGCCTGGTTCGACGTGAGCCATGACGCCAACCGCCCCTTCGTGGTGGAAAGCCCCGGCCTGCGCACTCGCGTCCTCGGCACCGCCTTCGCCGTCGACACCAGTGGCGACGCCGAACGGGTCACGGTCAGCCGCGGCCGGGTCGAGGTACAGGGCGGCGGCGCCGGCCAGCGCCTCACCCTCGCCCGCAACCAGCAGGCCAGCCTGGATGGAAGCGGGCTGCACGGCCCGCAATCGGTGGACAGCGAGCGCTCCCTGGCCTGGCAGCGCGGGCTGCTGGTCTTCGACCGCGCCAGCCTCGGCGAGGTACTCGACAGCCTCCAGCGCATGGGCCATCCACCGGTCCTGCTGCTGGACGAGGCCCTGCGCAGCCAGAGGATCTCCGGAACCTTCCGCGCCAACAACCCGCAGGCACTGCTGGCCGCCCTGAGCGCCGAGCTGGAGCTGAAGAGCACGCGAATTCCGGGAGTGGCGGTGGTGCTCCACCGCTGACGCAAAAAAAGTCGAAAAACCCATGAGGGAAGTTCGGTACTCGCCCGTTGTATCGGCAGCGAATCATTCGCATTTGCCATTTTCCGGGGGAGAACCGCATGACCAACCGCCACCGCCTGGCCCGTACCCTGCTGGCCAGCGCCCTGCTCGCCAGCATCGCCGCACCGCTGCGGGCGCAGTCGACCGAAGCCGCCAGCGAGCAGCGCCAGCCGCAATACGCGTTCGACATCGCCGCCCAGCCGCTGCTCGACGCCCTGGGTGAGTTCACCGCCACCACCGGCATCGCCGTCCTGCGCACCGCCGACGAGCAGCTCTCCGGCCAGGCGCCGGCGGTACGGGGCGAGTACAGCGCCGAACAGGCCATGGGCATGCTCCTGCGCGGCAGCGGGCTGACCTTCCGCCGTGGCGCGGAAGGCACCATCTCCCTGCAACGCCCGAGCGGCAATGGCGCCCTCGACCTGACGGAAATCGATATCAACGCCGTCGGCGTGCAATCGGCCTGGGCGCCGCTGGACGGCTACGTGGCCAAGGCCGCCAGCACCGCCACCAAGACCGATACGCCGATCATCGAAACCCCGCAGTCGATCTCGGTGGTAACCCGCGACCAGATCCAGGACATCCACGCCCAGAGCCTGCGCGATGCCCTCGGCTACACCGCCGGGGTGATCTCCTCCGAAGGCGACGACCGCACCACCGACTCCTTCGTCATGCGCGGCTTCCAGATCGACGGCAGCACCTACCGCGACGGCATGCGCTACATGAGCAACATCTACGACGGCTCCCAGGAGCCCTACGGCATGGAGCGCGTGGAGGTCCTGCGCGGCGCCTCTTCGGTGCTGTTCGGCCAGGCCGCGCCGGGCGGCATCATCAACGTGGTGAGCAAGCTGCCGACCCGCGAGGAGCTGCACGAAATCAAGGCCGAAACCGGCAGCAACGACCGCAACCAGCTCGCCACCGACCATGGCGGCGCCCTCGGCGAGACCCTCAGCTACCGCTTCACCGCGCTCGAGCGCAAGAGCGACACCACCACCGACCACGTGCCGGACGACCGCACCTACATCGCCCCCTCGCTCACCTGGCAACCGACCGAGTCCACCAGCCTGACGCTGCTGGCCACCTACCAGAAGAGCCGCACCGCCTATGTCTACGGCCTCCCGGCGGAGGGCACCATCCTGCCCAACCCCAACGGCCATATCTCCCGCCACACCTTCATCGGCGAACCGGGCTACGACAAGGCCGAGATCACCGCCTGGGACATCGGCTACCGCCTCGAACACGCCTTCAACGAAGACCTCCGGCTGCGTCAGAACCTGCGCTACTTCGAGTCGGAGAACGAGATGCCCTCGGTCTGGCAAGGCGGCTTCATCGACCCGGAAATGACGACGGTGATGCGTGGCGCCCAGGATCGGGTGGACGACTCGCGCAACTTCGTGGTCGATACGCAGCTCGAAGCGCGCCTGCACCATGAGCGTGCCGAGCAGACCCTGCTGGCCGGCGTCGACTACGGCGACCGCCACCTGCGCACCGAGCGCTACAACCGCACCCTGACTCCGCTGAACCTGTTCGACCCGGTCTACGGCGGCATCTTCGGCCCGCCCGAGCCGGCCCTGTTCGCCAGTTACAAGAACGAAGTGGAGCAGACCGGCGTCTACCTGCAGGACCAGATCAAGTTCGACGGCAAATGGGTGCTGCTGCTCGGCGGCCGCCAGGACTGGAGCAAGATGAAGGAAGACCCGCTGTTCTTCGACGGCCCCGTGCGCCAGGACGACGACGCCTTCACCAAGCGCGCCGGCCTGGTCTACCTGGCCGACAACGGCCTGGCACCCTTCATCAGCTACAGCGAGTCCTTCAGGCCGGAAGTCGGCCGCGACCGCAGTGGCCAGGCTTTCGAGCCCACCGAAGGGGAGCAGTACGAACTCGGCCTGCGCTATCAGCCGCCGGGCAGCAACGCGCTCTACTCCGCCGCCATTTACCAACTGACCCAGACGAACGTGCTGAGCCCCGACCCGGTGGACCCGTTCAACTTCCAGGTGCAGACCGGCGAGGTGCGCTCCCGCGGCCTGGAGCTGGAGGCCAAGGCCGATATCGGCGCCAATGCCAGCCTCACCGCCGCCTATGCCTACACCGACGCGGAAGTGACCAAGAGCAACAGGGACAACGAGGGGCAGCAGACCGGCGGCATGCCGCGCAACATGTTCTCCGTCTGGGGCGACTATCGCTTCGGCCAGGTCGGCCCCGGCCAACTGCGCGCTGGCGCCGGTGTGCGCTACGTGGACGAGATCCCCGGCCTGTTCGACCCCAACATAGTGGCGCCCTCCTACACCCTGGTGGATGCCATGCTCGGCTACGCGGTCGGAGCCTGGGACCTGACCCTCAACGTCACCAACCTGACCGACGAGGACTACCTCAACTACACCTACGCCGCCTTCTACGGCGCCGAGCGCCAGGTCACGGCCGGCGCCGCCTTCCGCTGGTAAGGCGTTCCCCGGCAGCCAGCGCGCAGGGCGGCGCGCTGGCCAGCTCCGGCACGGGTTACCCCCTAGGGTGCGCCATGCGCACCGCCTGCAGCGAATCAGCCCAGGCCCCGCGCCGAACCGCTGGTGCGCGCGGCGCACCCTACCCAGGCGCGCTATCGCACAGGACATTGCCTTTCGGCTGTTCCCCCGTTTCCGGCCCGGCTTCATTCCCCCGAGGAATGAAGTGCTGACAAGATGTCGTTTGTGCGGGTAGTCGAAGCTGCGCAGAATCCTGGCCATGCCATCGCAGACCGAGCCGTGGCCTCAGTCATCGCCAGGAGACCGCTTCACCATGAACAACCAGGGGTTCGTCAGCCCGGACGAGATTCGCGCGCAGTTTTCCCGCGCCATGTCGGACATGTACCAGTCGGAAGTCCCGCTCTACGGCACCCTGCTGGAGCTGGTCGCGGCGACCAACCAGACGGTCATGGACGAATCTGCCGATGTCGAATCCCGGCTGCGCCGGACCGGCGAGCTCGGCCGCCTGTCCATGGAGCGCCACGGCGCCATCCGGGTGGGCACGGCCGAAGAGCTGTCGATGATCCGCCGTCTCTTCGCCGTCATGGGCATGCAGCCGGTGGGCTACTACGACCTCGGCCCGGCCGGAGTGCCCGTCCACTCCACCGCCTTCCGCGCGGTGCATGAGAACGCCCTGCAGGTCAGCCCGTTCCGGGTCTTCACCTCACTGCTGCGCCTGGAACTGATCGACGACCCGGCCCTGCGCGAGCTGGCGGCCAGCCTCCTCGCCAGGCGCGATATCTTCAGCGCGCGGGCCAGGGCGCTGATCCTGCGCTTCGAGAGCGAGGGCGGCCTGGGCCCGGCCGAAGCCGACGAATTCGTACGGGAGGCCCTGGAGACCTTCCGCTGGCACACCCAGGCCACGGTCACCGCCGCGGAGTACGACCAGCTGCACGGCCAGCACCGGCTCATCGCCGACGTGGTCGCCTTCAAGGGCCCCCATATCAACCACCTGACCCCGCGCACCCTGGACATCGATCGGGTCCAGGCGGGCATGCCCGCTCGCGGCATCAGCCCGAAAGCCGTGGTGGAAGGCCCGCCGCGCCGCCAGTGCCCGATCCTGCTGCGCCAGACCAGCTTCAAGGCGCTGCAGGAGCGGGTCGCCTTCCTCGGCCAGGACGGCGCCCATGGCAGCCACACCGCCCGCTTCGGCGAGATCGAACAGCGCGGCGCCGCCCTCACCCCGAAGGGCCGCGCCCTCTACGACCGGCTGCTGGCCGCCACCCGCGAAGAGCTGAAGGCTTTCCCCGGCGAAGACAACGCCCGGCTCTACGTGGAACTGCTGGGCAAGCACTTCCGCGCCTTCCCGGACGACTACGAGGCGATGCGCAGCCAGGGCCTGGCCTACTTCCGCTACTTCGTCACCGAGAAAGGCATCGCGGCCCGCAGCGACCTGGTGCGTCCGCGCACCCTGGACGACCTGATCAGGGCCGGCCATATCCACTTCGAGCCGCTGGTGTACGAGGACTTCCTGCCGGTGAGCGCCGCCGGCATCTTCCAGTCCAACCTCGGTGACAACGCCCAGGCCAGCTACCAGGTCAGCTCCAACCAGGCGGACTTCCAGGAGGCCCTGGGGGCCACCGTGCTGAACGAACTGGAGCTCTATGCCGCTACCCAGCGCCGCTCCATCCTGGATTGCTCCACGACCCTCGACCTGCCGCCGCTCCTCTGACAGCGCGCGGCCCCATTCGACAGGCAGCGGAATGTCGCCTGAGCTTCAGGAAGCCCATCGGCCGGTGCCTCGGCGCCGGCCTTCCCGTCCAGTCCGCCCGAGGAGTTTCCATGCAACCGTCCGTCCCGCACCGCACCGGCGGCCAGGTCCTGGTCGATGCCCTGCGCATCCACGGTGTCGAGCGCGCCTTCTGCGTTCCCGGTGAAAGCTACCTCGCCGTCCTCGATGCCCTGTACGACGCCCGCGAAGCCATCGACCTGGTCGTCTGCCGGCAGGAAGGCGGCGCCGCCTACATGGCCGAGGCCTACGGCAAGCTGACCGGCAAGCCCGGCATCTGCTTCGTGACCCGCGGGCCGGGCGCCACCAACGCCTCGGTGGGTGTGCACACGGCCTTCCAGGACTCGACGCCGATGATCCTCTTCATCGGCCAGGTGGCTCGCGACCAGCGCGACCGCGAAGCCTTCCAGGAAATCGACTTCCGCGCCATGTACGCACCGCTGGCCAAGTGGGTGGTGCAGATCGACGACGCCCGGCGCATTCCGGAACTGCTCAGCCAGGCCTTCCATCGCGCCCTCAACGGCCGTCCGGGTCCGGTGGTGGTGGCGCTGCCCGAGGACATGCTGACCGAGGTGGTGGAGGTCGCCGACGCCGGCCCCGTACGCATCATCGAACCCCACGCCAGCGCGGCCGACATGCAGGCGCTCGGCGACCTGCTGCAGCGGGCCGAGCGACCGCTGCTGATCCTCGGCGGTGGAGGCTGGAACGCCCGCGCGGTGGCGGACATCCGCCGCTTCGCCGAACGCCACGCGCTGCCGGTGGCGGCGTCCTTCCGCTGCCAGGACCTGTTCGACAACACCCACCCCAACTACGCCGGCGACCTGGGCTTCGCCGCGGGACCGAAACTGGTCCAGGCGGTGAAGGATGCCGACCTGCTGCTGGTGGTGGGCTCGCGCCTGGGCGAAGTCTCCACCAACGGCTACAGCACCCTGGACATCCCGGTGCCCCGGCAGGCCCTGGTGCATGTGCACCCCGGCATCGAGGAGCTCGGCCGCGTCTACCAGCCGACCCTGGGCATCAACAGCGGCATGGCCGCCTTCGCCGCGCTGGCGGCGGAAATGCCCGAGTCCGATGGCAAGCGCAACCCGGACTGGACCGGTGCGCTGAACCGCCACTACCGCGACAACCTCGCCCCGACCACCTCCCCGGGGCCGGTGCAGATGGCCGAGATCGTCGCCTGGCTGCGCGAGCGCCTGCCCGCCGATGCCATCCTCACCAACGGCGCGGGCAACTACGCGGTGTGGCTGCAGCGTTTCTACCAGTTCCGCAGTTTCCGCACCCAGCTGGGCCCCACCAACGGCTCCATGGGCTACGGCGTGCCGGCGGCGGTGGCGGCCAAACTCACCTGCCCGGATCGCACCGTGGTCGCCTTCTCCGGCGACGGCTGCTTCCTGATGAACGGCCAGGAGATCGCCACCGCGGCGAGCTACGGGGCCAACGTCATCTTCATCGTGGTCAACAACGGCATGTACGGCACCATCCGCATGCACCAGGAGCGCCACTATCCGGGCCGGGTCAGCGGCACCGACCTGCACAACCCGGACTTCGCCGCCCTCGCGCGGGCCCACGGCCTGCACGGGGAAACCGTGGCGCGCACCGAAGACTTCGCAGCGGCCTTCGAACGCAGCGCCGCCGCCGGCCGCCCGGCGCTGATCGAAGTGCGCATCGACCCGGAAGCCATCACGCCCCGGCAATCCCTCAGCCAGATCCGCCGCGAGGCGCAGGGCAAGGGGTAGCCTCGCAACGGCTCTGCCTCGTAGGGTGGACCACGCTTCACCGGTCCACCGGCTCCTCCCCCAGGTCGGCAACGAAGCCCCCCGGAAGCCTCGAATGGTGGAAATCCACTGCGTGGATTTTCACCCTACCCCACGGCCCGGCGTCATCTATTGCCCCAATGGACACCCTCGGCCCCTGGCCTACAATCGATTGAGCTCGCCACCAGCCACACAGCGCATAGGGGGCATCTGATGATCAACGCTCGCACGGCCAGGATGCTCGCCCACTACAAACAGTGGGTCGATCAACGGCTCTTCGAGAGTCTGGCTTCATTGCCTCCCGACGAAGTCGGCAAGGAACGCCTGACCCTATGCAAGAGCATCGTCGGCACGCTGAACCACATCTATGTGGTCGATTGCATCTGGCAGGCCCACCTGGAACACCGGGAACACGGCTACAAGACGCGGCTGGAAGTGCCGCACCCGGAACTGGCCGATCTGCAGGTGGCTCAACTGGCCATCGACGAGTGGTTCATTTCATGGAGCGCCGAGCAGACGGACGAGTCGCTGAATATGCCGGTTGAATTCGTCTTCGTGTCGGGAGATCGCAGCGTCATGACGGCAGGCGCGATGCTGATGCATGTCGTCAACCATGCGTCCTATCACCGCGGCTGCGTGGTCCAGATGTATGCCGAGATTCCCGCCAAGCCGCCGATCACCGACCTTCCCGTGTTTCTGCGGGAGTCTTTCCCGACCTACACGACAGACTGAGCGGAAGGCTCTGGCGCGGACATGTGCGCCACAGCGACGCAGGATGGGTCGGGCGGCGTTCCGCGAGCTGGCCATACCCATCGGCCCCGTCCGCATGGGTATCGCTTCGCTCCACCCATCCTACGAACCGCCCCTGGTCGACACGATTGAGCTCATCACCCGCCACGCCGCGCAGAGGGGCATCCGCAGACGCCCAGGCTTGGTGCAAAATAGAACGCCCAGGAATCAGTCGAAACGAGGACCGACATGAGAGCCGACTTTGAGATGAGCGATGTCTCCGAGCCCAAGATGGGTGACGGAAACATTCACGGCATGACCCACCTGCAGCCAACGGTGACAGCATGATCGAGGTAACCGAGGTTTCCATTGCCGAACTGCGTGCCGCCCTCGAGTCCGGCCGAACGACTGCGGTCGAGCTCGTCCAGGCCTATCTTGCCCGGATCGACGCCTACGACGGGCCCGCTACGGCCACCGCCCTCAACGCGGTAGTGGTTCGCAACCCCGATGCGCTCGCGGAGGCGGAGGCTTCCGACGCCCGGCGGGCCCGGGGCGAAAGCCTCGGCCCGCTGGACGGCATCCCCTATACGGCCAAGGACAGCTATCTGGTCAAGGGGCTCACGGCGGCCTCCGGCAGCCCCGCGTTCGCCAACCTGATCGCCTACCGCGATGCGTTCACCATCGAACGGCTCCGCGCCGCCGGCGCGATCTGCCTGGGCAAGACCAATATGCCGCCCATGGCCAACGGCGGCATGCAGCGCGGCGTGTATGGCCGCGCGGAGAGCCCCTACAACGCCGACTTCCTCACCGCACCCTTCGCCTCGGGATCATCCAATGGTGCGGGTACGGCGACAGCGGCCAGCTTCGCGGCCTTCGGCCTCGCGGAGGAAACCTGGTCGAGCGGACGCGGGCCTGCCTCGAACAATGGCCTGTGCGCCTACACCCCGTCGCGCGGTGTGATCTCGGTGCGTGGGAACTGGCCGCTGACGCCGACCATGGATGTCGTCGTGCCCTATGCCAGGACGATGGCGGACCTCCTCGAAGTGCTGGACGTGGTGGTGGCGGACGATCCCGACACGCGGGGCGACCTGTGGCGGCTGCAACCCTGGGTGCCCATTCCAAGCGTCGCCTCGGTGCGTCCGGCCTCCTACCAGGCGCTCGCCGCGAATACCGGGGCGCTCGCCGGCAAGCGCTTCGGCGTTCCCCGCATGTACATCAACGCGGACCCCGAAGCGGGTACGGCCGAGGCGCCCGGTATCGGCGGCCCGACGGGGCAGCGCATCGACACCCGTCCAACCATGATCGGGCTCTGGCAAGCGGCTCGCCAGGCGCTCGAAGCCTCTGGTGCCGAAGTGGTCGAGGTCGACTTCCCGCTGGTTTCCAATTGCGAGGGTGACCGCCCCGGCGCACCGACGGTGTTCACCCGCGGCCTGGTTTCCAAGGAATTCCTCCACCATGAGTTGTGGGACCTGACGGCCTGGGCATTCGACGATTTCCTTCGGGCCAACGGCGATCCGAAACTGAACCGCCTGGTCGACGTGGACGGACCGCTGATCTTCCCCCACGACCCGGGCACCCTGCCAAACCGCGAAGGCGACCTTGTCGCCGGTATGGACGAGTACGTGCGGATGGCCGAGCGCGGGATCACCCCGTGGAACGAGATCGCCACGCTGCCTGACGGGCTGCGGGGACTGGAGGAGACGCGTCGAATCGATCTGGAGGACTGGATGGATCGGCTGGGGCTCGACGCGGTGATATTCCCGACGGTCGCCGACGTCGCGCCGGCGAACGCTGACGTCGACCCGGCGTCTGCGGATATCGCGTGGAGCAACGGTATCTGGGTCGCCAACGGCAACCTCGCCATCCGCCACCTGGGCGTCCCCACGGTCACCGTGCCGATGGGTGTCATGCCGGACATCGGCATGCCCGCCGGGCTGACATTTGCCGGCCGCGCCTATGACGATTCGGCCCTGCTTCGCTTTGCTTCGGCGTTCGAGTCGACTGGCAGCAAGCGATTGATCCCTCCGCGCACCCCACCCTTGCAGCGCGGCTGAAAATGGCTGAGCGGGATCGGGGCACCCCGATCCCGCTCAGTTCCGGCATGCCCGGGCAAACGGGCAAGATCATTGCCCTGTCCCTGCTGCGAGTCGAGCCTGGAACCCCCACTTTCGGGCCTGGCGCGGTGCGCCGAAGTGGGCTATTGCTTGAGAGGTACGCCTTTATCTGCACGAGCGTACTTGGAGCAATCGATGGCCGATCCTTTCGATTGGGCTGAGCTGCAGCGACTCGCCCAGAATGTCGCCGCAGCACATATCTCCATGGTGGCCTTCCTGGAAGAAGCTTCTGTGCCCTGGTCGGACGATCAGACCCTGGAGTTCGAGCGCATTGCAGCTGCCCAGCTGGCTGCGCTCAACGAGTACACCGAGTTTCTCCGGCCAGGATGGACCAGATCGCAGGAGCCTTCACCGATGCTGAGGATCGTGAGCCTCGGCGTCGGATAGATCATCCCTGCACGGCCGCTTGCGATCGTCCGGTCGCACCGCCTCTCTTTGTCGAGTAAGCCTCCACGTTCGTAGAACCTGGACTTGCATTCGGCCCCCTTTAAGGGGGCATCTCGGAGCAGCCCGGCTAATCGTAGCCGGATGAAATCCGGAAGCGGCGAAACTGCACCTGCTCCACCGTAGGGTGCGCCGCGCGCACCGATCGCGTGGTTCAACCCTTGTGCTCGACAATTGGTGCGCACGGCGCACCCTACCTGCTCAAATCCGTCGCTCCATCCAGGCAACTTGAGTCGTCACAGGCAGAGCCGGCGACTGCCGCGCAGCGCGCTCGCCGGAATTCCAGCTGTCACCTGGCTGCCACAGCCCCGTCCTAGCATCGGCGGGACAACACCCCCCGAGGCCAGACATGATTCTCACCAACGACTCCCTGATCCAACGTATCCATCGCGAGCTGATCGACCACAGCGATGAGGAACTCGAACTGGAGTTGGCCGAAGACGCCGAGAATCTCGACGAACTCTTCGATGACAGCATTCCGGACAGCCCGGCAAAAACCGCGCGGCGGAACTATTTCCGCGAACTCTTCCGTCTCCAGGGCGAGCTGGTGAAGCTGCAGAGCTGGGTGGTCAAGAGTGGGCACAAGGTGGTGATCCTCTTCGAGGGCCGCGACGCCGCCGGCAAGGGCGGCGTGATCAAGCGCATCACCCAGCGCCTCAATCCGCGGGTCTGCCGGGTAGCCGCCCTGCCCGCGCCGAACGATCGCGAGCGCACCCAGTGGTACTTCCAGCGCTATGTCTCGCACCTGCCGGCAGCAGGCGAGATCGTCCTGTTCGATCGCAGCTGGTACAACCGCGCCGGCGTCGAGCGGGTCATGGGCTTCTGCAACGACGAGCAGTACGAAGAATTCTTCCGCAGCGTGCCGGAGTTCGAACGCATGCTGGTGCGATCGGGCATCCAGCTCATCAAGTACTGGTTCTCCATCTCCGACCAGGAACAGCACCTGCGCTTCCTGAGCCGCATCCACGACCCGCTCAAGCAATGGAAGCTGAGCCCCATGGACCTGGAGTCCCGGCGCCGCTGGGAAGGCTATACCAAGGCCAAGGAAATCATGCTGGAGCGCACCCACATCGAAGAGGCGCCCTGGTGGGTGGTGCACGCCAACGACAAGAAGCAGGCCCGCCTCAACTGCATCCATCACCTGCTCCACCAGATGCCTTACGAGGAAGTGGAACAACCCCAGGTGGAACTGCCGCAGCGCCTGCGGCACAAGGACTATGTGCGGATTCCCACACCGCCGGAGCTGATAGTGCCGGAGGTCTACTGATCCGTCAGGGCCGTCATCGCATTGCGCCAACGCAATACCCGCTACATGTTCCTTGGCTAAGCTCGTCGAACACCAGCTGACGGGAAGTTCGTACATGTCATTCGTTGACTCGGTTGTCGCCCAGGTCCTGGGTCTTGAAGTGAGCTTCCACCACGCCTATGCACGCCTGGCCTGCCGCACCGACGGCGAAGCGCTCCACGACCTGCGAATCAGCGTGCGCAAGTTGCGAAGCCTGTTGCGGCCCATGCGGCGCCTGGACGCGCCGCGCGGCCTGGATGCAGCCGCGGCGGATGTCGGGCGCCTGACCACCCCGGTACGCGACCTCGAAGTGCTGATCGGCGAACTGGACCGCCAGGGCTTCCATTTCCAGGCGGCCCGCCGCCGGGCGCTGGTGGAGTCGAGCTACGCCACCATAGTCGAGAGCTCGACCGTGCAACGGTTCGTGGTCGTGCTGGACGAATGGCCGGCCAGGATGCGACAGGCCGAGCGGGAGGGTGAGCTGGAGAGCCTGCGCGACCGGGTCAGGGTCCGGCTGCAGCGACAGCTCGGACGATTGCGCCAGGCATTGGCCGACCCCCAGTTCGACCGCCACGTCCTGCGCCTGCTGGTGAAGCGGATGCGCTATGCCCATGAGACCTATCCGAAGATCTCCCCCATTTCCGGCGAGGCGGCGAATGCGCTGAAAAAGGTGCAATCGGCCCTGGGGGATTGGCATGACCATTTCCAATGGTGCCTGAAGGCGGACCAGGAACAGGACCTGCTGGTGCTGAAGGACCGCTGGGAGATCGCCGCCGAGGCGGAGCTGAAAGCCGCCGAAGTGGAACTGCTGATCCTCGCCGAATGCCTGGAGCTCGATACCGCGCCTGCAGCCAGGGCTGACTCCATCTGAAGGGCCAGGGCATAGCCCCACGTAGGGTGCGCCATGCGCACCGCTTGCCTCGGTGCCCTGCGAACAGTGACTCGACAATCGCAAAAAAGTGAATAACCAAATACTAATTAAGTATTTATGGTTCTAAGAGAGAGGCGACTAGGCTAAGCCCGTACCTCACGATTCCCAAGGAGAAACTCAATGGACCGCGCCGACAACGTCATCGACATCGCCCGCTATCGCTCGCGCCGCCAGGCCCGCCGCATCGCCGAGCTGATGTGGCTGATGTATGCATCGCGTGCGGGATACGGGGCGTTCCAGATTCTCCAGCAACGTCGGGACGGCGGCATTCGCGAGGCTTGAAACCATGGGTCAGTCCTTACCTGCCGACACCCATGATCAGGCGTTGCTCGCGGCGCCCGGCGCCGTGGACGACCCCATCGGTCAGCGAGTCGCCAGCAATCTGCTGCGCCTGAGGAGCAAGCGCAACCTTTCCCTCGACGGCCTGGCGCGAGTATCCGGCGTGAGCCGGGCGATGCTGGCGCAGATCGAGTCAGGGCGCAGCGTTCCCTCGATCAAGGTGCTGTGCAAGATCGCCCAGGGCCTGAAGGTCTCGGTGGCCGCCTTTCTCGACGATCGCGCCTTCGATGGCGTCGCGGTCCTGCCGGCGCGCCACAGCAAGCGCCTGGTGAACAGCGACGGCAGCTTCGTCAGCCGCGCCCTGTTCCCCTTCGATTGCTCGCGCCAGGTGGAATTCTACGAACTGCGGCTGGCGGGTCTGGCCACCGAGGAATCCGCGGGTCACGCACCCGGCACCCAGGAGAACCTGGTGATCGCCCAGGGCGTACTGGAGATCAGCGTCAATGAGGAACGCTTCCTGCTGGCCACCGGCGATTCGATCCTGTTCTACGCCGACCAGCCCCACACCTACCGCAACCCTTCCAACAGCGAGGCGGTGGCCTACCTGGTCACCACCTACGCCGAACGGCACGACTGAGGCACGCGCGTTGAAAAACGATAACCGCCTCTGCCCCAGCGCTGGCTGAGCCCGCGATGCCCTGAGCCGCCACCTGGCGGCCGGGCAAGAAAAAGCCCGGCGCGGTTCCCGGCCGGGCTTTCTTCATGGCCTGCGGATCAGCAGGTGCAGCACATCATCGGCATGCCGTTGCAGCTCATCATCATGGGCATGCCGCACTCCATCATCTTCATCATCAGCGCGCAGCAGTTCTTGAACATCTCCATGTTCATGCCCTGCATCGGCATCATCTTGCACATCATGGCGTCGCCCTGCATGGAGCACTCCATCATGCACTTCATGGACGGCATGGGCATGCCCATCCCCATCATCGGCATCATGTTCATCATGCCCATCATCGGCATCATGGCCATGCCGGCCTGGGACATGCACATCATCGACATGTTGCCGCAGTGCATCATCATCGGCATGCCGCAGTTCATCATCATCGCCATCATTTCGGCGCTGTTGCGGAACATCGCCACATCCATGCCCATGGCCGGCATCATCTTGCACATCATGCCGTCGTCCTGCATGTCGCACTGCAGGGTGGCCATCATCATCGGCATGCCCATCATCGGCATCATGGTGTTGGCGGTCATCGGCATTTGCATGGCATTCATCATGGTGGCGCTCCCTCGAAGGATGGAATGGGTAACCGGAATGGGGCCGATTCTAGGAGCGCGAATCTTTCCAACAAGATGACGAGACAGCATCGGCGGAGTTCGCCGCACCCTCGCATTTCCTGCAGATGACAGAGCCGGCTTCCGCCATTGCAGCGCACGAACTGCAATAGCGAACGCAACGGCATCGATAGCGCCATTGTCGCCGCCATGGATATGCGCCTGAGGAATTAGCAAATAACCCTAGTGAATAATCAATCTAATAACGGGCCGATCGATTGGGCGGTGAAGGGTCCGGCGGCTACACCTTGAAATGGTTGCGCTTGCGGAACTGTCCCGGGGCCATGTCGAACATTGCCCGGAAACAGCGCTGGAAATGCGGGAGGGTCACGAAGCCGCTCGCCACCGCGATCTCGATCAGGGACTTGTTGGTCTGCTGCAGCAACTGGCGTGCCCGGGTGAGCCGCAGTTCGAGGTAGTAGCGCGGAGGCGTTGCCTTCACGTGGCGGCGGAACAGCCGCTCCAGGTGTCGCCTGGAAATGCCCACGTAACGCGCGATCTCGTCGATCTCGATGGGGTCCTCGATGTTGCTGTGCATCAGCTCCAGGGCGAGCTTGAGGGTCTGTGGCAAGGTCGGATCGAAATCGATCGAGACCACGGACACATCCACGACGTCGCGCAGCTTGTCGCAGCTGAGAACCTCCTCCACCGCACTAACCAGCTCCTGGCCGGCACTGTGGCGTACCACTTCCAGCATCATGCCCAGGGAGCTGTTCGCCCCGGCGCAGCTGATCCGCTTGCGGTCGAGCACCTGGGCGTGGCTCGTCACCCTGACCTTGGGAAAGAGCTCCGCCATCATTGCCCGGCCGTCCGGATGAAAGGCGCAGTCGTGGCCATCCATCAAGCCGGCCTCGGCAAGAAAGTAGGCACCATTCCAGAGTCCTCCCAGCACCGCCCCTACCCCATCAGCCGATCGCAACTTCGCCCGCAACAGGGTGTCGCCCTCGAGGCGCACGCGGAAACCGCCACACACGACGATGATGTCCTGGCGCTTCTCCTCCAGCTCGGCCAGCGTACAGTCGGTGGAAATGGAGATGCCCAGGTCACTCACCACCAGGTTGCTGTCGCCTCCCACGACCTGAACCTCGAACACCGGGGTCGAGCTCATGAGATTGGCTGTAACCAGGGCATCCACCGCACCGGTGAAGGCCATCATCGAGAAGTGTTCCCGCAGGATGAAGGCGACCCGCCGCACCGGCGTCGTCAGGCCCGCGCGATGGGCCTTGTCCAGGTGGGGCAGGTTCTTGCTCTTCAGAACGCTTTCGAAGGACGCTCGCATGTTTCGGCTCACGGGCACCATGGGTACGAATCGACAATCCCCTTGCCGGTACTCACCGGCCCCAGCAGCTTCTCACAGTCCGGACTTCCGGACAGTGCCACAATCGCCGCTTCCATTTCCCGACGCGACGCCTGCACTTGCCCCACCGTAGGGTGCGCCATGCGCACCGATCCCGGGATCAACCCCTTCGCCTCGCTCGACCATTGGTGCGCACGGCGCACCCTACCTCGTCGACGCCATCGCTCTATCCAGACAACTTGAGTCGTCACGGGCAGCCTGGCGATTCGCAAGGAATCGCCCGAAGCCGCGCCGTCTCAGAACGGCAACGGCAGCTTGGCGGTCCGACCGCCGTCGACGACTATCACCTGGCCGG
>RCUL01000228.1_pt1 | contig 40167 bp, 37 predicted proteins | sample 2167521 | NCBI WGS metagenome assembly RCUL01 (sample SAMN09932745, study PRJNA488358) | compost metagenome | feature: garden; material: soil; isolation source: compost soil in acetic acid-enriched culture | place: Germany: Experimental Botanical Garden Goettingen | collected 2016-01-27
CAGCAGCACTACTGATTGCTTCTGATGATGCAGTTCAAGCTTACAACCTAAAACCGCGTGCCAAGATCATTGCTTCAACAGCGGTAGGTGTAGAGCCACGTATTATGGGTTTTGCTCCAGCACCTGCCATTAAAAAATTACTTAAACAAGCCAACCTGACTTTAGATCAGATGGATGTGATTGAGTTGAATGAAGCCTTTGCTGCACAAGCTTTGGCAGTGACCCGTGATTTAGGTTTGCCAGACAATTCTGACAAGGTAAATCCAAATGGTGGGGCAATTGCTTTGGGTCATCCACTTGGTGCCTCAGGTGCACGCTTAGTCACTACAGCCTTAAACCAGCTTGAACAGACAGGCGGTCGTTATGCCGTATGTTCAATGTGTATTGGTGTGGGCCAAGGGATTGCTTTGATTATTGAACGTGTTGAAGCACTTTAAGGAGAAACAAATGCCATCTTTTCAATCTGCCGATGCACAAATTAACTATCAAACTTTTGGTGAGCCGTCTTCCCCTGCTTTAGTGTTTTCCAATTCTTTGGGCACCAACTATGGCATGTGGCAAAAACAGTTTAATGAGTTAAAAGATCAATTTTTTGTGATCTGCTATGACACACGTGGTCACGGTTCATCATCTACGCCTAACGGCCCATACACTGTAGAGCAACTAGGTAAAGACGTTGTTCGATTACTGGACCATTTAAATATTAGCAAAGCTGCTTTTTGTGGTATTTCAATGGGCGGTTTAACGGGGCAATGGCTGGCAATTCACTACCCTGACCGTTTTAGTCATGTGATTGTGGCAAATACTGCGGCTAAAATTGGGCAAGAACAGGCATGGCTTGACCGTGCAAAATTAGTACGTGAGCAAGGTTTACAACCGATCGCAGCCACAGCAGCTTCGCGATGGTTTACAGATCCCTTTATCCAAAGTCATGCTTCAATTGTCAACAACCTGTGTAACGACTTAAGTGCTGGCAGCGCAATGGGTTATGCCAATTGTTGTGAGGCTTTGGCTAAAGCGGATGTCCGTGAGCAGTTAAAAGACATCAAAGTTCCAGTATTAGTGATTGCTGGAACTCAAGACCCAGTAACAACCGTTGCAGATGGTGAGTTTATGAAGCAACGCATTCCGCAATCAAAGCTTGCAGAAATAGACGCATCTCATATTTCCAATGTCGAGCAGCCAGAAGCTTTTAATAAAATCTTAAAAGATTTTTTATTAGGTTAATTTAATGATTCAAAAAAATAGCCTATAAAGGCCATTTTTTATATCTTCATTTACTTCTTTAAATTAATACCGAATCATGACCGATTTTAATTCGGTGTAATCTTCAATAAATGCATCTGAAAACTCTCTGCCAATTCCTGAAGCTTTTACCCCGCCAAATGGAACTGAAGGATCTAAGAACGTATGCATATTGACCCACAAGGTTCCTGCTTCAATTTTAGGAATTAAACGTAAAGCTTTAGACAGATCATTTGTCCAAATACTTGCAGTTAAACCAAAGCGTGATTGATTCATGAGCTGAATAAGTTCTTCATCAGTTTCGAATGGCATTACCCCGACCACTGGACCAAAAGTTTCCTCTGAAAATAATGGATCATCGGTATTTTTAAAGGAAATCAAAGTCGGCTGCACAAAATATCCTGTCTGATCTAAAGCCTCACCCCCTGCAATAATTTGGTTGTTTGCTTTTGCCATATCTAAATAATGTTTCACTTTATGAAAATGTGGCTGATTAGACAGTGGGCCAAACATACTTCCATCATCCATTGCTGACCCAATTTTGAATTGAGATAGTGCTTTAGAAAGTTTCTCGACCAGTTCATCATATTTTGTGTGGTGTACAAAAAAACGCTCTGGAGATGCGCAAACTTGACCTTGATGCACAAAAGTTGCTTGCAACAAAGTTGGTAAAATCTCATCGATATTCGCATCAGCCAAGATAGCTATGGCATTTTTACCACCTAACTCTAAACTTACCCGAGTTAAATCGCTGCTCATCGCGAGCTTACCAATGGCAATGCCCGTTGGTACTGAACCTGTAAACGAGACTTTCTTAACGAGCGGCGACTCAATTAAATATTGCCCTGTATCGCCCTTACCTGTCACTACATTAATCACACCAGCCGGAATACCTGCCTCAATGGCAAGTTCGGCTAACCGTAATAAAGATAAGCTGGCAAACTCACTTGGCTTAAGCACAATGGTACAGCCAGTTGTCAAAGCTGACCCAATTTTCCAGACACCAATCATCAGTGAAAAATTCCAAGGCACGATACCTGCGACCACACCAATCGGTTGCCTTAAAGTAAAGGCTGTATATTTTTCACCTTGCATTGATGGAATAGAAGGTTGCATGGTTTGGCCATTAATTTTGGTTGCCCACCCTGCAAAATATCTTAAGAAAATAACAGATTGTGCGACTTCAAGATGGCGGGAAATATTGATGAGTTTTCCAGTAGATAAAGTCTCGAGCTGAGCAAGTTCTTCACCATATTGCTCAATTAAATCTGCTAACTTGTTTAGTTTAACGCCACGTTCATACGGCGTAGTTTCGGCCCAAGCATTTTGAAAAGCATGTTCAGCACTTTTCACGGCACTTTCGACATCGTGTTGACTACCAATACTAATTTGAGCAACCACTTGTTCAGTCGATGGATTTACAATATCTACTTTATCTAAATGCTCAGCAGCAACTAATTTTCCATCAATAAAATGTCCATGTTGACGCGCCATAAATTGCTGTACGCTTGCTAAAATCTGAACTTCACTCATTTTTATTTCTCTCAATTCATTTAAAAGGATCTATTAATAGATGTATTGCAGAATTAACTGCGCATAGACATTGGTTTTGTCATCGTAGTTTTGAGTGCCGCCACTCTGGATATCCTCTTTAGGCTTATAGAGTCCAACCAACGGAATAACGTTAAGTTTTTTATTGACGGACCAAACCGAGAACACATCCAGCTCCTGTCCATCCACATTACTTAAAGACTTATTTACTGTTTTGAACTTATAGGCCAAAGCACCTAACATGAAATTTTCTTTTAAGTTCATCATGTAAGAGACTTGATGGATATCTGCATTTTTATTAAATGGGCCAGCATAATTTCCGGCAACTTCTCCCTGAAACCACGTGCCAAAACCGACCGTATTTCCATAAAACATGGGGTCATATTGGTCTGAAAAATGACTAAAACGGTAACCTAATGAGGGTGTATATTTTGAAGATAAAAAGTTATAGTTCAGCCCTACGTAACCTGCATTTTCTTGACTATCTTTTTTATCTTGAATAACAAACTCAGACTTAACTTGTAGCTCTGGTAAAGGTTGATAATTTAACCGCAAAGCATAATTTTTAAGGTCTTGTCGTCCTGAAACTTGTTCAGCATCTTCAAGGTCTAATACATTTAAGTAAGTAAACCCAACACCCTTATCTTTAAGCTGATACATCAGATCAGTTACAAAGAGTTCAGATAAAAATTGTGCTTTATTATTCGATTTTAAATAAGCCAGTTTTAGCGTTGTATTCTCTTGCGGTTTGTATTGAAGCAGACTGGTAAAATCAAAGCTGCGTCGTGCTGCCAGATAATATGCCCCGCCTCGGTCTAATGTTCCATCCGCAGGGGCTTTACCGAGATTTAATGCATCACCAGCAATGAAAAAACCATCACCAATCATGATATTTTGTCGACCAATACTTAAATCATAGGTAGTCAACTCATCTTTATTGGTCCCGTCTTTAAAGCCGATTATCCATTCATTTACATCTGTTTTACGTTCTTTGCCATTACTATTTTGGCCTGCGTCGCCATCGCCAAATGTTGCTGAGCTAATACCACTCAAGCTTGCATAGAGCTGATTGTTTTTAAAGGTATATTGACCCTTAGCACCATATTTAAGATGGCCTTCTTGCCAATTTATTCTTTCGTCATCTAGGTTTTCACCGTTGTAACTTTTACCGCTGCTAAAAGCCCCAAAAGTTGCTTCAAAAGTCGGTTTAATTTCAAGCTCACCAGCATGCACAGTTGAAAAAAATGAGACAAAGAGAGTCCCTCTCATCACTTGAGAAAGTAGAGTTTTCATACAGAATTCCTTTTTGCGAACGGCTTACCAGCGCTCAGGAATGGGTAACTTATTCGTTACCCATTCTGGCTCATGCACATTTTTAGTGATGGTCGTGCTGCGTGTTTTGCTCTTCTTCACCCAAGTTTAAAGTCGGGGTGTTGTCAAAGAAGTTCCAAGGTTTGATGAGCGTATTGACCCACTCTGTAGGCATGATTGGCCATTCTTCTGCACGTGCTACATGGGTTGTACCTGTTGTCATCCAAACCACGAGGTCTTTATTTTCAATATTTTCGTTGTTGCCAATGAATTGACCTAAACCTGTGTCATGAGTCGAACGGTTTGAATATTTACCTTCAGGATAGCGCTCGTCTGGATTGTACTGAGTCACCCAAATTTGTTTATCCATAAAGTTCAAACGCTTAAATAACCATTCGTCTTTAGAAAAATTAGCACCTTTCGCAACAGGGTGTGTTCCACCCGCAAACGGAATAAGTTGGTAAGAAACTGGATTACCTAATTTATTTTCCTTGTTGAAGTTTGTGAGTAAGCGAATAGTTGATGGATCAAATTTTTCAGCCGCATTTTGCTCATTACTAATCACTTTACTATCGATTTGCATTGAGCTTGTACGAACACCACCTTTGTCATTGGCTTTCACTACAGGGTCCATATGCATAAAGCTGTTGTTTTCTCCATCTACATCCATATCTAAGCGGAAGTTATAGATGTGCTGATGCGTTGTACCCACAATATTATGGTCAATTAAAGTTCCATATTTGGTGTCTTCTTTGGCGGTACTGTCATGCATGGTGCGTGATTTAACGCCTTTAACAGCTTCAATACCCGTTGCACCCGCATTAATCCCAATTACACCATTTTGGGCAAATACCCAATCAAACATGTAGTCGTAGTTTCCAACCGTACTAATCCAGCGCACGACAAGTTCACGGCGCGCCTCACTGGCATCTTGATTACCAAAAATTTCGTGATGTTTATATTCAGGTCCAGCATAACGTTCAAATACAGCGATGGCATTTGGAATTACTTGTGGCTGGCCTTTATAGTCTGCAATCACGGCATCAAGTAAAACAGCGTTGTCGGGTGCATCTGATCCCGGAATAATAGATGAGGTCAGCGTACCCATACCATATTCGCCAGAGTCTAAATAGGATTTGAAGTACCAACCAATATCAGGGTCGCCATATGGAACTACCATTCCACCCAAGTTGCCTTCATACATGACTTTACGCTTTACGCCCTTATCTTTGTAAGTCACGGTTGAAAGCTGCAAGCCCACACGAGAATCTAGTGCCACATGGAAGCACCAGTTACCCCAGTGTACGGTTTGGCCTGTAATGGAAAAGTTCTTACCCTCTGGTTCAGTAATATTGAGCGGTTTTAGCTTAGTTGGTACTGGCTTATTCGACATATAAGGTCGATTTGCCATTGGCACAGGAATGATCGCGCCTTCTTCAATCTTAATAATTTTTTCTTTATCTAAATCAACTACAGCAACTAGATTCTCAATAGGATGCGCCCAATAGTTACCATCTCCAGTGTCTAGGTAAGCGACGACTTTTAATATATTGAGTTGTTTATCCAGTCCATCTTTACCACCAAAATATCCAACAGTTAGTGGTGTAGCAATCACTTTCTTCACATCTGTAATGCCACGTTTGCGTAACGCTTCTTGATATTCTTTACTCGTCTCAATTACACGTTGTACGGCTTCAAAATTATCGAGCAGCACCATTCCATGAGTGTCTTTAAGGACATTCCATTTGGTGACTTGCTTAGTGTTAAGATTAACTTCACCTTCAATCGCTTGATTCCCTTTTAATAAAATGAAAGATGCAATTCGAGCGTCTTTAAATTCTTTGTGATTAATAAAATAATCCCAAACTTTTGCTTTTTCAGGCTCTTTAAGCTTTAACTCGGCAAAACGCATATTTTTATAGGCGTATTTCGAGTGGTTAATCGCATCAAATGTCTTTTTTATTTCGTCAGAATTTAAACTATTAAGAGGATGAAAGGTATTTTCAATTTTGAAAGTTTGATCTAAACCAGACTGAAATACTTCATTAAAAAAGTCTTTTCCAATAACAGGTTTACCATCTTTAATTAGTAAAGGCACACTGAGCTTGAAAGGTTTGCCATTCACCAAAACCTGATCTGAATTGGGTTTGGCTCGAACCACCATAGAACCCTTGGTAATCATATAAGTATTGGTAAAATCATCTTTTACAACTTTGGCGCCCTGCTCACTCATGTTTTGATAAAGTGACACCATTTCGGCCTTTCCACCATGAGCATAAGCTTGAGTATTTAATCCCCAAAAGCTAGCAGCTATTGATAAGTTAAGTGCCAATATTTTTTGTATGTCATTCAATAATCGTTGTTTACGCATTGGTTTCATCCTTTTCATCTATCCCTGAACTATCTGAATCAGACAGTTAAAAATGCACTTCCCTGTGAGTGAAATTCATTAGACCAACTTAATAATTTTAAGGTTATTAAGCTTATCTAGCCTGCTCTAATGAATTTAATTTCAACACAGTTACATAGGGCTAGCTTGTTTAAGAATGACCTAGAACTTGTCTAAAAATGACATCAAAAGATGAAAGGTTTAAGCCGACATACCTTCTCTAAATTCTTTAGGAGAAATACCGTAAGTCTTTTTAAAGATTTTTGAAAAATGAGCGCCGTCCCAAAATCCCCACTTCAAGGCAATTTGGGTAATCGAGCTTTGTTTATTTCTTTTATCGAGTAGATCTGCTTTGACTTTTTCTAAGCGTTTGAGCTGTATATATTTGTTAATAGATAGATTTTCTTGAAGAAACAGACGATAGAGATGACGTAGCGATACCCCTATATGTTCTGCAATTAATTTAGGTGTTAAATCCGGTTTTGCTAAGTTTTCTATAATATAGCGCTCAGCTTTTTCCATCAGGTTATTAGAGCTATTAATATTTTTATAATTAATTGTAGGTTTGATTAAGGCAATCAGCGCATCTTCAAAAGCATTACCATCTTCGGTTGCATACCAGAGTTTAATATTTTCAGCAGACATATTTTTCAAAATATTTTTGAGTAAAAAACCGCTCATATTTTGAGTAATGAGCTTTCCAAAATATTCAGTACTAATATTTTCTTTAAGTAATTTTTCACGCGACAAGTGCACTGAAATCTGGCTGACTAACCCTTGCGGATACATCGAAATGGTTTCGACCGGATCTACCAACACAATATCGCCTTCATTCAGGCTTAGCGTTTCATTTTTATACTCGAGCAGCATTTTTCCCGAATACTGCAAAATCAAAAAGCAAAAACGATTATTCACTCGATCGATTTCATCGGCTTTTCGGACAATCTTATTTGCATTATTTCTAATGAACGCAATTTCGGTATCGCCCAATAAAAAGCATTGAACTTCTCCAATGAATAAATTACGGGTGCCGTCAAAATCTGTTTCAAAATTTCCGCAAATATTCTTGATATGGTGTGTCCAATTCAACAATGCATCACTTACATATTGGTTCATCCCTTACCTCTCTATACACGTGCCACCGCGAAATATTTTCTTTCGCTGTAGTTCACTGTCTTGGCTTATTTGCAATCATGTTTTATTGATAAACAAATTGTGTGCCAAAAATTCCTTATCCTTGGAATTCTTTTGATTATAGTCAGCTAGATGTAAAGAAGCTGATAAATCAATTCAATTTATCAGCTTAGTGGGGCTTATGCTACTCCTGCAAAGTCTCGCAGCATGGTAATAAAAATATCCTTTTGTTCCTCAGAATATTTTTTAAACACTTCATTTTGGTGGCTATCGGCAATATCAAATAAATACTGTGCCGTTTGTTTACCTTTCTCGGTCAGTGCATACAAATTATCCTGATCGACCAGCAATCCTTCAAATTTTAAAATTTCAGCCGATCTTTCAACTTCTTGCATTGGCATGGCGATATCTCGCGGTAAATCTTCTTTACTTGAAGCAGTACCACTTGCCAAAACAAGTAAGAGTCGTGATTCACTGGTACGGAAACCAGAAGCCATTTGCTTAGGAATATAGTCAGTTTGATAAGCTTTAAAAGCACGACTCATTAAATAGCAGACATTGTTATATAAGTGCCCATAATGTGTTTGCTCTACGCCGTTTTCTTCTGTCTGTTTAACTTGAAGGCTTGGATGCGGCATGACACAAGAATATGCGCCTTGGTGGTAAACCAACGGGCTTCGGCCTTGGTCATGGAAACGAACCACTTTACCAACAATAATCCAGTGGTCACCACCTTCAATAACTTGATAACGTTCGCACTCAAACACCGCAGAACAATTTTCTAAAATTGGTGCGCTTCCTGCACCAAGTTGAAAGTTCGTGTCTGCAAATTTATCAATATTCCGTCTCGAAAACTTATTAGACAGCTCAATTTGCGTGCCCGATAAAATATTGACGGCAAAATGTGTCGCTTCTTCAAACACCGAAAAACTTGAAGATTTTTTATCAATACTCCACAAAATAAGTGGTGGATCGAGTGACACCGAGTTAAAACTATTTGCGGTTACACCGACTTTATCGCCTTGTGCATTTTGTGCAGTAATAATAGTAACGCCTGTTGCAAAATTTCCTAATGCCCGTCTGAACTGTAGTGGATCGACCGTAAACTCATCTATTTGTTGTAATACATTCATCATCTTTCTCCTAAACCTTCTCTTACATCCATATAAATCGCGAGAGCATTAGATATCTAAAACTAACCTCGGTGTTTTAGAGCGCGAACAGCACACCAATATTTGTTCATTGCTGGCCTTTTCTTCATCAGTAAAATAAACATCTCGATGATCAGGTTCGCCTTCAATCACATCACACATACAGGTTCCACATACGCCTTGCTCGCAAGACATTTCAATCTCGATGCCTTCTTTAGCCAAAGCCTGCAAAATGGTTTCGCCAGCTTCGACCATAATGATTTTGCCACTGCGCTCAGCAACGATTTCAAATGAATCTCCAGATGTATCGGTTTCGACTTGGAAATATTCCTTGTGGATTTGCTGCTCAGGAAAGTCATGAGTCGTGGCGAGGTTAATCACCCAGTCCATAAAACCGATAGGTCCGCAGGTATAAATATGGCTTTCAAGATCAATATTTTTAATGGCAGACTCAAAAAACGCTCTGTGGCTTGCACCTTCGGATTTAAAATGGAAGGTTGTGTATTTTGCTAACTCACCATTTTTAATTTCATCAACAAAAGCACAGTTTTCAGCACTAGCACCACAGTAATGAAGCTCAAACGATTCGCCTTCATGGGCAAGTTGATATGCCATTGTGATTAACGGCGTAATTCCAATTCCACCGCCAATCAATACACTGTGTTTGGCTTTTAAAAGTGGAAATAAGTTTTTTGGCTCACTGACCTGAATTTGCATGCCATCTTTGATTTCATCAAAAGCCGATACTGAGCCACCACGAGAATCAGGGTCACGTAAAATTCCAAGACGGAACTTGCCTTCGTCATTTGGATTTTGGCAAAGTGAATATTGGCGCACCATGCCATTTGGTAAGTGCACATCAATGTGCGCACCCGCTTCAACTTTTGGCAATGTTGCAGAAGTTGCAGATTCAAATTCCATGACTGCAATATTTCCACCTTCAACATGGCGATTTTTAACAACAACATCATAAAGTGTAGTCATGATTCAACTCCCTTTTCATGCGTAAGCTACGTGCTTAGCGCATGAATAAACCACCGTTAATATCCCATGTTGCACCAGTCACAAACCCCGCATTCGGACTCGCGAGCAACCCACAAGTTTCAGCAATAAAATGCATACTTCCCAAGGCTTTAACGGGAATATTCTGGATGAACTGTTCCATTTTTTCGTCAGACACCACACTATGAACAATCGGTGATTCCATCGGTCCCGGTGCAATCGCATTGACTGTTACACCTTTTGCCGCAAACTCTTTAGCAAAAATTTTGGTTAAAGTCACAATCGCACCTTTGGTTGCCGCATAGTGTGCACCCGTAGCAGTACCGCCGTTTTGCCCCGCTAAAGATGCCATATTAATGATGCGTCCATAGCCTTTCTTAGCCATATATTGACCAATAATTTGACAAGCCTGAAAAGTGCCACGTTGGTTGACTTGAGTCACCCAATCAAAATCGGCTGCGGTAATTTCTAATACTTGAGTTGCCTTGGTGACAGTTGCATTGTTAATCAACACATCAAGCTTTGAGAATTTCTCTTCAATCCACTGCACCACGGCATGAAAATCTGCTTCGACTGAAATATCTAATTTCACAGGAAACATATTTTGTGCATACTGGCTTTGCGCCTTGGCATTTTCGGCCTTTTCAAGCGTACTGGCTGACAAAATCACTTGATGGCCTTGGCTCGCAAAATATTCAGCAATAACATTACCGAGTCCAGAAGCAGCCCCTGTCACTAAAACAACTTGTTTCATTTGCTGCTCCTAAAGAATGTAGCTAATACCAGCTAAGGTATCGGTTGAGTTAACCAAGTTAATGATTTTACGATTGATCTTAAAGCCTGTAGCCGCATCACGAACCAAATGGTAAGTAATATCTGCGGTGTAATGCTTTAAATTTTCTTTACGGAACTCACGTAAGTTTTGAGCACAGCGTAAAACGATTTCATTATCTTGGTCTTGAATAACACGTACACGAGAAACACTACGTACCGTATTTGCCTTAGGTGCAGTTGAAATCGCTTCACCATTTTCAAGACGCTCTACACGTAAAGTACGCATATGGTTATCGTCATAGGCATAATTTAAGTTGTTTTCGTAGTCAGTTAGATTTGGGTCAATCGGAATGATATAAACGCCTTTTTCATTCCATAAATTGAGCCATTCACGATATTCACTGTGGTCTAACATGTCTGCTTCAGCCCAGATGAAAGCAGTGACTTCATTTAATAATTGCAGATTCATATTCATTGCTCTCTCCTTAAGCCGTCATCATCTTTTTCCACTGCTGATAGGCTGCACGCATACCTGTTTCAGCACTGACATCACTTTTTAAGCCATCTTCAGTTTTTATTTCACCCGGTAAACCGCGGTTCAACATGATCCATAAATCATTGCCTGCATTGGCGCCGTGTTGTACGCGTTCCCAAGCTTCAGAGTCATCTGGTGTACCAAAACCAAATGGACCTTGGAAATGTTCATGCAAACGCAAGCGGTATTGGTTGGCAATTTGCGGACCGCCGTCCATCGTAATCACCGAGTGATGAATTTCTGTTTCAGCAACTGAAATTGGCTGTAAAACACGGAAGAACGCCATTGAACATGCAATATTCGGGAATAAATTTAAGTTAAAGCCAGAGCCACCGACTGCACGAACAATACGGCGCACTTCTAATTCTTCATGACCTTCGTCGCGCAAAGCTTGAGCCAAGTCTTCAAAACGTTCCTGAATTGGACGTTCCATTAATTCTTCATCTAGATCGACCAGTTCAGGAATCATTACCATGACACTGTGACCATTACCTAAGTCTTCAACAAAACCCGGCTGGTTTTCAAAGTTAAAGAGTTCTTCGGTTTTTTCATCTACAGAACTTAAGAATGACTTGTGTACCAACGGAAAGTGATATGCATCGGTCGTATTTTCAAGCTGGATTTTCCAGTTACCAGGGAAACGGAAACGATGCTCACCCAACACTTTAATTGGATAACCCGCCCCTTGTTTCATAAACAGGTCAATCCATTTTTTTGCAGGCCCAAGGAACTCTTCAAGCGGTTGAATGTCTTCTTTAAATGAAGCGAAGATCATGCCGTTATATTCTTCTACACGTAGACTCACCAGCGGTAATTCAGACTTATCTAAACAATCGCCGTAGCTTTCCGGAGATGGCACACCACGTAAGCTACCATCAAGTGCATAACTCCAACCGTGGTACGGACATACAAAACTGTTGGTTTTTCCTTTTTTATGTTCGCATACGGTTGCTGCACGGTGACGGCAACGGTTTAAAAGTACATGTACTTTCTTTTTACGGTCACGTACCGCAACAACAGGTTGTTTACCGATGTTAATGGTTTTATAGCTTCCGCCTTCCGGAATTTCGCTGGCATGAGCAACCCACACCCAAGTGCTATAAAAGATTTTTTCCATTTCTTCATCAAAAATGCGTTCATCTTTATAAAGAGAAGTATGGGCACGGTCACTTTTAACTAAAGTTTCGTAATCAGTGCCAATGTTATGCGTTGGGATAATACTGTTCATATCAATAGTCCTTTTAAATATGTCCTGGGTCATTCCTGGGAAGGTACTGGCAGTTTGGCTTCACTGTGCCAATGCGATACGGGACGACTGAAAATATTCTGTGTTTGGAAATGTTTAATCTTCCATGTTCCATCTGCTTGCTTTTGAAACTTCACATTGAGCTTTGCTGCATTCAAATGGCTACGGCCATCTTTAAAAGTTGAGGTTTGCAACATAAACCATGAAGCATTTGCATAGTTTTGATTTACATAAATTTGCTCTGAATTTACAAAGTGAGCATTCATGACAAAGTGAGACTCTTTTTGGGTATAGCTTTTAAACATGTCGTAAATCGACTGCCAAGAATCATATCGACCAAACGATTTGGCATATTTCTCACCAATACCTTCCCAAATGCAGTCTTGATCAAAAAGATTCATTAACTCATCAAGATCTGTATTTGCATTGAGCTCGTCACAGATTTCCATATAACGGTTCAGACAGTTACGAATAGCGTTGTGCGCTTCTAACTGTTCTAGCCGCTCTATGATTTCTGTAATATTCACTTTGTCATTCATTGCAGTCGCCTTAACGTTGGATAATCAATTCGCGCCCAACACGAGCTTCAACTTTGCAATATTTCCAAAGTTTGTATGGACCTTCACCCACCACAGTCGTTCTAAACAAGTTACAAGCGGCATGTACGGTTTCAATATCTGGAACATCTGCAAGCAAATATGTGGTCCATGGCCAACCTACACTTGGACCAACCATACTTTGGTCATCATCGAGATTTCCAAAAACATGAACACCCGGTAAGTCATGAATGCCATTCCACATTTCCCCAAACGCTGCCCAAACCGCTTTTGCTTCAGCAGGTTCTGCATCAAAAAAGTTTTGGTTAATACCCATGCAGAACAACACGCGTAATGATTTTTTAGCTTCCATCTCAATATCCTTTTAAAAATTAAACTTATAAATAACCTGGGGTTGGCTTTAACCCGAAACTGATTGAGCCTGCATTTTGTAATGTTGCATCGCCCATAAAGGCATGCTGAGTCACCACGTTGGTGTCGTTTACAAAACGGCTAAATGGATTGTTGGTATAAATCGCTGTCATACCCGCGAGCATTTGCATTTTTCGGGTCACTTTGGCGCAGACTCGAGCTGCATGGGTACATGCCAGACGCATATCGCTAATTTGTTCAGCAGTTGCTTCACGCCCAGCAATAATTTCATTCCAAACAATATCCATGGTTTGATAAAACCAAGATTTTGCCGCCTGAAACTCTGCATCTGCCTGAGCGAACTCATATTGAGTCACTGGACGGTTGGCAATTTCTGATCCGCCTGTAATGGATGCTTTACCGGGTGCCAATTTTTCAAATTCTTCTAATGCAGCAGCTGCAACACCAATACCCACCACCGTTAATACTTGCGTCGCTAAAGACAGTGACGGATATTTAAAAAATGGCTCGCTTAGTTTTGAAGGTTCGCCACGTACAAAGGTCCATTTCTTTTCGACCAATACGTCTTCGACCACTAAGTCATGGCTTCCCGTACCTTTTAGGCCAACGGTGTCCCAAGTCATTTCAATTTTGGCTTTTTTCGCAGGCATCACTGCCATACGTGGTAAACCTTGCATTTCATTATTTTTAAGCGGTGAAATCCCCACACCAACAATGTCTGCTCCCATACAACCGCTCGAAAATTTCCAGCGTCCACGAACCACTACACCTTCATCGGTAATTTCAGCAGGCTGCGGCGGAAAAATACCTCCAGCAAAGACCACATCTGGCCCGTTTTGGTACAATTCTTTAAGCGTTTCTTCTGGCAAGCTTCCTAAATAAGCTGGGCTCATACCAAAACTTGCCACCCAACCCACTGAACCATCAGCTTTAGATAAAGTTTCGATCAATTCACAAAACTGTCGTGGTGACCATTCTTCACCGCCAAAACGTTTTGGAACTAATGCACGGTAAACACCAATCTGTTTAAGTTTTTCGATAATGTCTTGGCTCACATAAGCCTGATTATCAAATTCACCTGTACAGGCACGCTCACGAATTTCTTGACACAAAGCATCTAAGTCAATTGCTTTGTCTTGAGAAACAAACTCCATTTTAGATAACTTATTCATCATCTAACTCCTTGTAATTTATTGCATTGCATCAACACAAAATTTAGCTATTGCGCATAATTTCTCATCTTTTTGATGCTTCGATACAATCTGTAAGCCCACAGGTAAACCTTCACTGGTTTCAAGTGGCACTGAAATGGCGGGATGTCCTGATAAGTTAAATGGACGAACTAAAGCCGTCAGATTCAAAAAAGCGACTGTATTTTCAGCTTCAGCAACTTTGGGTGGAATTTGCGGAAGTGTTGGTAAGATCAATGCATCATATTTTTCTAATAAAGCATCGAGTTCTTGAGTTAGCTGCTGCTTCACAACTTCGGCTTGTTTTACTTGCTCTAAGGTAGTTTCAGCAGCTTTTAACAGGCGGTTATTTACATCCGGACCAATTAAACCCGTTTTGGTTAACTCACCAAAAGCTTGCCAATTTTCATAATTAATAATCTGCATGCCTGCGTCATAAGCCGCGTCAAAATGTTCAACTTTTTCTAAAGTGGTCTGTAAATTCGCTTTTTGAAGCGCTTGATGAATACAGTTCCAAATAACGTCATCTGCTTTTACATCTAAAACAGCAAGTTTTGGTGCGCTAGTAGTACATTCTGCAGGCTTAAAACTTGGGTCAATAATTTGCATGGCTTTTTCAATCATTTCGACTGAATTTGCAAAGGGGCCAACGCAATCTAAAGAACTTGACGGCGGATATACGCCTTTTCGACTTACACGACCAAAAGTCGGTTTTAAACCAAAAACTCCACAGCATGCAGCGGGCATACGTATAGAGCCACCCGTGTCGGTACCTAGAGTAAAGTCAGCTTGTTTAGCAGCAACCGCTGCAGCTGAACCACTTGAAGACCCACCAGGAATAAGTTCAGGATATTTTGGATTAATGGGTGTACCAAAAGCGTGATTAATGCCAGTAATTCCAAAAGCCAATTCGTGCAAATTTATTTTTGCAATAATTTCACAATCTGCTTTTAAGATGTTTTTAACGACCTCAGCATCATCCTGAGCAGGTTCAACATTTAATAAAGCTCGACTGCCAGCAATGGTTTTTAGACCCTGAATATCAATCGTATCTTTCACCATCACCTTGAGCTTGCCATTTCCTTTATGCACGCTTTGGCTAATAATATTCATTCACTTTTCCATGTATTTTTATCTATTGATTAAAATATGGGAAAATTTAATGGAATTGTCAAGTATTTTTTATAATTTGTACTCAAGGAAATATACAAAATTTTGTTTATAATAGGATTACCCTTTTTTCACTAAGTTATTGCTTAGCTATGCTTGATCATTTAGAACAATTTCTTCCTAATAAAGAACCGTCGAGTATTCAAAATTTCCCTTTTTTTTGGATTTCCCAAGTTAATGGAAAGTATTCTCAACTTATTGAAAAATCAATAAAAAAACTAGGTATCGATAATACACGCCGTAAAATTATTTTAAGTACCAATGCCCTTGGAGAAGCAAGTATTACCGATATTGCTAATCTTTCGACGTTAAAATTAACCACTGCAACCAAAGCTGTATATCGGTTAGTTGAAGATGAAATTGTTGAAGTCTACTCTTCTACTTCGGATGAACGGATCTCAATGGTGAAATTAACTGCCAAAGGTGTTGAGCTGGTTGAACAGATTAATCAGATTAGTGTTGTGACCTTGGCTGGTATTTTGAATGCTTTTTCAGAAGATGAGCTCCACAATCTAAATAACCAGTTGAAGAAATTATTTGATCTTATGCCTTCAAGCTAACTTAGATTTCTTCTTCATCTTGTTTAAACATGAGAGAGTGAGCAGAAAACCGATATGACCTTCTGCTTACTTTTTTTAAAATATCAATATTTATCAAAAACCTAAAATCATAAAACATCATTTTCTTGCTACAAATCATAATAATTTATAAATTTTCTGATTGTTTAAATACCTATTAGGTATCCAAACATACTTAATAAGTAATGGAATTTTACATATAAAAAGAAAATAATATTTCCATCATATAGAAATTCTAACCCTCTTTTTTAACTATCTTTGTCTGTATATGCAGTTTATGTAAGGCAATTCTTCAATCAAACAGGTTATTTATTTTTCAAAAGTTATTGGGGGGACACCAAACTATCTTTTAGGAAACATAGATAGCCGAGATTCAACTTCTCTAAAAGAGTTTTATACATAAGGATTAAGTGTATGAACCAAAGTAATATCGCTGTTGAAAGGACACAAAAGAAAACCAATGCATATGCATGGTACGTGGTCATACTTTGTATGTTGGCCTATATATTTTCATTCATTGATCGCCAAATTCTAGCGCTCATGATCGAGCCGATCAAAGCAGATCTCCAACTTTCAGATACACAATTTAGCTTGTTACATGGCCTCGCCTTCTCACTGTTTTATGCGGTTATGGGTTTACCCTTAGCCTACATTGCCGATCGTTTTTCACGCCCAAAGCTTATCTCAATCGGTATTATTGTCTGGAGTTTGGCAACAGCCACGTGTGGTTTAAGTAAAAACTTTATTCAACTATTTTTAAGTCGTATGGCTGTTGGTGTAGGCGAAGCTGCCTTATCTCCTGCTGCATATTCAATGTTTAGCGATATGTTCAGTAAGGACAAACTCGGTCGCGCTGTTGGTATCTATTCTGTTGGAGCGTTTTTAGGTGGCGGTATTGCCTTTTTAGTCGGCGGTTATGTCATTAATTTACTTAAAGGCGTGACTTTAATTCAAGTTCCATTATTAGGCGCACTTAAGGCATGGCAAATCGCTTTTTTAGTGGTGGGTTTACCCGGCATAATTATTGGTTTGTTATTTATCCTGACAGTTAAAGACCCAGCACGTAAAGGTCAGCAGCTCAACCAAAACGGGCAAGTTGACCAAGTTAAATTCACACAATGTCTTCAGTTTATTAAAAAGCATTCGAAAACCTTTGCCTGTCACTATTTAGGTTTTACCTTCTATGCTATGGCGCTCTACAGTCTTACTAGTTGGACACCCGCATTTTATATCCGAAAGTTTCAACTCGCTCCAACAGAAACAGGTTACATGCTCGGTACCATTCTATTAATTGCAAATACATTAGGGGTGTTTTGTGCAGGTTGGTTAAATGATTGGTTTATCAAAAAAGGACGCCAAGATGCTCCGATGATTACAGGTGTGATTGGTATTGTTGGTCTGATTATTCCAATTTCATTTTTTACCCAAACAGATCAGCTTTGGTTGTCAGTGAGCCTACTCATTCCAGCAATGTTCTTTGCATCTTTCCCTCTGGTGATTTCCGCAACAGCCTTACAAATGTTAGCACCAAATCAATTTAGAGCACGTCTTTCCGCTCTCTTCCTTTTGATCAGTAACTTAATTGGGCTTGGTATTGGCACAACATTGGTCGCAATCATTACAGATAAAGTTTTTGCTAATCCTTTAATGGTTGGCTCATCTTTATCGATTGTCGGTGGGTTCTCTTGTGTGCTGGCTTTAATTTTACTTTTCAAAGGCTGCAAATTCTTTAGTGAAAGCATGAAGCTTGAAAAATTAAATTAATTGAAGAAATCACCTGCTATTTAACAGTGCTCCCTTTAAGAACTTAGGGAGTACTACACAAATATTTCACAATACGTAATGCCTAGGACTGGCGCATCTATTTTGGAAATGGATTATGGAATTATTTCAACGCTTTAAACCGCAGACTTTAGCTATTGCAACTTTAGTATTGATGTGTGGCAATTCATGGGCTGCAAATCCGAATCAGCAAACTGAAGATGAATGGAAACTTACTTTAAAAAATGCCTATATCAATCGAGATTTTGATAATGACACACTTAAAGATACAGGTAGTTGGTCGCAAGCAGCGTCATTATTTTATAAGTCGAAAATGCATGACACCCCACTAGTAATAGCAGACAAGCCAATCACCATTGGTGCAGATGCTTCCGTTCAATATGCAGTACGTTTAAGTTCAGACAAACATGTTGCCGACACCGTTTTACCTTTTAATAAGGAAACACAATCTCAGGCATCAGACTATCTAAAATACGGTGCGACCTTAAAGCTGGGCTATGACAAAACACTTTTAAGTGTAGGTGAACTCTGGCTAGATTTACCCGTAACTGCTGTCGATGCCAGCCGTCAGTTACTCACTTCGTATTGGGGAACCAATCTTAAATCACAACTTTCAGATCAGCTTTATGCCGAAATTGGTCGGGTTGAAAAAGTGTCACCACGAAATGAAGAAGATTTTAAAAAGTTTTCTTTCACTGCAAATGGAATTACCAAAGAATCTGATGGCTTAAACTACGTGGACCTACGTTATCAATTTACGCCGTCTTTAAAGGGTGAATACTATTTTGGTAATTTAGAAGATCTGTATAACAAGCATTATGTAGGACTTGAGCATACGTGGAAACAACCAACTTTCGCTCTTACATCTAAGTTTAAATACTTCAATGCCAAAGATGATGGCAATACTTTTGATATTGATGCGCAGAACATTGGCCTACTTGAAACTGTAAAAGTGAGAAACCATACCTTTGGTTTAGGCTACCAACAAATTATTGGTGAATCAGCTTATCCACTACCAGATGGCTTCTTACCTGAAACCTATTTCATTAACTGGAACGCAACCGGATTCTTTAAAGAAGATGAAAAGTCTTACCATGTGATGTACGGCTACGACTTTAAGGATTATGTACCAGGCTTAAATGCGATGGTGAAATATGTTTATGGCCATGACTTCAAGGCAGCCAATGGCGAGAAAAATCAGGAAACTGAGTCAAATGTCATTCTGAACTATGCGTTTCAGCAGCCATTCTTAAAAGGCGTTGCCCTGCAATACATTCGTATTGATTACAACATCAAACATGGCAATGACTTTGGTGAAGACCGTTTATTTGTCAATTACACCAAGAAGTTCTAAATATAAAAAATTACCCCCTAAAATTTAGGGGGTAATTTTTATCCTAATTTATTGACCAACCTTAAAGGCAAAACCTTCATTGCAATACTCATCGGCAACCATGGCCACTGCGGTACATAAGCTTTCACTGGTTGTTTTTCGATAGCTTTGACAAGTGCTTTGCACCCTGTTTTAGCATCGACTTCAAATGGTAAATGTTTAGCACCTTCATTCATTTCAGTGCGAATGTACCCCGGGAAAATGGTTGAAACTTTAATTGGGGTATCCAGTAATTCAGCACGAATACCTTCAGCTAAGTGAGCAACCGCAGCTTTACTTGCTGCATAGGTCGATAAATGTTTTGGTAATCCACGCATGGCACTCATGGATGACATCACCACCAAATGACCTGCGTTTTGCGCTCTAAAAATTTCAACCGCCGCTTCACACTGCGCTAAGGCAGAAATAAAGTTGGTTTCAGCGGTGGCTTTGTTAATTTCAAAATTGCCTTTACCAATACGACGACCATTTCCGACTCCGGCATTGACAATAATTCGGTCCAAATAACCAAACTCTTGCTTAAATGCACGAAAAACTTCGAAAACCTGATCGTAATGAGTCACATCTAGACTTTTTGCAATCACCTGAATGCCATATTCATTTTCAAGTTCAGTTTTTAAAGTCTCTAATCGGTCTAAACGGCGTGCACAAATCGCCAAGTTATAGCCTTTCGCTGCAAATTCATGAGCCATACCTGCGCCCAGACCAGAACTTGCACCTGTAATTAAAATTGTCTTTGCCATGCTTTTATCCTTATTTTTAAATCCATGTCAGTAAATCTGGACGTTCAGCTTTGATAAAATGATGTTCATTTAAACTTAAAACCTGAGCTTCATTTCCAACTAAACGTAAAGTGGTGAGACTTGTATTGGTAATTGCCCAGTTCAAGGCAAAAGTTCGATTGGGACTCAGTTCAAGTAATTTGCCAATTGCTACAGAAATCACACCACCAGAGGTAAAAACAACTGCATAACGAGGTTTGGTTTTTGCCAATTCATCACAAAGTTGTTGTAGTGCCGTTTCAACTCTATCTTTAAAATGCGGCCATGACTCATCATATTCATGATGAAAATCGCCATCAGTCCATCGTCCAATTGCGCCTTCGAATATTTTGGCAAGATAGGCACGCGGGTTCTGTTCTTGTGCTACGTCAGCTTTTAACAATTCCGGTTGTTCAAAACGCGGTTCATAACGTGCAAAAACCTGCTGATGATTAAACTCGTTCCATAAACTATTGTGATTAATCACTGCATCTGGAAAGCATTCATTTAATGCGAGTTGTGCGGTTTGTTGATGGCGCTGCATGGTTCCGGCCACAACATAAGGTTGTTCTTTCAATATTTGCTTAAAGTATTGCCCTAATAAAGTCGCTTGAGCCTCCCCATTTTCAGACAACTCATCATAGTTACTTTTACCAAATGATGCCTGCCCATGTCTTACCAGATAAATTGTGGTCATTTTCTTAAAATACCCTGTATTTTCTGTAGAGATTGCTGGGCAAATTCCGATTCTTGAATTTTTTGTTGCCCAATAAGTTTTAAAGCTCGCACATGTAACGCATGAATGACGATCCAGAAGTCTTTAAAAGCTGGATTTCGCGTTTGTTTATGGTAATAGCGGTAGTAAATTTGCTGAGCGATCACTGCTAAACGGAATACGCCAAATACCTCATAAAAAGCCCAATTTTGAGGGTTCAAACCTGTTTTTTGCAGGTAATAATCAACAACTTCTTTACGAGAGAACATTCCCTTTAAATGGGTAGGTTGACGGCGTGTCGATCTGAAAATCATATTATCCGTAGGTTCAACCCAATAGGCTAAAGCACTGCCTAAATCCATTAATGGATCACCCAGTGTTGCCATTTCCCAGTCCAGCACGCCAATCACTTTGGTTGGATGCTCTGGATCTAAAATCACATTATCAAAACGCCAATCGTTATGAATAATGCAAGTCGTGGAATCTTGAGGGACATTATCTTTCAACCATTTTCGAACATACTTAAATGAAGGAACATTGAGCGTTCGGACCTTTTCATATCGCTTATCCCAGCCTTCAACTTGTCTACGGCAATATCCTGTACCTTTGCCTAACTCTGCTAAGGGCGTGTTTTCATAAGGAACTTGGTGTAATTCAATGAGCTTATCAAGCACATTTACACAAAGTTGGTGAACATCCTCTTCATTAAATCTAAGCTCGGGCGGTAATTTTGCACGGGGAATAATACCTTCAATGCGTTCCATGACATAAAAATCACAGCCAATCACTGTTTCATCCTGACAAAGTGCGACCATTTTAGGAAGCACCGGATAATAAGGCGCAAGATTTTTTTGCACCATATATTCACGGGCCATATCGTGGGCTGACTTCGCTTTTGTTCCTTTTGGAGGACGTCGTAAAATTAAATCGGTATTTTCATACTTTAAACGATAAGTCCAATTTGAAGCACCACCTGTATATTGGGTCACGATTGCTGGGCCAACCAACTCAACATCTTGGTTCTTTAACCAGCTTTCAACTGCTCCAATATCAAGTTCTTCACCTTCACGTACTTCACCGCCTATATCAATTACCGACATTCTAATTTCCTTTAAACTTATACTTTCTTATGACGACCGTAACCACGTTTGGCTAACTCTAATTTGGCAATCATGCCTTTATGTACTTCATCTGGACCATCAGCTAAACGTAAACTACGCGCTTGAGCAAAGAAACCTGTTAATGGTGTATCTCTTGAAACGCCCGCGCCACCATGTAACTGAATTGCCATGTCGACTACTTTTTCTAAAACACTTGGAGCTACCACTTTAATTGCAGATATTTCTGTTAAAGCAGCCATATTCCCTAAAGTATCCATTTTATAGGCTGCATACAAGGTTAAAAGCCGAGCTTGGTCTATCGCTACCCGTGCATCAGCTACCCGTTCGAGGTTCCCACCGAGTTTTAAAATTTCTTTGCCAAACGCCGTTCTAGACATGCCTCTATCAATCATGAGTTCTAAAGCTTTTTCAGCAGCCCCAATACAGCGCATGCAATGGTGAATACGTCCCGGCCCTAAGCGGCCTTGAGCAATTTCAAAACCTTGGCCCGCTCCACCAATAAAGTTTTCGATCGGCACTCGAACATTATTAAAATGGACTTCACCATGTCCATGTGGCGCATCGTAGTCACCAAACACAGGTAACATACGCTGAATTTCAACACCCGCCGTCTCAATAGGTACTAAAACCATGGAGTGTTGATGATGGCGGTCTTTGCTTTCATCTGGAGTATGAGCCATAAAAATAATGACTTTGGCATTTGGGTCACCTAAACCAGACGACCACCACTTTTTGCCATTTAAAACAATTTCATTCCCTTCTATGAGTGCAGTAGCTTGCATATTTGTTGCATCGCTTGAAGCAACTTCTGGTTCGGTCATACAAAAAACCGAGCGAATTTTTCCATCTAATAACGGCTGTAACCATTGCTGTTTTTGCTGTTCACTGCCATAGCGCCATAACAATTCCATATTCCCTGTGTCAGGTGCATTACAGTTAAAAATGGTAGGTGCCAATAAGCTACGACCAGTCAATTCGGCTATGTGAGCATATTCCTGAACTGTTAGCCCTGCACCAAGCTTGTCATCTGGTAAAAACATATTCCAAAGGCCAGCTTGCTTCGCTTTAGTTTTCAGCGTTTCTAGAAGTGTTGGCCACTGCCATTTTTTCCAGTTTCCATCCGGATTTAGCTCATGAACTTCTTCCCAAAATTGTGCTTCAACAGGTTCTATTTCTTCTTGAATAAATTTTCTTGTCCGCTCGACAAAATCTTGAGCTGTTTTTGAGAGTTCAAACATTATTTTTTTCCTTTACATCATTATTTTGCCTTTACATCAACATAACTTGAAACTTAATATGAATGAAATGATTTTATTAAATAACTCATCATGAATAATATTCATAACTTACATGGGCTCGACTTAAGCTTTTTCCATCGAATAGATATCAATTTATACCCGCTTTTTATCGCTATTTATGAACAAAAAAGTATTTCAAATGCGGCAAGTAGTCTTAATATTACGCAATCGGCAGCAAGCCACGCCTTGCAAAGGTTACGTCAACAACTTGAAGATGATGTATTTATACGTGTAGGCAATAAAATGTCTGCAACGCCTTTCGCAGAACAGATTTACCCCACTGTGAAGCAAGCACTTTTAACCATTCAAAATATTAGCCAGCAGAAACATGTCTTTGACCCAACCAGTTTAAAAAACTTAAAGATCGCCGTGCATGATGAAATTGAGCCTATTATTCTTCCAAAACTTGCTCAACATTTTCAAAATCTTAATTTAGATTTGCAGTTTGTGAGTATGAAGCTAGATCGAAAACATATTATGGCCGACTTGGCGACGCAGCAGCTCGACTTCGTGATTGATTTGGAACAATACTTATCTCCAAAAATTACCTTTGACCATCTGGTAACAGATGAGTTCGTCATTTGCAGTCAACTTAAAGAAGTCGATTTATCTAGTTATATCAATGGTCGACACATCGGTGTTTCGTCACGCCGTACGGGTGCTTTACTTGAAGATATTTATTTAAACCAACATCAAAAAATTTCAAGAAATGTATTCATGCGCTGTCAAAACTACTCAACGGCGTTACAAGTGCTAGGTGCACAATCTAATGCAATATTGACTATGCCCCGAATGATTTTGCAGCATTTATCCTATAGTTCGGAAATTCGTTTGCATTCACTCCCATTTGAGATAACCAATATCAAAATGGGGATGTTTTGGCATGAAGATTTAAGGGATAATTTAAGGCATCAATTTTTGCGACATGAAATTATTAAACTTTTTCAATAAAGCAAATTGATCTACTAACGCCTACATCGTACAAGGACCTGTCATGAGTAAAGATGAACGAATAATCCAGAATCAGGACAACAAGAAAACTATTCGTCATGAAGATTACATTGCTGGCATCGGTAAAGGCATGGCAATTTTAGATAGTTTTAGTAGCAATCAACATCGCCTAAACATTTCTATGGCTGCTGAAAAAACCGGACTTACCCGAGCGGCAGCAAGACGTCATTTATTAACTTTAGAATATTTAGGTTATCTTGAGTCAGATGGCCACTATTACTATTTAACCCCAAAAGTCCTGAAATTTTCAGGAGCTTATTTAGGTGCAGCTCAACTTCCAAAAGTATCACAGCCTTTATTAAACCTATTAACTAACCAAACCTCTCTTATTTATTCAGTGATGGTACTTGACGGTTATGAAGCCATTACCATTGCACGTAGTGCGGCGCACCAACAAACTGACCGTGTAAATCCATACGGCTTACACTTGGGTAATCGCTTACCTGCTCATGCGACCTCGGCGGGTAAAATTTTACTGGCACATTTAAGCCAAGAAGAACAATTGGACTGGCTTCAAAAATACCCACTACAGCGTTTAACCAAATATACGCATATTGAAAACGATAAATTTTTAGAGTTACTACAAGAGATTCGAGAACAAGATTGGTGTTATTCACGTGAAGAACATGAATTAGGTGTTCACGCACTCGCCGTACCTATTTATGGGCAAGACTTTAAAGTCGTTGCAGCTTTAAACATTGTTTCTCCAACCATGAAAACAACTGAAGAATATTTAATTCAACACATTTTGCCTTTATTGCAAGAGACTTCGCGGGATTTGAGACAAGTTCTTTAAATATTACTTAGGCTATTTTCATGGGATAAATTTCATTATTTGCTTAGGCTATTTTGTTGAGTGGTAATGACTGATGGATATGCTTAGGCTATTTTTAAAAGTAATTAAATGGAATTTTTAAATAATGGACGCCATTCGCTTCAGGTTCCGGAAAATTTCCTGCATTCATATTAATTTGTATTGAAGGCAAGATTAATTTTGGCATTGCTAAAGTTGCATCTCTTTCTTGACGCATTTTTATGAATGACTCTTTAGAAACTTGTCGGTTTAAATGAATATTGCTTTGCTTTTGAGTTTTAATGTCTGTCTGACAGATATATTCATCACGACCATCTGGCTTATAGTCATGGCATAAAAACATGCGCATGTTGTCAGGAAGTGCATAAAGCTGTTGTACCGAGTCATAGAGCGCGGCAGCACTTCCTTTAGGAAAGTCGCATCTAGCCGAACCATAATCAGGCATAAATAAAGTATCACCTACAAAAACGGCATCAGCAATTACATAGCTTAAGCAAGCAGGTGTATGCCCTGGTGTAGGAATGTTATAGGCTTCTATATCCCCTATTTTGAAATGCTCATGATCTTCAAATAAATAATCAAAAGGCTGATTTTCATTAAATTTTTTAAAATCAAAATTATAGATAGCAGAAAAAGTTTCTTGTACTACTGAGATTTTTTGACTAATGGCAATTGTGCCACCCAATTTAGATTTTAAATATTGGGCAGCAGTCATATGGTCTGCATGTACATGTGTTTCTAGAATCCACTGTACTTTGAAGTTTTGAGTTAAAACATACTCGATAATCAGATCAGCATTAGTTGTTTTCGTAGTCGCTGAAGCTGCATCGTAGTCAAGCACACTGTCAATAATGGCGCATTGACGCGTAACCAAATCCGTAACAACATAGCTAAAAGTATTGGTATTTTCATCAAAAAAATCTTTTACTAGAGGTTGTTGCATAGGTTTAATTTCCTTTATTTAAGACTCGGTAAATCAACATTCCTAATAACATTGCCACAATAAAATAAAGTGCTTCAAAATGTCCTAACCCAATAAGCGTTAAAGCGGGCGCTGGGCATATGCCTGCTATTCCCCAGCCTATACCAAAAATAAAAGCCCCGACAATTAACCTTTGGTCAATCTGTGTATTCATTGGTAATTGAATTTGTTCATTAAAAAGTGTTTTTGGTTTTTTGATCGCTTTTTGAAATGGAATAAATGCCACAGCAATCGCGCCTAACATGACAAACATTAAGCTGATATCCCACTGCCCAAAGATATCTAAAAAACCTAAAACTTTTTCAGGATTAGACATGCCAGAAATCATTAAACCCAATGAAAACAAGCTACCAAATATAAAAGCAAAGATATTTTTCATAGGATTACCCCAACACATGACGAATGATATAAACAGTTAACATGCCAGCAAACATAAAAACTGCTGTCGCTATCATCGAGCGTTTTGATAACCTGCTCATGCCACAAATACCATGACCGCTTGTACAACCAGATCCTAGCCGTGTTCCAAAGCCCACAATTAGACCTGCTAAAATAAGTGCAAACGTATTGGCTTTAATTTCAATTTCTGGCTGATAAAAATAACCATATATGAAAGGTGTAATCACCAGTCCAGCAATGAACCAGAATGCAGAACTTTTAAAGGTGTCTTTAGTGGGATTTATGATTTGAGCAAGCAATCCACTAATTCCAGCTATACGACCATTTATATATAAATATCCAACTGTTGCGATGCCGAGTAACAAACCACCCAAAAAGGCATAGACAATATTTAACATATAACCACTCTTAACAATATATGTTTTTATAATATGTATTATACGCTGATTCTTTTAGAAATACTTAAAACAAAACTCTCAAGTATATAATTCTTCTTAACAAGAAAAAGCCCCAATATTTTGGGGCTTTCATCATTAAATTAGATCTTTAATGCCTAATTGTTCAGGCAGCTTTTCCATGACTTTATTCAATCTATTATTTGCTGGAGAGATACAACCTGTGTAATGGCTTAATTTTGTTTCCGTGCCATTTGGTTGAATCCATGAAATGTAATAGCTAGACATATCAGTTGCAGTTTGCTGACATCCACCAGTTTTCGCTTGTGTGCCTGTTTCTGGGCGATAAGTTTTTAAATCATCTGCAAGTTTTTGATAGTCTTTTACAGTGCCTTGAATTTCTTTAACACCTATAGCTTTAGTATATTGCTTGCCTTCAAAGCGAATTAAACCCGTAGGTGCTACTTCTACAGAATAGATTGGACATGCACCAAAGCATGGACTAGAAGCATAACGAATAGTTTCTTGTGTATTCGGTGCTTGCTGAACAGATGCACAACCCATCAAAGCTAAACCAGATAAAGTTGCAAGAACCAAAAATCTCATCGTATCACCTATTATTATCAAGTGGCTTTAATTTATCAAATCATACACTTCTTGTCATTAAAGACTATTTTTTGTGATTGTTTTCATTAATTGATACACATCATTGCTTAGGCTATTTTCATAATAATAAAATATTATGATCAAAATCGCATAAAAAAAGGCCCATCTTGCGATGAGCCTTAAGCCAATAAAAGCTTAAATTCCTGAAATACAAATTATTACTGGGTAGTAATAACCTGCGACGATCATTCTAACGTAATGCTATAAATTATATAAATATAATATAAATATATATTTACGCTTGTTTTTTCGGCAAAAATTTCCTACTTTTCAAGACTAAAAAGTTAATAATGTTTATTTCTAATTAAAATTCACAACTTTAAGTTAAACAAAACTTAATAAACAAATAAGATTTATTTATAGGTAAAACATTGTGAAAAAATATCTAACAGTTCGACTACATCTAGTGTTCAAGCACTATCAATCTTAGGAATATTTTAAGTTTTGCAATAAGTTAAAGCACTTTTTTACTATTTGGTAAACCTATCTATCTAAAACAATAGAACTTACTCTCAGGCTTTAATACAAAAAATATATTAAAGTTAAAGGCAAAAGAGAAATGCTCTCTTTTGCCTTATTTAATTACTGTTCTAAGCTATAAGCGACTACATAATCACCATGATCAGGAGACTGACGAGCTCCGCCTGCCGTAACAACCACATATTGTTTACCTGTTTTTGGTGAAACATAGCTGATTGGGGTTCCTTGGCTACCTACTGGCATACGTGATTTCCACAGTTCTTTACCTGTAGATGAATCAAAAGCACGTAAGTAGTAATCTTGCGTTGCAGCAAAGAAGACCAATCCACCTTGTGTTGCCATTGGTCCACCAATAGTTGGCATACCAATTGGTGCTTTTAAGCCCATTTTGATACCCATAGGCCCTGTATCTTCAACCGTGCCTAGCGGTACTTGCCATGCAACTTGACGTGTTTTTAAGTCAATCGCAGTCATGGTACCAAATGGAGGTTTTTGACACGGAATGCTAAGAGCCGACATAAAGCGGTTTTTATTCACTTTATATGGTGTACCTTTCATTGGCACAGCACCCATACCCGTATTTACTTTTTCTCCACCACTCGCCTGAATCTTAATATCTTCAGGGGTCTGTTCCATTAACTGAATCCATAACCCAAGACGCATATCATTCACAAACATATAGCGATGTGTCGGATCAAATGCGATGCTACCCCAGTTCATACCACCTAAAGAGCCTGGGAAGCTTAATGAAACATCAGTACCCGGTGCAGTAAATAAACCTTCGTAACGCATTGACTTAAAGTTAATACGACACATGAGTTGGTCAAACGGCGTTGCCCCCCACATATCTGATTCAGTTAAAGTCTGATTACCAATTTGAGGCATTTCAACTGAACGTGGTTGAGTTGCGCTGTATTGCTCACCCGGAATATTTGCAGGCTTAACTGGTTGTTCAATCACTTTGGTCAGCGGTTTACCTGTTACACGATCAAGAACAAAGAATTGTCCTGATTTTGTTCCAATGACAACAGCAGGTTTAGTCGTACCATCTTTTAATGGGAAGTCGACTAGACTCGGTTGCATTGGCAAATCAAAGTCCCATAAATCATTATGAACAGTTTGATATACCCACTTTTCTTTACCTGTTGTCGCATCAAGTGCCAAAACAGAAGTATTGTATTTATGATCTAACGGATTACGGTTACCACCCCAAATGTCGACAGATGAACTACCCATAGGTAAGAACACCGTATTCATTTGCGGATCATAAGACATTGCAGCCCAAGAGTTTGCCGAACTACGTTTATAAGTTTCACCTGGTTTAAGAACATAGTTAGGGTTTGGATTACGTGCGTCAAATGCCCAGCGAAGTTTACCCGTAATCACGTCATAACCACGAATAACACCACCCGGCATATCTGCTGCTACGTTATCGGCAATACGGCTACCTACTACAATGGTTGTACCCGCAATAGTCGGTGCAGAAGTCACTTCAAAACGTGGAGCTTTGGTTCCAGCCCCAAGACCTTCTAACAAGTCAACTGTTCCATTTACACCAAAGTCGGCACAGCGCTGACCGTTATCTGCATTGACTGCAATTAAACGACCATCAGGTGTATTTGTATATAAACGACGTGGACATGCCGTATTGGTTGCAACTGTGGTTACTGTATTTGCACCAGCCAAAGTTGGTTGTACAAGTGGCTTAGTCGAATCAAAGTATGCAACTCCACGGCAGCGCTCCCAAGCATCGGCTTTAGAGTTCACCTCAGCTTTCCAGAGCTGTTTGCCTGAATCAGCATCGATCGCAAAAATATTATTATGCGGTGTACATAAAAATACTTTATTCCCAACTTGTAGTGGGGTCATTTGGTCTTCCGCACCATTACCACTACCCGTGGTAAAATCGCCTGTTCTAAAACGCCAAGCTTCTTTTAGTTTATGAACGTTATCTCGGTTAATTTGATCGAGAGCAACGAAACGACTACCACCTGCATCATTTCCATAATTTTCCCAATTCACCTGTTTTTTAGCAGGGTCAACTGGTACTAAAGGTAGCTTTTCACCTGAACTTGCTACTGTTGGATGTGGTTGGAACATTTGGTAGAGCGCAATCAACATACCAACAACAACTAATCCACCCACTGCATAAGATGAAGATGCCAAACCGCTTTGGAATTGGTAACGTCGAATTGCAGGTAAGGTAAATAACAATGCAGCAAAAAGACCAGCAGGAAACATTAACCGCGAGAATAACGGCCAGAATTCCCAACCTGCATCAATCAGCGACCAAATTACGGTGCCAACGAAAACAGCCGCAAAAATCCAGACACCAAGCGCCTTTTTACGAAAAATACTAAATGCAGAAATGGTAATAAACAGCCCTGCGACGAGGAAATACCAAGATCCACCTAATGACACTAGCTTTCCACCGCCTACGATGTAAAAAACACCAGTAGCCAATAAAACTAGGCCTAATAGAAAACACCATATTTTGAATAAGATATGAAACTTAGAATCTGACTCAGACATAGATCCTACTCCACATATACTGAACACAATAGTTCAAGCATTTGGGCCAGTTAAACTATGTCTAACCAGCCATCAACATTGTTAAAAATTGACTTTTACGCTAAGACCAGCCACCCAAGCATCATCGACCGCTTTTACACCAGCAGGTTGATGGATATATTGAATGTTTGGACGTAACATAACGGCCGGAGACCATTGATAGGTATAGTTCAACTCGACATTTAGTTCGTCGTCTTGAATTGGAATATAGTCAGATGCAATCGCATCATAGCTATAGTATCCACGACTTTCGTTCGTTGCGATCTGCTTATCTTTAGCACGATCATTGACCACATAATTGGCAATACCAAAACCAATCGAATCATTTGGACGGCTATCAAACGGCCCTTTATACCAAAGTGCAAGTTGTTGTGTACTTTGAACAAAGGTAGTTGCTTTATCATTTACAACACCGTTCAAGCTTACGTATAAACCACGTTTAGGGTCTTCATCTTTATGGGTAAGTTGTTGCTGAGCATTAATCCAGAAACTTTGTTTTCCGTCATGAACTTTACCCGCTGTTTTTATGTCATTCGCTTCTGCTGTTGAGTACAACGCCCCTACTTTATATTCACCCGGTAAGCCATTAAAAGCAGCAAGTTTTGGTTTCCATGCAAGCTCAACTGGTATGGTTGCGCCCTTCACATTGTTCATATCCAGATTAAAACCATCACTGTTTGATTCGGTTTTAATATTGTCTGGATTGACTTCATACGCACCAATTCCAAAAGTCCACTCAGGCGCAAACTGATATTTAACGTTTGTAGCCCATACACCAACCGGTGAGTTGTACCAAATTGAACCGATTGATTTTCCTAACTGTCCACCGCAAAGCAATAAGTTCTGAAACTCACATTGAGAAGCATTAAAGTCCTCTGACATACCCATACGGCCCACTTTGACCTGTACAGTGTTATCAACAAAGCCTTTCTTTACCCATGCTTGAGATAAACGCCAGATTTTACCGCGACCATAAATCTCTTGAGCATTGCCTAATTGACTAGAACGCGGGTCTTTAATACGCTCTAAAGTGAGTGCATTCCCGTCACGTTTAGTCACGACTAGGCTCGCTGTTGTATCTTTCCATCCAGCAATTTTTTCTAAGTCGAAGTTTGCACCTAAAGAAAGTTGTGCAGCATTTTCAAAAGTATTGCTGTCGTTGTAACCACCATCTAAATTTGTGGCAGCTTGGCTCATAATAGAAGCTGTAAATTTATAGCCTTGTTGCTCTAGCTGCTGGCGCTCACCATTCCAGTCGCCAAGTAACCATTGACGGTCTTGTGACCACGGCTCATTCGCAAGCGCAAATTGGCTACCTAATACAGCGATTGTTAATACACTCAGTTTCATTAAATTCGGCATTTTAAGTCCCTTTTATCATTTCTATATTTCTATGCTGCGCCTCAGTTTGAGGCGCTTTCCTTATTGTTATTTAACACTTGTAAAACCAAGCTCAGAAGTTGCACCAAAACGATCAGTGATATTCGCTGTAATTGAGGCAATTTTTACAGTTGGCTTCCAATTGGCTTTTGCGATTCCTTGTGCATCTGTAGCAACTGTTATTGCCCCTAAATATTGCTCAGCTTCTTTTGATGCCGCATTTTGATTACCAAAAAATTCAACTTGGTAACGTTGATTTGGTAAACCATTAACTTCTACTGCAACTGAACCTTTATTCGCAGTTAATTTAGGAGCTTTAATACCCTGATTAGGTTGAGCATTACAGCCTTGTTCATTTGGTTGAGTACATGTTTTTTGTTGTTTAGATGGATCAACAACTACACCACCACCACGAGAACCTACAAATCCATCGTGCTCAAGTGCAGGTACACCAAATACAATTGCACCTAAACGCTGATTCGGTACACATGAACCACCCGCTTCGCAGCGTTTAATATCTTTACCATTGTCCCAAATCAGGTTTTTAGTCAATGTAATTTTTGCATTTGCATCTTTTTCAGAGCGAATCGCGACACCAATACGGTTACCATGAACTTTGTTGCTATCGAGAATGTTGCCATCACCTGTCATGTTGAAACCAATCGAGTTATTGGTCATTTCGTTGTAGGCAATATAGTTACGCTTACCCCAGTTAATCTGTAAACCATCCGAATAGTTTTCGAATTTATTACCGACTACGGCATTGTCATTACCCCACAAAATTTCAATACCTTGTGATGGCTCTGGGTTTGCTTTAGTTGAAACAAAATGGTTATTTGCAATTAAGTTAAAGGCAGCACCGCGGGTTAGTTCTAAACCATCGCCATTATCTTGGAAGATGTTGTCTAAAACTTTGTTGTTATTGGTCGTGGTTGCAGTTGGGTTACCTTGTCCATCATCACCAGTTAGCATGACACCAGCACCACCGTAGTTATTGCTAATACGGCTGTGCTGAATGAGATTATTGCTTGAACGGTTGATCAATACACCAATACAGAAACGATGAATATCTAGACCTTTTAACGTGACGTTATTTACATCGCGTAGTACTAAGCCCGGTAAAGTCATCGTACGCACATTGGTCCCATACTGTTCAGGGTTTGCGCCCGGGCAAGCTTTCGCACCTTCGCCTTTAATATAGTTTGAACCATCGATCGCGATATATTCACCAGTTTTATCCCACTGAGTACCAATGATTTTGACCGGTGCTTTAATCTCAGGAAGCGCACTGTTTAATTTGATCGCATAAGGTGCTTTGCCCACTGCCTGAATCAAGATTTCGCTCGCATCGGCTGGGTTAGCATTGGCTTGCTCAATTGCCCAACGTAAAGAACCTTTGTTGCTGTCGTCCTGATAACGGTCAACAACATAAGTTTGCGCAGTAGCTACACCTGAAACCATCAAACCTAATGCAAGAGTAGTTAAACGTAATGTATTCATTTCATCATGTCCTTATGATTTATGGGTTTGTTGGTTGAACGGTTTTTAAAATCTGTTTTAGCTTGGTCACATCAATTTGCCCTGGTGCAGAAGCCTCACCAATCATGCCAAAGCTATAACTTCCACCCATATTGGCTGTTGCAACACGAGAGATCGTCCCTAACTGCCCCATTGACATGGTCAATAAAGGTTTAGTGGTTTGCTGACTTACTTTTAAAGTCGCGTTCATTAGAGTAAAAACGTCTTGTTTAGATTTTGGCATTACTGCAATTTTGAGAACATCTGCTCCCATCTGATCTTGTTTTAACAAGCGTTTTTCAATTTCATCTTGGCTTGGTGTTTTCTGGAAGTCATGATTAGACATGACAATCAGCACTTTCTTTTGATGTGCTTTTTGAACAATTTCTGAAACTACTTTTTGATCACGGAACATTTCAACGTCTAACCAGTCCATGAAAGGATTTTTTAAATAAGCCTGATAGGTCTTACCATAATCCGCATCGCTAATTTCAAGTTGGCCACCTTCGTTTTTAGTACGAATTGTGGCAATCATTGGCTTATTGCCTAAAACTTTTCTCAATTCATGACCTAACGCAATGACTTGTTTTGTATCACTAGCAAAACTGAGTAAATCAATACGAAACTCTGCCAAATCAGCATCTGCCGTATTTGCAATAACTTGAGCTTGCGCTAAAGCTTGTTCTTTAGTTTTTGCTGTAATCGGAACAATCGTTTTAACAGCTGTAGTAGCAGCCTGAGTCTGGGTAGCTAAAGCGACAGGTTCAGCATTCACCTGTGCTGTAAAAAATGGGAGTGCAAGCAAACTTAAGCTTAATAATGTTTTCATGTTCATATCATTCATCCTTAAAAAGGCTACACGCATCCATAGACGAGCATGTGTAGCCTTGGGTATTTCTTAAATATCAAAAAATACAGTTTCGTCATCGCCTTGAATACGAATATCAAAGCGGTAAACAACTTCACCGTTTTCTTCAAAACGCTTTGCAATAAGTGTTTGACGACGTGGTGCCCATTCAATGCTATTTAAAATCGGGTCATTGGCATTTGCTTCTGCTTCATCTTCAAAATAAACACGCGTATTAAGACCTAAATTAATACCACGAGCGAAAATCACTAAAGCAATATGAGGCGCCTGAGTTGAACCTTTACGCCCCGCAGTTGCGCCCGGTTTAATGGTATTGAAACTCCAAATACCCGTTTCAAAGTCTGCACCAGTACGGCCCCAACCTTGAAAAGCTGGGTCAGCTTTTTGCTCACGTGTATCAGCCTGACTTGGGTAAATACCATTTGCATCGGCCTGCCAAATTTCGATAAGCACATCGCGTAGAGGTAAACCCAACCCGTCAAATACTTGTCCTTCAAGACGGATACGCTGGCCTTGGGTCTGGTCTTGTACAAGCTGGTTATTAAAGTTGTTTTCAAAAACTTCGATATTTGCTTGTTGTGGTAACAAACCAATGTGAACGTAAGGACCACCCGTTTGAGATGCAGTTTCTTTTAATTCCTGAAAATTCCAGTTATTCATGCTAAGGCTCCTGATTAAGTCAATTCGTTTTCGAAGTAAGTCGCTCGACGTCCACGTAAAGTGATGTCAAAACGGTAACAACGGCTATCAGCTTCGATAAAGTTGTTTTTATCTTCTAGTGCAATTAGTGCACGACGTTGATCTTCAGAAGGAATGGTTTTTAAAATCGGGCAAGAGTCGATTAAAGTATCGCCTTCAAAATAAAACTGTGAAATCAGGCGCTGAGCCCAACCATCAGCAATTAAAGAGAAATGAATATGTGCCGGACGCCATTCATTAATACGGTTACGCCACGGATATGGACCCGGTTTAATGGTACGGAAAATATAAAAACCATTTTCATCCGTTAATGTGCGGCCACAACCACCGAAGTTAGGATCCATGGCACCAATAAATTTATCGTTTGGATGACGGTAACGACCTGAAGCATTGGCTTGCCATACTTCTAAAAGCGCATTTTTTACAGGACGACCAAACTGATCACGAACATAGCCATGAACAATGACACGCTCACCAATTGGCAAACCATCTTTGGCATAGTTCAAAATCAAATCGTTATCTTTTGGGCCAAACAGATTTGAAGAAAAATGCGGTGCAGTGACTTCAGTTAAAGTCTCGTTAATAGAGATCAATGCATTTTTTGGCGAACGTAATACACTTGTTTTATAACCTGGCGTATACGCTGGTGGATGATCATCTGTATTACGTTGGGCGTAAGCACCCCAGCTATGTTGTGACATCTTTATCTCCTTAATCCTGTTCTTTCGCTGCAACTGGGCTTACTTCTATCCCCAATTCTTTAAAGACTTCTTCAGCCATATGCATTGCAGCGTTTGCAGCAGGTAAACCTGCATAGAGTGAGCTATGTAAGATCAACTCTTTTAAATCTTCTTTGGTTACACCATTGTTGAAGCAAGCACGTAAATGCATGCGTAGTTCATCTTCACGACCAAGCGCCAATAAAATTGCGATAGTCACTAAACTACGTGTGTGACGTGGTAAGCCTGGACGAGACCACACCTCACCCCATGCGTAACGGCTAATAAAATTTTGAAAATCTTGGTTAAAGTCATTCAAGTTCTGCAAAGACCGACCAACATGCTTTTCACCTAAAACTTCAGTCCGTACTTCAATGCCTTGTTTATAGCGTTCTTCATCATTCATTGTGATAGACCTCCATTAAGTTGCATCGGTATGCGCAACAAGTGATTTAACAAATACAGCAACAGCCGCAGCAGTCGCTGGAATCAGTAATAAACTGAGAATGGCAGTAAACGACCAATCATTGCCGAGTAATACGGCACCAATCCAAGCACCAAATACTGCACCAAAACGTCCAATACCTGTCATCCAAGACACACCCGTTGCACGGCATTGGGTTGGATAGAAACGTGCACTTAAAGCTGGCATTGAGGATTGCGCACCGTTAATCGCGATACCAGCGCAAAGCACCAATACAGCAAGTAAAGTTGAATTTCCTAAGCTTTGACCTACAGCAATCGCAAATAGACCTGCGGCAAAGTAGAAAATAGCAATCACTCGGTTCGGGTTGAATTTGTCCATCGCCCAACCAATGAATAATGCACTCACCACACCACCGAACTGGAACAATCCACCGATAAATGCAGCACGCTCCATTGAAGCACCTGTTTCACGCATAAGCGTTGGTAACCAGCTTGTAAGCAAGTAAACAACAACCAATCCCATGAAATAGGTCAACCAAAGCAAAAATGTTCCTTTCGCATATGGTTTAGAAAACATAATTCCAAAAACATTTTTCTTTTGAGCTGTTTCAGTTTTTTCTTCTGGAACATAAAAAGTGCTAACGTCTTTAACTTGAGTTGGCGCAATATGATTTAAAATTTTGCGTACTTTCTCTGGGTCTTTACCCTTAACAATTAAAAAGCGGTAAGACTCAGGTAAAACGAAAATCACTAAAATCATTAAAATCAGAGGTGACCAGCCACCCAGCAAAAATAGACTGTGCCAACCGTAAGTCGGAATGAGCCAGCTACTAATAAAGCCACCTGTTGCCATACCTAAGTTGTAGCCACAGAACATACATGTCACCAGTAGTGAACGAATGCGTGTTGGACAATATTCAGAGAATAATGTTGTGGCATTTGGCATAGCTGCACCCAACCCAATACCTGTCAAAAAGCGCAATACAACAAGGCTATCCAGATTTGTTGCATAGGCAGATGCCAAGGTAAAACCACCAAAAATAAGCATTGATACTGCCAAAACAATTTTGCGACCGAAACGGTCAGCTGTCGGGCCAGAAACCAAAGCTCCAATAATCATTCCACCAAGTGCAGCACTCATCACTGGGCCTAACTGAGAACGGTCAACGCCCCAGTCCTGAGCCAAAGCTGGAGCGATAAAACCCATTGCAGCAGTATCGATCCCATCAGTAAAAATAATTAAGAAACAGATGATTGCGATCATCCATTGATACTTACTGAGTGGAGCATCATTAATCAGTGCTTGAGCATCGATACTTTTGTTTGGTGCAGCGTAATCCTGAGACGCCATATTTGCCTCCTTAAGGCCAATTCCTTTTAAATCACTAAGCTATTAGATTTGCTGAATAAACCTAGTCAATTCCTGAGTAAATCTTTGTGGTTGTTCAATATTAGAAAGATGAGATGCTTCCAGTTTTGCAAGTTGGCTATTGTTGATAGCACGCTGCATAAACTCAGCGTCTGCTACTGTAGTCACCGGATCATATGTCCCTGCAACCAGCAGTACCGGAATCTGGATTTGTGCAATTTCATCTCTTAAATCAGCATGTGCTAAAGCACGACATGCATTGGCATAACCTTGTGCTGGTGTGTTTGCGAGACTTTGAATCGTCGTTTGTGCAACCACATTATGTTGATAGTCGAATTTTTCGCTAAACCAACGTGTGTGCGTGGTTTTAACCAATTCAGCTAGTCCATTTTGTTCTACAGATTCTGCACGACTTAACCAAGCATCAGCCTGCCCAATTTTGGCTGCTGAATTTGCAACAGTAATGCTATGAAAGCGCTCTGAGTAATGAATACCTAACCAAAGTCCTGTAATTCCACCCATTGAAATTCCACAAAAATGAGCTTTTTCAACATTTAAAGCATCTAAAATATCAGCAACATCTTCACCTAAATTTTGTAAAGATGATTCAGTGATTACATCACTTTGGCCATGACCACGTGTGTCGTATGTAATGACATTAAAATGACTTTTAAGCTCATCTACTTGCGGTTGCCACATTCCATGATCTGTTCCTAACGAGTTAGATAACACAAGTGCTGGAGCATCTTTTAATCCGTCGGTATATACAGCGAGCTGTTTACCTTGTCGATTGGTTATAAGCTGTTTCACTTTATATCTCCTCCTTGTGCTTCTTGCAGAACAGCATCAATTTGAGCCTGAATGTTGCCCAAATAGTTTTCTGCTTTAAATATTTCCAAAATTTCTGTTGGGGAAAAATGTTCTTTTACTTCATCTAACTGACTAACCACCTCAGATAAATGCTGCTTTTGAGCCACAGCTGTTTTACAAGCTGCTTCAACAACATGATGTGCATTTAAACGTCCAATTTTTGGAGCAAGCGCCATCATCACAGCTTCCGCCATAATCAACCCGTTGGTACATTCAAGGTTCTGTTGCATATGCTCAGCATTAACTTCGAAACCTTGTAAAACTTCACCAGTACGACTTAAAGCTCCAGCACAAAGCTGAAAAATTTCAGGGATTGCCAACCATTCTGCATGCCATGCACCTAAGCTACGCTCATGTTCCTGCACCATACTTTGATAAATGCTAGACATAAGTGCTGGTACACGATTTGCTGCTGCAAGTACTGAAGCTGCTGCCACTGGATTACGTTTGTGTGGCATGGTTGATGAACCACCACGACCTTTTGCAGTTGGTTCAAACAATTCTGCAATTTCGGTTTGCATCATGAGTGACCAATCACGTGCCATCTTGCCCGTATTCCCAACAATCATGCCAAGCACACTTGCGATTTCTACAATACGGTCGCGCTCACCATGCCATGTGCTTGTGGGTACAGTCAGATTCAACTGCTTAGCAAATGCATTTACCACAAGTGAACCTTGATCTTGCAAAGAAGCTAATGAACCCACAGCACCACCTAACTGAGCAGTGAGTACACGTGGTTTCATTGCTTGTATACGGTCCAAATCACGTTTAAATGCAGAAGCCCAACGTGCAAGCTTATGTCCTAAAGTAATTGGCAAAGCTTGCTGTAACCATGTACGCCCAATCATGACTTGATGACGATATTGCTTAGCTTGTTGTAATGCAGTGGTGTAGCACTGTTGAAGTTGTGCTTCCACAATGTTCAACGCATCACGGCATTGCAAAATACATGCTGTGTCTAAAATATCTTGACTCGTTGCGCCCCAATGCACATAGCGTGAAGCATCTTCATCAACATCTTTAACAATTGCCGTAAGTTGTTTTACAAATGGAATTGCAATATTCCCAGCTAGGCCAGTTGCCACAGCCAAAGCTGGAAAATCAAACTTTTCTAGTGCTTGCTCAGCTACTTGTGCAATTGTATGAGCCGCATTTTGAGGAATCACGCCAACTTGTGCCTGTGCTTGAGCTAGCGCAACTTCAACCTGAATCATGTATGTGATTAAAGATGAGTCACTAAAGATGTCAGTGACGTCTTTTTGATAAAACAAGCTGGCATATAACTGGCTCATGATTAAACTCTCTCAATAATGAGTGCAATACCTTGGCCCACACCAATACACATTGAACATAAGGCATAACGACCGCCTGTCTGTTCAAGCTGGTTTAAAGCTGTAGTGACTAGGCGAGCACCTGACGCACCTAACGGATGACCCAAAGCAATTGCACCACCATTTGGATTGACCTTGTTGCTATCGTCTGGTAAGCCTAAATCACGGGTCACTGCTAATGCTTGCGCAGCAAAAGCTTCATTCAGCTCAATAACATCCATCTGCTCTAAAGTCAGGTTGGCTTGTTTAAGTAGTTTTTTAATCGCTGGCGCCGGAGCAAAACCCATAATGCGTGGCTCTACACCCACTGCTGTTGAAGCAATGATCTTGGCACGTGGTTTTAGGTTGTAAGCTTGAACTGCATCATCAGAAGCAATCAGTAGTGCTGCTG